>Ga0172375_10012562_pt1 | contig 10605 bp, 9 predicted proteins | sample LakKiv1m_FD_114537 | JGI IMG/M metagenome (GOLD analysis project Ga0172375, IMG submission 114537) | Freshwater microbial communities from Kabuno Bay, South-Kivu, Congo - kab_092012_11.1m | ecosystem: Environmental > Aquatic > Freshwater > Lake | place: Democratic Republic of the Congo...
CTCAACGAAACCCACCTCTCTTGTTTACCGTTTTCTCATTAGTGCATCGGTCACTAAATTTATTTTTTCATACTGTGTGGTCTCAATTAGGCTAAGTCAAGCTTGCCTAAGTCGCCACTCTTATATATGAATTCAAAAATAAATTCTATACGTGAGCGAGCTTATTCATTCGAAAAGGTAAACTGCGAGAGTGTCTTCGTTTTGCTTTACGTGCAATATTTTTGAAAAGGCATAAGAGCTTGCTCGTCACCTTTTCGATAATATTCATTATCGAAATATTGTTCCTGTGCTTCCTCTTATATTCGCTCATAACTTCGTTATGATGCTTGAATATAAGGCTACGGTCTATTTCGTTTCGGGAAACAACCGAATTATTTATTTTCGATTTGCTGAAGCTCTTCTTTGAGAGTTTGAACTTCTTTCTCGAGCTCTTGCTGGTGTTTCTTACTACGCTTGTTGAGGACGAGGATAATGATAAGGATAGAGATGAGAAGAAGAAGTGAGTAGATTACGATGCGAATGGGGAAGAGCCAGAAGAAAATGACGGCTGTAAGGGCGGTTCCTGCAGTGCTATAGACTAGATTTAGATCGGCTTTGTAGCGACCCCAACCCCATTTTTGGTTCCATGTGGCGGTAAAGTCGCGAACTGTTTCTGGGAAAATATTTCCAGCGTCAACGGTGATGTCAGCAATTTTTTGATTGAGAGGGTTGCTGATGGTGATAGTGCCTTTGGGGTTTATGTGAATGTCGGACAGACTTTCGATGGTTCCTTTGAACTCGACAGGCCCCATCTCGGTGAATTTGGGTGCTGAGAATTTGGTGATAGTGGCTTTTTCGTTGATTGGTCCGTTGACTGAAACATAGACTAAAGTACCTACACGTTGGGTGATAATGCTACCAGTTTGTTTTAGATCACCAGTTTTGGAAGAGGCGTTGGGGGTGTAGGTGATCATGGCATAATGGCCACCAGGAAGAGCGGTCATGGGGATTTTGATACTCACATTGATGATTTGAATACCGGCAGCGTCTACTGGAATTTCCTTGGGTGCAGTGATCCAGTTGGCGAGAGACCAGCGATTAGTGGCTTTGGTGGTTACTGGAATAGGAGTGCCAATACTATCAATTACGACGAAATCTTCTACGGTAATATCAAAGTTTTGGGTACTAGTTGAGTCATTTCTGATTTTGAGGGTGGCATTTAGGGTTTGGCCTGGATTGCCTTTGAGCTCGACTTTGGGGGGGATGGCAGTCATACTCATGGCATCTGCGTGAACTTGGGGAACAAAAGAAAGTGCGATACGTGAAGAAATTCCCGCTGTGAGAAGAGTTTTGGTTTTGTTCATTTGGGCAGAATGATTTGTTTATGATTTAAAAAGAGGCTGTGGCTGTGTATGTAATCTGGTTTTCATAGTTTCCGGCTGGCTGGGTAGCATCAACGGAGATTTTGTAACAAACATCGGCGGCTTGTGAACTGGCAATACCTGCAGCGGACATAATCTCGACTGGGTCTTCGGTGGCAGCTAAACTGGCAAAACGACGATAGCTGGGTGCAACTGGAATAACTGTAGGAGTACTACTAACAACTGCCATAGTATAACCAAAGCCAGGGTTGCCTGCGGCTGTCGCCCAAGCTCCACCAGCGCCTGATTGAGTACAAGGTGTACCAGAGTCACAGGTAGTGTTTGGAATATATGAAGGGGACGTAGCAAGATTGCTCATACGCTCGTTTTCGATGGCTGTAACTGAGTAACCAGAAGCAGCATTGGTTGAGACAGTAATTTTTTGAGCGGCAGTTCTAAAGGTGTCGAGGGTTAAGACTCCAAAAGGAACTGAGTATGAAGTGGTACTGACGTCTGTTGTAAGACCGCAGTGAGATCCTGCTGTGGTTCCTTCGATTTTGAAGGTGATACTTGGATCAACGGTAGCAGTGACACGAACACCTTCGATAAATGCGACACTGCCTTGGGCTTCGTCAACGGCGACTCCGTTTGCCGGATCGGCACCATTGAGAAAGTTTTTGATGTAGATTTTGTAGGAGTCAGCAGTGGCTGCAGTACGACTGGCTTTGGGGGCAGGAGCGAGGACATTATTAGTGTAGGAATTAGTACCGATGGCGAGTGAAATATTGGCACCGATGGCACCATTGCCAGTATAGTGGAACTCAAAACAGTGATAGTTGGCTGGAGATGTACAGCTCCCCGTACCTGAAGCGGTAGCTGCGCTAGATGCACCGACAAAAGTGTAGTCTGCGGTATCGGTAGGTGTAAGGGTGACACTGCCTCCACCAAAATCAAATCCACCTGCATCGGGAATTGAGTCGTTAAAGTTTGTGGCGGCTGCAGGAATCAATACTTGAAAAAACCCAGCGGCAACAGCTGAAGGGGTGGTGAAGGTGATCACTTGCTGAGGCTTGGCACGAAAATAAATGGCAGCACCATCGGTGGAGTCACCAGCAAGAAGAACTGGAGTGACGGTAAAAGTGGTGTCGTCTAGAATGCTAACAACCGTATATGTGCCTGTACCAATAGTGAGAGAGTCGCCATTTTTGAGGCCTGCTGTTGAGATGGAAGTGAAGTTGCCTGAGACAGCGTTGTAGATATAGACAGTGGAACCTCCGGTGACAGTTGGGGTTTTGACTCTGCCTGAGAAGGAAAGTCTGGAGGATTGAAGCGTATCTTTGACGGCGGTGAGGTTAGCTGCTTGGACTAAAACTGCATTATAGAAATATGCAAGCTGAAGAAGTGTGATAATCGCAATAAACCCAATAAGACGTATTTTTTTCATGTCTAGTATCAAATATGTCAGAATGTTTCTGGGTTGTCAACTGAGTTTTTGGGTGTTTTTGAAGTAATTTTTACAATAGTAATAATGATAAATATTGAGGCTATTAGACCTATACTGAGCTTGAGGGGGAAAAAGATAACATTGATAGAGCTTTTGGTATTTGAGTTGTCGGTCTTGATTTCAAGAGTGACTTGATGAGGTCCGATATTGTTAAGGGATGGCGAGTATTCAAAAGGTGAACCTGTTGTGTTGTAAAGCTGTCTTTGAGACTTGGCAATGACATATACAGGGAGGATTCCTTCAAGATAGACAGGCTTATTGCTTCCTGTTGTGACTTTAAATACACCTTTGGTTTCGGCAGTAAAACTACCTTCGTTTTTCACGGAAGCTGAAAATCTAACAGGAGAGATGCTGTCTAGGAAATATAGATTGCCAATTTTTATAAAGGAACCTTCAATCGGCTTGAAATCAATTACTTTGAGATCGGTATCTGGGAAAGCTTGGGTGCTAATCGTGATGAGCATGTTGGAGCCGATGGTGGCACGAACGGAAGTACCTTGGAAAGTTTGGCCAAGTGAGTTCTCGTATGTAGAAACCAGTAAAGTGGCGTAAATATCTTGGATTGAAGCAGTTTCGGGTACGGCTAGGCTGAGAATTAACTGCTCGGTGGCACCGGCGGATAAGGTAAAAGGTTCGTTGAATTTGATTTGTGAGTTGGCCAGACCAAAATAGGAAAGCCAAGGGGCAGACGCTTTGGGGTTTAATACTGGATTGCCGTAGTTATCGGCTTCAGAAAAGGGAACGATGCTGGCGACTAATGTTTTGTCGGTTGCTCCAAGATTTTCGATTTTGAAGACTTGGGTAATTGACTTGCCTGGCTTGATGTGGACTCGTAATAGAGGAGGAGAAATAGAAAGACCGTAGTTGGCAGCGTATGTCTCTTCTTGAGTGAGAAAAAGGAAAATGAGTATATATAGTAGGGTGATAAACGTTTTTTTCATTTAGAAGGAAGGAATGGCAATGAATTGAATTGAGTTTTGATATTCACCTGCGGCCTGCGAACTATCGATGTTGAGTTTGTAAGTAACTGTAGCGGCAGAAGAGGTTGCTGCACCACTCTTGGACATAACGATGGCTGGTTGATCGATGTTTTGGACTGGGAAAGGACGGTAGTAGTTTGAGTTGACGAAATCTCCTGTATCAATATCAGTTCCAGACATGTTGTAGCCAAAACCGTATCTGAGATTGTCGCTCCAGGTGTTTGCATCAGTCTGTAAACAGGGTGTGGCCAAGTCACAGCTGGTATCAGGAATGGTGGTGGTGCCGTCACTAAGGCGTAGGGGATGATCTTCGATGGCTTTGACTGAGTAGCCGAAGGCACTACCCGTGGTAACTGTTAGTATGTTTGATCTGGTGGTCGGTATTCCGGGGACTACAGAGCCAAAATCAATATCGAGATTGGAGATCTTGAACGAGAAGGGAATAAGGGTGTAGATGTATTGGAAACCGGCTTGAATAACATAGCCAGTACCATCAAAACGACCTTGAAAAGTTTGACCGACTGTGTCTGAAAGATTGATGGTTCCACTGAGGTTACTTTTGTTGCCACCAGTGATGTTTATAGTACTCATTTGGATTTCAAAAGTAGGGGATTTTAGGTCGTCTGCTTTGATTGTTGAAACAGGGATTGTTGTGAAAATATATAACAAACAAATAGACGTTATGAGGTATATCAAGCTCTTTTTTGGGTCTAATTTGAGGTTTGAGAACATTCTATTTGAGATATTTAGGTGTGAGGTGTTGGTGATTGATATATTTTTATATTATCGATTGTTGAAGAGTGATATAGTTGTGTTTTGTACCTGAGAGGAGGAAAAATACCCGAAGAGATTAGACAACATTTTAAGTTATAAATCCATCTTATCGGATGAGTCTTCTATTGACTTCTCCAAAGATCCTGTGGAGGCGTAAAGACTGATTAGATCCTTTTGAATTGTTTTTAATTTATCAAGTAGTAGCTTGGGAATTTGTGTTGATTGACCTTTTGAGTTGAGATAAATAACGATGTCGGTAAGAGAGTTTAATACTGTGGCAAGAGACGGTTTGGCAGTGGTTGAGATCCATAACAAACTATCTGTTTGTTCGTCTTTGATGGCTTCTTTGAGAAGCATAATTTTGCCTTGAGCTTGGAGGTTTTGAAGGTAGCTTTTACTGAAGGCTACGGCTAGTGGAGTGATGAGAATTAAGGATAAGAGATTAATAATAATCGATGTATCTAGAGCTGTGTAGTTTTGGAATAGAAAAATTGAGATGAGAATAACTGAGGCTACTGCAGCTTGGTATGGAGCGATAAAAAGCGCAATGGCAAATAGTAAAAAGTCTAGAATGAAGAAAATGGGTGAGTTTATCCCACCTGAGGAAAATATTAGAAGTAAAACGATACTGATGAGTACTATGGTGGCGACAAAAAATGAACGAGCAACTGATCGAAAAATTAATCTGGAGGCGAAATAGAGCAGTATAAGGGCTCCGGTAAGCTGGAGATTGTAAGGATTCAGAGAGGGAATGATTGACCAGACAAATACGAAAATAATCGATATTGAAAGAAACATAGTACGCACGAACTTACTAGACATACTCTAATAATAGCAGTAATTCAAATAATGCAAGTTAAGGTAATAGGCAAATAATGTGCGGTGAATATCTATTTCGTATGCGGATATTTGTGATATATTTTGTTTCATAATTAGCACTATATTATTTATTCTGCTTATATTTTTATGCCTACAATATTGAAATAGATAAACGATTAATCGGATACTAGGGAATAATATTGTATATAAATTTAGTGCGGAAAATGTAGAATTTCAATTAGGAAATATTTGGGAAGTGCTATATTTTATTTGTGATATTAAAAACAATAAAGATATTTATTGAAAAATCGAATGGTCTAGATCGTTTTCTAATTTCGTTTATATTAATTGGAACAGTGGTTGCAGTCATAAGTCTTTTTAGGGGCATTGTGATGGATCGTCGAGTTCAAGTTGAGTATCTTTCTGGAGGGAGGAACGGTAATAATGAAGCTGTTTCAATTATTTTTGTTGATATTGAGGGAGCTGTAATTTCCCCTGGAGTTTATGAGTTACCGGAAAACTCTAGAGTTAAAGATGTCTTGGTTTTGGCTGGTGGACTTAGTGAAGGGGCTGATAGAGAATATTGTGAAAAGAATTTGAATATGGCAGAGATATTGAATGATGGAGAGAAGATATATGTTCCATTTTTTGAAAATACCAATGCCCAGCAGGGGTATGGTGAGGCTAGTTTGAGCAGTAAAAAGGTTAATGTAAACACAGCATCAGTTGCTGAATTGGATACCCTAAGGGGTATAGGTAGTGCAAGGGCTGAGTCAATTGTGAAAAATCGACCCTATAAATCAATAGAAGAACTGGAAACAAAAGGAGCACTGACAAGTTCTTTGATTGAAAAGAATCGTGATCTATTGAGTGTTTACTAAGATGAAACAGAGAGTATTTCTCTTAGTTTTATTACTTATTTTTCGTTTTATTCTAGGCTTTATTGAGTCTAGTGATTACCCTCAGGAATCTCGTTTAAAGGTTACGGGGAATATAGACAATATATATCATAATAGTTCTGAATGTATCATTAGTGTAGGAAGGTTTATTATCAATTCCCGAAGCAACTGTACCTTTTCACAACATGATAATGTACAGATAATTGGCAGAGTAAATAGTGGAGTGATAGATAGATTTTTGGGCAGATTATGGCTTGATAGCGCGGAATTAATTGTTTTGGAGAGTGATGTTGGCGCTACCACAAATTTGCTGGGTGTTACATCTGTTTTGAGAGCTATTCGTGAAAATTCTGTAAATGTGTATCGAAGATACTTGAGTGTGCCTGAGTCAGGCTTGGTTGCGGGAATTGTTTTGGGATACAAAAATGATATAGGGCAAAATTTTTATGAGCAGATGGTAAAGAGCGGGACGATTCATATTGCTGTCGCATCAGGATACAACATAATGCTTGTGGGTGGAACTGTACTTGCAGTATGCTTCTGGTTTTTGAAACGTAAATGGGCAAGCTTGTTAGCTATTCTGGCGATGCTCTTTTATGCCTTAGAAGCCGGTGGAGATCCACCTGTCTTAAGAGCTGTGATTATGGCTGGAACGTGCTTCTGGGCTGCTTTGGTGGGTAGAAGAGCATTATCTTGGTGGATATTATTTGTAACTGGATGGGTAATGATTATGATTGAGCCACGGCTATTGATAAACACTAGTTTCCAGCTATCAATGGCGGCCAGCGTGGGACTGATGGTAATTGAACCTCAAATACGAGAATTATTGAGCACTAGGCACGAAAAGATGTCTGAAATTCTAGGCGGCTTGGGGATATTAACTTCTTTGGCAACAATGATGATGACGATACCAATTATCTGGTGGCATTTTGGAAGAATGAATTGGATTGGTATAGTAAGTAACATATTGATATTACCTTTGGTTCCAATACTAATGATTACAGGGGCACTAATGCAGATACTGCCGCAAGTATTTGCATGGCCGACTTTTGTAGTGGCGCATTGGATGGTGGGGGTGATTAGGTTCTTTGGGAGCTGAAGCGGTGGGGATATTTGTATCTGCGTCTACCGTCTACACACCTTTTCAGGGCAGACAGAATATTCCCCCTGCGTGGGAATTTCTTGGTACGCAGTGCGTAAGGTCACAGTAGTGACACCGTGCCTTACGCACTTTACGTAATCCTGCCGAAAAGGGAATAGACTACGACGCTTTAGATACAAATATATATTCTTTCCAGAAATGCTAGTGAAACCTAGGTATAGTGAGCTGTAAGATGAATTGTGAACTGGAAAAGATGGGGATTAGTAATAATGATATTGAGCCTGTTTTGGGTTTGGGAGCAGTGGCCTGATGGAAGGCTGAGGCTGGTGTTTTGTGATGTGGGGCAGGGGGATGCAACCCTCGTGGTTTTGGGCTCGTTTCAGGCTCTTATAGATACTGGTCCGAGTGAGCAAAAGCTCTTTACCTGTTTGGGCAATGAGATGCCTTTCTGGGATAGAGAAATTGATTTGATATTTATCAGCCATCCTCAAGCAGATCACAATGGGGCACTGAAGGGATTGAAAAAACGATACAAGATAGGAAAGGTGATAGAAAACGCGAGTAAAAATGATGCCTATAGATATGGTGATTTGTATTTTGATATATTGCAAGGAGAGGAATCAGGAGAAAAAGTATTGGGAAAAAGTAGCAGTGAGGAAAATGAAGAGGCAATGGTTGTATATATGAAGTATCAAGACTTCTCAGCTTTGTTTACATCAGACATTGGTGAAAAGACCGAACTGGCACTACTCGAGTCGGGAGTGCTAAAAAAGACGAGCGTATTAAAAGTGCCTCATCATGGGTCAAAATTTAGTTCTTCGCTTTTGTTTTTAGAGCGTTTGAGGCCAGAGTTGGCAGTGATATCTGTTGGGGCCAAAAACAGCTATGGTCACCCGAATGGGGATACTTTGATGCGGTTAGAACAGGTTGGGGCAAAGATACTGCGAACTGATCTGCAAGGAAGTACTGAGGTGATTTATGATGCTGGCAGGCTCAGAATTTTTACTGAGAAGTAAAAGGACTTGAAGTTTGCAAAAATATCTACTAGTATGAATAAGGATGCTAAGAACATCCTTGTTAGTCGCTCGCTTTAATCGAAAAGTGCCTTGAAGACGTTCAAGAGGAAACTCTCGATAGCCCTGATCAGGTTGCGTCGATTAAATAAGCCTGTTTGCACATTGCATGTAAGTTCGCGTAAGGCCACGTTTGTATCTTCGGTCGTTCGTGTTTGTGTTCGTAAAGAGACAAGGGGCGAGGCGAGAAACCAAGCCCCTTTTCTTTGTTCTCAAAATGTTTTTTTGTATCGCTTTTGGGTTCATCACCCATATTCTTTGTTGGCCACCAGTAATTTGTCGCTTCCTGCGAGCGACAATTACCTCGATTCTCGGTGTAAATTTTTCAGAGTACTGAAATCCAAGCAATTTACACCTGCGAAACGTGGCACAAAGAACATGGGTTCAAGTCCTATGCGATACAATAAACACATGAGATTTTCACCAAAAACATATACATTAGGCAAGCTACGAGTAATTTTGGTTCCCGAACAACGTGAGTCGGTAACAGTGCGAGTAATGATCGGTACGGGTTCGCGTGAAGAGACTGATAAGGAGGCTGGATCGGCTCACTTTTTGGAACACTTTGTATTTAAGGGAACACGTAAGTTTCCCAAGATGTTTGATATCAATGAGGCCGTGGAGAAAGTCGGAGGAGCTTTTAATGCCTACACTGGCCAAAATGAGATGGGTTTTTGGGTCAAGATGGATAAAGGTAATGTGGCTTTGGCAACCGAGATTGTGGGCCAAGTAGTTTCGGAGCCTGTACTTCCCAAGGATCACTTTGACAAAGAGCGAGGCACAATCCTAGAAGAGCTTTATATGTATGAGGACAGACCAAATAGTAAGGCAGCCGAGGAGTGTGAAAAACTGTTGTACGGCAAGACAAATATGGGTAGACCAATAATAGGCACAGTGGAGAGCTTGAAGGCGATGACTGTAGAGGAGCTTCGTAAGTATTTTGATAAGTGGTTTGTGGCGGAAAATATGGTTTTGGGCGTAGTAGGTGATTATGGCTCGGATGAGGCGATGCTGGAGCTTATCAAGAAGGAGTTTGCTCTCCTAATCGATGGCAAAAGAAGTTTGCCTGAGAAGGATAAATTCGCATGGAATGAGCAGTCTGAGCCTCGTATTAAATTAGTCAGTCGTAAAGTAGAGCAAGCTGCCGTATACATGGCTTTTAGGGGCATCAAGATGACTGACGAGAGGCGATTTGCCTTGGAACTACTAAACATTATCTATGGTGATGGCTGGATGTCTCGTTTGATGAGAGAAGTGCGAGAGGAACGAGGTTGGGCCTATGCAATAAGATCTGGTTCTGATCAGTTTACTGATGCTGGAAGTATGTTGGTTGGAGCAGGTTTGCCAAAAAGTAAATTAAATGAAGCTGTAGAACTGATTACTGAGATTAGTTTGGGTTTGGGTGGAGGAAATAAATGGGCGATAAAGGTAGAAGAGGTGGAAATTGCCAAGGATTGTTTCCGAGGCAGACTGGCTTTGGATTTTGATAAACCTGAAGAAGTGCTAGGTTCGGCTTTGGAAGACTCACTTTTCCGCGAGAAAATATATACCCCCGAGGAGATTGTCGAGAGGGTGCAAAAAGTGAGTGTTGATGAGATAAAAGCCTTGGCGGCAGAGATATTTAAGAAAGAAAATATGTCGATTGCCGTAGTTGGAGATTACAAGAAGCTGGATTTTAAGATCTAAAAGAAAAACCCCGCTTGTGACGGGGTTGGTTGGAGGCTAGTTCGAGTTGATAGGGAGACGGGTGGCGAGGATAACATTACGGCAGTTGCAGACAAAAGGCTCACTTTCTGAGCGCTCCACAAGTTTTAAAGTATTGAGTTCGTGGTTGTGGTTGTAGATGGTTCGACTGCGACGTTTGTACTGTTTACGTTCAATCTTTTCTTCTATTTCATCACTCGGATTAATGATCTTGGAGTAGCGATTTTTGTTCCTGCTTGAGTCGTTTTTTGGTCCGATTGCGGTATAGGCAAGGACTTTTTGATCGGGAATGACTACTGCAGTTGGCCTATTGAGATACACCTTGGCTTGATATTGTCTACCATTTACACTAAACGAAATGGGTACCAGTCTGTCGGAACGTTTTTTCAATGTATATACCTCCTTTAAAG
>Ga0172375_10012563_pt1 | contig 10605 bp, 10 predicted proteins | sample LakKiv1m_FD_114537 | JGI IMG/M metagenome (GOLD analysis project Ga0172375, IMG submission 114537) | Freshwater microbial communities from Kabuno Bay, South-Kivu, Congo - kab_092012_11.1m | ecosystem: Environmental > Aquatic > Freshwater > Lake | place: Democratic Republic of the Congo...
ATCAAGGACAGCGAGCGGCTACGCGTGAGCTACTACCATCCCATCATCGTATACGAAGACCGCCTCACAAGCTGCGTGAGCGAGCCGTTCATCTTCGACGAGTGGCGGGCCGAAGTGCGCAGGGCCGATGCGCTCTTGAAGCCCGCCGCGTTCCTCATGTCGCACGACGAGATGCGCGTTATGAACTGGTGCAAGTCATGCCGGGACATGAAGATGACACCGGGCGAGCTGCTGGCGTGGAACGTGCGCAAGGCCGCGCAGATCATCCGCGACGTGCGGCCCGATGCCGGCATCTGGGTCTGGAACGACATGTTCGACCCCATGCACAACGCCGTGGACAACTACTACGCCGTCAACGGCACGCTCAAAGGCTCGTGGACGGGCCTCGACAAGGACGTCGGCATCGTCAACTGGCACGGGGGTCTCGAGGGCAAGAACTGCCGCTTCTTCGCCGACCTCGGCCTCAAGCAGATACTGAGCGGCTACTACGACGGCGACGAGAACGGCGACGCCATCGCCCGGTGGCAGGCCAACACGAAGGATATCCCCGGCATCGTCGGCGCGATGTACACCACCTGGGAAGACCGCTACGACGCCATGGAGGCCTGGGCCAAGAAGGCGTGGGGAGGGAGATGAGGGTCTGGGACGTGGCCAGAGCCCGACTGTCGCTGCGATCATACTATGGCAATCGCCATGGTGGAACGCCAACATGAAGACCATTGCGAAACTCGATAAGGCGGGGCGTATTGTGCTTCCCAAAGCAGTGCGCGACAGGCTGCGCCTGGCGCCGGGCGACGCGATCAGCATTGAAGTCACCGACGATGAGGCAACGCTTCGCCACGCGGCCAGCGAGAGCGCGCTGACCAGGGAGTCCGGTGTCCGGGTGTTCGGCACAGGCAAGCCGATGCCGCATGACGAGGCGCGCGACCTCCTACGTTCCGTTCGCGTGGAACGCCTCGCCGACCTGTCAGGATCGCGGCTCCCGGACGGGCAAGCCCGTCCAGTTCAGCGCCTCGCGATGGCTGCGCCCGTGGCCTCGCCATAGAGCCTGACGTACTCCGCAATCGTCACCGGGACGTACTCGTGCCCAAGACGCCGCACAACTTCCGTGTACTCCGTTGGGTCGTATCCCCAGCTCAGCACCATGGCGTGCATGAAGCCGGGGCGACGCGTCGGAGCGTGCGCCTTGATGTCGTTTACGAGCCACTCGATGTTCTGCTCCCTGGTTCTGGAGCCGTACTCGGGATCCCAGCGGGTCAGGCAGTGGCTCACGAGGACCCCACGCTTGCCGAGCCGGTAGTTGCCGTCGTCGCCTGTCAGCTCACCGTCGCGGCCCATGCCCAGTACGATTGAGCGAAGCTCCGGGATGCCGTCCACGAACCGGAGCGTCACGGGGTCCTTCCTTGCCCGATCGAACGGGAACCACGCGTCGGTATAGAGCTGCAGGTCCGGGAGCCCCATCCGCCGCATGTAGGCGCGCGTCAGCGCCACATAGTCCCTCCATGCTGCGTCGGGATCAGCCAAGCGGCCGAACAGGTTGCGGTAGGGGTGGTTGTAGCCGGCACCCGAGAGCGCCACGTAGAAGAAGTCGTTGGGTGTGGCTTCGCCATAGAAGTACTCCATGATGGCAGGCGCCATCTCCAGCACCATGGGACCCACGTTCCAGTTGAACGGCAACTTGCCGCGTGCGGGGTCCTGCCACTCGCGCCACTGCACGTGCTGTAGATAGAAGGGCGAGTCACCCGACTCGGTGAACTCGAAGCAGACGTAGACCTTGTCAGGCTGCAGTTTCGGGCGCTCCCGCTTCGCGAGGGTAGCCTCGTAGCGCCTCACGGCCGCCGGCCAGTCCACCCGTATTCCGCTCAGGAGTGATGTGTTGCTGCTCAGCGATGTGACAACGGTGTACTGGCCCGTCTCGCCGGCCAATCCGACACCCGAATACTCGTTGATCCCATGGTCCGTGCCCGAGAACCAGAAGCCGAGCACAGGGGCGTTGGCCGGAGTTTCCAGTAGCACGGCTTCGACGGCTGCGCGCTCCGACGCGTGGTTTGACGTCTTGCCGTCCGCCTTGTCCTCACCGGTGATCCAGAAAGTGAACACCTTGTGGGCTGTCAGGTAGTCGTACAAGCTCACCTCGCCGCCGACGGGGTTCATGCTTGCCAGCATGTTGCGCTTCATGCGTGGGCGCAGTTCGCGCCGAGCCCAGTCTATGGCCTCGGCGTTGGTGTCCCAGCGGCCGCGCAGATCCTCCACCGGGCGACCTCCGGCCAGCACCGCGGCATCGTCGGGCGCACATGCGAGGCCGCGTTCGACGGCCCCGAGCATGGTTGCCGCGTTGACGCAGCCGGACATGGCCGGGTCGTAGACGAAGACCTTGCGGTACGTGGCGGCATAGCGCTTAAGGAGCTCGGCGGTCGTGAGAGAGCGCGTCTCCTTGACGTAGCCCTTGCGCTTCAGGTGCTCAAGCCAGAACGAGTCGCTCGGACCGGGCTGGAGGAGGTAGACGCTCGCCCGAGGTCCGCGGTTCGCAAGCCCCTGGAGCATCGTCAGGGCGAGGCGCATCGAGTAGCTTGACTTCGACACGTCCACGACATCGAGGACGGCCGCCGGCGGCTTGCCCCTTGGCCATACGCCGCGGAGTGGGGCCGCGAGCCCCGGCACGGTCCCTGAGGTCATTGTGACGGCTGCTGCTGCGAGGGTCGCGGCAGCTCGGGCGCTACGCGCCGCCGCTCCACTCCCGCACGGTCTCCGCCATGGCATGGACGTTCTCCTCCGGCACATCGTAGAGCAGGTAGTCGCTGGCCGCCACCATGTGCTTCCGGCCCCGGGTCTCTTCGAGGATGGTCCGCGTGGCGGCTCGAACGGTATCCGCACTGCCCTCCAGCAGCACGTCGAGGCCGAGGTTTCCCCGCGTGCAGATGGCGGGGTCGAGCTTGGTCAGCGCGTCGGCCATGGACGCGACGTTGCCAACCGGCGGCGGACTGAGCGTCTCGAACAGGTCTATGCCCATCTCGTTGTAGAAGCCGAGCGTGAGGAACGGCTCGATGGGCGAGCAGATGTGCGAGTAGACGAGTAGGCCCCTGGACCGGGCCACGGCGGTCACCTCTCGCGACAGCGGCACCAGATAGCCGCGATAGTAGGCGGGCGAGATCATCTCCCTGGCGGGCCCGCCGAGGAAGACGAAGTCGGCACCGCCGCGCGCGACTGCGGCGATGATCCGGTCGTCAAGCGCGACGATTCGCTCCATGAGCCGTCGGGCGCGCTTCGGCTGGTCGTGGACGAGCAGAGCCGTGTCCCGGGTGCTGGGGAAGCAGAGCAGCTCGTAGGGTTGCATGGGCCACTGCACGGCCAGCGCCGCCCGGTTGCCGATCCCGGAGCTGGCATGGCGCGCGAACTCCTCGATGCCGGCGAGGTCCGCCTCGAGCGCCGCCTCGACGTACCATTCGAGCACGGGCAGATCGGCCTCCGTCTCGACCGGGTGCTTGGTGAGGTAGCCGCAGAGCGGCTCCTGCATCATGCACCGGGTCAGGTCTCCAGCCGGCGTCTCGAGCCGTTCAGTCCGAAAGGTCCGCTCCCCTTCCCTTCGCTCATCCGTCGTGCGCCACCGAAGGCGGGGATCACACTCGCCCAGGTCGGGGATGCCGAGGTCAATGAGGGGGACGATATCAAACCGCTCGACGGCTGCCAGAGTGTCGTCGAGCGTGGTCTCCCACACGCTGGCCTTGCCGGCGAGCCTCGTGTCGAAACCGGCGCCCGCACCGATCTGCGGCGAACATAGGGGCGGACCTCCCTCGGCCACGTACCGGAGGAACCTGCTGCGACGGTCCACGCGACCTCCTGTGCGGACGTCGGCGGCGCTCCGTGATCGCGGAGCGCCGCCGCGTATGATGCGGTACGGCTGCCTCTAGCGTCCGCCCGGTCCAGGGGTCGCCGAGCGCGGGGCTCCTGGAGGTGCCGCCTGCTTGCCGTACATGGACTTGTACATGTTCTCGTAGACCGACTTGGGAAGCGGCTTGGGCTGCGCGGCCTGGTACCGCCACACGTAGAAGGCGGCCGCGCCGACGGCGAGCACGAGAACCACCGCAAGCAGAATCTGCTTGGGTCCCGCCGGCAGCCAGGACGGAGCGTCAGCCGCCTGCTTTCGGGATGACGGGCTCATGATCAGATGCTACCCCGAGCCGCGATCAGCGGTACTCCGCCATGGCGTGGTCGCGGGCGTAGACATGAGACGCGTGGCTGTAGATATTGTGGGTCCACATGCAGTCGGCCTCAAGGTCCTTGACCGTGGCGATCGCCTTCATCGCCTTGACATGACCGTCCCAGAAGCCCCAGTTGCCCATGCCGGAGTGCCAGAAGCCCATCCAGGCGTAGTCCCAGTTCAGGAACTGCGAGTTGATCGGTGGTCCGCTCCAGCGTGTTTCACCCATGACGAGCATCTGGGCCGGCTTCTCGATCGTCGCCATTGCATAGGTGTGAACTCCAAAGTCGCCGTAGCATCCCCAGAATGTGTCCTCGGGAATCCCGTATGACGCGGTCGGGTCGTCGTCCACTTCCTTGTAGTCTGCCCAGGTCGGCTGCATGGTCGGACACGCCCAGAGCGTGCCGCCTCCGTTGTTCATCCCGAGCGCGCCGCTCTTGATGTAGGGCATGACGGCGAAGCGCCACGTCCACACGACTCCTGAGTTCGGCCTCGCAGGCGGCGGCCAGATGCATCCGGTCCCGCCGCCCATGCGCTCGCCGCACATGGACTCGTCGTTGTCCTGCATGTACATGAGCATGGCGAGCGTGATCTGCTTGCTGTTGCTCAGGCAGGCCGTCGCCCTGGCCTTCTCACGGGCCTGGGCGAACACTGGGAAGAGAATGGCGGCAAGTATGGCGATGATCGCGATCACCACCAGCAGCTCGATGAGAGTGAATGCTGCACGTCGCTCCATGGGTGTGTCCTCCTAGTGAGGCGATGCAAGCCCTTGCGCCATCGTGTGGACTGGGCAAGGACTGGGGTCTCCCGCCGCCACGGCGTCGCGGGACGGCGTCGCCAGCGCGGCGGGGTGGAAGTCGGCCGGAAGCCGGATGGCGCTCCGCGGTCGGCTCCGGTCTTCGAGGCGCTGAAGCAGCAGCTCAACCGCGATGCGTCCTGCTTCAGCCGGACGCTGCACGATCCTGTGTACGGCTCGCTCATGGCGGCGCATGAGGTTGAGGGAATCGTTGAAGCTCACCACCTCCAGGTCGTCGGGTATGGACACCCGCATCTCATCACAGGCTTCCAGCAATGGTGCAAGCAGGTACTCGTTCAGGCAGAAGGCGGCAGTCGGTCGCTCGGCTCCTGCCATCATGGCTGCTAGAGCGTCCGCCACGAGCCGGGCGATCAGGTCGCGCCGGGCGGTGTCCTGCACGGGATAGACCCTGATGAGGCGCGACGGGTCGTCCACGCCGGCCTCGCGGCACGCCTGGAGGTACGCCTCGTAGCGCTCGCGGCAGGCAGACACGTACAGGAGATCTGCCGTGAAGTGAGCGATCCGCGAGTGCCCGTGCGCGATGACATGGCGGAGCGCGTCAAGAGTCACTCCGTAGTTGTCGGTCACGACGGAGTCCACCTGCAGTTCCGGCGCAGCCCTGTCAATGCACACGATCGCCAGACCCTCGTCGGCCGCGCGCTGGATCACCGCATGGTTCTCCGTGGCGCCGGTTCCAAGGAGGATGATGCCGTCCGTCTCGTGGCTCATGCGGTGGATAAGGCGGGCTTCGAGCTTGGGATCGTCGCGATGGACGCAGATCAGAAGGTGCATCTCCTCAGGCATTGCCGAGCGAACGCCCTGAAGATAGGCCGCCTCGAGCACGGACGCGTCGCTGTAGTACATCATCGCAATACGCCGCGACATGCGCGCCTCGGGACCCGCCACGACTGTGCCGACGCCCCGGCGCCGCAACACCCATCCCTGCCGTTGCAGCTCCTGCAGTGCCCGATGGACCGTCATGCGCGAGACGCTCCACTCATCTGCGAGGTCGCGCTCCGCCGGCACACGATCGCCGGCGCGAAGGCGCCCGCCCTCAACCGCGTCTCGGATGGAGGACGCGATCTCCTGCCACTTGTGCTCTGACATGGGATTTGCCCTATACCAATCGGGTCATATACTATGGTATATCGCTTTGCGGCCTATGTCAATACCTGTGCAGCCGGATTCGGCAGGAATCCCGTGAGTTGCGCCGGCTCATCTCGCCGCACGGGAACACCGCAGTGTCTGCCGGCGCCCTCCAGCCTGGATGCACCGAGTCGGGCGCGGGCTCGGTAGATCGGAATGTCCTCCATGCCGCAGGACTACGGCCTGCGTGGGCCGAACGGTGCAGGTGTGCCCTGTCCGATCATGTGAGACGCCTGACTGGCTCAGCGCAGCCGCGCTCGACGCCTGGCGCATGCACGGGGATAGGATCCGCGGCATCTATGGCGGCGCGCGGCCCGACAGGCCCGTGGCGATTTCCGGCCTGATGGCCGGGCGGAGCCACGGACTTTGGGGCACCAACGATCCGGACATGCTGGGCGACCCGGAAATGTGGCTCGACGACGTTCTCGGCGACATGGCGCTGCAGGCTGATCTTGCGAACGACCGGACGACTTTCCGGCCCTTCGTCGTCGAGCTGGACGCCTTCGGGACGCACTTTGTGGACGCGCTCTTCGGCGCGCCCGTCCGGTACCACGAGGGCCAGGCGTGGTCCGAGCAACTACCCGGTGATCCGGGGGATCTCGAGCCGCCGGACGTGCGGGGCAACGACGTCTTCCGGCGCTCGCTCGCGCTTGCGCTTCGAGCCGTGGAGCGGGCGCCCGCCCCGGTGTGGATCAGCAACCCGGTGCTGAGCTGCCCCATCAACATTGGCGTGAACCTGTTCGGCGGGCGCCTGCTCGAGGCTATGGCCGATCAGCCTGGCGCGGCCCATCACGCCCTTGCCGTCATTACCGACGTGATCGCCGAGTGTATGAAGGCATTCGGGGCGGCTATTCCGGACCGGCGCCGGCAGAACTCGGTCGGAGCGACGCGATGGGCGCCTCCCGGGCACGGCTTCATTGACGGCTGCGCCACGCAGCTCGTCTCGGCGCGCCACTACGGCGAGTTCCTGGCCCCGCTCGACGCGCGGCTCCTTCGCTCCTACCCGAAGCCGGGCATGATCCACCTCTGCGGCGCCCACACGCAGCACATCCGCGCGTGGAGCGAGATGCCGGAGCTGAAGAGCGTGCAACTCAACGACCGCGCGGCCGACGACTTCGACGCTTACTGGCGTGGGCTGCGTGAGGACCAGATCATCTACATCACGCCGACCGGGACCATGCCGGCGCGGCGCATACTGGACACTACCGGCGGCAGGCGCATTGTGCTGCAGTGCCCATTGGACGACTACTGCGCTGCCTGAGGCGACATGACGCTCGCACAACGGCGTCTCAGAGCGCGCGTGTGGCTCGCCTGGCGGCGGATGCTCCTCTGGCCGTTGGCGACTCTCCTCGAGTGGGACTGGAATCGGCATGTCGTGGACCGGTATGCCGACATAGACCTGATCTACGGCACAACGATGCAGCCGCACCGCGACCGGTTCGTGTTCGCCGTGCGCGAGGCGCTGGACCTCATACGAGAGACCGACCCGCGTCGGTTTGCCATGGTCCGGCGGCACGTGCGGCGTATCATCGGGGAGCGGCTAGTTGGGTGCATTGGCACGTACGATCCGCACTTCGCCGCCTGCCTGATCGACATTGCCCAGCACGGCATCGGGGGAGCCGGCGAGGCTGACCGTTGGGGCGCAGCTCGGGTGGCGGCGACCATCATCCACGAAGCCACCCACGGGCGACTGGAGGCGGCCGGCTTCATGTATGCCGAGCCCCTTCGCGCAATGATCGAGCGGCTGTGCCATCATGAGGAGCGCTGCTTCGCCGAGCGCCTGTGCCGGGCGGACCCGGGCTACACGCACAGCGTTGTCCCGCGATTCCACGTGGCTCGGTGGTATTGGCTCTGGTACGCGGGATTCTGGGAACGCTTGCGCAGAGCATGGCGCCGCACGCACCGGGGCGAACCATCTGCCGGCAGGAAGGGACTGGGGGAACGAAGACGATGAAAGCCATTATGTTGATGTTCGATTCGCTGAACAGGCGGTTCTTGCCGCCGTACGGGTGCGACTGGACCGTCGCGCCGAACTTCACGAGGCTCGCGCGCCGTTCGGTGACCTTCGACCGGTCCTATGTGTGCTCTATGCCGTGCATGCCCGCCCGGCGCGAGCTGCACACGGCGCGGCCCAACTTCCTGCACCGCTCATGGGGGCCGCTGGAGCCCTTCGACGACTCGATCCCCCAGATGCTCCGCGACGCGGGCGTCTACACCCACCTGGCCACCGACCACTACCATTACTGGGAGGATGGCGGCGCCACCTACCATAACCGGTACTCGACGTCCGAGTTCTTCCGCGGGCAGGAGGGCGATCTCTGGCGTGGCCAGGTCGCCGATCCCGTCCTCCCGGCCAACGGCGTCGGGCGCCAGTCGCGGCTGGACCCCTACGTCCGTCAGGACCTCGTCAACCGTGCTGCCATGGCGCGTGAGGCGGATCGCCCGCAGGCGCGGACATTCGCCGCCGGGCTCGACTTCATCCGCAGGAACGCCCGCGAAGACAACTGGCTGCTACAGATCGAGACGTTTGACCCCCACGAGCCGTTCGACTCCGACCGGCGCTACAAGGACCTGTACCCCTACGACCATGACGCATGGTTCTACGACTGGCCGGCCTACAGGCACGTCGAGGAGACCCCCGAGCAGGTTCGCCACGTCCGCCACGAGTACGCGGCTCTCGTCAGCCAGTGCGACGCGTACCTCGGCGACGTGCTGGACCAGATGGACAGGCTGGACCTCTGGAAGGACACGATGCTGATCGTGTGGACCGATCACGGCTTCATGCTGGGTGAGCACGACTGCTGGGCCAAGGTCTGGCAGCCGTTCTACCAGGAGATAGCCCACACGCCTTTCTTCGTCTGGGACCCGCGGTGCGGTGCGTCGGGCGAGCGGCGGCGCGCGCTGGTTCAGCCCGCGCTCGACATCGGCCCCACGCTGCTGGAGTGCTTCGGTGTGGCGGCGACGCCCGACATGCTGGGGAAGCCGCTGACGCCCGTCTTGCGGGACGATACGGCCCTACGCGACGGCGCGCTGTTCGGCCTCCACGGAGCGCAGGTCAACGTCACCGACGGCCGGTATGTCTACATGCGCGGCCCCGCGACGCCGGACAACGCGCCGCTCTTCAACTACACGCTGATGCCCACGGCGATGCGTGGCTACCTTGCCGCCGACTCGCTGCAGGCGGCGGCCCTCGCGCCCCCGTTCGGGTTCACTAAGGGGCAACCGACCCTCAAGCTGCCGGCTCGGTCCTGGGTACGAGAGGACGCCGTTCGCGACACGCTCCTGTGGGACATCGAGCGGGATCCGGAGCAGCGGGAACCGATCGCCGACGCGGCGGTCGAAAGGCGGATGGCGACGCTCCTGGCGCGCCTGATGATGGAGGCGGAGGCCCCCGAGGAGCAGTTCGAACGCCTCGGAATCTCATGAACCGAGCCGCTTCGCGTGCGTCTATTGAAACCGAGCGCCGAGCGGATCGCACATGGAGTTCGGGATCAGGCGCAGACCAGGGAGGATGTGAGATGCAGGGACGCATGGCAAGATGGCTGGCGGCCGCAGGGCTTGTGGCCCTCGCTTCCGCGGCCCCCGCCCAGGCTGCGGTAGTTCAGGGAGCGGTCGGGCAGGGACTGGTACGCGCCGACGACGGGCGGATCGGCGACTTCCAGTTCCGCGTTGAGAAGGTCCTCGCAAGCCAGGACGGCCAGGACCTCGTCAGGGTCAAAGGTCAGGGGGCGTTCCGCCTGGTGGCGCCCGACCATGCGGTGGTCGAGATCACGTGCAAGAACGTCAGGCAGTTCGTGATCGGCGACGACAAGAAGTCGGCCGAGTTCGCCGGCCCGGCTCTGATGGTGGTCAGGACCCCGCAGGGGGTACGGCGCTTGCAGGGCGTCCTCGGCTGGCGCGTGGCCGATAGGGGTCGTCCCGGTCCCATGAACCCGCCCGATCTCGTCGGCGTGCACTTCACGCCCGCGGAAGGTGGACAGCCGTTCGAGTTCGGGGGCGTGGTGATCCGAGGCGACGTACGCGTCTTCGAGGTCACCGAGTCCGCTCCGTAGAGCCGGCCACCCCTCGCCGAACGGGCCTCGGAGTACTCGTTCCGAGGCCCGTCCTCATTGGTCTGCCGCCTCGCATGTGATCAGCGGGGCCAGAATCACACCGACCACGCCACCAACGTGACACAACCCCGCGCGACCACCGGCGGCGACGCCACGCGCACGGCCTGCGACCCAAACGGCGACGCCACGCGCACGGCCTGCGGGCGATGAAACGCGCAGCGTGTAGCCGACGCTTCTTGCGGCGCAACGTCACGCCCATCGCGAAGCATCATCGCGGCGAGAAGCCGCGGCTACACGGCCTGCGGCCGTAACGGCGACGCCACGCGCACGGCCTGCGACCCAAACGGCGATGGGACGCGCAGCGTGTAGCCGACGCTTCTTGCGGCGCAACGTATCGTCAACCGCAGAACATC
>Ga0172375_10012564_pt1 | contig 10604 bp, 12 predicted proteins | sample LakKiv1m_FD_114537 | JGI IMG/M metagenome (GOLD analysis project Ga0172375, IMG submission 114537) | Freshwater microbial communities from Kabuno Bay, South-Kivu, Congo - kab_092012_11.1m | ecosystem: Environmental > Aquatic > Freshwater > Lake | place: Democratic Republic of the Congo...
GCTTATTTTATTATTTTATTTGAAGACTGCAATTTTTAAATTTATTTCCGTAATCTGACCAGTTTAGTACTGGGTTTGTCTCCCCGCCATAGATTATTTTAGTATTTAATAAGTCTATGGGGATAGTATAGCACAAATTGAGGGTCGAATCAATGGGCGGATTTGTTGAGAAATTTAGGATTATTTTTAAAGACTCGGTTTAGACTTAGGCGTTGTGGATAATTAAAAAGGCTCGTTATTAGTGAGCCTTTTATTTCCAATGAATCTGTTATTTTTTGCAGATTATCAATGCGGTATTCATTTCTAACATCTTTAGCTCAACTTTTTTAAAGCCGGCTAGCTTCAACCATTTAATCTGATCTTCGACTGGAGCTAATTCATTTAATACTAAATGATGATAAGACCAATCTTTTAGAGTTTGCTTATCGGTCGCTTTATTTACTAAATGATGTAGATGTAAGGCCTGATTAAGGGTGGCCGTTTTAGGGTCTTTGTGAGTGACTAAATCTCCAAGAATAAAAATACCGTCTTTATTTAATAAAGTATGTATTTTTTTGAATAATAATTTTTTACCGGTGTCATTTTGATGATGTAAGCCGATAACCGATACGACAATGTCGTATTTTTTAATAAACTTTAGCTTGGAGTAATCACCGAAGATATAATTAACATTTTCCTTGCCTAATTTCTTCTTCGCTCCTAATAACATTTTCTTAGAAAAATCCACGACATCAAATTGAAATTTAGGAAACTCCTTTTTAATAATTTCAGTAGTTATACCGGTTCCCACGCCGAGATCTAAAACATCATGCTTTTCCTTCTGGCTAAAATTTTTCAATAAATAGCCGATTATTAACTCATGTAATTTTTGATGAAAAGGAATCGAATTAACGATATCTCTATCATACTTATCCATTGAGTAGTGATCATAATTGAGCTGGTGAGCCTCAACATTTGTTGTTTTTTTCATAACTTTTACTCCTTTATTTGTTTAGTTATTATTTTGTTAATTCTTTTATCGCTAAAATCATTCTATCGATATCTTTTTCGGTATTACATAGACTTATAGACGCTCTAATTAAAGTTGGGATTTTGTTCGTCTTTCCTAATTTAACTGAGCAGATAATATCTGATTCGTCTTTAATGCCTAAAAGTTTTCTAACTACGTTGTAGGTGCAAAAGCTACCAGCTCTGACTCCGATACCATAAATACTGTTTAATTTTTCCGCCATTTTATTAGAATCTTCGTTTTTTATGCGGAACGGAATAACAGTATTTAAATGTTTTTTACTAACATAAACTTCGACCTTTGGATTTGATATTAAATAATCAAATAATTTTTCGCTTAACTGTTTTTCATATTTTGAAATCCTATCTATTCCAAGACTTTTAATTTTTTCTAAAGCTACGGCCATAGCTACGGCACCAACAGCATTCGGTGTGCCTGGGTCGTGAGCTAACTGATTTTGATATCTAATAAATTCGCCACTCTGCGTTATATAAGGTAAATTACCGCCTCCGATTTGATATGGCAAAAATTTATCCAAAAAACTTTTTGGCCCTATCAAAAATCCACCGCCATAAGGGGCGTAAAATTTATGGCCAGAGGCGACTAAGAAATCAATGCCCATTTTTTGCATATCAATTCTATGGTGTTGCAAGTATTGGCAGGCGTCAACCAAAAAATATGCGTTATATTTATGAACAATCTTGCTGATTTTTTCAATTTCTGGACAATAACCAGTGATATTAGACGAGGCTGTCAAAACAAAAACTTTAATTTTATTCTTTTGCAAAAGTTTCTCAATACTATTTAAGTTAAATTCAAACTTGTCGTTTGTTTCGTACTGCAAAACTTCTTTTCGACCTAAAATTTGGATATCTTTATTGGATTTTTCTAAATTCTTTATATCAAATTGCTTGCTACCCAATTTTTTAATGCCCTCTGTCTTAACCCAGGGCAACCAAGAAGAGCTATGTTCGATTGAAGATACGGCCACCTTTCCTTTTAAAAATGAAAAGAAATAGGCGGCGGCATTTACCGCTCCGGTGGTATTTTCGGAAAACAAAACGTAAGAATCTTTCGGGGCAGAAACAAAAGATTTTATAACTTTTCTGCTGTTCTCATAGACATCAGTAGAAATTTTTGATTTCTGTCCGGCACCCCTATGAACCGAGCCATAACTTGCCAAATATTTCCTAATTCCTTCTTCAACGCAAAGAAACGGAGGCGTAGTAGCGGCGTTATCCAAATTAACATATTTAGTTATACCGAAACGATCGGTATTAACTTTGTATTCGCTAACTCTTTTGTCAAAAAGGGTGCTTAATCCCTGGAAATTACGTTTGTTCATATTTTATTAATTATGCGGTAATTATACACTATATTTTTAAACTTGTCAACAAATATAAACGATTAATATTGACTTTTTCCTATAAATAAAGGATAATATAGGTATTAATTTAAAGTGTTGTAAAATTTTGACATATGTCTAATATTAACTATCTAATGGACTTGGGTCTTTCCGAGGATGAGTCTTCGGCTTATTTATCATTATTAAAATTAGGAGGCTCAACGGCTAGTGTAATAGCCAAGGAGGTTGGTATAAAAAGAACTACCATTTATGCTATCTTAAAAACACTAGTTAAAAAGGGATTCGCTACTGTTTATTTTAAAAAAAATAAAAGATTTTATTATCCGCAGAAACCGGATAAAGTTGTGAATCATTTTAAAAGAAAAATAGAATCCTTTAATGATATTGTACCGCAATTAGAATCTATTGGGAAAAAACAAGTTCAAAGCCTCGGTTTACGATTCATTGAAACCACTGAGGAATTAAAAGAATTTTATAATGATATTCTTGATGAGTATAAAAATAAGACGATAAAAAAAGAATACTATATTATAGGAAACTCTAATGTATGGCAGGAAATTATACCTGACTTTTTTGAAACTTATAGAAAGAATCGGGCAAAAATGGGCATAAAGACAAAGTTGTTGCTTTCCAATGATTCAAAAATTAATAATCAAGACAAAAGTTTATTGCGGGAATGTAAGTATTTCCCGGAAAACTATAAATTTAAAAGCACAATTGATATTTTTGAGGATAAAATTTTAATTGTTAGCCCGAGTCTATCTTCATTGGCCGTAGTTATTGCTATCCCGGCGATGACCGATGTATTCAAATCTGTTTTTCAGATATTGTGGGGTATCCACTAGAGAAATTTAATATGCCAGACATTTTGATTTTTTATAAAAGATGCTAATTTAAAATTATGAACAACGAAGAAATAAAACAACAAAATATGATAGAGAAAAAAGGTATTAACTCTGTTATTAATAATTCAGATAAGCAATTAACAGAGAACAAAAAAATTCTTCCCGAAAAAATGGCTATGGCTAAAAAAATAATTTTATCCTCTCTTGGGGTTGAATCGGATATAGGTTTGGATAATTTTAATGAGCAACTAGAAAAGGCTACAAAGACTTTACCGAGATATCAAGAAATTGTTAATGAGCTCAAAGCGGGCAAAAAAGAAATACCCTACGAGCTTTTTAAAGCGCTGAAAACAGATTCAGATAAAACAAAGGCTAGTGAACCAGCGCCCAGAGATGGTGCCTTAATCACATCAATAAAACAGGGGAACATTGAGTGTGCTGGCAGAACCTTAATTGCCTCAACTTTCTTGCAAGAACATAATTTTGATCATGCTGTGGTTTCTGCACCAGGCCACAGTTTTCTAATAATTGAACAATCCCCAAACACACTTGTCTATTTTGACGCAAATAATAATCTTTTTTTTACTTTTCCCAGACAAGCCCTTGAAGGGTATAGAGGTGTAGAAGAAAGCTCGGAATGTCGGTTAAAAGAATATTCTCCTCGTGAGACTGATTTTTATGACGGAGTGAGTGCTGTTTTTTCTGATTTTATAACTATGCCAGCAAAAGAAGGTGTTGGCCGTCAATATCTGGGTAATGTATCGGCGGCCCTTAACGGAAATAAAGAGTTTGAAGTAAGTAATATTGCGGTAAATAAAGAAGCTTCTGAGGCTACTCAGAAAATTGAGGAAGAAATTTATGGGAAAAATGAGGTGCTTGATAATTATTATTCTAAAGTCGAAGATTTAATTAAAAAACAAGAAATGCAAACAGATGATGATAGAAAAGTAATTGGTGAAATTATAAAATCTTATCCTAAACATGATGATTTTGTTTCCTTTTTCACTGCGACTTTAGATGGAAATCTTAGTGATAGGATTCCCTATATAAAAAATGCTCCTAAAGAGAGAAAAATAGCTTTTGCCGAAAAGGTCTGGGGCGCTCTAAAGAATAGAGATAGCAATAATTAGTTCAGATAATAAAGTATATTTAGAATATGAACGAAAAATATTTTTTAAATATCATCAAAAACTCATTTAAAGATCCTGTTGAAGAATACCGGATTATTTCTGGCACCTACGGAAATACCGTCGTAGAAGTTAATAAGGAATGGATCTTTCGTTTTTCAAAAGCAGAAAGGGATATAAAGCAGCTTGAGATTGAAAAAGATTTTTTAATAAAATTCGAGAAGATAAGCTCACTCCCCATTCCAAATATTAAATACAAAGGTGACGACTTTATTGGATATAAAAAATTAAATGGAACACCACTAACAAAAGAAATTTGCGATAGCCTTTCTAAAAAACAAAGGGACGAGGTATGGGCATCAATTGGAAAATTTCTCAATCAACTTCACTCTACAAATTTTGAACATAAAAATCTAGTTGAATATCCTTTTGGTGATGATAATTTTTGGGACGACCTTTGGAGACCAATCGAATCTCAACTTAGCAAAAACACCCGAGAAAAAGCTTTTGATTATTTTACTAAATACTTTGAAAAAGAATCAAAAAATCCTGTTAAAAAAACCATCTGTCATGCCGATTTTCATCCTAATCATATCCTATTTGATGAACCCCCAAAGAAAATTACGGGCATAATTGATTTTGGGCGTATTTGTATCAATGATCCGGCGGTTGACTTTAATTTAATAGAAAGATTCTTTGGGAAAAGCGCATTAACCGCCATACTTGAAAATTATAAACTTGATACTTCTGAGTTTTTTAGAGAAAGAATAACATTTCAAAATAGAAGGAGGTTGTTCGCCGCTTTTTTTCATGCTCACCTCGTCGGCGACACTTCGTCATTTCCAAGATATCTCAAACGAATAGAAGAAATATTCTAACTTATTTATACAGAATCTCTCCTGGGGAGGTTCAATATTTCCGCCCATTTCCCAATTTCCCCAATAATCTCATTAAAATTTTGAGAAATCTCAGACTTTAAGACTACATATAAAAAAGAATACCTCGTAGAGGTGTTCTTTTTTATATAATGCCGTAGGCGGGGGAAGCGAACTAGTTGGAAGCGAGTCTTGAGCTTTGTCGGAAGACAAAGCGAAAAGGAGAGCGTCGGACGATATGCCGGGGGCATATCGGACGCCAACTCTGGACAAGTGAGCGAGGCGCATTCTCTATACAGGCTAAAATCCATGCGTTAACAGTTCTTTCGTTTTTTTAGCTGTAAGTTTACTATTTATATTATGCCACGAAATTTTTTCTATTTCCTTAAAATCTGCCCATTTATAATTAATATGTTCTTTACTTATTTTTACATCTTCTTTCCCGATTACTCTGCACATATAAAACACTGAGTACTTAGCCGGATTTTCGATGCCCCATCTTGCCGTATGAACCGGCATGATAATTCTAACTTCAAGACGAGTTTCTTCGAACACTTCCCGTTTTAAACCTAGTTCTGGCTGTTCACCTGACTCTAACCGCCCGCCGGGAAGCATCCATAACTCTTTCTTAAATTCTTTATTAATAGGAAGCTGCAAAATTAAAAATTTATCTTGCTTATTCAAGATAACAGCGTATTCCCCGATATTACACTTTAATTTCCCCATACATTTAACTGGCGCCTAATTACTATAAAAAATATCCAGATACTTCTTATACGTATATGATTGTCCATATTTTTTGTCTTTATCTTTCGGAACCAGAATATTTATATCGACGAAACGGTCGATAACGCGCTTAGCCCCCGCTCTAGTGAACCCGGTCCATTTCTGAATCACTGCGACATTTACAATCGGCTGACCATAAAGTTTTGGTAAAATCATAGTCGCACTTTCCGAAGCCCGAGTACTCAGTTTTTGAATTTTTTGTCTATCCTCTTCACGCAATTTTGTAATTTTTCCAACGATATCTATCGCCTCATTAGCTATTTCAATAACACCATCAAGAAAAAAATCAACCCAGTTGGCAATTTGTCCGTTATGATAGCCAAAAAGCTTTTCATAATATAGTTTCTGATGCTTTTTAAAAAAAGAAGATAAAAATAAAACCGGCTTTTCCAAAAAACCTTGTTTCCATAAATAAAATGTAATCAACATTCTTCCGGTTCGACCATTACCATCGAGAAAAGGGTGGATTGTCTCAAATTGAGCGTGAATAATCGCCGCTTTAATAATGGTCAATGTAGAATCATCGGCATGTAAAAACTTTTCTAAGTCAGACAATGAATCTTGTATGGCGTTAACTGGCGGCGGAACAAAACGGGCATTATCCGGACGCGTGCCGCCGATCCAATTTTGACTCTTGCGAAATTCACCCGGGTCAGCGAAGTGAGTTGCTCGAGCTTGACTCATGAGCTTACTATGCAGTTCCCTTACAAATCGAAGGGAAATCGGAAAATCATCAATTACGACTCGTTTCATTCCGTAATTTAGAGCTTTAATATAATGTAAAATATCATCGACATCTTCCGGAATATCAATATTTATTTTTGCCTCCGCCTCAATCGCATCAATCATAGTAGCTCTTGTTCCTTCAATTTGGCTAGAGGAAGCCGCGTCTTTTCTTAGATACATTAATATAAAAAAATCAGCATCCGGCAAGAGCTTTGTAATACCATCTAATTTACCCAATAACCTCGTAGCTTGATCGTTCTTTTTGAGGAATACTGAATTAAAATTAAAACCACCCTTTGGCGGAAAAGGGTTAGGCATGAAGGCTTTAAAGCCTTCCCTTTGTCGTATATATTTACCTATTTCTATAATTTCCATAGTTTGTATCTATTTTATCTATCATGTATACAAAGTATAGCGGTTTGTATACATTTAGTCAAGAGATGTATACAAACTTTATTAGACTATTATTTTTCCAAAATCAATTCGCCGGCAGCTAAGGCCTTTTTATGAGAATCACAGTACGGCCAGGGGCGTTTTAAAGCATCTTCGGAGTCAAAAACAAATACAAAACAGTCCCCGGGAGGAACCTGGCCATAGTTGTTTGTTAAAACATGATCAAAATATTTCCACATAATCCGTGAATATATAGACCGGGGGTTTGTTGATGTTTCAATTCTATGATGTATTACATACAGATCTGCTTTTTTGCCCCCGCATAAATTTCCGGACTGAAATTCTCGTAATCCTGCTTCGGTTGGTATACGAAGAATATTCTTTTGTCCATCTGAAAATTCAAGAGTAGCGCCGGCGGCGTCAAAAAATGAGGTCAGTAAAATATCATCAATGCTTGAAGGCACGCCAGCGGCAATAATACTTCCCGGTTTACTCCGGGCAAACAAACCATTTCTTTTGGTAATTAGCGATTTAGCATCTGTTTTTAAAAAAATCTCTTCACCGCAAACGAATATCCTATAATCAGTTTTTGACAAAATTCGTTTTTCTGCCAGCGCTTGATTATTACTCTTTGTTACCAAAAATATAGATATCAATACAAATAATATTATAAAGATGCTTATAATTTTCAGTTTACGAACATTTTTTGCTGCAAACTTCATAATTAATTTATTACTTCGAGTAGGCCAACGCTTAGAAAATCTCCTTTGCGCGCTTTTATTAGCCTATCATATATTTCATTCCATTTCTCAATTTCGGTAATTGTAATACAACCTAGAGAACGGCTGCCGGTATGCAAATATCTTTCTCCTTCGTGCCCAATCCTAAACCAACTCATCGCCCTAGATGATCTTCCTTCATAATTCCGCCCTTTAGGGTGGGGGTAGTCGGGTAATTCAATATCATACCAGCCCTTCTTCCAAGGCGTCTCTACGTAGTCCGTAGCTTTATACTTTCTATTACCTATAATCAATTTCTTTTGAGAAATTGAATACTGAATATGAATTAAAGGTTCATGCTTGACGTCTGTTAAAAGCCGTGAATTATTACTGTTTTTATTGTCTAAACTAACGGATGTCGACCGATCTTTATAAAGACCTTCTAATATCTTAATATATTCCCGCCCACCTTCAATATACTCTGACTGCACTTTTAGAAAAGCCGGCATAGAGGCCGTTTCGCCATTCGCCAACCTGACCTTAAACCAGCCATTATCAATATCCGGTATATACTTTATCGCTTCTATAACTGAGCCCTCAATGGTTATTTCAAATTTGGCGATTGATTTACCCCAATTTTTCCAGAAACGTTTTTCGCGGAGCTCAATTGGGCAGACAAATTTTTGCGGCTTAGAATTTGCTGTATCAATCTTAATTACTTTTTCAAGGCTGTTTATATCGTTAAATAAGATGTCCTTTTCAGTAATAGTAACTTTCACTTTGGTTGTAAAATATCGTTGATCGGTTGGGAAGCTTCCTATCTCTTTGGCGAAATCAACCGTGCTGCCAACTTTGATTCTTTTATCAATCTCCAAAGTTCTATCAAGTATTCCAATATTCACGCGAATATCGCTACCAATTGACTTGCCGGCATACTTTATTTTCGTTAGTTTGAATTGAATTTTTTTAAACATAAAATCTTTTATATTTTAAATTTTACTAACAAACTTTAGCACTGGCGATTGTTTATTTTTTAACATCTTTTTCCTGATATTTGATTTTGATTTCAAACGGCAGTTCTGCGACTAGATTAAACTTTTTATCTTTCTTGTCTTCTTGCCAAACTTTAAAGAAATAGAACCCGGCTTCAGTTATAGGTAAACGATTTATTGATATTCTAGTTGTGGCGCTTTTCATTTTTCCGCTATCAAAATCTGTTTTTGGTTTGGGGACGGGCATCTCAGAGCTAGAAATTACTTTTTCGGCAAAATTTAATAAATCCACCTTAACCAAAAAGTCGGTGATTTCTTCGCCGTAGTTATGCCAAAGACTAGTGATTTCCAGATTAATTGGAATATATTTTTTTTTATCAAGTTTTTCTTTATTTAAAATAAAACCTATTGATTCCATCGCATTAATGATACTTGTGCGGTTTGTGTCTTGATCACGGATTGATGTCTGACACAAGATTGACCATACGTGTTTCATATTTTTAATTATTAATTATTTTTATTGCCAACAATTTGCTAAATTTAATTTATCATAGTAAGGGTTCTTTTCTCCATAAATTACTTCTTTCCTTTCAACATCCTCCAAACTACGGAACACAAAATTATGTATTATTACTTGTTCGCCAACCAAACCCGGCAAGGATGAAAATTCACCAATTCTGAGATTAATTTTTAATTCTCTGGATATTCTCAACATTAAATCTATACCGAAGTTTACTTCCGCATTCTCTATTTTTGATATAACTTTTTGCGTAGTCCCTACTTTTTTTGCTAATTCTTGCTGGCTTAATCTAAGCGCTATTCTGGCGCTATAAACTTCTTCGGAAATTGCCAATAAATCTTTTAATGAACTGTACTCCTTGTTCCTGTTTTTTCCTTTTACGCTAAAATCAAAATCTTGATTTTTTGTTTTCATAAAATTATTTAAAATTTATTTTTCTTAAACAATCTTTATTACTTAAATATCTTTTATAGAATTCCGCTGTGCTACTTATTTTTTCTAAATATTTTTTATCAACTCCATTTTGTTCCCTTTTGCCATAATCTGGTTTATGCCTCTTCTCTAACCAATCAAACAATACGGCTATATTATCGAAATATACAAAAAAAATTCTAATAAGCACTCCTCGCGGCAATTGTATCCTTATAAAATATATCGTTTTCCCGTCATGACATTTTTTTGCTTCGCCTGGCTCTACATATTTTGATGACATTCCTCTCAACCCATTAAAAACAGTATCTATAACTGCTTTTATTCTATCAAAATCTTTCGGCTTTGTTTTATATGATGATAAAAGATCGCAAACCGGACACAGGCCAGTCTCCCTATCTTTATATAAAAATGTGTCCATAAGTATTTATAATAAAAAAAATCTTTCATATAATCATATTATATCCAATTGGATATAATGTCAACACCCCATATATTACGCTCTTTTACTATTAAAGTTTTCGCCCTCCTCTTGACACTAATGTTAGAATAATATAACATAGAGTTATATATTTATAACATTAAATTTATGACCACAAAACAATTCCAAGGTATCCGCATCGCTATCGCGATGATGCTAGCGGTTTCCGTTTCTATCGCCGTTAGCCTGGGTAACTATCTCGCCCCGATTATTGCGATTATCGCCGGAATGATAATTATTCATTTGGCCAAGCGCCAAGTCAAAGATGTCTTGGCTGACGAGCGTGATTATAAACTAGCCGGCACTTCCGCCCGTTGGAGCTTAGGTATTTTCATA
>Ga0172375_10012565_pt1 | contig 10603 bp, 12 predicted proteins | sample LakKiv1m_FD_114537 | JGI IMG/M metagenome (GOLD analysis project Ga0172375, IMG submission 114537) | Freshwater microbial communities from Kabuno Bay, South-Kivu, Congo - kab_092012_11.1m | ecosystem: Environmental > Aquatic > Freshwater > Lake | place: Democratic Republic of the Congo...
CTCCACACGATTCGTGCAAGATCCTCGTTATATAGTTGTCCCTGGCATAATAGTCGATGATAGTGTGATTATATATTATTCATTCGACAATGAACCATTCAGATTGTATCGTATAAAGAAGGCAAAACTCGCTGTTGGTGTTGACTCTAGCCATATATTCAGTGTCAACCCGTCAACAGGAACCAGAAAATTCGATGCTGAAAAGATGTTATCTGATTGGATAACGAAGTGCACGACATCCAACACTTCTTCAACAACGTGATGATATGTCTTGGCCATTATGGTTGGGCACTTGAAATTACGAATAGTAGTGACAGTTATTGCTGGCTCAAAGACAAGAAAATAACACTTGGTATCTTATACGATGGCGACATTCGCCAGATATTATTACACGAAATAGCACATATAAATACAGCAAGATTCTGCAATCAAAGGCATAATAAAGCATTTTGGGATCATCTAGAATATCTAACTAGAAGATTTATGAAATCTAGTCTGGATGATCACCAATTGAGGCATAAAGAAGCAACAGAATTCAGCGGTTTTTATCGCGTCGTTTATGGAATTGACCGATAATAATCCGTTTCCATAATTATTCTCTAGCTAATGTTCCGTCTACATCAACGGCGACAACAATCATTTTAGCTGGTTTCCCGCTTCTATTGACATATCGCACTAATTCTTCATAAGCGTATTGTAAGCCACGCCAGCTTGGTTGTCTATTATCCCAATATCTATCCGCCATTATTTTGTTACTAGTACCTTCTGGTTGGTTTGGATTTTCATTGATGTTATCATATGGAATATCGTTTTCATCTAAGAATTCCTTTAATTCTTTTTTATTACCACGACAACTATTTATTATAATCGTTACGCCAAGATCACGTACCTTATGCATGATTTCGCATGCATTATAGATTGGTGTACCGATTTTATTAATCTGCTCACGAATAAGTTTTAGTTTCATACTATATATTTAACCAAACATAAAATGAACATAGGGGTAGCATTATGAAATTAGAAGATATCCAAAGTGATGCAATAGAGCAACTTCAGAAATTAATGAGTGCTGTTAAAGAAGCAGCTGAGTCAGAATTATACGGATTAGTTCAAAACCCAAGTGTAGTAATGGAACTAATTCAGCAAAACATTGCAAGTAATGAATTCGTATTACTTAATCAATCATTCTGGGAAGGGATGTTTAACCAATGGTCATATAGCGTTGATCCAACTGATTTATCAAAAATAGCCAGTAAAATAGCCACCGACGTTAAGAATAAATTAGATGTAGCTAGTGAAGCCGGTATTATTGTCGAATTCCTAGGTCCCAAAGGCAAAGAAATAATAAGTAAAGTAGGGAAAGGTATTGGCAAATTCCTACACATCTTAAAGGAATTGGCAATGAGCGTATTCAAAACTCTTGCATCACAACATTCTTATGGTTATCGTGGTTATCGTCACGGTTATCGTCGTGACTACGGCTACAACCATCGTAGAGATAATAGGAAAACATTCAAACGATCATTATTAAACCCATATATAATATACACATTCATCGAACAAGCTAAAAGTGTGGCTGATCGAAATCGCGTAAACAAGCAAAACACCCAACAAAATGATCAAGCACCCAAAACAACTGGCATAAATACACCAGAATTACAAAAATTAACAGGACCGACTACCACCATTCGTCCATGACAATCCAGGTTGGCTCCCTTACCTCCGCCATCTGGGTTACCATCATATCAAAATCAGACCGATGTTGCCGATATAGAATGATATTTTCTATACGATAAGCAAAATTCAGATCCTATCTTAAAATCACGACATACAAATGGCCTTAAATCATGATGTTTACATCGTTTATTCTCTAACCATATGCATGGTTGCCCGCTAGTCATCAAAATAACAGACAATTCAACCTCTTCTTGTAGATCAGCGGGTAATTGTTCAATTTCTGATTGCAAAAATGGTGGTATGCTAATATGATAACAGCATACGCCACAATCGTCACAATTATTGATTACCGGTTGGGATTTGATCAAGAAAACTACCCACACGTTCTTTGATCTTACCAGTGGCAAGAATGCGATCTCGTTCACTCTTCAGACAATAACTCGCATAAATCACACCAGCTGGTTTTGGTTGATAGAAATCGAGAGAGCTTGGGTCTAGTTTACATAAGTCCTGTCTGATTCGTGCACCAGCACCAACTTCAATTTTAGTCATTACACTATCATCATATTCAACAATATCGATATTAGCGCCGACAACTTCACTTTGATCGCTAGTAAAATTACCTAATGTAGCTTCATCAAACGGTGAACGAGAATGTAAAACCGAAACTGACGGTGATTTCTCACAATTGAGTGATGATGGAGCCACCCCAGTTATATATTTAGAGCTTTTTACACTCTGGCCGCATATACCTGACATCTTATAATGTGGGTACGGCGTTTTATAGTGTTCATCACTAGCACTAGCCGTAAACGTACCATCGCCGACCGGCAGTGTGATCGGTTTCGGTTTTGGCTCTTTCGACAAAAAGAAGGCAATACCAATAGCAAACACACGATCTTCGCCAACGATGTGCGTAGCAACACCACGCATAGTTTCCTCAGTAATAAGAAAACCAAGGACTTCATCGGCATCTTTATACCATCCGTCTGCCCATAATTTGCGTGGATCATGAGAGACAGTGGTCATATAATTCTGAGGTGCCCACTTTGTCGGGAAATGCTCAATATCGAATCCCTGATATTTAGCTGGGACTTTGTCCGCGCACTTCTGACAAAAACGATCAGCACCAAATGGATGATCATGAATGGGGCATTTTTCACGATATTGTTCCATTCGAAGGAATTTTGTCGGCATTCCGTTGATGGGACAAACTCCCTGAATCGACATAACAATAGCAACATGATGGCTATGACTCCAATTGCCATTGAAATCCAACCACATATGCTTACCGGGTTCAATACCAAAGAAATAAGAACTTGTATTACCGCTACCATGCATCCAATTCGTGGGACAATTATAATCATCAACTTTCCAAACATCTTGGAGACAATACGGTGGAAGCTGATGGACCCCATCACCTTTTGGTGCATCCGGTAGATGAACTCGTGCCGTCAAACCATTGATTTCCATGTCCCTCATGTTTTAATCCTATGGGTGGATGTTGATTACTGTGCGATTCCTCTCAAATACATCAACTAGCTGGTTCACATTCACATCGTAGTGGAAATTCGACTGGTGTTGAGGCGTAGAAATCTGTACCAGCACTTCTAACTTGATCCACTTTTAATTCGGCCAATTCACGGGTTCCAGTCCAAACGATAGCCATACCAGTCATGTGGATTCTATCTGCTAGGATAAATCCCTTTTCCGGTGGATATCCAAACACTTTTTGAAATGTCTCGATGACATATTCATAAGTATGCTTATCATCGTTATAGACAACGACATTGTATGGTGGTTGTCTTTTTGGTTTTTTCTGTTGTTCTGGGTCGAACTCTTTTACGTCCGGCTCCATTACTGCGGTGTTGCTTTGCATGACTCACCTATCTCAAAAATGATCATCGTTTTGACATGATCGTGTTCGATCTTTGTAATTGGTTCATCCGTATTTTTTACATATTGTGACAATTTCGATTTTACAATTAAATTTCGGCGTTTATCAATAGCTATCATCCAACACGCATCTCTCCATAAGTAAATATGAACATTATTAATCAAACATTCAGCAATGACTTCATATGATGGATCTGCTAATTCAGGTGCTAATCTGATTGCATACATCACACCATCTGGGGTAAGTACTCGCTGTACGTCTGTAACACCATAATACTTTGGTGATAGTTCTAGGATATGTTGTCTTAAGAAATCACGATATCTCTCAGCCTTTTCAGAAGTATCAGCAAATGAGTATTTGGCCTTATATGCTATAATACTAACTGGAATTGGCATTCTCCGACTCCGACGCATTGTAAGCAAATTGGTAGCGGCACAATACTTTGCATTCTCTATGCTCCAGATTAGAATAATTTGTGCCAATAAGAATTGTTTAGTTAATCAAACATAATGTATTGGGTGGTTAGGAGTCTTAAAGAATGTCTTACAATATAACTACGTTGTCACAATCACTACTACATCAAATACATAACTTACCAGAAGTTATTACATCAAAAACAATTATAACAGTTGAATGTCAATGTGGGAACAAACGTGATATTAATTTTAGATCATTCTATAGAAAATGGAAAACAAAAGATCAATATTTATGTAAATCATGTCATGTAAGCACATATTCTAAATCGCCTGAGCGAATAATGAAATTTAAACAATCATTCGCACAAATATCTAATACCATAGAACACAAGAAGAAGTGTAGTGAGGGCGGTAAAAAAGTATGGAAAGACCAACAACAAAGAGAAAATATTATCAAAGCCGTAAAAAAAGATAATGCAACCAACCCCAAAAAAGCCGCCGCTCGCACTATAGCCCTAAGTACACTTAGACAAAAACCATGGTTCTTACAACACATGAATAAGATGAGGTTAATAGCCAATATTAGAACACGATCAAATATTGAAAAATTCATAGTTGATGCAAATGTCGTACATGATGGATTTTATAATTATTCATTGGCTAATTATATAAATAGCACAACAAATATTACTATTATATGCCCAAAACATGGTCAGTTTCAACAAACACCACACAGTCATCTGCAAGGTAAAGGATGCAGCAAGTGTGCTACTATTATCTCAAATGAACATCAATTAGTGTTAAATATGTTGGATAATGTGCCAATACACAACAATACTAGAGATATTATATCGCCATATGAAATAGACATATGGTTACCCGATCATAAAATCGGTATTGAAATAAATGGTGAATATTGGCATGGCGTCCGACGTGGACTTACTGAAGCAGAGAAACACGGTCGTAGAACATTACACATAACCAAAACTAACGCAGCAGTATTAAATAACATCAAATTATTACAATTCTGGGGTTTTGAAATTATCCAGAAATCACAACTAATTCATTCAATGATAAATCATGCGCTTGGTAAGTCATATCGGATTTATGCAAGACAATGCACTATACAACAAATAAATAATGAAACAGCGTCAATTTTCTTTAATAATTCACACTTACAGGGTCATCGACCAGCATCTATAACATATGCACTAACATATAATAATAAAATAGTATGTGCATTGAGTTTCTCTAAACATCATAAATATGAATGGGAAATAATGAGATATGCGTGTGAACAAAATATGGTTGCTATTGGTGGTTTTTCTAGATTGTTTACGAAATTTATAAAAGAGTATAATCCAACAACTGTTATGACATTTGCTGATAGACGTATATCGTGCGGTAATTTATATTCACAATTCTTCAAATTACATGGTATCACAAAACCTAATTATTTTTATATGAGAAATGGGCAATTATTATCAAGACAGCAATGCCAAAAACATAAATTACACAAACTACTATCTAATTATAATGAAGATATTAGTGAAGTAAATAATATGTTGAACAATGGCTATATTCAATTGTTTGATTGTGGTCACTTACAATTCATTTGGCAAAAATAATAAAACAGGATTATACAATGCCAACAATTACACCAGCACTCGTACCAACAAAACCACCTGGAACATTATTTAGTGCATTCATTGGTGGTGATCAATCTCTCAATATACGCTGGATCACTGCTCTCGATCCTGTTTTCTACGAAGCTGTAAACAGGCCAATATCAGATATCGCCATGCGCCAGCTTATACTGGCAAAATCAATTGATGCCGTAAGCCTCGATCTCGGTCACGCAACATTATATCCATACATAATACAGCCAAGAATATCATCTGGAACAACCGAAGTTGAAATACCATTACGATGGATATGGGATATTAGTTTATCATTACCCAAAAAATGGGAAAATATCAGACTAGCTAAGATCAAAAGAATATCAGGATCAAACAGTGAAACTGAAGGTATCACTGGTTCACTCAGATTTATTTTCACTGCAAATGTTGAAAATTCAAGCACAGAAGTTGCAATATTCTACGCAGACTATAATATTGAATCATATTTAAGTTATCAACCACTTAGAATGGATATAGTTAGTTCAACTGAAGAAGCTAATGCTATAGACGTGACAGAAGCTGAAACTGTTGCTGGCTTCATCACGTTTAGGACACTTGATGTTACCAACCAAACAGTTATCGATTTCTTCACTTTATTAGCACCACCGACAGACACAACTGATAGTAACAGTGATGGATATTATAATAATCCAGCAGTATATGATATAGCAGATTCATCAGCCGGTGGTATTGGAGTCACAGAAGATTTCGCTACTACAACAGTTTCACATGGAACTGGTTTACTTGTTGACGGCACAATTAATCCAATCCCAAACTTAGATACAGATATCCAATCATGGATCAACGCATTTAATTACCCATTTGATGCTTTGGCAAACAGAATATCTGCAGATAGTATCGAAATACCACTTGGTTTATTTCGTGAATTTGACATAACAGCACCAGCTGGTGATAATCCGACCGGTGATACAAGTGGCACATATTTCCCAGTGTGGATTAATAGAATAGAAAGACTTGATCCATCATCCGATCAATTAAGAATTTATTTTGCTACTTATAATATCACAGACACAGTTGTTGGCGGTAATCCGAGTACTACACCTATTGAATTCACGACTCTTGATTTACGTAGATCATACACAAGTGGCGAAATAGTGGCAATTACACCAATCAATAATCTATTATTAAAAGACCAATCTGATACCACATCCCAACAACATATTGGGCGTGGACACGTTGTATTATCTAACTTGTGGAACAAAACAACTAGTGACATTGACGATTTCTTTGATAGATTTCTTATTTTAATTACAGAACCAGCCGATACAACATATTCACAAGCAGCCACAAGAATAAGTTCATTTGGTATTAGTCGTGTACCGAAGTATGTTCCAACAATTGGTCAATCAAGGGGTTTAGTTGGTACAACATCAACAAGAACGGTGCCAATAAGTCCAGGTCAAAATAATCGATTTGTCACAGAACAAGACGAAGGATTAGGAAATCAGATAGATTTAGAAGCTCAAATTGGTATAATCCCAAGTTCGCCAATAGAAAGATATGGATATACTGGTGGTCGTGTGCAAAGATGTATTAAACTGGTTGTAGATGCTACCAAAGTTGGCAATGATCCAAGTTTCTATGATACATATGTTTTACCACGGCTTGTGATATTGCTTGGCCGTAATCCTGTATTTGGCGATCAGTGGTATAATGGAACTAGGTTTATGACATTCAACGGGGATACTTGGCAAGGTTGATACCATTACACCACAAGTATTTTAACTTCCAAGAAAACATATCTTGGAGGTTAAAATGGCCATATCACAACAAGCAAAAGAACTAATAATAGAATTATATAAACAAAATAATTCAATAAAATCTATCAGTAAATTAATTGGAATCAGCGCACCAACAATATCTAAAATATTGAAATCGTCTGGCACACAAATACGTACTGGTAATTATCAATCATTAGATATAGACATTAATAAAGTAAATGAATTATATTCATCTGGTCTATCAACTTATGACATAGCCAAATTGCTTGGATGTAGTGATGAAATAATACGCAAGCATATAACCACAATTCGATCACCAAAAGATCGAAATAAACTAAAGCCAGAATCTATTAGTAAAATTTCTCAGGCGTCAACTAAAAATTGGCGAAGTGATGAATATAAACAAAGAGTTAAACTAGGTAAAACTAATGAATATTACGACATTCTTCGCCAACACGGTGCTACTAACTATAACAAAACACTGGGTAAATGGATATCAACATCTGAAGCCAAAACAATCATCTCAAATAGAGTTAAACAATTATGGTTAAATCCAGAATATAGAGCCAAACAATCTGTTTGGTTTCAAGAAAGAGCAAAACGACTATCTGAATTGGCAGCATTAGCCTTATCAGATCCAACAAAAAGACAGGAATGGATACGCAAGCTAAGTGTTATTAGTACGACTAGCAGGGCATCAAATGGTTGGGTAAGCACAAGCCAGAAACAATTATATTATATCCTAGAAGATGCGGGCATTACATTCTCAGAAGAAGGCACAGAAACAAGAATATGTCCATTTTATGTTGTTGACTGCATAATCCCAATCCAACAACAAATGAAAAAACCATTAATAATTGAGGTTAATGGCGAATATTGGTATGAATTACCGCATATTGTAGTTAGAGACAAACAGAAAGCCACTTATATCAGAAAATACACAGATTTTGATCTACTAGTTTTAGAAGAATTGGAAATGTCTAATTATGATCAAGTAAAGTCAAGACTAGAATCATATGGTATTACTTTAATAACCCATAAATGTATCACATCTAACCTACAAATTAGAGCCATCACAGAAGAGGAAGCTAGAATTTTTTATTCAATATTTCATTATAGTTCAACTGTTCGCTCTGGTGCTATAACATTCGGTGCATTTTATAATAGTAGATTAATAGCAGCGATTAGTTATACGTATCCATTGAGGACACAATCTGCTTCGAGATTAGGTTTGAAGCTTAGTGAAATTATGGAAATATCGCGTCTTGCTCGCCAGACTAATATTGAGTGTAAGAATCTAGCTAGTTATCTAATAGCAAAAACTAAAAGACTGCTTCCAAAGGGTATAAGAAAAATTATAAGTTTTTCAGATTCTACGTATGGCCATACTGGTGGGGTTTATAAAGCTTCTGGTTTTATTAATGATGGTGAAATAGAGTCAGATTATTTTTACTTATCATTACATGGGCGATATCATAAGAAGACTATTTGGGATAGAGCTAAAAGAATGAAGATGACAGAGTATGATTATGCTGAAAAACATAACCTTGTAAAAATTATAACAGGTCCTAAGACACGATGGTTATTAACATTATAAGTTCTATCGACCAAATATAAGATAAAAACAAAGCCATGCCAAATACATCTATAAATAGAAGATTAAAACAATTATACATAACACCTGATACTCTATATAATGGACTAGAAAAATTTACAACATTTATGTATGGGCCAGCAAATGGATTGATATACGATAATAATGCTACACATACTCAAATAATCGATTCTATGTACTCATATTTTATAAACAATCCACCAACAAATGAACAGGAAATCGCACAAAAACAAGAAATAGAAATAATGAGTAGAATAATGAGAGGTTTTGATGGATATAAAACCTACTTATTTGGAAGAGTGGGGATAGCGAGTGCTTATCTTATAAGGAGATTTGAGCGTGTAACAGACAAAGCGTCAATGAATATAATTATAAGAATTATTATGCGCAGTGTATGGATGAATTATATAAAAGTGGTTTGATTAAAGAGCCAGTATACATAAGTACACCTATTAATGGTGTATCGCCGCTTGATGCGGTATCAACAGCAAAAGCGACGAAAACATTAGATAAAGAAGAATTGAAACTATTACAAAAATTGCATCTATTGAGGGGAAATGAAAAGAAAGAGGCTATGCAAAAGCTTGGGCTGGGTTGGAAGACAGAGAAGCAGCATGGGATGCAGGCGGCTATGAAAAGGGCTGGTTTTGTGGGTCCTGGGCAGAAGTGGTGGGCAATACATAGTGAAAGTACGTTTGCAAGAAGGTTAAATACGATATTAGAGAAGCATTGATATTACCGTCTTACGGCTTCTTTTCAACTATGGCTGCCGTAATTCCACAAGGTTGCGAAAAGTAGCCGTGGAGGGACTCGAACCCACACTGGAGTAACTCCAATCAGCTCTTAAGGCTGATGTGTCTGCCAATTTCACCACACGGCCAGATTATGCTGTTGCTGATGACGACTCGTCGTTAATAGTTGTTACAATGCGCGGAGATTGGTGGAAATGAGACTACGACTAATTCGTGAAGACAAATTCGATTTCGATTACACACATGAATCAAAAACCATGTGGGATGAAAAAGTCAAAGAAGCCAAAGAAAAATTCAACATCCACTTCGACCTAGAAAACAACGACACCGTAAGCCAAAAACGCAAAATAGCCATACCAGAAACAAACCACGGAGCCTACAAAACAGCCCACTTCAAATGCGAACTCTACTCAGCGGGCGGCGACTGGGAAAGCCCAGTAAGATACTTCAGATGCGAAATATATGACGGATATGTTGACGGACTATCACAATATGGTAACCCACACTTCTGCTTCATACCCAGTAAAAATGAAGGAAACGGGCATCTAATTAAAAGAAAATCTGGCGGATATACCGCACCAGACTCAGACACGCAAAGCAAAAAAGAATGGAAACAACTAGTCAACGATAGAAAATGCTGGGAAGCACTCAAAAAATATCTGAAACAACTAGTCCAAAAAGGATATAAATAGTAACTAGAATGGTGAATCATCACCATTCACCAATTTAGCTGGTTTTATACTCTGATTAGTGTTATGTTGATCGTGTTGATTCTCATAACTTCATCGACCAAGAGCGGCCCTTCCTTTTCACTTCCTCGAACTC
>Ga0172375_10012567_pt1 | contig 10602 bp, 17 predicted proteins | sample LakKiv1m_FD_114537 | JGI IMG/M metagenome (GOLD analysis project Ga0172375, IMG submission 114537) | Freshwater microbial communities from Kabuno Bay, South-Kivu, Congo - kab_092012_11.1m | ecosystem: Environmental > Aquatic > Freshwater > Lake | place: Democratic Republic of the Congo...
AAGTCAAATTGACAATATATCTGGGATAAAAGAAGGAATCCGAAAAGGATGTCGCTTTTATGCCAAAAGTGGACTTGTATATGATGCGGATATAAACGCCGCAATAAACATAGCTCGAAGAAGCAAACGCCCCATCTCGAATGGAAACTTTCTTGATGGGCAGGGCGAAGTCAAACGCCCAAGCGCATGTAAATCATCTTTGCCACTATCGGCTTAGGTGTCTTGCAAGCCCACCCATCAGCTCTGCTGTGGGTGGGTGGTTGACAACTACTTTATGAAATCATCATAAACCTGTTGAACTTTTGGTTGGAAAATCTCTATTCCTGGAACATCATTATGAATTACTCTGGTAAATCTTGTGTAGTTATCCAAAGCAGTTTCAGAAGGATGATTTAAATCTCTTTTACTATTTGCTCTTATTCCGAGGGGGTCGCCCTCAAGACGTATTACTATTCCGCCTCTATCAATGATTGCATCTGCTTCATTGGGAAATCTTACATCTGAAACAACCAAAAGGTGCCCATTTCCAACACATTCTTTTCCAGTTGTGCTAAACAAAGTCTTTACCCAGATATCATGGTCAAAGTTGTTTCTGAAAAGCTCTGTTCCGACCAGCTGCAGGCACTGCCCAATAGTTTTGTCCCACAATGGAAGATAAGCGTTTTTATCATCCTGGGTATAATTATAGACAGCGTTAAAAAAGGGAAATCCTTTTTTGTGGGTTAGCTGCATTTTATATCCAACCATTAATTCTGTAACATCTCTCACTTTATCTGCAAAAGCATGTCTTTCCACTGGAATGTGGCTAATTGTAGCGAATAACTCGGCGAAAGTATCTTTTCCTTCAGCCGCTCCCAATTTTCCCACTCAAACCTATAATGCGAGGTTTTTGGGAAAAATGGGAGCGATTTTTTTTTAATTTTTCATTCATATTTTTTAATTTAATTTTAAAGTTACTAATATGCAAAAATATTCTTTATTTTATAAAAATCGGGGTGAGCCAATGGTTTATCCCCCAGATATATCAATTCTATCGAAAATTTATCCATTTAAAAACCGTTCTATTTGTTCAAATTTTAAAAAAGTGCTTTTATCAAGTACAACAAAACTGCTGCAATATGAATATTTATTAGGACAGCAATCGGTTACTTCAATTGTAATTTTTTTTCATGCTATTTTCCGTCTTTTGAGCAATTATGTTCTAACTCGCTTATAACTTTTTCTATTTTTTTTAATTCTTCTCTAGTCCATGGTTTTTGTTCAAATTCGCTGGGGTCTGTTACATTCCAATCAAATTCAAAACAAATAGCACAAAAAAAACAAAGCCACTCAAAAAAAATGGTTAGTTCTCTATAGCCATCAATAACAATTTTTCCATCTTCTGCTACGGGCTTACATTGTGTGTCCCACTCATAACCAAGTGCTGGAAGGAAATTTATGACAACATAGTTTTCTTTAACACTAATGTGGCCGTAAAAATTTATTTTTTTGAAATCTTTTAATACTTGAAAAATTTTTTTCATATACACAAACTTATAACAAACATTATAACAAACATTATAACAAATGCAGATGCGCTAAGAAAAAGCCACATCCCATTTGACCTTTTTATTTTATCTTCAATTCTAACGTCAGCCGTCCAGAATTCGTATTTCTTTACGTATCTTTTAAAAAAATAACCATTAATTTTACAAAGTAAAATTTCAAAAAAGTATTTGTAATATGCAAATCCCAATAGAGGAAGCAAAACCCATACTGATAAAAAGTTAAAGACAGTTTTTTCGTATTCTACAACCAAATTAGAAGTTTCTGGAGTTCTTTTTATGAAAAACAGTGTCATAAACAAGAACATAAATGTTGCAAAATATATTGCAACTGGTAAATAATAATTTAAAAACTTTTTCATATAAATATTTTTTTCGTTAATTGTATGTGGATATTTTGATTTAAATTTTTCAGTTACACTCCAGCAAAATTACAAATAAAAAATTTAATATCCAAAGAAAATTATTTTTTTTTTGGCCTTAAGAATAGAAACATTTTATGGCCTTCCATTTTCACTGGAACTTCTATAATTCCATAAGAGTCTAAAGCAACTACGAGCCTTTGTAGTATTTCTGCCCCTTGTTCTTTATATTTCATTTCTCTTCCTTTAAAAAAGACAAATGCCTTTACTCTATCGCCTCTTTCTAGAAAATTCTGAGCATGTTTTAATTTAAAATTAAAATCATGGTCTCCTGTGGTTGGAGTAAAACGAATTTCTTTCGTTTCAACCCTATCTGGTTTTTTTTCGTTTTTCTTTTTATCGTAAAGATACTTCTGGTAATCTATGATTTTGCAGATTGATGGATTTTGGGCTGATGAAATTTCTACCAAATCCAAGTTCTGACCATCTGCCATTCTCATTGCTTCAGCAATTGGGTAAATACCCATCGTTACATTGTCTCCAACAAGCTTAACAAATGGGTTACGGATTTGATTGTTGGTCCTTAATCCGTTTTCTTCTTTTTTCTTAAAAAAATTTTTGTTGTTTTTATTCATTTATAAAAGGGGTAAATTTCCTGTAATTTCGTCAATCTCCTTCGGCCAATAATGTCCAATGCCAACGCAGGTTTTGGTGGGGACTCCATTAAATTCGGTCAGTCCTGCATCAGTAATTAAAACAGAGGGAATTTTAGCTCCTTTTGCTTTTTGGTATATTTCCAGAAGTTCCCTTTCGTCTTTGCAATAGACGCAAATTTTTGTGAAGCGGCCATTAAGCCACTTATCCCAAGGAGAATCCTTAGCTATTTTGAAATTAAAAGTGTTGTCGTCTTGTCTCATGGCATCTAAAACAATAGCAAGACTTGCATGAGCAGCCTGCGCCATCATTTTACCCTTCCTGACTTTCAGGTCGCCACGCCAAACAATTATTTGTTTTACGTTTTCCATACTATTCTTCATCATCAAAAGGGTTACCAAAACATCCACCCTTATTCATTTTTCCTCTTTTAATCAATTTTGACTTTAAAAAATCTAAATGAAGGCAACAGATGTTAAAATCTTTTTTCTCGTAATACTTAATAAACTCTTTTACATCCCTATTGGTAGAAAGGGATAAAATTTCTTTTGCTTCTTTCCTGCAATCTTTTCGTATTACTTCATTAACTATATCGTCTAACTTTTTTTCCATTTACTCTATAATTATACGGAAAAATTACATTTTTGTTACACATATACAAAAAGAGTTAAGAATATTGCCAACAAGCTCCAGTTTCATGTTTAATCCATTAAATATTTCAAACAATTCATTCATTAATTTCTAAAATTTCTACTATTTCAAGCTTTTTAACAACATACCCAGACTTAAAAATAAGTTTAGCCAGTTCAAAAAAAGCATTCTTTTTTGCAACATCCAAATCTTTAGATACCGTTTCAAAACTACCACAATGATGTGGCGCTTCATTCATGCTTTTATCATAAAAAATAACATTAAAAACAATCTTAAACCGTTTTACTTCCCCCAGAAGAATGGTGTTTGAAAGTAGTTCTCCTGATTCCGAATACTTCTTAAAAATATCAGAATCATAATATTTATCTATACTTTCGAAATGAAGAATCTCTTTAACAATATATACAAAAAGTTTATTTCTAAAAACTGTATCATTAAATCCCCACTGTATTCCAATTGATGAGATTTCTTCTGGAATTTTTCTCAAAAAAGCCTCAGTTTCTCGCTCATCTAACTTAAACGGCAAATCGCCTATGTAAATAATTTTATCACTCATTTTTCTTAATTTTCTTTTCCAGATTATATCCAATCATCTTTTTCTTATATTTTAAGATTATTTTCCTAAAATTAAGACCAAGATTGTTTATTTCATCAATTTTTCTTCTTATTTTAACAGACTCCTTCTGTTTACTTACACCGCTGGATTTATCATCAATAAAATTATCCAGGCTTTTACCAACTTCTATCTGTAATTGTTTTATTTTTTTAAAAATTTCTTTTATTTCAAGAATGTCCTCTACAAATTTTTTTTTCTTTCTCTCCTTGCATCTTGGACATTCATTGTTAAGTCGAATTCTTGCGTGAATTGTGGCTTGCCAATTACACCCACACTTCTTATTATGACATTTCCACCAATATTTTTTGGTTGAAGTGCGACGCAAAGCACTTGGATTAACCTTTCCATTTAAGGTGGGATGCCAATCAATAAAAATGTAAGGGAACTCTTTTTGAATACTGCGAGGCATTATATAAATAGTTTTACGTTTTAACTAACTTACGATAAAACGGCAAGAAAGCCCTCGACTTTAGTCGTGGGATGAATTGCCAAAATATTTTTAAATTTTTTAGAATATACGAAAATGAATAAAAAAAGTTTCATTATTTTTTGATTTTTAAAAATTTTGTTTAATCCATAAATATTAAAAAATTAATTTTTCGCCGTTATAATCAGCACTGCTTTATATCCTACTTATGTTCCAATGGGGGTACGCTCCGTTTTGCGAATTGCAAAATTATTTATAAAAATTTTCTTATATTTATAAAATGTACCGTAAAACTCAATCATCGCTTTAGCGTAAATGAAATGTAAGGTACAAAGATAATTAATTAACTTTATAAATGGATTTTGTTCTCAAAATTTTTATAATATCGTAAAACATGAAAGTAAGAAATAATTACCCAAAGCAGAAATGGTTAAAATATCGTATAAATGGAATAGTTTTATCTAAAAGGATTTATGGATATGAAACTATAGAAATAGAAGATGAATCTGAAATTATTTATAATGGTTCAGATGCAATAAAACTTCAGATATTAAATAAAACTGGCAAAAAACATAATAGAAAAATACAACAAGGTACAGTTTCGTTTAATCAATTAAATAAATATTCAATAAGTAATCTGGGTACTTCAGATGTACTAAAAAATATTGATGGGAATTACTTTATTTGCGGAGTAAAAAATATTTCTATGACTAGTGATATAAACAGTGGTGAATGGTTTCAAGTTTATTCTACTCCTGATAAAGTATACGATATTTGTAAATTATCAAATAGTGAGTATTTGGCATGCGGGGGGAGAGGTTTTGACCATGTTTTAATGGTAAAATCATCAGATAGTGGTAATACGTGGACTACCATAGAACTGCCAAATGTGGCAAACAAAGCTCTTTATTCTATTAGTAGTTATAATAATAATGTATGGTGTGGAGGAGCGGGACTACTAATGTTGCATTCAACAGATTATGGAGAAACATGGTCAGCCCAAACAGTGCCAGGGTCAGCAACATTATATATCACATCAGTTTTTTTTATCAATGAAAGTAAAGGATGGGCATGCGGAAATAACTCTACAATTTATTATACTCAGAACAGTGGTGAGACTTGGACAAAACAAACATTCCAATCGACAACTTATCAAAATATATTTTTTAGTAATCAAAACGATGGTAAAGTTGTTGGTGGATATGTTCACCCCACTTTAGGACGTTCTAATTTATCTTATTCCAATAACGGAGGGTCAACATGGATAAATGGAAATAAATCACCAAACTACAACGTAGTTTTTTATAATTTACATTTTATTAATGAAAATGAGGGTTGGGCTTGTGGCGGAAATAATGCAATATTTCATACATTAGATGGCGGAATTAATTGGTCAGCACAAACATCACTTACCAATTATATCAATACATTAACTAATATAAACTTTACTGACAATTTGCATGGAATTGCTATGGGCAACAATAGCTTAAAAACAACTATTGATGGAGGAATAACTTGGAATACACTTTTAGACCCCAAAGATAGCAATTCTAAAATAATTCAATTAAAGGATGGAAAACTTTTATCCTTATCATTATCTTCTTATAAAATTTCCAATAATTATGGAAACACATTTTCTGAAATTACCGATTCTCCACCTTGGAGCGGAGGTGGAAGAATAAGTACAATGCCAATTGTATATAAACTTAATGAAACAACTTCTTTTTGGATTGGGTTGGATGTGCTCTCATCAGATTCTTCTCCAGTAACTTCAACAACTTCAGTAAGTAAAGTATTTAAAACAAGTGATGGGGGAAATTCGTGGCATCAAATATCTGTAACAAATTTTGGTTTTCCTTTTAGCATTTTTTTCGTTAATGACACTATTGGATTTATCGGTGGACAATATGGGAGAATTTTTAAAACTACAGATGGGGGAGACAGTTGGGCTTTAACGCCATCTACCGCTGTAACTAATAAGGCTATTTTTTCGCTATACTTTAAAGATGAAAATAATGGCTTTGGTCTTGGCCTGTATGGACAAACAGTTCATACAGATAATGGCGGAAATTCATGGACGGCATCAACGCCATTAAATACAGAATATACCTATATGTCAAATTATATTAGTATTTCAGAAAGCACAGGATATGTTACAGCAAGTTGTATTCCTAAAAATTACGTTGATTTTTACTTAGTAACAGATTTTGGACGTTCTTTCTCTAAATTAAATTCTCTCACAGAAGTAAGTGCTGTAGACAGCAAGTTGGTATATGTAAATCCAAATACTTTTATATTGTATGGAGACTTTATTTGTTATACTCAAAATAATTTTAAGACATTAAATGTCCCTTACAAAAATTTTCCACAGTCATATACAACAACCGCTGTTTTGCCAAATAATATAATAAGATTATTCGAAAGTTCTTTGAAAAGTTATATAGATTTAGATTTTAATGAAATCTATATATAACTAAATAGCAACATATTTTTGTATTTCGTCGCTACTAATATAATCTCGTGTATATTCTACCGAAGGAACGACAATTGGGTGTTCTAAATATATTCTTTGTATTCCTTTAATAGTTACTACTTGCGATATTTTTACTTCTTGTCCATAAGCAACAATTATTGCTCCTTCTATCGGTTTTTTCATGTTTTTTTAATTTCTTTAAGTTTATCTGGGTTTTCTCTTTTTAAAATTAGCCATAAAAATTTGTGATATTTTTAAGTTTAATTTGCATATCATCTTTAATTGTCACTTCATCCTCAAATGGATGTAATGCAAATGTTCTCATAGTTTCATAATAATCAATATTAGATGTCGGAGTTTCAATTTTTACTAAATAAACATCTTCTTCCTTCAAATTTTTGTCAAGTTTTATTGCGTTTTGATATAAATAATATAGCATTTCTTCATGAAAGTCTTCGATATTCAAAACATAATGATGCCCAAGATTATTTTTATTTAGTTTATCTAAATTTTTGATATAAACAATTCTATAAAGTGTTACAGTAGATTGCTTCTGTAATTGAGTTAATACTTTAATTTTGTTTTTAATAAATTGTTTAGGATTATCTACTTGATTATCAATCATATCTAACAGTACATTTAATTTGTGCCCAAAAATATCAGTTGGTTTTTTTTCATTCACCCGTTCATTTAGCATAGGCCACATTTCCTCTTTTTTGATAATAACTGCATTAAAATCATCTTTTAATGCTAAATTTAAAAGTCCTTCTTCTTGTGTAACAAATCCAGTGAATCCTTTAGTTTCAATATAAGTTAGAAACATATCAGTTTCAATAATAACCCATGAATCATTCCATTTTGTTAAAAAATAAAATAATAACTCAATTTTATCATTTCCATCACCGTCTTCATTAATAAAATATTCCAAAACTTCATCAGGAGAATCTACACCAGCTTTTAACCATGCATTATAAAAATAGTTAAGATTTTTAGCAAACATTTTTTTAATGTCGTTTTCATATTCATTTAATGTATATTTCAAGCCAAAATTATTTATATGTTTAAAACAATTAAAAATTTTATCTGAATTAAACTTTAATTGTACTGTGTACGTATATTTTCTGTCTATAAATGTATTCTTCTCATTAGAAAAAAACAAATAATTTCTTTTTAATTTATCATCTTTTTTTTGTACTAAAAAATTTTCAAAATCATAATCACTATTATGATAAAAAGTTGCACTATTGGTGCCTTCATTCAAAGAATGTTTCCAATCCTTAACTTTATTTATTTGTTTTCTTATTTCTTTTGACATGATATTTTTTTGTTATTTCCATAAATTTAATTATTATTTATTTTGTTATCTTTTTTTCACATTCGTACTTCACTTTCTCTCATTCGTTTTTCATCATCTTTCTTTTTAAAGGATTCTCTTTTGTCATAAAGTTTTTTACCTTTTGCTAAAGCAATTCCAACTTTTATAAGCCCCTTATCATTAACGAATATTTTTGTAGGAACAACCGTAAGCCCCTTTTCCTGGGTCTTCTCTTTGAGCTTATTAATTTCTCTTTTTATTAAAAGAAGTTTTCTGTCTCTTTTTGGTTCGTGTTGATTATAACTTGAGTTTTTATATTCAGAGATGTGCATGTTTTTGACAAAAATTTCATTGTCTTTAAAATAGCAATAAGAATCAGTGAAACTCACTTCTCCGTTTCTTACCGATTTCACCTCAGACCCAAAAAGAACAATTCCAGCTACAAATTCTTCTAAAAACAAGAACTCAAAGCTGGCTTTTTTATTTCTTATATTTATTTTACTTTTCATCCTCTAAAGTTTTTTGATACATTTCAAATAAATAGTCAACTGGATGTATTTTATCGAGGCTGGAATAATCAAGCATCCTTTTCATCATCATATCAACGATAAAAGCATGCTTCTCTTTTGGATAAACTGTATTATAACTTTCTGCAATTTTCTGGGAAAGATGTATTACACACACCTCAAACCAATTTATAACAACATTTCCTCTGGGACTTTCTTTTAAAAGCTTTATAAAACATAAATTTCCAGTATGTATAATGCTTTCATTTAAATCAATAATACTATCAAATATTACTTCTTCAAATTCAGGAAACAAATCATTACACATTTGCAACAACTTATCTTCTTGTTCTTTTGATAAGTTCAGACTATTCATCACTACTTCCCTCTTCGTGCTTTTTAATAATTGATTGAGCGATTACAAGACTCTTATCCAGCTCTTCTTCTACCAGGGAAAAATTTTCTTTCAATTTGTGGCGGACAGATTCTTTAAGATGCTCTTTATTTAAAACAAGCATTAAATTATCCATAAATTTCCTGTGTAGCTCAACGGCCATCGCTTTTTCCATTTTGTCCGCATCATGGTCTGATTCCAGCAGAAGTCGAAAATATTCAGAACTGGTTAGAAAAAGCTTGTCATAATCCACAACCTTATCAAGAGAGTTTTTTGTAATCTCAATTATTTTTTTACAAAACTCGTTGTATTCATAAGGGGAAATTGTTGGGTCAACGTGTAAGATAACCGCATTAACAGAGCGCAACTTATCCTGCCACTCTTCATAGCGCTCAACAAAGTTTTCCAGTATAGACTCTTCAATGTCTTTACGTAACTGGTCAACCATTTCTTTCTTCTTTGCGTCAATTTCTTTCTTGTCCATCGCTCTTTAAAATTGATTGATTAATTAATTGTTTTTTTAATTTTTCTTTGAAATTTGATAAAATGATTTCGAACAAAATAACAAATATTACATAGACAACAAATTGTGCTTGGATATTCATAATTATAAATATTCGATAAAACGACCACCATAAAAACACAACACTTAAAACGGCAGGAAAAAATACAAAAATAAAAGCTTTTGGCAACTCTCTTTTCATCCTTTTACTTTCTGCTTCAAGCTCTTTCGTCAAAGCCAAAGTAGATGCCTGATTATTTTTAAATTTATCATGTATATTTGATGCTTTTTTTGCTGAATTCATTAAGGAAGGCAGCATAAGTGATGCAGATAAAGTCCTTAAAACAGTAAAAAACGCAGATAAACAAACAAGAATACAAGTAAAATTGTCAATTTTTATTAAAGAAAAACAAAGATAAAAAACCAAAAACCAAAAAATTATGACATTGGTAAATGTAAATAAGTAAATTGTTTTTCCCAGTTTGTATTCTCCACGCTTAATAGTCTGTTTGTCTTCAATAAAACTTGCAGTTACAGTACACAATACTCCACTAAGTGCCAGCGGAAGAACAAACCAACTAATGTAAACACTATTAATTAGCCACACTAACAAACTGTAAGTAAACATTGTGGTTATTCCAGCCATTAATGCTCTTACTGCGGGAATATCTTCTAAATTTATTTTTTTAATAAATCCTAACATCTTAAAAGTATTTTAACATTAATACTTTAGCTCTTAATGCTTGAAGCTTAAAAAATCCAGTTACATACAGAACTGAAAATGAAAGTGCAAACCCCAACGCTGCTATAATACAAAATAAAATTTTCATAACATTCTTTTTATTATATACGAAATTTTATCAAAAAAGTTATGTTAGAGTATATCAATTTCCCAACAAAAATAAAGATTTATTTTTAAAAAACAAAATTAAAATATAGAAATGCTAATTTAGAGCAGGAAAGAGAAAGAACTAAGAAGTGGACAAAAGAACATCCCAATTATATAAATGAATATGTTAAAAAAAGAAATATAACTTGACATACTCCCACGGCTGAAGCACGTGGGATTCTGGTTTTAAAATAACGGTTGCAGTTCCGCATTTCTGTGTCCCTGTCTTACACTGTCTATACCAAGAGAAGATGTCCCTTCTCTTAAAA
>Ga0172375_10012571_pt1 | contig 10600 bp, 10 predicted proteins | sample LakKiv1m_FD_114537 | JGI IMG/M metagenome (GOLD analysis project Ga0172375, IMG submission 114537) | Freshwater microbial communities from Kabuno Bay, South-Kivu, Congo - kab_092012_11.1m | ecosystem: Environmental > Aquatic > Freshwater > Lake | place: Democratic Republic of the Congo...
AAAATTATTTTTTCCTTTTGCATTTTATTTTGTAATTTTCCACTCTATGTCGCTTTCTTTTCCGGCAAATTCAAGCCAGGTTCCGCTGTCATCAATTGCATACCATTTCTTTTTTGTTTCGGACCAAATCATCGGTTTTCCAAGGAAGAAAGGTTTTTTTACAACTTCTTTTGGTTTTAATCTGTCCAACTCCAGCCATTTTTTAAAGACGGTTTCTATTGCGTAATCAAGGTTTCTGGAATTTGCCCATTTTGCGACTTTGTCAATTGCTTTTTTTGCGGCATCAACCGACCCGGCAAGGTCTAAGAGTTGTTTTGCCGGTCGGGTAAATCTTGAGTAAATTATTTTTTTCTTTTTTGCGCTTTTTTTGATTTCTTCAAGATTAAATCCTTTTGAAAAAAAATAATGATTGACGATTTGTTGGATTGCCGTTTCTTTGTCTTTTACGCGCTTATCTTTTTGTTTGGCGCGCTTGTCTTTTTTTTCGTTTATTGTTTGAGCAAGCTTGATTTTTTTTACCGTTATTTTTGCTGGCATATTTTTTACAGATATTTTTCTGCCGTAAATTTGAATATTGATATTTTTTCTTTTTTCGGATTTATACCCGCTTTCTGGCAGGCGATTAAAATTTGTTCCTCGGTCGTGTTGACGCCGTCAAGGTCGGGAAGCAGAAGGCCGGATTTTATGTACGCCTTTGGGGCGACATTGAATATCGCGTCTGAACCGGCTGAAAACCCCTGGCTTTTTACAATTATACCAAATTTCTTCGGATTAAGCTCTTTTATATCTTCTATCGGGGTTGGTTCCGATAGAATATAAACAATATAGGACAAATCGGCCAGCTCCGATTCTTTAATCGGGCCGAATCTGTAGTCTTCTGTTGAGGCCAGAATGGCGTTATCTATGATTTCTTCGGCTATGTTTTTTTTAGTCGGCAGATAGGTTCCGATACAGCCGCGAAGTTCGCCCGATTTTTCAATTGTTACGAAAACACCGGCCTTATTTTTCAGATACTCCGGCGGGAAATCTTCGGGAGGGCGTATGGTTTTTCCTTCTCTTATGTATTTTTCCGTTGCTAATTTTGCCAAGTCTGTTAATTTGTTCATATTTTTAGGTCTGCGACAAGGTATCCGACGCCGAATGGCCCTTCATAAGAAAGAATGTTTGCGGCCCAATCTTTTTTTGAGGTCTCCACAACCCCAAGCAGAAAACAAAAAGACCTTAAGCCGCATTCTCCGGCCTCGGGAAACAAGTCGTTTAATTTTAAAATATTTTTAATGTCCTTTGCTTTTAATAATTCTGTCAGTTTTTTATCAAATTTTGGACCATCCGGATTAAATCCATATGGACCGCTTTCTTTTAAACAGTGCGATAAATCTCCGGAGGCGATAAAAGCGATTTTTAGTTTTTGGTTTTGAAGTTTTGAATAGAAATTTTTGCCCCATTCAAAATGTTGTTGAGCAGAGGCGTTTGTCGTTAATATCGGCATGATGTTTTTCTCTTTAATAATAATGTTTTCCGGGGTCTGATAATTTTTAACTTCAAAGCCGGACTTCAAAAAATAAAGAGGCACTTTTATTCCCCAATCCCGATGCGGGGAAGAAATGATTATCAAATCAGGATTTAATTTTTCAAATTTTTTTGCCAAAATATCAAGAGCTCCAAGGGTCTCTTTGAGGGTTTGCCTGTCTTCTTTTGACCCGACAGCGGGAAGAAGTATCGGCGGATGAGGGACTATGGCCGAAAAGATTATCATATTTTTGAAATTGCGCACATTTATTTAATATGCTAATTTGAATTATAGGTCTTTTAAAAATTTAAAAGGAGGTGAGAAATGTTTACTGTCGGAAAAAAGGATGTTAATTTCGGGAAGAAAGTATTGCAGGATAAATTATCCAACAAGCTTTTCAACTCTCTTATTTCTCAATCTCCGTTGTTTGGGAAAATAGTTCAGGACGAGAAAAAGGGAGTGGTTAAATTTTATCAAGACAACTCAGTGCTTGGAACAAAGGACCGAAAAAAGCTGTATTCTTCCACAATAGCTTATTTCCTTTCTATATTCTGGTCGGCAAATTCAAAAGTCTTTCCAAACATAAAAACCGATTTCGTCTTGATGTCTAAAAAAAGAGCAGAAGAATCCGATTTTCAGGCGGAAGCTGAAGATAAAATTTTCAATCAGGTTAATTGGGGCGGTAATAAGCAAGCCATTTTTAGTTATTTTAGCCAGATAAAGGGCTTTGAGGCGCCCGTCAGAAACTCAGTCCTGTATATTTTATGGATTTTCATTGAAACTATAAGACAAGAGACGGAAGCCGCAATCGTTGAGGCAGAAAGAATCCTAAAAATTGGGTCATAAAAATTGGCCCATTTTTTAATTTAGGATTAAATCTAAGTTTTTTTTGCAATTTTGGCATCTTCCGTTGTTGTCGTATCTTTTTATATTATAACCGGTTCTTTCTATTGTGCGGGCATTGCAATTCGGACAATAAGTGTCTTCAGTCGGGTGTCCGGGCATATTGCCGGAATAAACGTATTTTAAACCTTCCTCCTTTCCGATTTCCCAGGCCTTTTTTACGGTTTCAATCGGTGTGTCGGGAATATTTTTCAGTTTCCAGGATATTTCTTTATTAAACCTGCTTATGTGCCAGGGCGTTTCCGGTCCGAGATTTGACCTTATAAATTTTGCCGTTTGCCTTAGAATTTTTTCAGAGTCGTTTAAGGACGGGATGATAAGAGTTGTGATTTCAAGCCAGATTTTTTTGTTTTTTATTTCAACAAGATTATCTAAAACCGGTCGGATTAGGGCTCCGCAATATTTTCTGTAAAAATTATCATCAAAGCTTTTCAGGTCTATGTTTGCGGCATCTATAAACGGAGAGATCACTTTTAAGGATTTTTCGCTCAAATAGCCGTTGCTTACCCAGACATTTTTTATTGCCTGATTTTTTGCCAGCCGCATTACATCAAGGGCGTATTCAATAAAGACTGTCGGTTCAGTGTAGGTGTAGGAAATGCTTGGCGCGTTATTTTCAAGGGCCACTTCAATTATTTTTTCCGGCGGTAAAATTTTTCCGGGAATATTTTTTTCCGATTTTGGAGATTGAGAAATCTCCCAATTTTGGCAATTTTGGCAGATAAAATTGCATCCGGCAGAAGCAAAAGAGACGGTTGTGGTTCCGGGAAGAAAATGAAAAAGAGGTTTTTTCTCAATAGGGTCTATATTGCAGGAAATAACCCGGCCATAATTAAGGGAATATAATATTCCGTCTTTGTTTATTTTTGCTCCGCAAATTCCGCGTCTGTTTTTTCCGATTACGCAACAGTGCCTGCAGATATTGCATCGCACAAGTTCATTTCCTAATTTTTCGTAAAATAAGGCCTCTTTTATCATTATTCAATTGTATCTTGGCATATGTTAAAATTCAATCATGACAAGGCACCGTGTTTTTGTCGCAATAAATCTTCCTGAAGACATCAAAAGAAAATTATTTGAAATTCAGCAAAAATGGGCCGGACTTCCTGTCCGATGGACAAAGAGAAACAGCCTCCATTTAACCCTTTCGTTCCTGGGCTATGTTGGTAGCGATGACCTTTATCGAATTTGCGAGATAACAAAAGAGGTGGCAAAAAATTACCAACCATTTTTTTGCAGTTTTAAGAAGGTTTTGCTTGGGCCTCCGGGAAAAGCGCCGAGAATGATTTGGGTTATTGGAGAAAAGAGTGAGGAAGCGACAGAGATGAAACAGGGTCTTGAAAAGGCGTTTAGTCTTGAAAATTCAATCAATTTTATTCCGGAGAATCGTTTGTTCTCTCCGCATATCACATTGGCAAGAATAAGGACGGGAGAATGGCGAGGCCTTCGGGAGGCGCCGAAAATAGAAGAGGAATTTTCTTTTGACTTTTCGGTTAATTCAGTTGAGGTTATGGAGAGTCATCTGTTGGGAGACGGGGCGGAATACGTTGTTTTAGAGTCTGCTCCGCTTGGCGGATAAAATATGGAAATTTTGGGAGTAAAAGTTGATAATATGGAGTTGAAAGAGGTTTTAAAAACCATTGATTCCTTTCTTTCCGACGGGAAGCAGCACTATATTACAACGCCAAATCCGGAGATTATTGTTTTGGCGCAGAAAGACGAATATTATAAAAAAATTTTAAACGAAGCCGATTTGGCCATAGCCGATGGAGTGGGAATAATTTTTGCAGGCAAAATCATCGGACAAAAAATAAAAGAAAGAATTAGCGGAGTTGATTTGGCAGAAGTTATTTTGAAACAATCCGATAGCAGGATTTTTTTACTTGGCGCAAAAAATAGGGCCACTGAAATAATAAGCAGAAAGTATTCAAGCGTTGTTGGATTTTCAGAAGACGTAAACGATGCAATCAAAGTTATTAACGAATCAAAGCCGGAGATTTTATTTGTTGCGCTTGGCGCGCCAAAACAGGAGAAATGGATATATGAAAACTTAAAAAATATTCCTTCGGTTAGTATTGCAATCGGGGTCGGCGGAGCGTTTGATTTTATCTCGGGAAAGGTTTTGCGCGCTCCGAAATTTTTAAGAGCAAGCGGACTTGAATGGTTGTGGAGATTGATTATTCAGCCGAGGCGTATAAAAAGGATATATGCCGCGGTTGTAAAATTTATGATTTTAGTTTTAAAATCAAAACATAAAAAATGAGAGTTTATTTTATAGGCATTGGCGGAATAGGGGTTTCTGCGCTGGCAAAATATTATTTGGATAAGGGGCATAAAGTTTTCGGCTCTGATTTGGTTTCTTCCGGCATTACAGATGATTTAAAAAAGAGGGGAGCCAAAATAGCGGTCGGCAGACAAAAATCAGAGAACATCAAAGCTGGCTTCAATTTGGTTATTTTCAGTCCGGCCGTCAAGCAGGATAATCCTGAGTTAAGAGAGGCAAGGCAGAAAGGAATAAAATGCCAAAGTTATCCGGAGGCCTTAGGCGAATTAACAAAAAATAATTTTACAATTGCGGTTACCGGAACCCATGGAAAAAGCACGACAACTTGTATGCTTGGGTTGATTTTGCAAAAAGCAGGGCTGGACCCCACCGTTATCGTCGGAACAAAATTGAAAGAGTTTGGGAATTCCAATTATAGAGGCGGAAAGTCAAAATATTTGATTGTTGAAGCGTGCGAGCATTTTGAGTCGTTTCTGAATTATTGGCCAAAGATTATCGTTCTGACAAATATAGAGGAAGACCACCTTGATTATTATAAAAACCTAAATAATATTAAAAGGGGTTTCAAAAAATTTATATCCCATTTGCCGCAGGATGGTTTTTTGATTATAAACGGCGATGATAAGAATGCCTTTGTCCTGGCTAAATCTTTTAAATATAAAACAAAATTTTATTCGTTAGGTCAGCCGGAAAATAAGAAGATAAAAGAGGTTTTAAAAGTTCCGGGAAGCCATAATATTTCAAACGCTTTGGCCGCCTTTGAGGCGGCCAAGACTCTTGGCGTGTCAAATAGAATGATTTTTTCCGCTCTTTCTGAATTTCGCGGGTCATGGAGAAGGTTTGAAGAAAAAATTGTGAAAATAAACAAAAAAAACCATAAATTGATTTTTGACTACGGCCATCATCCGACAGAAATTAAAGCGACTATTGAGGCCGCAAGAGAGAAATATCCGTCAAAAAAAATATGGTGCGTTTTTCAGCCGCATCAGTATCAAAGGACACATTTTTTATTCAATGATTTTGTCAGAGTTTTCAGGAGCGCGCCGGCCGATAAAATAATTATTACCGATATCTACGATGTTGCCGGCAGAGAAGAAAAGAACATAAAAAAATTAACAAGTTCAAAAAGGCTGACAGAGTCAATAGGCAAATCAAGCGTTTTTTATATCAAAACAGAAGAAATGGCTTGGAAGTATCTTGGGGAAAATCTAAAAAACGGAGACGTCATTATAATTATGGGAGCCGGCGATATTTACGAAGTTTTTTCCGGCTTGATAAAGAAATCCTAATTTATTGCAGATTTCGGCATTGACAGGGTTGTTTAGCGGAATGCTATAATATAATTAAAGGTAAGCGTAATTTAAAATTCCTGATAACTAATTTTCAAATCGCAAGGAAAATTTGCCGTTTGAAATCGGCGACTGGAATTTTTAAATATGAATTGGATTTGGGTGATAATTGCCATAGTTCTTGTTGTCGGCGTTTGGTTTTTAATGAAAGGGAAAAAGAAAGAAGACTCTGCCCCAAAGAAAGAAGAGAAAATTGAGCCCCCGATAAATCCGACAATGTAGTTTGAAGAATAATAAAAAGCCGTCCTAAATGGCGGTTTTTTATTTTGATTTAAAATGCTATAATGAAAGGGAAAAATAAAGATAATTTAAGTTGATTATTCAACGATTTATTTTAATTCATGAATAAACTTTTTCTAATATTAACCAGCTGTTTAGCGCTGTTTTTGTGTTCAAATTACGCTTTTGCTGAGGATGTTTCTGTCCCTACGATCATAACCCGTGCTCAATGGGGAGCCGACGAATCAATAAGGTCTTGGGAGGCTGATTATCCAAAATCCGCAGATGGCTTAGCTGATTATCAGGTAGAAAAAATCGTTATCCATCATACTGCAAGCGTTCAATTGCCGCAGGATAGCGATGGCACGGGACAATATAAGTCAAAAATCAGAGATATTTACAAATTTCATGTATTTAATGCCGGATGGGAAGAGTATCCGGGAAGTTCGCAAAGAGGATTCGGGGATATAGGGTATCATTATCTTGTTGACCCAAATGGAAATATTTATCAGGGAAGGTATGGAGCAAACGGCGTTATTGGCGCGCACGTATATGGATTTAATAAGGGAACAATAGGAATTGCTCTTCTTGGGACTTATGGCGCAAAAATTAATGGAACTTTTGTTTCGCAGGAGATAACCCCAAAAGCAAAAGAATCGCTTGAAAAACTTATCGGCTGGCTTGCCGCAGTAAACAAAATTGATTTGGACCAAAAAACCGAGATTTGCGGAACCAATCAAAATGGCGCCAGCGTTTGTAAGAACGTTTTTGGGTTGGTCGGCCACAGAGATCTTGGTCAGACTCTTTGTCCCGGCGACGATCTGGAAGCGGCGATATCGGGAATAAGAAGCAAGGCAGAAACATTTAAGGATGTTTATAGCGGCTATATTTATCAGGAAAAAAACAATGGACCTATATATAAGATTTCCGAAGGAACAAAAGAAACATTCAGCGATATAAATTCTTTTTTGGCGCAGGGGGGCCAATATCAAAAAATTGTTATTGCGCCAAAGTCTTTGTTGGATATTTTTTTACAAAAAGCGATGTCTAAGTATTCTGACGGGTCATTGCTTCGCGAATTTAAATCGGTGGATGTTTTTCTCATTCTGGACGGTAAAAAAAGAAAGCTTGAAATGACCGAAACAGAATTCAGAAAGCTCGGGTTTGATCCGTCAAGTATTAAAGCGGTTTCTGCGGAAGAGCTTAACCTTTATGACGGTGGTCAGAAAATAAAATACGGAAACGACAGGTCCCTTATTACTTTTGATGGAGTCAAAATTTATTATATTGAAAACGGGAGGAAACGTTTTATAACAAGCCATACTCTTTTTGAGGCGCTTGGGCTTAAAGTTCCCGACGTTAAAAAAGTCAGTGAAGATGAAATTTTGTCATTGCTGGACGGAGACGTAATGAAGTATCCGGATAAAACATTAATAAAGGTGAAAAATTCAGAGGCGATTTACCTAGTTGATTTTGGCAGAAAAAGAAAGTTTTGGACGCTGAAGCAATTTTTAAGTCTTGGATATAAAACGGAAAAAATTGTTGAAATTGAATCATCTGAATTGTCTAATCTTTCCGATGGGCCCGCAATAAAGTGGCCGTCCGGGACATTAATAAAAGCGGATGGTTCGCCGGACGTCTATATAATTATTGGAGGAGAAAGAAGCTTGATAAAAAGCGCCGAAGAATTTCTCAAAAAAGGATTTAAATGGTCCGATATTATTCCAGCCTCAAAAGAAGAGGTTTTTGCTTATCCATTGCCGTCAGTTGAGATTCAGTCAGGAAATTTAATAAGAGCAGAGGGGGGGCCAAAAATTTATCTGGTTGACGGTAGTAATCTTTACTGGATTAAAACAGCGGAAGATTTCAATAGCAGAGGATACAAATGGAGTGATGTAAAAATAGTAAGCGAGCAAAAACTTGCAAAATATACGATTTCAGGTCAGGACAGTCTTGCGGCAGGAAGCGCTGAACCGACGCAGGTTCCAAAATCAACGCCTACGCCGACGCCAACTCCTGAACAGAAAGTTGGGGAAGAGCCCCAGATAAGGATAGCCATTTTTTCTCCTGCATCCGGTTATCGCATAAAACTAAAAGCTAATAATCCTTACGATGTTTATCTTGACGGGAAGTTTCTTGTTTCAAAAGCCGCCGACGCCCAAACGACATATCTTCTTGATAACGACATAAATATGAGATTTGTTCCAAAATCCGGTAATACGATTTTTGAAATCTTGTCATATGAGGACAGGCCGTCGTGGAAGCCGGAGGCAAATTATAATAAATTCCGTGGGAAAATTGAGATAAGATATTCACAAAAATCAAAGAAAATATGGGTTATAAACGAATTAGGGTTGGAAGATTATCTTTTTGGACTTTCTGAAAGTGTCCAAGGAGATCCGGCGGAGTTTTTGAAATCAATGATAGTCTCCTCAAGGTCGTATTCTATTTTTCATATTCAAAATGGGGGAAAGTACGGCAAAGACGAACTTTTCCATTTAAAGAATACTTCCGCAGACCAGCTTTATAAGGGCTACGGGAGGGAAGAGTTTGCTTCAGATATCGTGAAAGCCGTTAATGATACTCGGGGCCAAGCCATTTATTTCAAAGATGTTCCGGTAAGAGGCCTTTATTCTTCCGGAGCTCCGGTTAAAACAAGAAGCGCTTGTGCTGTTTTCGGAGGAGAATTTTGTGAAGACAGATATGATTATCTTGATGGCGGAACAGCAAGCCCGGCTGGTGCAACTTACAAAAATTCTTCCTGTAATTCTGTCAATCATTGTGTCGGACTGATGGCCGATGGCGCAAGATTTTTAGCTCAAAGCGGAAAAACTTGGCAAGAGATAATCAAGTATTATTATCTGGGAGTAGATATTAAAAAAGCTTATTAGAAAGATGCTTGAAGAAAAGGCTTGCGTAGATAAAATAAGCGTAAACTATAAGATAGGAGGCGCTGGTCCGTGCGTTCTGATTCTCCATGGCTGGGGAGGGTCATCTGACAGTTGGCAATCAACAGGTGAGACTCTTATAAATAATAATTTTAGGGTTGTAATTCCCGATTTGCCTGGATTTGGGAAAAGTGATTCTCCCACATCAATTTGGTCGGTGGGAGACTATCTTGATTTTATTTTTAAATTTATTGAAGAATTAAAATCTATTGAGAAGATTTCAGAGCCGTTGTTTCTTGTCGGGCATTCTTTTGGCGGGAGAATATCAATAAAATTTGCGGCGGTTTCTCCAAAAAAGTTAAAAAAGATCATTCTTTGTTCAGCAGCCGGAATTGTCTCAAAAAAAGGAGCAAAATTAAAAATCTTTAATTTTACCGCAAAAATAGGAAAATTGATTTTTTGCTTCAAGGGTTTTGCCGCCATTAGAGATTTTTTAAGAAAAGCGCTTTATCGGGTTGCCGGAAGCGGAGATTATTTAAGGGCAAATCCTCAGATGAAGGAAATTATGAAAAAAGTTATTTCTGAGGATTTATCCGGTTTTCTTCCGAAAATTAATGTTCCCACATTAATTGTTTGGGGGAAAAACGATAAAATTCTTTCCGTGAAAGACGGGATATTGATGAATAAAGGAATAGTCGGTTCCAGGATTGAAATTATTAAAAATGTCGGACATTCTCCAAATATTGAAATTCCGGAAAAATTTGCAAAGCTTATCATAGATTGGTTTTCAAAATAAAGCTATGGATTTTTTTTACAATTTATTCAAAGATTTTTTTAATTTAGCCTTTATTTTTACCGCGTTATTTTGGGTTTTTTGGCTGATTTATCAGAAAAGAAAAATAAATTTCTGGGTTTGGCTTTGGCAGTTGAAAGAATACAGGAGAGACAGAATGAATGCTCATTTTGAGCAAGAAAGTTCAAAGAAAATATTTCTTAATAAGGCCTATTTATTAAAAATATTTTTGTTTTTGGCATTTTTATATTCATTTTTTTTCAAGCTCCAAAATAATACGGTTTTATTTTCTGCGGCCGCTATTTATTTTTTACTGATTTTAGCCGGTCTTTTATTCGGGTCTCGCAAGACAAGAAAACCGGTTCAAACCCAAAAAGCCAGGATACTTTATTTTTTAAGCCTTTTTTTCTTTTTTGTTTTGTTTCCGCTTTGCTTTTTTGTTCCAAAAACCATATTTTACCAGGTTTGTTTTGCTGTTTTTTTAACCGCAGATATTCTTCTGCCGATTGTGATTGTTTCGTTTTTGGGGATAATAACTCCGTTTATTGATTTCAAAAAAGGTCTGATTTTTGAAAAAGCAAAAGAAAAAATAAGGTCAAGAAAAGACGATTTGTTGGTTGTTGGAATAACCGGAAGCTATGGGAAAACGTCTGT
>Ga0172375_10012572_pt1 | contig 10599 bp, 5 predicted proteins | sample LakKiv1m_FD_114537 | JGI IMG/M metagenome (GOLD analysis project Ga0172375, IMG submission 114537) | Freshwater microbial communities from Kabuno Bay, South-Kivu, Congo - kab_092012_11.1m | ecosystem: Environmental > Aquatic > Freshwater > Lake | place: Democratic Republic of the Congo...
CTGGATGATGCAGCAGGCGGAACCGGATACTATGCATTAAGCTGGATGCCGACAATCTCTGTTGAGCCCGATGGCAAATGCCTCGTAGTGTGGGAGGATTACAGGACAGGGTCATTCGAACTCTACGCAAAATACTACAACAACATTATCTGGTCGTCGCAGATGACTGTGACAAATGACCTTGAAACCTACACGTGGTTTCCCAAGCTTAAATTCGCGGGCGGGAAGCACCACCTTATATTCATGGACGATTCCACAGGATGGTTCAACATATACTATACCTCTTTCGATTCTTCGTTTCAGCTCAAAACAGACATAACGCCCATCGAAGCTAACTGCATAAACCATGACATTGCTGCTTATGATGACGGAGAGGTGAGCGTCATTTATACTTCAGCCAAGGACGGTTACCAGACCCTGTACAATGTGCGCATGATTTCCGGAGCGTGGGGAAGCCCCTTCCCGGCTGCCGACCTTTCCGCAGACATTTCATCTCCGAACCTAATATCTGACGGAGTAAACGAGTATGCTCTTTTTGCCGCAAACGTCTCCGGAGTAAACGACATCTTTGTATCAAAGTACAACGGCTCTTCATGGGACGGGGAAGTTCTTATATCCGACACAAGGTCGAATTCATACTATCCTGCGGGAATCATGGTTGACGGAAAGATAAGAATAGTCTACGTCTCGGATGAAAACCAGTACGGAGACCTTTATTACGTCGTTTACAACCCATCTACAGGGAAGGTTGAGGAGAGGACTCTTCTTGCCTCCCATTTTCACGGATACATAACTCTTCCCCAGATAGAGATGGATTCGAGGGGAGACGTTCACGTGGTATATACGGTGAATGACGAGACTCCTGTGAATCAGGACCAGACAAACGACATCTGGTGGACAAGGCTTCCGCACGCCAAGGGAGATTATGCGGGATCCGATTTCTCGTTCAAGACAGAATTCACTTACAAGGGATGCCTGCTTACATTCACCGATGACTACGGTTACAGGGTAATTGTTTCGGACAAAATCGGAAGGACACTCTTCAAAGGAGTCTCATCAGACGGCGAGATTCTCATTCCGGACAATGCGTTTGAAAGGAATGACGTTTACTTCATATCTGCTGAAGGCAGAAGCACAAGGAAGGGCGGGAAGATACTATGGATAAAATGAAGATTGCATTTTTGACTGCTGCTCTCCTGCTCTTTTCCGGACTTAATGCCGGATTCGAGATAACTGCGCAGGGAGAGAATTTCATCTCCGTGAGGTACACGGCTGAGGATAACGACAGGGCTGTGACTCTTCTCCTTCCTCCCGGGTGCGGATACAAGGTAGAGACAAGCGCAAGGGAGAGGAGCGCTGTTTACTCGGAACCCTTCTACTTCAGGGATTATTACATGCTTCCTTTAAGGCCGTTCTCCGAAGATTATTCCCTCACCGTGAGGTTCAATGCGCCGAGGCTGACGGGAAGGGTTGTGCTTCCGGACGTTTCGGAGATGAAGACACTTGAGTCAATGGTTCTGAACAAAAGCAGACTGAAGGAGTACGTCAGGCCGAGAAAGGCAAATGCTGAAAAAACATCCTATGACGGCACTCCTCTTGCGAAGATACTTATTGATTCGACCGGAATGTACAGAATCTTTTACGATGAAATATACTCGATGTCCGGAGTCAACCTGTCTTCATATCCTCCATCTTCCGTTAAGCTTTACAATGACGGAATCGAGGTGCCGATATTCCTCTACGGAGACGGAGACGGAGTCTTCGGCCCCGGAGATTACTTCGAGTTTTACGGGGAGAGGATGCACGGAGATTCCACTTACTATGACAGGTACTCTCTTAAAAACACTTACATTCTCTCTGCGGGCGGGGGAAGCGGAATAAGGTACGTAATTGACAATTCCGGAATGATGGACGACACGATGATTGACGGCGAGTTTTACTCTGTGAAACATACTGTCCATCAGGAGAGAGATTCGATGTACCTAAAGATAGGCGGAAAGACTACTGTCGACACGACGGACTTCTGGTACATGAACTACCTTATGAGCGGCGACACCTACGATGCGGCAGTGCCCCTTGACGGCTTTGACACTCTTACGTCGACTGTGGACGTGAGAACCTACTTTCACGGAACTACGTACCTGATTCTCTTCAACCCTGACCATAACCTCGAGTTTTACTATGACTCTGCCCTTGTCTCCTCATTCTCCTGGGACGGACTCGCCCCCTATGTCTTTGAGAAAGAGTCCCTCGCGGTGACCGACAGTGACACGTGCAGGTTCTTCTTCAAGCTCCTTCCGACTGACACGTATCCGAATGACGTTGCCCTTAACTGGATTGAAGTGGACTATTCAAAGAACCTTTATGCCGAGGGTTCGAAGGCTCTCTTCACCCTTCAAAACGAGGCAGGATTCGGAGATTTCAGATTCCGGGTGAAGAATTTTCCGAACTCGTCGGTAGCCATATACAGGCGCGATCTGAAGCGAATAGAGAATTATCAGGCTGTTTACGACGCATCCTCAGGAACGTACGAGATAGTCTTTGACGACCCTCTCTATTCGTCCAACAGGGACTATGCCGTTTGCGGGATGAACTCCTTTTTGGCATGCGACACGGTAGAGCAGTTCATGGATGCCGGACTTGCGGATCCCCTCAATGAAGGAGAGTTCATAATAATCGCAAACCAGAACCTTAAAAGCGCATCGGAAGAGATTGTGCCCATATTCGAAAACACCCATACCGTAAAGCTTGTCGGGACTCAGGAGATATATGACGAATTCTCCTACGGAAAGAAAAGCGCAAAGGCTATAAAAGATTTTCTTGTCACTGCATACAATTCATGGACGGTTCCTCCGACAAACGTGCTTCTTCTCGGAGACGGTTCGTATGACAACAACAACCACCATAATTCGGTGCCCAACGACATACCCATTGCATTCTACTATGACGCGACCGGATTCGGAATGATCTGCTCTGACAACTATTATTCCACAGTCTCAGGCGATGACCCGATTGAGGACATCTCCATTGCAAGATTTCCAGCGAGGAACGAGTCGGACATCATGACTGCCGTCTTCAAATCGCAGAAGTACACTGACTGGAAAAACACAGGAATACACGATTTGAGGGTTATATTCGCTTATGACACAACCCCTCCCGGCCCCGGCATGCCCGACTACCTCGAGTCAAAATACCAGTCCTACAAACTTGCCTCAATGCTTCCCGAGTACATGTATCCGGAATTCATGGCGAACAAGTATGACGGAAACGGGGATTTCATAAACCAGCTTATTTACGGCGCCTCATATATGAACATTCTGGCGCACGGAGCGGAGCAGTCGATAGGCTCGCAGCTCTATCTGCGCCTTTCCGACGTTTACAGAATATACAACATGGACAGAATGCCATTCATCAACGTGTACTCGTGCATCACTGCATTCTTCGACAAACCGAACATAGACTCGATGTCCATAGGAGAGGCATTCGTCTACTCTCCCTACGGAGGAGCCATTGCCTATTACGGTTCATCCACCGCAAGCAGCATGTCGTTGAATCACATTTTAAGCGAGAGCAATTTCAAGCAGATGACCCACAACGGAGTGAAAAACCTCGGAGAGATGTGCCTGTACGGTGAGCTTGATTTCTACCTCCAGCAGGGATACATAGGCTCATATACGGACGACTCGCAGTATTCCAACCAGATAAAGAATTACGGGCTTTTGGGAATAAACCTTGTCGACGTGAAGATACCCGACCTGTCAGAGAAGACATGCTCTCTCTCGTCATACAGCATCTCAGCCGGAGAGACTCTCAAAGTGCTCCTCTCCGACACCCAGCTCAATGACGGACTGATGCAGTCGGTGGCAATAGATGCTGAGGACAGGGGCGTTGCAAAGGATTATTCCATACTTGTCTCAGGCACCGGAGAGAACACGCTCTCTCTTCCCGACACTCTTGTCGCCGGAAGCATGAGGGTTGTCACGATGGCTGTCACTGCGGACACAGCCGCAATATATGAGTCATTTCCTTCCGTACTGTCGGGAGGGATAAGAAAATACTATGTTGCTCCTTCCTCACCCGATACCACTGACAGCATTTATGTAAAAGTCGAGGCTGCAGAGGGCGGGAACATATCTAACCTCTATGCAATGTGCAAATACCCGAATGAAGCTTCATACAGAACAATCGCTCTCAATCAGGATTCATCAAACCCCCTTCTTTACTCAACTGCCATGCTCTCTCCGATAAAGGCGAAGGCTGATGACCAATTCTTCTATTATTATATTTCATATTCGGACTCGCTCGGAACTGCTTCCTATGCGACTCCCAAGAAGAGCCTTCTTATACCCGCCGTTCCGGACATCAGGTTCGCCTCAGGTGCATACCTTGTTCCCAATTCCCTTGACCCGCTTCTGTGCGTAAAGGTGCAGAACGTGGGAAAGAGGGGAGTCGCAGGCATAATAGTGAGGTTCTATGAGTATGTCGAGGGTTCGCCATCCCTCATAGGTGAGGATACAATAGATATGGCTGCAAACGTTACTGCAGAGGCGAGGATGTCGATTTCCGAAAATTATTACGGAGACGACCTGTACGTGACGGTCAATCAGGATTCTTCAAATGCCTCGGAGACCAACTATTCGAACAATTCACTGTCAGTGACGGAATTCGATCAGCTTTACTCTTACGTGGGAAGCAATGCGCCGGATACTTCGATAACCTTCAATGACCTTGAAGTCTCTCTCCGCACGCTCACTTCATCAGACACCAACCTTATAGTTCTGAGAAGGGAGGCGTTTGCCGAGACGATTTCATCCGTGGATCCTCTTGTGTTTGAGGGCGACGAAACTCCGTTCATTTATTCGATTCTTCCCGGCGACACTTCAAGGATGACAGGCCTTACTCTCGGCATTTCAGACTATGACGAGAGCGGAGGAATACTTCAGTACAACGTTGCTGAAGAGAAATTCTGCGCCCTGAACAGGAAGGCATCATCCGGAGAGGCCTCTCTTGTCAATTCAGAGAACAGGTTCCTCTTCGCAGACTGGAGCGACACGTTGTCACCGGTCATTTCAATAAACATCGAGAACAAGGAGTTCACCGGCGGAGTCGTGCTTCTGAATTCGGTTGATTTCGGATGCGCCATTGAGGACAATGAAGCCGTGAACATAGACAAGACGCTGATAATCGCCGGAGACGACACTCTTTCAAGCGGTGAATACACAATCCTCAACGGCAAGGACGACAACAGCATACCGATTAAATTCAGCAGAACTTTCGAGAACGGCACATACAGCGTCACCGTCGAATCTGAGGACATTTTCGGGAACGGGACGTCGAAGGTTCTAACCTTCATAGTCTCAAATCAGTTCAAGATAATAAGGCTTGCCAATTTTCCCAATCCTGTCAAAGGCCCGACCACGAGGATAGTGTGCGATTTTTCAAAGGTGCCGGAGAGCAGCTCTCTCAGGCTTTACTCGTCAGGCGGCTCACTGATAAGGACTGTCCAGCTTTCACAGCTTGACGGCTTAAGGTTCTTCTGCGACCTTGACGTTGCAGGGCTTTCCAACGGCACTTACTTCTACACGGTAGAAGGCAGCCTTGACAAAGAGACGGTAAAATCAAACATTCAGAAGATGAGCGTGATAAGATGAAAAAGAGAATGATTTTTTTGTTTATCCTTTCCGCGGGAGCGGCCCTCTTTGCGGATTACTCCTCGTCGTTTCTGGACCTCAGCCATACGACTCTCGGAGAGGGCACAAGAGGCGCAGTTGTCACTCTGTCCGGCGACTACGGACCGGGCTTCTTCTACAACCCTGCAAATTCATCCTCAATGAAGGAGACAAAGCTCATCATTGATTATGAGCACAAATTCCTCTTCTCTAACAATTCACACTGCAATTCAGCCTCTTTGATACTTCCTTCAGTCAGGTCAATGAGGTTCGGAGTAGGATTCATAAGCCAGCTTATCTCCGGAATACCGATATATCCGGAGTATTCCGACACGGTCTCTTTCGAACCTGAGGGATATTTTTCCGACAATGCCGTGTGCGTTCTCCTTAACGGTTCGTACATCTACGCCGATGCGCCTCTAAACAGGTTCACGCTCTCGGCAGGAGCAAACGTAAAGCCCATATACCATTCCATATATGAAAACAGAGGCATAGGCGCAGGGCTTGACGCCGGAGTGAATGCCTCATACTTTCTGCCTGCCTCACCTCTTGTTGAGGACAACAAAATCTCAGCCGGAGTATCGCTCACAGATGCGGGAGGCACGAGGGTGAAATGGGATACGGATTCCCTGACTACCGACATACGCGGGATGCAGACGATGGCAGCCCTTTCATGGTCAGCGTCATTTTCCAAAATAAAATCAGACCTCTTCGTAGAGACGGGATGGAGAAGCCGGGATGGCGGAATCATCTCGGCATCCGTAATATACGGATACAACAGGACGGCAGGCCTCTATGGCGGGTTCACTCAGCTTTTGAATTCCGAAGAGGGCGCTCAGGAGAGAACCTACGGCGGAGGCTGCTTCATTGAGGTTCTCAATTTCGGAATTTACTACTCCCTCTCCGCAGGAGAGCTGGGGCTCAGCCATTCCGTGGGGGCAAAGTACAGGCTATGAACGAACAGCTGAAAAGACTTGCATCGACCGGCTCATACATCGCGATAGCCGCAGTAAGGCATGACGGAATACCGCAGATTATTGACGAACTTAAAAAAGAGTATGTGGCAGAAGGATTCGAGGATTTTGACTATGTCGAGATATTCGGAGATTCCACGCAGACGGAAGATGCGGTGAGCAGGTCAATGGCTCCGCCCATGATATCAAAGAGGAAGCTGATAGTTCTTAAGAATCCTGAAGCCCTGTCTAAGTCGGGTGCGGAGGAGATAAACAAGACGTTTTCCGCGCTTGACGGAACTTCTCTCGCAGTGATAGTCTCGGTAGACGAATTCGCGGGCTCAATTAAGAATGCGACAAAGGAGATTGAGGAGAGGTTTCCCGGTGCAAAGGTGTACCAGCACTTAGCGTCAAGGGGGAACGGAAGGGAGGAGATGCGCTCATTCGTCAAAGAGAAGAACCTGCGCGTTTCTGAGACTGCGCTTGAGAGACTGTTCGAAAAGTGCGACGGAAACATGAACAACATAATAAACATCCTCAACATGCGCTACATTTCGGGAGAGGAGGAGATAGCCGACTTTGACGTCGAGACTCTCGTCGACATGGATTTTTCGCAGAATCTGCAGTACAGGATCTCGGACAATTTTTTCAGAAGGGATGCAAGGGCGTCTCTTGATTCCGTAGAGAAGGTTATAAAGTGGAATGTGATGAACATCGACGGGATTGTGCTTCTTCTGATGAGAGAGATTGAAAAGGTCAGAAATCCCTTCAGGAACGAATACGGATTCGTAAACAATGAGGCAAAGAGATGGAAGGCGGGAGAACTCGACTCGGCCTTCGAAATGCTCTATCTTCTTTTAAGGGACCTGCGCACCTATTCGGGCGCCTTTTCTTCCATGCTTCTTCAGCAGTGCATAATCAACATTATTGAAAGGGGGTAATATGGAGGCGGCAAGACTATTCGAATCAAGGGAAAACCTTAAAGAAAAGCTGAAAAAGCTTGAAGTGATGAAGCCCCAGATAAGGGAGGCTGTCTATGCCAAGATAAAGGATGAGTATGAAAAGGAGCTTGCCGCAATAGAGGATAAACTGGGAAAGGAGAGGGAGTCTCTCCTTAAGGAGATTGAAAGAGTAAGGGAGAAGGAGACGGAGCTTCTTTCCTCTCTTGACGAACTTGACATGAAGAGGGAGGAGCTGAACGTGCGCTTCACTCTCAACGAGTATTCACAGGAGGATTTCGACGAGAAGAAAAGGCTTCTGGAGACAGAGGCTGACGGCGTCAAGAGCGAAATAGGAAGACTCAGGGAGCAGAGAAGGAATTTTGAGAATCTTGCCGGAGTAAAGGAGGAGAAGAGGGAGGAGCCCAAAGAGGAGCCTGTAACTGAGGAGAAGGATGAACCGGCCTCCATGCAGGAAGAGCCTTCTTTGTCCGAGTCTGTTTCGGACGGCGTGCCCATAGAGCTGCAGTCATTCGATTCAGTGATTCCGGAGAGCGCTGCGATTCCCCCTTCAGAGCAGAGCCCGGATAATTTCAAGGAGATGACGATTGAGGAGAGCCTTCCGGATGCGAAGGAATCCCGTCTTGATAAGATAATTTCTGCCGACATACTCAAGGATGAAACATTCTCTCTCGGCGAGGACGTTAAGAAAGAGGAGAAGCTCGTGAATGAGAATCCGCTTGAGTCGGCCAGAGGTCAGAAGGACGACGACCTCTCGGATTTCGCAAAGATGCTTGACAATCAGATAGAACCCCTCGGTTTGGCTCCGGGAGAGCAGACGCCCGGCAACATAGAGGGGCTGACATGCCCGAAATGCGGCCATATAAACAAGTCTGACCTTTTCAACTGCGAGAAGTGCGGGTCAGAGCTTCTTTAAATGAGCCTAAGGAAAGCATCAGTCTTCACCTTATCCAATTACGTCTCACTCTTCTGCGCCCTTTTTCAGGGGTTAATCATCGCGGCCATTCTCTCCACAGACGCAATGGGCTCATACTCGCAGATAAGGATAGCAGTCTCATACATGATGTTTCTCAATCCCGGAATAATCAACGGGCTCACAATGGTGCTGCCAAGGGAGGACTCGGAGGGAAGGGTATCGTACACTTCTGCCGCATTCACCTTCTCTCTTATTCTTTCGTTCTTTTCGCTTCTCTGCCTTTTTGTTCTGTATCTGTTCACGCGGGATTCCTCATGGCTCTTTGCCGGGGCAATATTCGCGTTCTCGTCGGTCAGGGAGACTCTCTCATTCTCACTGAGGAGCATGGAGATGTTTGGAAGGTACTCTGCGGTTAACGGAGTTTCATCGGTTCTGCAGACTCTTCTGACTCTTTTTTTCGCGCTGTTTTGGGGGCTTAACGGCGCCCTCTTCGGACTTCTCTCATCATCGGCGCTATCCCTTCTCTTTTCTGTCGCGCTGACTCCGTTCCCTCTTGAAATAAGGTTAATCCCCCCGAAGCTGAAAGAGCTCTTCAGAAACGGAAAAACAATATATTTAAACGGAGCATACTCGCTTATACTCTCGACTTTTGAGAGGTTCTCCCTCTCATTCGCAGTGGAAAAATCTCTCTTCGCAGTCTATTCTGTCGGCGCATTCTTCCTCTCATTCTTTGACATGCTTGCATCCTCCATGACTCAGTACCTTGCCCCAAAGATGGTGAGAGAGCGGGAATCCTTTGACAGAGAGAAAATGCTCGGCGCAGTGAAGATTGTACTCTTCTCCTCATCCCTGCTGATGATTCTTTCCATGGTGATGCTTAAGTACCTTGTTCCCATCTTCCTTGAAAAATACGCGCAGTCCGTAAGGATAGCCTCTGTGCTGGCAGTGACCTCTCTCTACCAGATATATTTCGGAATCATGTACGCAAAGTACCTCTCTGACGGGCGGCTCCCGCAGTATTTTCCAATGCAGACGATAGGGGCTGCCATAACGGCGGCATCCGTGATTCTCTTCTTTTTCAGCGGAATGAAAAACGACCTCATGCTCTTTTCATACCTTATACTGTCGGTGAGGACGGCATACTTCATCTCCTCTCTCGCGTATTTCAGGCGCACGATGAAGATAAATCTTGCCTCTGCAGGCACAATCACGTATCTGGCTCTCTGCGGCACATTCTTCGTGATGCTTCCGCATCTTAACGCCGCCTGGACCGCCGCGCTCGGGGTTCTTTCAGTTCTCCCTCCGATCTTTGTGACAGCGAGGTTCTTAAAATGGATATGAGAAAGGGCATCTCCATAGTCGCGGTCTTCTATTCTCTCAGAGGAGCGGAGTCCTTCGTCAGGAACAACCTCGCCTATATAGAGGAGTCCGGCATAGAGACGGCAATAGTCGAAAACGGGGAGGAGAAGAGTCTCATTCTTCCGAAGAACGCAAAGTACATTGTAAGCAGGGAGAATGTCGGATACGGCGCCGGGGCAAACATGGGCATAAAGGATTCATCCGCAGAATACGTGCTTCTGATGAATGACGACATAATCCTTCCGTGCGGTTTTTTCGGTAAGCTTGAGAGAAAAATCGATTTTTACTCTTTAAGCAGGTTCCGGATTGTCGGCTTCAGGGTTCTCTCCGACAAATCCGGAAGGGCAGGCCTGCACATGATACCATACTCTCCACTTGTCATTCTTTACCACTTCTCGCCCCTGCCGCGGATGCTGTCGCTCTTTTCAAAGTCGAACGGATACGTCGGAGCGTTTGAAGGAATGCGCTCGAGAATCTCCTCAAAGGAGGTCTGCGGCGTGAACGGCTCGATAATGCTCATTGAAAGGAAATTCTTTGAGGAGGCGGGGGGATTTGACCCTGATTACTTTCTCACATACGAGGAGACAGACCTTTTCATAAGGACATTGAAGAGGAGGGGAAAAATTTACTATGACTCTTCTATAAGGGTTCGCCACACGCACTCGATAACTGCGGGGGAGGAATCCCTTGAGCATTCATTCAGGTCAATGAGAATCTTTCTAAGGAAGCATTACGGTTCATTC
>Ga0172375_10012576_pt1 | contig 10598 bp, 9 predicted proteins | sample LakKiv1m_FD_114537 | JGI IMG/M metagenome (GOLD analysis project Ga0172375, IMG submission 114537) | Freshwater microbial communities from Kabuno Bay, South-Kivu, Congo - kab_092012_11.1m | ecosystem: Environmental > Aquatic > Freshwater > Lake | place: Democratic Republic of the Congo...
GAGGACTGGGAAAAATCACCTTCCGGCGCGTGGCAGGAAAAAACCTTTGACCTGTTAGAGAAGGCGGTCCGGAACACCCACTGGCGCCAGACGGAGTGTATCAACCTCATCCCCTCCGAACAGACGACTTCGCCGATGGTGCGGCGCCTGTCGATGCTGGATCCCGCCTTCCGCTATGCCGAGCACCGCGCCATCCGTTCCTACTATGATGCGGAAGTCTTCTACTATCAGGGAACGGATTTCATCGAAGGGGTGGAGGAACTGCTGAAGGAGGAAATGGCCCGCTACCTCGGCTGCCGGAAGGTCGAGCCTCGGGTGATCAGCGGCCAGATGGCCAATGCCGTGGTCTTCAGCGCGCTGGTCGATTATCTGAACCGCGGCGACCGGAAGACGGAACCCCGGCGGATCGCTTCGGTCCTGAACAACCACATGATCCGGGGCGGCCACCTGAGCTCCCAGCCGATGGGCGCCCTTCACAATTTCGTCCGGATCGATCCGCGGACGGAAAAACCCGCTGTCGTGAACTTTCCGGTCCTGCAGGAGAATCCCTACAGGATCGACGTGGTGGCGACCTGCCGGATCATCGACGAACACCGGCCGGAGCTGATCATCTTCGGCAAGAGCATGGTCCTCCACCGCGAACCCGTCCGGGAGATCCGGGACTTCCTCCGGGAGCGGAAGATCGAGGCCGTGATCCTCTACGACATGGCCCACGTCCTGGGGCTGGTGGGACCCTACTTCCAGGAACCGTTCGCCGAAGGGGCGGACCTGGTCACCGCCTCCACCCACAAGACCTTCTTCGGCACCCAGCGGGGAATCATCGCCGGGAACCGGCGGGAAGAGGAAAAACAGTACGCCCTCTGGGAGTCCGTGGAGAACAGGACCTTTCCGGGGAGCGTCAGCAACCACCACCTGGGCACCCTGCTGGGACTGCTGATGGCGGCCTATGAAATGAACCGTTTCCGGGACGCCTATCAGCAGGCGGTCATCCGGAATGCGAAGGCCTTCGCGGGGGCGCTCCGGGACGCGGGCCTCCAGGTGGCCGGCGATCCGGCGATCTCCTTTACGGAGACCCATCAGGTCATCGTGAAGGTGGAATATGCCAAGGCGGTGGAGGCGGCCCGCCGGCTCGAGGAGAGCAACATCATCTGCAACTACCAAGCGGCGCCGGACGAAGAGGGGTTTACCGCGGCCGGCGCGCTTCGGCTGGGCGTGCAGGAGATGACGCGTTTCGGCATGGGGCCGGAGGATTTCCGGAGCCTGGCCCAGTACATTCACTACGCTGTGGTGGGCGGCCGGTCGGTCCGGGAAGAGGTGGCGGCCTTCCGGAAGCGCTTCCTGACGATACGCTACTGTTTTGCGGAAGATATGTTCACCGATCTGATGGAAAAGCTGCACCGGCTGATATAGGGAGCATGATTTCCAAGTTGCGCAAAGCTCACAATAACAAGGAGGAATGATGAAAAGGATCGAGGAAATCGTACTGCCGGAGGAGCTCCGTTATTCGCCCGACCATGAATGGGTCCGGCAGGAAGGTGATCTGGCGCGTGTGGGGCTTACCGATTACGCCCAGGATCAGCTCGGGGATATCGTTTATGTGGAGCTGCCCTCCGTCGGGGCCCGGATCGCGCAGGGGGCGGTCTTTGCCACGGTGGAATCGGTGAAATCGGTCTCCGAATGCTACATGCCGCTTTCGGGGGAGATCGCCGCCGTGAACGGTCCCCTAAGCGAAGACCCTGTCCTCCTGAATCAGAGCCCCTATGGCGACGGGTGGATGGTCCTGGTGAAACCGGATGATCCCGCGGCCTTCCCGCAGCTTCTGACGGCGGAGGCCTACCTCGCCCGTTTGAAAGGGGGCGCGTAGATGCGGTACCTGCCCCACACCGGTGAGGATATCGCCGCCATGCTCGGCGCGGTCGGCCTCAGAGAGCTCGACGATCTCTTTGAGGCGGTTCCGGTGGATTGCCGTTTCGGGGGGGCGCTGAATCTGCCGGAGGCGATGAGCGAGTGGGCCCTGGAGGGGCATGTCGGGCGTCTGGCCGGCCGGATGGCCGTCTCCCCGGAATACTCCATGTTTCTCGGCGCCGGGAGCTACGACCATTGCATCCCCACGACCGTTTCTTCGCTTTTGAGCCGTTCCGAGTTCGTGACCTCCTACACGCCGTACCAGCCGGAAATGCTCCAGGGCACGCTGCAGGGGATCTATGAGTACCAGACGCTGACGGCCCGCCTGCTGGGGATGGAGGTGGCCACGGCCTCCCACTACGACGGCGCGACGGCGCTGGCCGAGGCGCTGCTGATGGCGGTCCGCATCACCGGACGGAAAAAAGCGGCCCTCTCCCGGGCGATCCACCCCCACTACCGGCAGGTCGTCCGGACCTACTTCGCCCCCACCGGCTATGAACTTCTGGAGATTCCCTATCTCGAAACGGGTCTCACCGACTTTGACCGCCTGGAGGAGATCAGGGATCTGGCCGCCGTCGCGGTGCAATCGCCGAACTTCTTCGGCTGCATCGAAAACGTGACGGCGGCGGCAGAGGTGGCCCATTCGGGCGGCGCGCTCCTGGTATCCGGCTTCACCGAGGCGCTTGCCTTCGGGCTCCTGAAGAGTCCGGGAAGCCAGGGCGCCGACATCGTGGCCGGAGAGGGTCAGAGCCTGGGCATCCCCCGCTCTTTCGGGGGGCCAGCCCTGGGGATGCTTGCGAGCCGGAAAAAACACATGCGGAGCCTCCCCGGCCGCCTCGTGGGACGGACGAAGGACCGGGACGGGAGGCGCGGCTTTGTCCTCACGCTGGCCACGCGGGAACAGCACATCCGCCGGGAGAAGGCGACCTCGAACATCTGTTCCAACAACAGCCTCTGCGCGCTTGCCGCTGCGATGTACATGGCCTCCCTGGGCGGGACCGGCATCCGGGAGCTGGCCGCCCTCAACCACGACAAGGCGGAATATCTGAAGAACGCGCTGCGGGATGCGGGATGCCCGATCCGTTTTTCCAGCCCCACATTCAACGAATTCGTCGTCGGTTTCCCCGGCGGTTTCGACGCCCGATACCGGCGGCTGCTCGACCGGAAGATCGTGGCCGGGCTGCCGCTTGGCGCCCATTATCCGGAACTGGCGGATCACGGCCTCATCTGCGTCACGGAGACGTGCAGCCGGGAAGAGATGGACCGGCTGGTCCGGGAGGTGGTCTCATGAGCGAATCCCTTGGAACGACCGGACTGATCCTCAACGAGCCGCTCCTCTGGGAGCGGGGGAAGAAGGGGCGCTCCGGTTTCTCGATGCCCGCGGCCGACGTGCCGCGGAATCCCCTGCCCGCGGAACTGACTGGCGACGGACCCGATTTCCCGGATCTCAGCGAAATCGAGGTGGTCCGTCACTACACCCGCCTCTCCACCTGGAATTTCGGGGTGGATACGGGCCTCTATCCCTTAGGCTCCTGCACCATGAAGTACAACCCCAAGATCAACGAGAAACTGGCGAATCTCCGGGGATTTACCGCGGCCCATCCGCTGCTGCCGTCCGTTTTGTCCCAGGGGGCGCTGCAACTGATGTTCAATTTGGAGCGGTTCCTGGCTGCGATTACGGCCCTGGACGCGGTGACGCTGCAGCCGGCGGCCGGCGCCCAGGGGGAGCTGACGGGGATGCTGATCGTCCATGCGTACCATCGCCATCGGGGGAAGCAGAGGACGAAGATCCTGATCCCCGACACGGCGCACGGCACGAATCCGGCGAGCGCCGCCCTCTGCGGCTACGCCCCCGTCCCGGTCCCCTCCGGTCCGGACGGCATCATCGCCCCGGAGACCGTGGCGGGGCTGATGGACGACGCTACGGCAGGGATCATGATCACCAACCCCAACACCCTCGGTCTCTTCGAGGCGAACATCCGGGAAATCGCCCGCATCGTTCACGATCGGGGCGGCCTCGTTTACGGCGACGGGGCCAACATGAACGCCGTCCTTAGCATCGTGAGGCCGGGGGAGATCGGCGTGGACATCCTGCACCTGAACCTCCACAAGACCTTTTCCACGCCCCACGGGGGCGGCGGACCTGGCGCCGGTCCGGTGGCCGTCCGGAAGGATCTTGCCCGGTTTCTCCCCGTTCCCCGCGTCGTCGAAAGGAACGGGGCGTATGAGCTGCGCGAGGATTTCCCGGGATCCGTCGGCCGCGTGCTGGCCTTTCACGGCCACTTCGGCGTTCTTTTGCGGGCGTACGCCTACATCCTCAGCATGGGTCCGGACGGACTGAAGCAGGCAAGCCGCCTCGCGGTGCTGAACGCCAACTATATCCGGGAAAGGCTCAAAGACGTTCTGCACCCGGCCTTCGACCGCCCCTGCATGCACGAGTGCGTTTTCTCCGACCAAAACCAGCAACAGACAGGGATCACGACGCTGGAGATGGCCAAGCGCCTGATGGACGGCGGGTACCATCCGCCGACGATCTATTTCCCGCTCGTGGTTCACGGCGCGATCATGATCGAGCCCACGGAGACGGAAACGAAGGAGGATCTCGACGGTTTCATCGAGGCCTTCCGGTCCGTCGTCCGGGAGGCCGGGGATAATCCCGGGGCACTCCGGGAGGCGCCGGTGCGCTGCAAGGTGAAGCGGCTTGACGAGACCGCGGCGGCCCGGAACCCCTGTCTTGCTGGGTAAGATATCAAACTTGACGATCCCGTAAAAGTCTGAAATCCCTCTCCCCTCAATCCCCTCCCACCGGGGGAGGGGAAAATTATTCTTGAAATGATGAAGCAAATCAAGCAAGAAGAGAAATCCGTCCGAAAGCCCGGCTGGCTCGGGCGCCCGCTGCCGTCCGATCCGGCCTTTTCCCGGATCCGCTCCCTTCTGGAAGACGAGCGCCTCCACACGGTTTGCCAGGAGGCGCGCTGCCCCAACTGCGGAGAGTGCTTTTCCCGGGGGACGGCGGTCTTCCTGATCCTGGGGGATTCCTGCACCCGACGCTGCCGCTTCTGCGCCGTGACCCAGGGAACGCCGGAGAGGCCGGATCCCGACGAACCTCGGCGGGTCGCCGAGGCGGCCGCCCGGATGTCGCTAAATTATATCGTGGTCACCTCGGTAACCCGCGACGATCTAACTGACGGCGGCGCCGGCGCTTTTGCGGAGACGATCCGTTCCCTGCGCGCCCGCTGGCCTTCGGCCCGCATCGAGGTTCTCGTTCCCGATTTTCAGGGGGATGAGGCGGCGCTCCGGACCGTTCTGGAGGCCCGTCCCGACGTCCTCAACCACAATTTGGAAACGGTGGCGCGCCTCTACCCGGAGGTCCGGCCGCAGGCGATTTATGACCGGTCCCTGGAACTGCTCAGGCGGACCGGCTCCCGCGCGCCCGGTATGGCGGTCAAGTCCGGATTGATGCTCGGCCTCGGCGAACGTCCCGATGAGGTTGAATCGGCGCTGCGCGATCTTCTCGGCGCCGGTTGTCAAATCCTTACGCTGGGACAGTATCTTCAGCCGAAACGAGACTGCCTTCCCGTTGCCTGCTTTGTTCCTCCCGGGGAATTCGATGCATGGCGGGAGGTCGCGTTGGTGATGGGTTTTGCACAGGTGGCCAGCGGCCCCCTGGTGCGCAGTTCCTATCACGCCGAAGAATTGAGCGGCCGCGGCTGAAGAACGATCCGGCAATGGTCCCGTTATTCTATTTCTTTGGAAAGTACCTCACGCCACTTATGTTTATAAAATCTGAATCCTGAGTCCACAATTTGGCATTGAATTCCTTTACCGTTGCGAGAATAATACTGTCGGCCATTGGAAGATTATGCTCTACGCTTAGCTTTGAGGCGGCAATTGCCAGCGGTGCTGTCAGATCCACAACCGTTCCTTTTCGCATAGCAGCGACCGCCTGCAGCGCATCATTCTCACCGGATTCCCGTAGAATTACCTTAAAGACCTCATATATCATTACCGTGGGAACAACAAGCGAAGTCGAATCATTCAAGGGCGTTAGAAAATGTGCGGCATTAGGCTCATCTGCGAAGTATGCAAGCCAACCGGAAGAATCAACGATATTCATACTCTATCTTCCTCTCGATTGAATTCCGTATTGATGCCCTTGAGGAATCCACGGAGTTCTTTAATGTCGCGTTCAGGAATAAGTTCGATACGACCATTATATTCCACAACCTGCATTTTTTGACCGGGGCGAAGATTCAACGCCTCCCTTACTGTCTTTGGTATGACGACTTGATATTTAGGTGATACGGTTACTGATTGCATACTAAAACCTCCATCGATCTGTTTCGTAATACGATAACATTATCGATATGGTTTTGTCAATAATATTATGGCTAACGAAAGCATCAGGCGTGCGCGGATAGGGATGCGCAAAAAAACCTTGCCATTTGCCCCGCGCGTCGCCTTGATGCATTGGGGCCGGGGGAGAAAAACCCCCGGCTACCCGGTTGGGCAACTTTGATATTTGCCTGATGCAGCAATAACCGGGAATCAAGTCTTATTCCTCACGAATCTACACGTCTGATAACACGATACTGCAAGAAAATCAGGATTGCGATCGCCAATATAACAACAACATAGAGAAGGTACGTGTAACGTTCGGTGAAAGGGAGTCGAGCATTGTTACCCGCAAATTTGGTGTTTGCGCGAGCCTGTCCGAGGTAAGCAATCGGCAACTCGTCTAACTTTTGCTTCGCAATGACTCCTTCCAAATCAAACCGGGGCTGTTGTGCCGGCGGATTGCCCCAGAAGAGATACAGTTTCTGGTCCGCTTGCTGTTTGAAAACCAGCAATCTGCGATAGCCTTTGCCGGTAATGTTGGTGACGGAAAGAGGCGGGCTGTCAAGGTTCTTGAATACCAGACGAAATTCTTTGGTCGCAACCTCCGGCATGTCGATTGCCAATTGCGATTCATGCATCGTTTCCGTATCGAAGCTGAAAATGGTTCCCTGAGCCCACCGCTCCCAGTCCCCCGTCCCCCGTTTGATCTGCACCTCCACCGAGCGCTGAAAGTTGCGTTCCGACGTGGTGATCATCAATCGATCCAGCGGGAATACCGTGTTCATTTCCGCATATCATATCAAAATTAAGATGATAATGAAGATGGGGAACTCCACATGCAGGCGGTCCCTTCTGCATTACAGTCAAGGTCTGCTGAACGGTTAAGGATTAGGTCAGTTCTTGAAAACCTGCATAGGCCGGGTGCGGGCTGAGGCTGTTTGAATGCCTTGGCCTTCGTGTCCACTGCATGAATTTTGATGCAGGCATCGTGACGGTTCACGACGGCAAGGGAGAAAAAGAGGCAGGACCCTTTACGTTGTGTGATACGGTTCCCCCTGCTTATTGAAAGAGGGCGGCGATGCGGCGTTCGCATACCCCCAGACGGAGTGGCTTACTGTTTCTTCTCCCACTCCCAGGCGGTGCGGATGATGAACTCCAGGTCGTCGTGACGCGGCTGCCAGCCGGTGAGTTCCCGGATCCGGCGGCTGTCGGCGACGAGCGCGGGGGGATCGCCCGCCCGGCGGCCGGTCTCCTCGACGGCAAAGGCGATGCCCGTAACCTTCCTTGCGACGTCGACCACCTCGCGCACCGAATAGCCGTGGCCGTAGCCGCAGTTCATCGTCTCCGGCAGGCCCGTTTCCATGAGGCGGCGAAGGGCCAGGACGTGCGCGGCGGCCAGGTCGTCCACGTGGATGTAGTCGCGGATGCAGGTGCCGTCTGGCGTCGGGTAGTCGGTCCCGTAGATGGACAGCTTCGGGGATTCGCCCTTGGCGGTCTTGAGCGCCCGCGTGATCAGGTGGGTCGCGTAGCGGTATGCCTGGCCGATCCGCCCCTGCGGATCCGCCCCGGCGACGTTGAAGTAGCGCAGGGCGCAGCAGCGAAAATCGGTCGCTACGGCGAGGTCCGCGAGGACACGCTCGATCATGACCTTCGAGGCGCCGTAAGGGTTGATCGGCCGGAGTGGCGCCTGCTCGTCGACGGGGACCCGCTCCGGAATGCCGTAAACGGCGACCGTCGAGGAGTAGATGAAACGCGTGACGCCCGCCTCGCGCATCGCCTCCAGGAGGTTCAATGTATGGATGACGTTGTTGCGGTAGTAGGCGAGGGGTTCGCGGACCGATTCCTCCACCTGGATCGAGGCGGCGAAGTGCATAACCGCCTCGGGGCGAAACTCTTTGAGCGCGTACAGGATCGCGTCCCGGTCGGCGAGGTCGCCGCGCCGGAGGCGGCCGGAGAGGATAGCCCATTCGTGGCCGGTGGAGAGGTTGTCGTAGACGAGCAGGTCATGTCCCTCTTTCCCGAGGGCCTTGACGACGTGGCTGCCGATGTATCCGGCGCCGCCGGTGACGAGAATCCGCATGAATCCCCCTTCTATCGAGTTGAGATGACGGCCGTTTTCCAAAAAACTCCGCTTCCATGAATGTCGGCGGCGCAATCGCGAATCCCGGTGAATCGGGGCCATATTCTCAGAATTCTCAGATGCTCCCCCGTTTCGCCTTACTACTCGAACGGCCCGGAAAAAACAAGGATAAGATTACCGTCCGCCGGACTTTCCGCCAGTGCATCCGAATCAGAAGGGGGTTCCCCTCCGGTCTTCAAATGAGGCCGGCGGACATGCCGTGGGGCAAATGGTTCATGTTTTTTAATTCCTTGACAGAACGATTTTAGCCCCTCTATAATGCCGCCGTTTTACAGCAGGGTAAACCGGAGAGATGTCCGAGCGGCTGAAGGAGCACGACTGGAAATCGTGTGTGCGCCCTCAAAGGTGCACCGCGGGTTCAAATCCCGCTCTCTCCGCCAGATCAAGGGACGATAGCCGGGCCCCGCTCGACGACGGTCTGTAAACCCCGTCAGGTCCGGAAGGAAGCAGCGGCAGCAGTCATCGGCGTGTGCTGCGGGTCAACCCGGCTATCCCTTGTACTTTTCCCCTTCATGCTTCACAGGAGTATCCGTGGAATACCGCGTTCTCGCCCGAAAATGCAGACCCCAGGTCTTTGAAGACGTCCTGGGGCAGGAGCATGTGGTCCAGACGCTGCAAAATGCGATCACCGGCGGGCGCGTCGCCCACGCCTTTCTCTTCAGCGGACCGCGCGGGGTCGGAAAGACCTCGATCGCCCGGATCCTCGCGAAGGCGATCAACTGCGAAAAGGGGCCGACGCCGACCCCCTGCGGCGAATGCGTCCATTGCAGGGAGATCACGGGCGGAAACGCGATCGACGTCCGCGAGATCGACGGCGCCTCCAACCGGGGGATTGACGAGATCCGGGAACTCCGTGAGAACGTGAAATTCGCCCCCGCCTCCGGCCGCTACAAGATCTACATCATCGACGAGGTCCACATGCTGACAACGCCGGCCTTCAACGCCCTCCTCAAAACCCTGGAAGAGCCGCCCGCCCACGTGATCTTCATCTTAGCGACGACGGAGATCCAGAAGGTGCCGGCGACGATCCTCTCCCGTTGCCAGTGCTTTGATTTCCGGCGGATCCCGTTGAAACAGATCACCGAGAATTTGAAGAAGATCGCGACGGAAGAGAAGATCCTGATCAGCGACAACGGCCTTTCCTGGATCGCCGAGGCGGGGGACGGGAGCCTCCGCGACGCCCAGAGCATCTTTGACCAGGTGATCTCCTACGCGGGCGCCGAAATCGAGGATCAGGCGGTCGAGGAGATCCTCGGCCGGTCGGACCGGCGCTTCCTCTTTGTCCTTTCCGAAGCGGTCCTCGCCCGGGACGCGGGCCGCTGTCTTACGATCATCGACGAGGCCTACAACGCCGGCCTCGACATGCGCTATTTCTATCAGACGCTGCTTGGCCACTTCCGGAACCTGCTCTTCACCGGGATCGCCGGGGAGAGGGACGCCCTGGTCGATCTCCCAGCGGAAGAGGCGATCAAACTCAAGGCCCAGGCGGCGGGGCAGCCGACCGAAACCCTCCAGCGCTACCTGGAGATCCTGATGGCCGAGGAGGAGAGCGTCCGCCGGAGCATGAACCCGCGCCTGAACCTGGAGGCTGTTCTCTGCCGGATGGCCTACCTTTCGCCCCTGATCCCGATCGAGGCGGTCCTCGCCCGGATGGAGGGGCTGGAGAGGCAGCTCGGGGGCGGGACGACGCCGAGGGGCGCCGCAGGAATGCAGGCAAGATCGGGGAACGGAGGGGACGCTGCGGCGGCCGGGACGACGGCGGGTCGCAACGCTTACGGAAATGGCGAGGCGTTGCCGACGGGACGTCGGAATGCGGCTTTGCCGGACCCGGGGAACATGGCCGCTGCAATCCCTGCGGCGGAGGCGCGCGCGCCTTACCGGACCGAAGCGGAGACGGATCAGGCGAATGGTCATCCGCAAACCATCAACGGCGAGGAAACGGGCGACGGGAAACCCCCGGACGGGGAATGGCAGGGCTTCAAGGAATTTGTAAAGCGTCAGGATCCGGCCCTCTGCGCCAAGCTTGAATCGGGAAAGTGCCTCTGCTGCGAAGCGGGTCGGCTCCGGATCGGTTTTGAAAAAGGGTATCTGTTTCTCGACGACGTGCTCAGGCGGCAGACGGATCTCGGCGAATACGGCCGGCGATTTTTCCGGCGGGAGACGGCCCTGGAGATCGAGGCGCTTGCGCCCGAGACAGCCGGCTCGACAACCCCCC
>Ga0172375_10012577_pt1 | contig 10598 bp, 9 predicted proteins | sample LakKiv1m_FD_114537 | JGI IMG/M metagenome (GOLD analysis project Ga0172375, IMG submission 114537) | Freshwater microbial communities from Kabuno Bay, South-Kivu, Congo - kab_092012_11.1m | ecosystem: Environmental > Aquatic > Freshwater > Lake | place: Democratic Republic of the Congo...
GGTCGAGCCGGTGCGGCAGTTGCCGATGGCCGCCTCCAGCGCCTCGCGGCCCAGGACCGAACAGTGCATCTTCTGCTCAGGCAGTCCGCCGAGAAACTTCGCGATGTCCTGGTTCGTCACCTTCTCCGCCTCCTCGAGGGTCATGCCCTTGACGATTTCCGTCAGTGCGGAGGAGGAGGCGATCGCGCTGGCGCAGCCGAACGTCTTGAACTTGACATCGGCGATGCGCTTGTCGGGCCCGAGCTTGAAGGTCAGCCGCAGCGCATCGCCGCAGGCCATGGAGCCGACTTCGCCCACGCCGTCGGGATTCGGCACCTCGCCGACGTTGCGGGGGTTGCGGAAGTGATCAAGAACCTTGTCTGTGTAATTCCACATGGCAGCGTCCTTTCGCGATCGCTCCAATAATGTTAACACGCCCGCCGGATGTTCGCCAACCGAAGATCGCGCTTGTTTCGGCGGGCGCGGCGGCGCAACATCCGCCCGCGTATGAGTCCGCACATGCCGAAACGGCGCTTTACGCGCGGGCGATGGACCGTCGAGCGCGAGCGATGCCGGTTGAGCGATCCCGTCCAGCCGCCCGGAGCGTCCGAACCGGTGAGCGCGGCGGATCTGGTGACCGCCCTTGTCCAGCGCCTCGAGTCGGCCCAGCCCGACTGGCGGTCCGAACTGGCTGAGGCGTGGCCCGCGCTCGCGGGGCGTCCGGCCGACCGCCATACGCGTCCCGGCCGCGTGGACGGCAAGTGCCTGGTTGTCTTCGTGGACAGTCCGGGGTGGATGCATGAACTGTCGCGCAGTCCGTTCCGGCGCGACTGCCTGGCGCGAATCCAGGCCCGCTTCGGGGCCGGCCGCATCGCTTCGCTGCGCCTGGCGCCCGATCCGGACGGCGGCCCGCGAGCTACCTCAGGCGGATGATCTCGTCTCCGAGCGAAGGCGCGTACTGCACAGCCTTACGGGCGTAGATGTCGGCGGGTTCCCCGGCATTCATGTCCCGAAACAGCAGCGATGCTGCCAGGTAAGCATCTCCAATGGTCCTGCCGCCCAATCGTACATCGGCCAGGTAGTGGTCGATGATCTTGATCAACTGGCGCGCGGATATCTCCGGCCACGGGGCGGTACCGCCGGTGTACTTGATGCCGTCCAGGGTGGCGGCCTCGATGTCGCGGGCTGCGCCGCCCTCACCCCATCCCCATTTGTACGGAGTCTTCCCGATCTGATCGACCAGGAACTGGTGAAACGCCTTCAGCCGGCTGGCGCGGTCAATGAGCGGTTCCACGGCCTTCTTCCCCTCCGGGGTCTTCATGGCCTCCTGGGCGGATGTGGCTTCCTCCAGCAACCTCGCGAACGCCCATTTTTGAACCTTGGGCGTCTGCTCGGTGCGTAACACTTTCGCCCGCTTGATCTCCGAGGCAATGAGTATGCGAAGCGCTTCCTCTTCGCGGCGTTTCCTCTCGGCCTCGGCCGCGATGGCGTGATCCTCCTCGACCCGCGCCATCTCCCTGCGCACATCGTCCACGCGATCCTTGGTCTGCTGCAGCAGGTCGAGCGCTTCCTTGTGCATGCCCGCCGCCTTGTCCGCCAGCGGGGCGATGGCTTGGACCCGCAGAAGCGCGTTGCTCAGCGTCCGGTCCGTGAGGATGTCCTCGTACAGCGTGCGGGCCTGGGCGTCGATCTCGAAGGCTGTCCTGTCCATTTCACGGAGGCGGATCAGGCAGGATTCGACGCGCCGGTAGGTCACCTTGATCGGCGCGTCCTTGTCTGGAACCGGTGGCGTCGGGGTCAGGCTTGGCAGGGGTGAAATGGGCGGCGGCGGAACTGGAGCGGATGGCGGCGGCGGAGCCGGAGCCTTGGGCGGTGGTGCCGGTGGAGGCTTGGGCTCGTCCTTTCCCGCGCGCTGGCGATCAAGCTCCTCCCGCGACATCAGTCCGGCTGGATTTTCCTCGCTGGCGCGCAGCTTGGGTTGCTCGATGGGCGGCGTCGGACGCGGCGGGGGTGGAGGCGGGCGGACGGCTTCGGGCTGAGCGCCTCCGCCGGTCTCGGCGGTTCGCCTCGCTTCGAGTTGTTCGCGGGTCAGCAACCCGCCCGGATTCCCGCCCGCGGACGCGCCGGGACCCGTTGAGCCGGACGCCGGAGCCGGTGTCGACTTGGGCGCGGGAAACGCCACGGCGCCCAGCGCCTCGGTAACCAGGTTGGAGGCCGTCACCAGCAATGACTCGGCGCGTCCGGCGATGTCGGATACGTTCGAGACGGCCGTTCCCACGGTCAGAAGCTGTTCGTACGCCTGTTTCTGCTGATCCAGCACGGCGAAGGCTTCCCGCCGGGCCGCGATGTTCTTGTTGCGGATGTGGGTGAAGAGAACGGCGCCCATCAAGGCGATCACGGCGAAGCAGATCAGGGCGATCTTCACGGTTGCTCCCGGCCGAGGATGCGCTGGATGTCCTCGTTGATGGTCGGCGCCGAATCCCGCGCTTTTCGCAGGAAGTCAGCCGCCAGGTTCTTCGCGCTTTCGATGGCTTTCGCGTTCTCGCTACCCTCGACACTCTCCAGGCAATACAAGGCGGCCCCCAGGCAGAGCTCCGCCTGTTCGCGCGCGCCGATGTCCGCTTTGGCCAGATAGTGGTTGACGATGTGCAGATACTGCCGGGCCGTCACGTCCGTCCACGGATAGGACCGTCCCTTCGTTCGAACCGTCGTTTCGTCAGCGGCGATAATGTCCTGGGCGGCCCCCTGGATCCATCCCCACGCGAACGGTTTGGCGTTAATAAATCCGATCAGCCTGGCGTGGAGGGCGGCAATGGACTTGTACCGGTCCGCGAGGCGTTGCCACTCGGTTTTTCCCTCGGGAGTCGCATATCCGCCCTTCTCCGCATTCGCATCGGTGACGGCCTGTTTGAAGGTGTACGCGTGAACATGTGCCAAGAGTTTTGTGCGCAAGGTCTTGGCCGCCGTCCGTTCCGCCTCCGCGGCGGCTTTTGCGTCGGCCTCGGCCTGACGTTTCTGCTCCTCGAGGCGCTGCCGCTCCGCCGCTTCCGCGTCGCGCTTGAGCCTGGCGGCCTCCTCCTTCTCGCGTCGCGCGCGCAGGTCCTCCAGGGACTGGGACAACTTCTTGACATCGTCCGCCTTGCGCTTGGTTTCCGGTTCGAGCGCCCGGCAGGACTCGACGAGCTTCGCAAGCGCCGTAAGGTTCGAGTTGGCCGTGTCGGTCGACTGCGCGGAAAGGATTGCCGTATGGAGTCCGCGTGCTTCCTCCATGAAGCGGGTCGCCGTACCGGCGGCGTCGAGCGCCTCGCGGACGACAGCCAGGGCGCGCTTGCCCGCGGCCACCATTTCCGGATCCGGCTCCGTCTTGACTGGCGCTTCCGGCGGCGCGGCGGCAGCCGCAACGGCTCCCGTGTCAACGGCGGGTACGGCCGCGGGCGGCGTCGCGTTTGTTGCCGCGGGCGGCGTCGCGTTTGTTGCCGCGGCTGCCGGGCCGTTCGTGGCGACCGTGCCCGGTACTGCAGGCGGTGGCGTCGTCGGTGGCGGCGGGGGAATTTCCAACTTCACCTGGTGGACCGCCTCGACCGACTTGACGATCGTGGCCACGCAGTTTGAGGCGGCCGTGACGGAACGCAGAACATTGCTCGCCGAGGTCGACACGGCCGCCCATGCCTCATGGGCCTTGTTCTGCGCCTGCTCGATGTTGTGCGCCCGACTTCGGTCGGTCTGCTGCTGCCGCTCCTTATCCCGGTACTTCAATGCCAGCCAGATGCCGCCGCCGATCAGGCCCGCGAGTAACACCAGAACGGCAAGCACTTTGAAGACGCGGCCCGTGCCGCGGCGCGGCTGGTCAGGCGCGGTCGGCTTCGCGTCCACGGCGCTTATCCCCGTCGTGCGGGCCCGGCCGGACTGAGGCGCCACCCGAAGCGTGGGTTTCTTCGTCGGTTTGATGATCCCCGTGTCGGGGCTGCGCAATCGCTCGGGCACCAGCTTCGACGCGCGTGTCAGATCGCCGATGAGCGAGGCATAAGTCGGATGCCGTGCGGACGGTTCGCGCTTGAGCATGCGCATCACAATGGCTTCGATTTCGGGGCGGATGTTCGGACGCAGGGTGCCCGGCGGCGCCGGGTCCTCCTGGAGGCGGGCGCGAACGACTTCCGATGGGGTCGTCCCGTCGAACGGCGGGCGTCCGGTCAGGGCGTGATACAGCGTGCCGCCGAGACAGTACATGTCCGATCGCGCGTCCGGCTTCTGGCGCAAGACGCGTTCCGGCGCAATGTAGTACGGCGTGCCCCAGATGCCATCGCCCTGTTGCTGGTTGGCGAAACTGGCGATGCCGAAGTCCACCAGCTTGGCGTTCATCTTGTCGTCAAAGAGAATGTTCTCCGGCTTGATGTCGCCGTGCGTGAGGCCCGCCTCGTCGGCCGCGCGCAGTCCCGTCGCGACTTGCAGCGCAACGCGGACCGCGAACCCCTGGTCCAGCGTTCCCTGCTGCTCGATCATCTTGTCGAGGTTGGTCCCGGCGAGGAGTTCCATTACGATGTACGGCTGGCCGTGGTCCTGCCCGAAGGCGTAGACCTGGCCGATGTTCGGATGGTTCAGGCGGGCGGCGGCCTGCGCTTCGCGTCGGAACGTCTCCACCGCGGCCTCGTCCAGGCCGAGCGAGGCGGGCATGACCTTGATGGCCACGTTGCGGTCGAGCGATTCGTCGCGCGCCAGGAAGACGACGCCGCCCATGCCGCCCCGGCCGATCTGCGCGAGAAGCAGGAACGCGCCCAGCCGGGCCGGAACCATGAACGGCGTCCCGCATTCGGGACAGCGGAACGACTGGAACGGTTCCACACCAAGGACATCCATCTGGACACCGCATTGGTGACACGTGGCCGATTCGATCCCTTCCAGGATCAATCCGGAGTCTTCCGATGCGTCAGACATAGTCTTCTGCCCCAAGCGTTCCGTTTGGCCGGGGACGCCTTCACGCTTGACCGGCCGGTTGCGAAAGCGAATAAATAGACGCCTTCCGGCCCTCTGTCGATAGCAAATTGCGCGGAACAACGAAAGGGAAGACGACTTGCATCCGGTATTCCTGCAGCTCGGCAACTTCACCCTCTACTGGTACGGCGTCCTGCTGGCGCTGGCCTTCATGGCCTCCCTCGCGAGCGCGGCGTGGCTGGGGCGGCGCCAAGGCAAACCGTTCGCCCTGTATTCCGACCTTCTGTTTTGGATCATTGTCTCCGGCATTCTCGGCGCCCGCCTGGCCTACGTGGCGGCCAACGGCTCGGACTTCGTGAAGGATCCGCTGAGCATTTTGAACGTCCGGCGCGGCGGCCTGGTCTACTACGGCGGTTTTATCGGCGCGGCCCTGGGCCTGTTCCTGTTCGCCCGCCGGCGGGGCGAACCCCTCCTCAACTTGGCCGACGTCGTGGCCGCCTCGGTCCCGATCGGCCACGTCTTCGGCCGGATCGGCTGTTTCCTCTTCGGCTGTTGCCACGGCACGCTGTCCTCCCTTCCCTGGGCTGTCCGGTTTCCGGCCGAGTCGCTGGCCTGGGAGAACCACGTGAAGGCCGGCTGGATCCAACCAGAAGCGTCGTGCAGTCTGCCCGTGCATCCCGTTCAACTCTACGAGTCGGCCCTCAACCTTTTCGTCTACGCCATCCTCGTCCTCACATTCCGTCGTCCGCACGTCAGCGGCCGGATCGCGGCCCTGTACCTCATGTGCTACCCCGTGGTCCGCTTCAGTCTCGAGTTCCTGCGCGGCGATCATCGGCTGCGGACCGGAATGGGCGTGGACTTCGCCCAGTGGACAAGCGTGATCCTGTTCGCCGCCGGCCTGGCCCTGTGGATCGTCCTCGGGCGCCTGCAGAACCGCCGGCCGAATCCCGCGTGACCGCCATGCACCTCGTTGTGGCCGACGAAGCCGATGCCGGGTTGCGCCTCGACGCGTGGCTCGCGCGGCGTCTCCCCGGCTTCTCCCGCTCGCGCGTCCAGACGCTCGTGAACGCCGGGAACGTCACCGTGAACGGGCGCACCGTTGCCCGCGACCTGCGCGTCACCGCCGGCCTGCAGGCCCGCGTGGAGCCGCCCGATCCCAAGCCCTCGGAACTCGCACCTGAACCCATCGCCTTGGACGTTCTGTACGAAGACGAAGCCGTGCTGGTCCTGGCCAAGCCGGCCGGCCTGGTGGTGCATCCCGCGGCCGGACACGAAAGCGGGACGCTGGTGAACGCGCTCCTGCACCATTGTCCCGACCTGCCCGGCATCGGCGGCGAGCGCCGGCCGGGCATCGTGCATCGGCTCGACCGCGATACCAGCGGCGCGATGGTTGTGGCCAAGACCGAAGCCGCCATGGCGCAGTTGGCTGCGCAGTTCCGCCGGCGCGCGGTCCGGAAGGAATACCTGGCGCTCGTCCATGGCGTGCCCGTTCCTCCCGAGGGCGTTGTGGATACCCTGATCGGACGCAGCCGGCATGATCGCAAGCGCATGTCGGTCCGGCCGGCCGGGGTAGGGCGTCAGGCCCTTAGCCGCTACCGCGTCATTGCGTCGTCTGCCGGTTACAGCCTGGTTCGCGTGGTGATCGAGACCGGCCGGACTCATCAGATTCGTGTCCACATGGCCGCGATCGGGCATCCCGTGGCGGGTGACCGAATCTACGGCGGACGGCGGGTCGCCCATGAATCGCCCCCGTTCCCGCGGCAGATGCTGCATGCCGGGCGCCTGTCGTTTGCGCATCCGGTGAGCGCCCGGCCGCTCGATTTCGCTGCTCCGTTACCCCCGGATTTTCGTGCCGCATTGCGCGGCCTCGGCATCGAATCCGCGTGATCCCGGAGATGGCGATGACGCTGCAAGATCGATACCGCGGTGCCCTGATCGGCCTGGCCGTCTGCGACGCGCTGGGCACGACGGTCGAGTTCCGGCCGCCGGGGACATTCCAGCCGCTGACGGACATGGTGGGCGGCGGGCCGTTCCATCTCAAGCCGGGGCAGTGGACGGACGACACCTCCCTGGCGCTTTGCCTGGCCGAGAGCCTGATCGATCCCGTGTCGCCGGGTTACGCCGGAACGGGGAAGCGCGGCTTTGATCCGGTTGACCAAATGGAACGTTACGTGCGCTGGTGGAGAACCGGCCATCTGAGCAGCACCGGCACGTGTTTTGACATCGGCGGCACCACCAGCGCCGCACTATCCGAGTTCGAACGGACCCGGAAGCCGTACTGCGGGTCCGCCGATCCGCGCAGGGCGGGGAACGGCTCCATCATGCGCCTGGCGCCCGTGCCGCTGTTCTTCGCCGGGGATCCGGCGGCGGCCGTCGAGCGCTCCGGCGACAGCTCTCGTACCACCCACGGCGCCCGGGTCTGCGTGGATGCGTGCCGGTACCTTGGCGGGCTGATTGCTGGAGCCCTGAACGGAGCCGGCAAGGATGAACTCCTGTCCGATCGGTATGGCCCGGTGCCCGGTTACTGGCAGGACCATCCGCTCGATCCCGGGATCGAGGCCATTGCCCGCGGCTCGTTCAAACGCAAGGAACCGCCGGTCATCCGTGGAACCGGCTATGTCGTCGAATCGCTGGAAGCCGCCCTGTGGGCTTTCCACAAGGCCGGGGATTTCCGCGAAGGCGCCCTGCTGGCCGTGAACCTGGGTGACGATGCCGACACAACCGGCGCTGTGTACGGCCAGATCGCCGGGGCCGTTTACGGGTATGATGGAATTCCGAAGCGCTGGCGGTCCGTTGTGGCGCAGGCGGATATGATTCTCGAAATGGCCGATCGGCTGGCCTCGCCCGCGAGCATTCGAAACGGCAATGATCGGTCGGGGTAAACAAAACGGGCCACCCCCGAGGGGATGACCCGTCTTGAGCAGCCTGCGCAACAGACCTAGAATCTGCCGCGTCCGCCGCCGCCGGTCCCCGGCTCACGGGGTTTTGCCTCGTTCACCTTCAATTTACGGCCGTCGTTGTCCTGGCCGTTCAGCGCGGCGATGGCCTTCTGGGCCTCCTGGTCTGTGCCCATCTCGACAAAGCCGAATCCCTTGCTTTGCCCGGTGGTGCGATCCATGATCACTTCGGCGCTGTCAACCTTGCCATGCGCAGCAAACATCGTGCGAAGGCTGTCGCTCGTCACACTGTAACTCAGGTTGCCACAATACAGTTTCCTACCCATCGTCGTTGCTCCTTCTACCGTTCTTTCGGGCCCTTGTTTTCTGCTTTCCGGGGCCCTGAGGAAAGGAACCTGACATCAGGTTCAACAAAGAAGTCGGACGACAGGAAGCATTCGCTGCGTGTCCTTGCGGGCAGGCAATCCACACCAGACCGTACGGCCAACCGCTCAGTTCGTCACCAAGCTACGCGATGCGTGGGCGGATGTACAGAGGTAAATCAGGGTCGGTCTTCTGCGCCCGAATCCTTAGCGAAGCCGGCGGCGCTGCCGCCGCCGGCTTCGCTAAGGAGGATTCGCGGTCCTCTGAAAAAGGGATTGATTTCGCACGGTCCGCCCCGTATCGTTCGACGCTTGCTTTTTAAGCAAGACCGGCGCCGTACCGTCATGGAACGCGTTCTGGGTCATCGGCATGGCGTTCGGTTGGTTCCGCAAGGCATTGCGAAAAGACAAGTTGCAGACTGTTTGGCGAGATAGCTCAGATGGTAGAGCAGCGGACTGAAAATCCGCGTGTCGTGGGTTCGATTCCCTCTCTCGCCACCATCCTCAATCCGCTCTGAACCAACAGGTTGCGAGCCAGCCCGATCCCGCATCAGAACGCCCGAAAACCGCCACCGTGGCTCCTTTCGTGGCTCCGCCGTAGTCCAAACGGAGAAAGTCCCTTCGTCCCGCAGGGCGGAGTTTCGAGAATCCGCTCGTCGCCGGCAAAACCGCGGGCGAGAAGAACCAGAGGCCACAGGCCGTCGGCAAACGAGCCGAGGACGGCGTTCACGAGGCAGCCACCCGGAACAACTAGATCCTGCCGATACGCACTCTGGTTCCCTTGTCTTTGCTACTGGCGGACGGTAGACTCAAACGCAAACAGGGAGGTCCGTTGCCATGAACACCGTTGATCGGCTTCTCGCAGGAATTCCCCGCAAGGATAACAACCCGCACAGAGCAACGCTTGTCGTGGAAGGATCTTGTCGAAGCGAAGGTCGTGTCGCCCCAAGAACGGGGACATCTGGCGGTGTCTTCTGGCCAGACAACGGGGAAGTGCTGAGGGACGCGATCGAGAAAGGCGTCATCAAGATCATTGGCAGTTCAGTAGAGATTCCTGTACGCAACATCCAGCAATGTACTGGTAGTCTTGCGCACTGGAACTTCGAACAGATCGGTACCTGACGCGAGACATAGAAGATGATCCGATACGGAGTGCAGACGGTTCGGCCGCGCCCGACATTTGACCAAAGACAACATGCCTAAGCGAAAGCGTCCTGAGAAACCGATTGCTTGGGAGGAGTCTACCATAGCTCAAGAGAACCTCCCTCTCCCGTTTGTGCATTACCCTGGCCACTACGGCACGTTCATTGCATTTGGATCGGAAGAGGGCTCGACACCGATACTGTGTCAGTGCGCGAAGGATGCCGTCCAGAATCACGTAGCAAGACAACTTGCAGCCGAACCATGGCCGAGTTTGGATCCACGGCGGATGTTCGTCATTGATTCTCACAATTTTCCGCGTGCTCTCGCAGATGTGGTCAGCGCCAAGCGTTTGGAGAGGTCGCCGGGGTGCATCAATGTCTTAGCGTTTCGCCCCGGGCTTTGCCATTGCTGTAACAAAGCAGTGCCGAGCCTTCGATGGTGCCACTCGATGTACGGCTCACCGTTCAAGCAGACCTATGGCTGGTATCTTCAGCAACGGAAGTTGGAGTCTGGCATCTTCGAGGACGCTGTTGACTACGAAATCTGCACAGATGAACTTCGTGACCTCCTGATTATCGATCCGAACACCTTCATTGAGCGGTATTCCCAACTCCAAATGACTAGTCCTGTCGCTGCCAGACAGCTCTACCAGGAGTTCACTCGGCAGTCTCGGCAGATAGATCGCGTCATTGAGAACACAGTTCGGGAGCGGTTTGGCTTCAGGCCGATGGGTTCAGGCTCAACAGGCGAGAGCATACTCTTCGAGATTGTGAAGCGTATCTTCCCGTGCGAGGCAATCCATAGGTGCTCCCGACCGGATTTTATGCAAGGTCTTGAGTTCGATGTCTTCCTTCCGGGACGACGACTGGCATTCGAGTTTCAAGGGCAGCAGCACTACGAGCCCGTTGAACATTGGGGTGGGATAGGTGCACTAAGAGACCTACGGGAGCGAGATAAACGTAAGCGCAGGTTGTGCAAGAAGAGAGGCGTCAACCTAGTGGAGATCAGGTTCGACGAAGCACTCACGGAAAAACATGTCAGAGAGCGAATCAAGACTCTTGACCAGACCGGGGATCACGCTTGACCAGGACTCACGCTTCATGCGGCGGGATTGTCGTTTGTCCTTCAACTCGATCTGACCGATGGCGCCTTATCCCCAGACCGATCAGGCCTGAAGATCCACGATGTCGTCCTCAAACTCGGGCAGATCCGGGTCGGCCGACCAAACAGGCGGTTGCCGTTCTACCAAGACGAACGCTCCCCCCAGTCGGCCTATCTCTTTGACGAA
>Ga0172375_10012578_pt1 | contig 10597 bp, 6 predicted proteins | sample LakKiv1m_FD_114537 | JGI IMG/M metagenome (GOLD analysis project Ga0172375, IMG submission 114537) | Freshwater microbial communities from Kabuno Bay, South-Kivu, Congo - kab_092012_11.1m | ecosystem: Environmental > Aquatic > Freshwater > Lake | place: Democratic Republic of the Congo...
GACGTCGGTATCGTCCCAGCGGCCGGAAACGGTCATTTCTTCCAATTGGCTGCCGGCCGGAATCGTCAGCCGGACGAACAGGCCGTTGATCGAGTTGTCCACGATCCGGTTGCCGTAGATCACCGGCCCGACGCGCGTATAGTCGGACGTGAAAGGCACCGTCTGATAGCGTGGTGCGTGGAAATTGGTTTCCTCAAAGCTGTCGGGGTTGGCCGACAGGGCCGCGTCAGCGCTGTGAGTGATCGAGTTGAAGGTGACCGTCGGCCGAGCGTCGATCGTGTGGATCGGGCTGACCGTCTGGGCGATCTGATTGACCACCACGCTGCCGCCGCCGTAGCGGATGTCCGCTTGGTTGATGGTGTTCAAGAAGACCCCGGCGTTTTCCCAGTCCAGCCGGCCGGCTGTCTGGTCCAGGTCGCGGCGGAACATCAAGCCACCCCAATCGCCGGCTACTGGTGTCGTCTTGACCGACGGATTGCTGTCGCCCCCCAGGACCTCGTCGCTGTACGACGTGAACGTGACTTTGCCCGTGACCGGATTGCCCGACGAGTCCTTGACGACGAACCCGCCGCTATCGACCAGCCGGGGAGTGCCGAGCACTTGCAGCGCGCCGCCGCTGCGATCGGTCGTGGCGTCGAAACTGCCCACGCCGATCCGGGTCCGGCGGAGCTTCAACACCGCCCCTCGATCGATCACGACGCTAACCCCTTGCGGCACGTTCAGCGTGCTGCCGTCGGGCAGCGGGTTGCTCTGCAGATCGAAGCCGATCAGGTACGGCACGTTGTCGGCGGGCGTTCCCAGGTTGCCGTCCGTGCCGCCGTTGCCGACAATCCGCACCACGTCGCCGGCGCGGGCGACTTGCAGGGCGGCGGAGATCGTGTTGAACGGCGAACTCAGATTGCCGTTGCCCCCGCTGGCCGCCGTCTTGTCGACGATGATCGGCGTGGCGTCCACGCGGAACCAGTAGTTGAATACGCCCCCCGGCACACCATCTCCGTCGCCATCCAACGCCGTCGCCTTGGACACGGCGCTCGCGCTGGAAATCAAGGCGTTGTCCACGTCCAGCAGGCTGTTGCCGGCATTCGGCCGGAAGGTCATCCGCAATTGGTACGAGCCTTCGGTCACGCCGCCAAAGCCCGTGTCTTCGACCGCCGGGTTGTAGTCGACGTTGCCCGCCGCCGACACGCCGATGTAGTACACCCCGGGCTCCAGCGTCAGTTCCAGGAACGAGTCGTTGCTGAAGTAATCGTCGTTGCGGCCGATCAACTCGCGCTGGCCGTTCACTTGGCGGTACACGGCGATTACGGAATCCAGCAGGCTCGCACTCTGCAGTCGCTCGGCCATGACCTCGGCGGACAACACGCCCGTCTGCGTGACTTCGAACTGGTACAGATCGATGTCCTTGCCTTCGTTGCGATACAGATTGCGGCCATGGGCGATGTCCTGGTCGCCGGGGTAGACCGGCTCGGGGATGTCGGTGTTGCCGTACGCCAAGGCGGAGTCGCTGCCCATGATCGTGCCCGGCGGCAGATCGCTGGTGTCGCCCAAGCCCAAGACTCGGCCGATCTCGCGCATCGCCGTCTCGAACCAGCTGTACGGCCGGAGCGGATCGTCGGATTTGCCGAACGATACATACCAGTTCTCGGCGCTGTCCATCACGACCGTCGGCTGGCCCGTCACGGGACTCAGTCCGGACAGCCCCACCACGCCGTCGCCGCGGCCGGTGGCGATGGCCGGATCCAAGGCCCGCATATCGCCGGTGGCCACGACGATCCCTTGCGAAGCGGTTTCCACGAACTGCACGCCGATCGCCTGGCCCCACAGCTCAAACGCCTCGCGAGCCCGTGTCTTCTGCTCGGCCGAAATCAGGTTCGACAGCGCGTTCCCGGCGGGGTCTTTTCCATAGTCGCCGCGGAAGTTGTAGAAAATCGTCGCAATCCCGTTCTCGGCGTCGGCCGGCTGCAGCAGATGCGCCTGGATCTGGGCGGAAATATCGCGATGCCCCGGTTCGTCGCTGGCCCCCGGCAACGCCAACTCGTACACCTGCGGCTCGATGGCGGACGAGATCAGCAGGCTGTTGGCCAAGCTGCCCAACGTGTAAGCCGTGTCGAAACTGGAACCGGCATCCTGCGTCTGCAGATCCACCGCCGTGGGCGCGGCTGGCAGCGACTCGTCGGTGCCGATCCGCAGCCGGAACGCGCCCGAGCCGCTGCCCAACTGATGCAGCGGCCGGCTGAACGTCAGCACCGCCCGATCGGACTCGGCATAGTACTGGACTGCGATCGGCTTGTGCACGACGTCGTCCGTCGTCTGCGCCGTGTCGTTGGTGAAGATCAGCTGGTAGAAGTTCGGGTTGGTGGCCAGCGCCGGCACGAGGTCGTCGTCGTTGAAGTAGACCTCGATCTGCGTGGTCGCTTGGACCAGCAGGCCGTTGGACGACCGCGTGATCGGCTGCGGCACGACCGCCAGGATCTGAGCCCCCAGATCGAGTTCAAAGGGGCGGGCAAAATCCCGCCCGTTGTCCTTGCCGTCGTCTGTCGTATCGCCCAGCGCAAAGCCGTTCACACTCCGCAGCGGAGCCGTTCCCGTCCCGGCGATATCGATCCGGTACAAGTCGTCGGGCAACGATTCCGCAAAGCGGAAGATGACCTCGCGGCTGGTGTCGCCAAGCCCCACGTAGCCGGGTTCCAGCAAGACGTCGTTCGCTCCGCTCAGGATCAGCGGCGAGTAAGCCGTCCCGGTGCTTGCCAAGCCAATTTTGGTGGTCGGACTGCCGACCGAGTTCGACGCGACCGCCAGCGCACGGGCCAGTGGGTTTGCGTTGAACACGGTCACCAGTTCGGCCGCCGTCGTCTCATTTCCGGGATTCGAGTTCAGCCCGATCTGAATTGTCCGGCCGCTGACGGCAATCGTGGGCGAGGCCGCGCCGTTGCGATTGACCTTGGTCACCTCGATGCGGAGGCCGTTGCCCGCCTCGCCCGTCTGGACGGCCGTGAACGTGATGTCCAGATTGCCGCCCGAGTTGAAATTGGACGACACGGACGCTTGGTTGCCGCCCCGGAGGTTCAGGGGCGAGTAGTTGATGGCGGGCGTGGTGATATTCGTCGAGGTCGGGCCCGAGACCACGAGCGCTTCCACCAACAGCTTGGCACTGCCGTTGGCATTGATCGCATTCGCCAAGGCCTGCGCCGTCGTCTGGTTCTGGGGCGTCGAGTTCAATTCGACGAAGATCGTCCGGCCTTCGACGGTAATCACCGGCGGCGCCGCCTTGCCCACGTTCCGCTTGGTGAACATCAGGGCGACGTCGTTGCCCGCGTCGCCCGGCACCTTGGCCCGGAACTCGACGATGACCTGCCCCCCGGTATTGAAGTCGGTCCGCGCCGTGGCAACGTCGAATTGCCCGTCCCCGCCGGCCCGCGTGACTTGAATCGCCCCCAGCGTCGTCTCGTCGATATCCGCCGCTTCGTCAAATCGCAGTACCAACTCGCGGGGAGCCGTATTCAGGACATCGCCGTCCTTCAACAGATCGCCTTGATTGGGCTGAATGCCGACCAGTTGCGGGCCGGTCGCCATCAGGCGCCGATCCTCCAGGGCTTCGATCTGCAGACCTCGCCTGGCCCCCTGGCGCCGCAACTGTTCGCGCCGCTTGAATGTCCCCTTCGCCCTCGCCGACGACTTGCGAAAACGACCAATGGTCATACCAACCTCGTGTCTGTCAAGAGACTCAATCGACTGCGCCCAGCGGCAGAAAACCGTACCTCGTCCCGCCTCTCAGCTGGAAGAACGAATACCCAACCCGATGCCGACAAAACACCTTCACCTTACGTCAAATCGGGGCAACTCAAAGCGAACATGAGGAATCTAGGGAAGGTGCGAGGATATCCCCAGTGAAAGTCGGATTATACTTGTCTGTAGGGGTTATGCAAAACGAGCGGCCAACCCGCCTCCGTTCGGACGACACCCCAGGCGACCCTATATCACCCGCCTTTGACGAGTACCGACTTTGCGAAGTTCCATCGCCTGTGGCGGTTAAGACGCGGGAATCGCGTGGCCAATTATTCGGCCGCTCGAGTCTGTTCGGCCCGCCGAAACGCCCCCACACACGGTCTACCCTCGCTCGCGAGTTCTCGGTTTCTCCCTTCTGGTGATTCCTTCGATGGCACTGCTTATTTCATGTTGTGGATGGTCATGTCTTGTTTTAATTCAGTCGCCATCATATCGAATGTCGGTTTTTCCTGCCCTCGGTTAGAATGTTTCCTTCATCGAGGTGCATTATGAGTGGCGATTTCGGTTCCGTCGACCGCCCTGGCGACGTGCGAATGGCTGGTTTTTCTCGCCGAACATCGGTATCGGATGCGGTGGCCTGGGTGCGGCAGCACTCGCATCGGGGCCGAGTGGAGCCGCTGGGAATCGGCCAGCTGGCCGGTCGCGTTTTAGCGGAGGACGTGATCAGCGATGTGGACGTTCCCGGTTTCGAGCGGGCGATGATGGACGGATTCGCCGTTCACGCGGCCGATACCACGGGAGCGTCGCCCTACAACCGCTTGCCGCTGCGCGTCACAGGGACGGTCCTGCCGGGCATGCAGCCCGCGGAATTCGTCGAACGCGGGAAAGCGGTGAGGATCATGACCGGAGCCCCGCTCCCGCCGGGAGCCGATGCCGTACTGCCCGTGGAACAGACGGAAGGTGAAGCCGAGCAAGTTGTTGCGGTCGCCGAGGTTTCACCGGGCAAGCACGTTGGACGGAGGGGCGAAGACATCGCGCGGGGCACCACCGTGCTCAACGCTGGACGGATTCTGCGGCCACAGGATATTGGCCTCCTATCTTCGATCGGCGTCGCCTGCGTCTCCGTCATTTGCCGACCTCGGGTGCGTATCGTGATTACAGGCAACGAGTTGCTGCCGGCGGGCAGTCAGCCGACGGGGACCAGAATCTGCGATGCAAATGGCCCGATGCTCGCCGCCTTGGTCAATCGGGACGGCGGGATCCCGAATCATCCGGGAATTGTGGGCGACGGTCGGGAGCGGATTCTCGCCGCGATGCATAGCGAAGAGGACGTCATTCTGGTGTCCGGCGGTTCGAGTGTGGGGCAAGAAGATCACGCGCCAAGTTTATTGGCAAGACACGGTGAATTGACGATCCACGGCGTGGCCATGCGACCCAGCAGCCCCGCGGGAATGGGGATCCTGCAGAATCGGCTTGTTTTTTTGCTGCCAGGCAATCCGGTATCCTGCTTGTGCGCCTACGACTTTTTCGCGGGACCCGCGATCCGGCGACTGGCCGGTCGGCCGGAGGATTTTCCGTATCCATCTGTCAGATTGCCACTTAAGAGAAAGCTCGTATCCACGGTCGGCCGTGTCGACTACGCCCGAGTCCGAGTCGTGGATGGCCGGGTCGAGCCGATTTCGATCAGCGGCGCGTCGGTGCTCAGCTCGACCACGCGGGCGGATGGCTTTGTGGTGATTCCGGAGGACAGCGAAGGTTATCCGGCCGGAGCGGAGGTGCACGTCCATTTGTATTGACGGCGGGCAGGCGTGGACATTACTATCCCGCACCCCGTGTTTTCAAACGACTGAGATTCTCAGGGAGTCGCCCTCACGCGCCGTACCGTGCAGCATCGACGATGGATCATTCTGGCGATGATTGCCCTGGCTGGCTGTTCGACTTGGACGACGGCCCCGATGAGCAAGTCCCTGCTGCAACCCGCCAAGATGTCGCCCGACAGCGTGGTGCTCGAATTCGCGCTGCTGGATTTGCCGGATTCCTCGCAGGATCTGGCTGCGGAACTGTGGCAAGGCGTGGACGAGCAGCAAATCCCTGTCCAAATACGCCAGAGATTGGCTCGGCACGGGCTGCGTTGTGGAGTCGTCGGCGGCCAACTGCCGTCGTGGCTGGTGGATGAACTGGCGGATCAAAGCAAACGACTGGAGCTGGACGAGTCCCAGCGGACGGCGGTCGTCAGCGACCTGTTGACCCAACGGCGAATTCAATGCCGGGCCAACCAGCGGCGGTCCGTACCCATTGGTGTGAACTGCAAGGAGTTGGAGGTGGCGCCCAGCGCCGGTGACGCAGACCCGCCGAGCAAGTACAAGGACGCCCAGTGTCACTTGGCCCTGACGGTGAGCCCGCAGGGGGACGGGAAAGTTGAACTGGAGTTGGTCCCGGAAATCCAACACGGTCCGATGCATCAGCGCTGGATCGGTCAGGATGGGCTGTTCCGCTTGGACGCCAGCCGGAATTCCGTCCGTTTCGACGAGTTGAAAGTCGCGGCCACCCTGCTGCCCGGCCAGTCGCTGGTTGTCTCGGCGGTGCCGACAGCGGGCGGCCTGGGCCAGGCGTTTGCACGTCGCGACGCAACCGGCGTGGATGACGCGACGCGCGTCGCCGAGCCGGCGGAATCGCCCAACCGACTTATTCTGTTGCGTCTCGCCCAGACTCAATTCGACGATTTGTTCAGCCCCCTGCAGGCACTCACCCCTATCGCGACGCAACCTCCATAGCGTAATATATGTTTCCTAAACTCAGAAAAACCCTTGAAGAGGAGTACCTGTCATGCCCTTGATTCCCCTGCGGATGCTTCTGGACCACGCCGCCGAGCACAACTATGGCGTCGCCGCCCTGAACGTCAATAATATGGAGCAGATCCAGGCCATTATGGAGGCGGCCAAAGAGACGGATTCCCCGGTGATCGTCCAGGCCTCCCGCGGCGCCCGCTCCTATTCTCAAGACAATTACCTGCGGCACCTGATGCTGGCGGCCGCCGAACTGTACCCGCAAATCCCGATCGTGATGCACCAAGATCACGGGAACAGCGTCAAGACGTGCATGAGCGCCGTCGATAACGGCTTCACATCCGTCATGATGGACGGCTCGTTGCAGGAAGACGGCAAGACGCCGGGCGACTATGCCTACAACGTCAAAGTGACGTCGGAAGTCGTGCGTCAAGCCCATGCCCGCGGCGTCTCGGTCGAAGGCGAATTGGGCTGCCTGGGGTCGCTGGCCACGGGAACGGGTGATCAGGAAGACGGGCACGGTGCGGTCGGCACGCTGAGCCACGATCAACTGTTGACGTCACCCGAAGAAGCGGTCCGCTTCGTGGCTGATACCGGCGTGGACGCCCTGGCGGTCGCCATCGGCACCAGTCATGGGGCTTACAAGTTCAAGACCAAGCCGACCGGCAGCGTGTTGCGGATCGACCGGATCGAAGAGATTCACAAGCGACTGCCGAACACGCACTTGGTCATGCACGGCTCGTCCAGCGTCCCCGAGGAACTGCTGGACATCATCAACATGTACGGCGGCTACATGAAGCAGACTTACGGTGTGCCGGTCGAGGAAATCCAGCGGGCGATCAAGCACGGCGTCCGGAAGATCAACGTCGACACGGACAATCGGCTGGCCATCACCGCCGCCATCCGCAAGGTGTTCGCCTGTGACCCGTCCAAGTTCGACCCTCGCGACTACCTGAAGCCGGCCCGCACCGCGATGCAGGAAGTCTGCAAGCAGCGGATGACCCAGTTCGGCCAGGCTGGCAAGGCTGCGGGCGTGCGGAAGCTGATTTCCTAACGCGGGTTACCTCGACGCGATGCTCCTGAAACTGATCGCCTGTAACGTGTTCATGCGCGAAGCGTGCCTGTGCATCGCACGCTCGCCGCACGTGATCGACGTCGAGTTTCTGGAGTTGGGCGAGCACGCCCAACCGCAAGTGCTGAACGCCAGCCTGCAGGCCAAGATCGACCAGACCGAACAGGGGTCGAAATCCTACGACGCGATCCTGCTGTTGTACGGCCTGTGCGGCAATGCGGCCGTGGGCCTGCAGGCTCGGAAGACGAAGCTGGTGCTGCCGCGAGCCCACGATTGCTGCACGATCCTGTTGGGCTCGAAGGAACGCTTCCGAGATCAGTTTCAGGACAATCCCAGCACGCCGTTCAGTTCGGTGGGTTACCTGGAACGCGGCAGCTACTACCTGCGCACCGAGGGCGGCGAACGCCAGATCCAATTCGGCGACCAGTATGCCGCCTTGGTGGCGCAATATGGCGAGGACAACGCCAAGTACATCTGGGAGTGTATGAATCCCGACGCCGCCTCCCCCGAGAGCCGGCGCGTCGTCTTCATCGAACTGCCGGAGACGAGCCTGTTGGGGGCGGCAGAGCGGTTCCGATCCCGAGCCGAATCCTATGGCAAGGACTGCACGCAGTTGGACGGCAGTCTCTCGCTCATCCGCCGCCTGCTGAACGGCGAGTGGGATCCAGCGGATTTCCTGGTCGTCGAAGCGAATCACCAGACCGTCGGCGTCTACGACTGGACGGAAATCCTCCGCGCCACGCCGCTCGCGTGACGCTCGCCACGAACAACGTTGGCGAAAAAACTCTAGCTTTCACAAGAAGAACCCGCTGGCGGCAACAAGATTTGCGGCCGGCGGGCGAAGAAGTGAACAAAAAACGCTTCGGTTTGTCTAAAGTCTAGGGTTGCCCGCGGCACTAGAATAAAGGCAGGGGGGGAATCGAGTCTGGGTGGTGCAAGGGCATCAAGGAGGAATCGCCATGTTGGTACTGACACGAAAGCTGGGCGAAGAAATCGTCATCGGCGACAACATCAAGCTGGTCGTCAATCGGATCGCGGGAAATCGCGTAACCCTCGGGATCAACGCACCCGGGAATGTGACGATCCTGCGCGGCGAGCTGGAGCCTGGTTCCCGCGTCCATGACGCGGAAAAGCCGCACGAGGCCCTGCTCAAGACTGCCTAGCTTGCAGGCCGCGCACGACTTTCCCAATCGCGTGCGCAAGCCGCTCGATCTCGGCCTGCGGCGACAGCAGGACGGGATGGTGCAGCAGAACGGTCCGATCGGCCGCCGCCTGACTGTGCGGCAGATCGCCAACCTTGCGGCACCGCCGTCCGCTCCGTGAGACGAACCCGCGGAATCCGGCATCCAACGCTACGCCTTCGGCACGGACCGCGGTCAGGAATCCCTCGCGATCCAGTCCCGACGGTGGGGGCTTCAACATCCACCCCAACTTGTAAAAGGCGGGGATGTTCCGCTCGGCGTCCCACGTGACGGGTTCCAGGACCGCGATTTCGCGGCAGGCCTCGATCAGACGCACCGCATTCTGCAGCCGCGTCTGGTTGCGCGGCGCCAAGCTGTCCAACTGCGGCAGCAGGACCGCCGCCTGCAGTTCGCTCAACGGATACGCCTGGTTGCCGCGCTCGCTGTAGATCTTGATCCGCTGAATCAACTCGGCGCGGTTTGCTAGCACGGCGCCGCCACGCCCGGCGGACAGCAGCTTGCTGCCCCCGAAACTGAGCACGCCGATGTCACCCCAGGTCCCGGCCGCCCGCCCGCCAACCCAGGCTCCGGGCACCTGACAAGCATCTTCGACGACGCCCACGCCCCGTGCGTCGGCCCAGGCCCGAATCTGGGGCATGTCGGCCAAGCCGCCGTGCAGGTGCGAAACGATCACGGCCCTCACGCGAGGACTCCAGGCCAGGTCCAACTGGCCCTCGTCCAGGCACCACCGGCGGCATTGGACATCCACCAAAACGGGCGTCGCCCCGACCGCTTCGACCGCACGGAAGTTGCCGGGAAAGTCGTAGCCGGCCAGAACGACTTCGTCCCCGTTTGAGACGCGCAGGCCGCGCAGCGCCAGCTCCACCGCCACCGTGCCCGAAGAACAGCACCACGCCTGTTCGACTCCGTGCATTTCTGCCAGCCGCTGGGCAAGCCGGCGGCCGTGGGGGCCGTCGTATCGCCCCCAGCTGCCATCGGCCCAAGCAGCCTCGAGCGCCGTGCGGATGGATTCGTCCGCGATGGGCCATCGGGGCGGTCCCTCGGCAATCGCGGGAACTCCGCCGTTAATCGCCAGCCGACCGTCCGAGCCGGTGTTTGCCATGCCCAGGCCTCAGGCGGAACGGGGAAAACCGACCAACCGTCCCTGATCTTCGTCCCACAGCTTGAGCGAGAGGCAGGAGAAGCTTGCCGCCAGCGACAAGGAGCACTCGGCCTGCAGCTCCGGATGGTCCGCCAGGCACTTGGGCAGCAGATAATTGGGAATGCGGCTGTCCAAGTGATGCAAGTGGTGCAGGCCAATGTTGGCCGTGAACCACTGCAGCACGCGCGGCAGATGATAGTGCGAACTGCCCGCTAACGCCGCCGCCACATAGTCCCAGCCGTCGTGCGACCGCCAGTACGCTTCCTCGTATTGATGCTGGACGTAGAACATCCAAACGCCCAGCGAGCTGGCGACCACCACGACCGGGCCGTGGATCAGCAGCAGCGTTCGCCAGCCCAGCAGCCAGACCATCAGCAGAGTCAAGCCCCCGATCGCCAGGTTGGTGAGATACACGCTGAGCCGTTCATGCTTCCACGTCTTGGGCAAGTCGAACGCAAACCGCTGGCGGATGACGAAGTGCAACACCGGACCGATCACCAGCAGGACCAGCGGACTGCGGTACAGCCGATAGCCGAACCGCCGCCACCGGCCGGCCTGCTGGTATTCGCGAACGGTCATAGTCTCGATCTCGCCGCCCAGCCCGCGGCGATCGAGGTCACCCGAGGTCGCGTGATGCACCGCATGCTCGCGGCGCCAGCAGTGGTAGGGA
>Ga0172375_10012581_pt1 | contig 10596 bp, 10 predicted proteins | sample LakKiv1m_FD_114537 | JGI IMG/M metagenome (GOLD analysis project Ga0172375, IMG submission 114537) | Freshwater microbial communities from Kabuno Bay, South-Kivu, Congo - kab_092012_11.1m | ecosystem: Environmental > Aquatic > Freshwater > Lake | place: Democratic Republic of the Congo...
CGTCACCTTCCATCCGAAGGAGTCGCAGGAAGAATCGGAAAGCCAGTAATTTCTTATCCACTGGAATTGGTATTCATCCCTGCCCACCCGCAGGTAATACACGCTGAAAAACGGCATCTGGGTGATGATTTTATAATTCCCCGTTATGGCTTCGAGAACGGCGTCATCCCGCTCTTTGAACATATTGCAACTGGCCCACGCCCACCGGTGCATGAGCTTGGTCCCCCACAAGTGTGATTGCTGTCCCGGCGCCGACTTGAATTCCAGGATGCGGCCCTTGATCTCGATCCGCCCGCTGAACCGGCAGGAAAGATTCGGCGAAAGGGCCTTGGACCTTGGAAGCTGAAGCATGTAAATCGGATAAGGCATGTGCCTGTATGTCTCTTCGCAAGGCACCCATGTAATGTCCCAGGATATTCCGTCAGTCTTCGGATTATCCATCACGCCGGATGCGGATGTGTGCGTAATTTCAGAACCGCCCATCTCGATAGAAAATCTGTCGCAGGAAATCCTGACCTGCTCCAGCGGAAAGCTTTTCTTGAACGCGCAGTTCCTGGATGGGTTTTTATTGTCGAATAATACCGCCCAGAGCTCTCCCTCGGGCTTCCCCTTACCGCCATACGGCGAAAGAAGTGTGTAGCGCAGCCAGACCGCGACATCCTGGACGGGATCATTGAATTTCAAATAATAGATCTCGAACCACCCCTTTTTCCTTCCATTCCAGACCGTAATGTTGTCCCTTTCAGTCGGATACATGCGGCCCTCCGGTTTTTGTCATTTCACCAGCGAATATAGCCGTTTCCAGATTAATGGCAAGTAGACCGACACGATTCGCCAGCTCTCCACCGGTCCGTTTTTCAGAAAATTCAAAACGTCCGTGTGATCACCGGCGACGAAGGAAAGGATGCATCCATAAATTATGAGACCGAGAAAAATAATGAAGATGGCCGAAAAGAGACGCCCCGATTGCTGGATGTCCGGCTGTCCTGTAAATGCCTCGGAAAATGTCGAAATCAGGTGGTGCATGATAAGGAATCCAGCAGGTAAAAGTGCGTAAACGGATATCGCCGGATGGAGGGCGGGTGACAGGATAATGAAGACCGATGCGAAGAGCGGAAGGAAGTACGGCGCCAGCGCGATCATGAAATTCGACTGCTTCGAATACCGTACCTCGCCCGAGCCGGAGGATTCAACCTTCAGCGATTCCATGCGGGCGAAAAAACACTTGGCCGCGACGAGGTGAGTGAGTTCGTGTTCGAAGGTCCTGAAGAAATGACTACCACGAAGAAGCGGGATCATGAGAATGCAAGCGGCGGCTCCGGAAAGGAACAATATATGGCGTAATTGCAAACCGCCGAATTTTAAAATCTCTGGCCACAGAGACACGGCGAAACCCGGGATCAACAATAGTGCAACCAGGGCAAGAAGCGTTTTAAGAAACACCCTCATTTCTTTTCCTCCTTTCCCTGCGCCCAGTCCGCTTGAAAAAGGATGCCACGGAGAACCCTCAGCTCGCGGGAAGTGATCGCGGCCCTGGAAAGAAGAGATCTGAACATCGGCTGTAGACGCCCCGGATTCTGCTCTTTTAAAAACCCGATGGAAACAAGCGAACTTTGAAGGTGCGTGAGGAATTCCTCGATATCCGACATCGGCGGCGACTCCCTGGTTTTTCCGGCCGCCTCGCCTGCCCTGTCGAAATCGCACGAGTAGAGGCTGTGACATACAGCCAGCACCGCGTGGGAAAGATTCAGCGACGGGCACTCCTTCGACGAAGGGATCGTCAAAACCTTCCGGCACAATCCTATCTCACCGTTGGAAAGCCCCGTCCGCTCAGGACCGAATACGAAGGCGATGCCCCCCTCCGTCTTGTCAGAAGTGATGAATTCTGGAAGTTCGGGAAGGGCCACCACGGAATTATCAGAGAGATCGCCTCTGCGGGTGACAGCGAAGGACATCCGTGTGTCCGCAATCGCCTCGGCCAGCGAACCGAAAAAAACGGCATTGTTGAGGATATCCGTGGCGTGTGTAGCCATCCTGTATGCCGCATCGAGCCTGGGTGGGAAAGACTGCACGATTCTGAGGCGGGTCACCCCGAAATTTTTCATCGCCCTCGCGGAGGCCCCTATGTTCATGATCCGCTCAGGCCTGTTTAGCACGATGATGATGTCGTCCCGTGAAGACACCTTTATCAGTTCTGCTCCGGTTGCGGTTTGTGCACAACCATCTGAGGATACGGGATCTCAATCCCCTCGGCGCTGAAGGAAGCCAGCAATCTCTTTCTATATTCCCTGGCCACATCCCATTGATGCTTCGGCCTGGTCTTGATCACCACGCGCAGATTCACCGCGGAGTCACCAAAAGTTTCTATACCGAGCACTTGCGGTTCATCGAGAACGAACCACCCATCCGCCGATTCAGCCTTCAACTCGATGCCCACGCGTTTCATCACATCCATCACCTTCACCAGATTCGCGTCGTATGAGACTCCGATATCGATCACGGCATTCGACCATTTGAACGTCATATTGCTCACGGTGGTGATATTCCCGTTCGGGATCACATGCATGGTGCCGGCCACATCGCGCAGAATCGTGGTGCGCAGGTTTATCTTCTCCACCGTGCCCGTAATGTCGCTGATCTTTATGACATCGCCGACCCGGAACTGGTTTTCGAAAAGGATGAAGAAGCCATAGAAGATATCCTTCACAATAGATTGTGCGCCGAACGCGATCGCGATCCCGACTATCCCGGCGCCAGCGAGGAGCGGTGTGACATCGACTCCGAATTCCTTGAGAAGAACAAAAACCAGCACAAGCACGGCAATCGCCCGGGCAGCGCCGTTCATCAATCCAACAAGTGTGTCGGCGCGTTTTTCGATATCGCTTCTCGTCTTGGGATCGTCATCCTCGACCATGTGGAGAATGCGATTGCCGATCATCTTCACGATTTTCAGGAACACCCACAGAACTAGCAGGATTAAAAGAATCCGCAGGCCCGAGGTAAGCATCCATTCCGATGATTTTGAAATGACCTTGTTGATTAATGGAATCATTCCGCCGCATCCTTTGCCTTCAAAGCGGCATTCATTTCGGCCAGTTTTTGCATCGAGATATGGTTAACCGTTCCCTCGGGATAATAACCGGCCGGGTCGGCCACTCCAGCGGGAATGCCTGTAAGCAGTTCAATGCCCTCATCGATCGTCGAAACAGAATACAGATGAAAATTTCCTTCCTCTATCGCTTTTTCCACGTCCGGTCTCAACGTGAGGTGATCGACGTTGCTCCTCGGTATCACAACCCCCTGTTTTCCTGTCAGCCCCTTCGCGGCGCAGACATCATAAAAGCCCTCGATCTTGAAGCAGATCCCGCCCACGGGCTGGATCTCGCCCTTCTGATTGACCGAGCCCGTGACCGCCAGGGATTGATCCAGCGAAAGTTCTGCGATGGCGGAAACAAGAGCGTAGACATCTGCGGATGAGGCCGAATCCCCGTCCACCCCTCCGTATGACTGTTCGAGAGTTATGGATGCCCTTAGATTGAGCGGTGTCCTTCTACCGAAACGCTCCATCAGAAATCCAGTGAGGATCATGACACCCTTGTCGTAAAGCGATCCGGACAGCCCGGCCCTGCGCTCTATATTGATCACCCCGCCCTTCCCTGTCGCGACGCTCGCCGTCACCCTCACAGGCCTTCCGAACTGGTGGTCCCCCTGATCGAATACAGTGAGCGCATTAACCATCCCCACCGCGCCGCCTGACGTTGAAACGAATATCTGGTTCCTGTCGAACATCTCCTGGAGGTGATCCTCGTCCATCCCCACTCTGCGCCTCCGTTCCGTAACAGCCTGCTCCACATCCTGCCGCGTCACTTCCTTCTTTCCTCCAAGGTTCGTGAAATACGAAGCTTCGCGCATGAGATCGGCCACGTCTGAAAATCTGGTGGAGAGCTTTCTGCGATCCTCCGTGTTTCTTATCCCCATTTCCACCATCGCCACGACCGCGTCACGGTCGAACTTCGGGAGCTTCTCCTCGCCGCAAATCCTGTCGACGAATGAAAGGTATTTCGACACGTTCCCCGAATCCAGCGGCATTTCAGTGTCGAATTCGCTCTTGACCTTGAATATCTTCTTGAAATCCCCCTCGAGAAAATACAGCATCCTGTAAAGATACTCGTCGCCTATCATGACAACCTTCACATCGACGTTGATCGGCTCCGGCTTGAGCGCCGACGGTGGCGAATAACCAGGCACGTCCAGATTCTGAATCTCCAGCTGGCGATGCTTGAGTGTCCGCTTGAGAGTCTTCCAGACACCCGGCTCGGTGAAAACGTCAAGTGCGTTGACCACCAGGAATCCGCCGTCGGCTTTGAGAATCGAGCCGGCCTTGATCGACGTAAAGTGGGCGCCGGTGTGAATCGGATCCTCGAAAGGCCTTTCGATCGCGCCGAAAAGATTGTTGAACGTGGGAAAGGTTTCCTGAACCACGGGACATTCCTCTCTTCCCGTGTTGTCGAGGATCACATTGACCCGGTAATCGGCGAACATATCCTCGTGGCGCTCCCTTTTCTCAGCACCGGCATCCTCCTGGGGTGGCAAATCCGGCTCCTTGAAAATATCGAGATTCTCTATCAGGTCCTCCTTGAGTTCCTGCAGATAATCCATGAGCTTCTGCCGGGACTGTCCTGTAATCCGCAATACATCCTGCTTCCCTGTCGAATCATCCGTCCCGCGCCCGGAATATTTCTCGATGATTTCCGCCACCATTTCGCCGATGATTTCGGAAAATATTTCCCTGTCGAGCTTCTTGCTCTTTTCCTCGAGCTCACGCCCCTCCTTGCGAAGCTCCTTCATAAGGTTCATCAGCTTCGAACGCCAGGTTTCATATTCCTCCTGTATCTTTTTGAATTTTTCCTGCTTGTACTTTCCCTTGTCCACGAGCGCTGAGACATCCCCCATGCTGAGCACTTTTCCCCGCACCAGGGGCATGATCTCCGGCCTGCCCCCCGCCGGGGCATCTCTTACCTGCGCAAGCGCGAATCCGCCCTTTTTGAGCTCCGCTTCGAACTTCTGAACCTTTGTCCTCTGGCTCCGCTCATACTGGACGGAAAGTTTTTCCTTTTTCCTGGAATAATCGGTGGCCTCAAACACCTTCGGCACCTGCTTGTGCAGGCGCGTGATAAGCTCGTCGATGTCCGCTCTGAATTTCACCCCTGCGCCAGCAGGAAACTCCAGGAGCCGCGGCCTGTCGGGATCCTTGAAGTTCATCACGAAGCATCTGTCCACCAGTGATCTCGGACAGCGTTTCGTCCGGTGAAGCATGTCGAGGACTGTCGAAGTGCGTCCCGTACCTGATTCGCCGCACACATAGATATTGTATCCTGGCGCCTCGACATTGATTCCCAGAGTCAGGGCGGCTATCGCCCTGTCCTGGCCGATAATCCCCCTGAAGGATTCCTCCGGCGCTGCATCGCGATCCACGAACGACTCAGTCCATGGCTTTAAAAAGATGTCCTTTGAATTAATCCTGAATTTACCGCGACGGCTGATCTTGAAATCCATCTTTGAAAATTTCCTCCTGATTCGAAACGGGCGCGATTCTATGGACTGGCTCACCCCAAGTCAAACACGGACTTTTTTACATTGAGCTTGACATATGAGTTTGCAGGCATGATCATTGGAACTGTTAAATGTTTTTGGCCGGATCCGGCATGGAAGGTTGCACTCATATGAAAAAAATAATGTCTCTTTTTATCGCCGTTTGTGCGATTGCGCTTCTTTTCCCCGCCCTTCAGTGCGCCAAAAAAGCGGAGGCCGTCTCCACGCAGGCAAAGACCCTGGCGGCGCCCGCTCAACCATCTGCTGCCGTTTCAGACGGTGGAATGGATAATTCCGCAGCGAAGGGACCCGAGGAATTGAAAACCATGGATTTGAACGGCGATGAGAAAATCGATGTCTGGATGCATTACAGGACCATAGTGGACCCCTCAAAACCAGATGCCAAAACATCAGTGATGTCAGAAAAAGAAATGGATATGAACTTCGACGGGCGGGTGGATATCTGGAGATACTACAATGAAAAAGGGGATCTGGTGAAAGAATGCATGGATCTGGATTTCGACGGAAAACTGGATGAATGCAATTTTTATGAAGAAGGTGTCGTCGTCCGTAAAGAGATCGACCTTTCCTTTGATGGCACACCTGATCTAATCAAGTACTACGAAAAGGGAAAGCTTGTCAGGAAGGAAAAGGCCTCAAAATTCAACGGTAAGATCGACCATTGGGAATACTTCGACAAGGAAAAGCTTGACAGGATCGGAACCGATTACAACGGCGACGGCACCGTGGACAAGTGGCAGAAGATCGAAGATAAAAAATAATCAATTTTTCCGTTCCGATTAATCGCGTGACTTATCAGGATCCTGCGGCGGAATGGTGCGTTTTCTGACACTCACATTGGCCGGTGCTCTTCCATATGAGTCCTGAATCCTTACAATGTCGTCCATTTCAGGGGTGGAAGCCTCGAGAATGTCGCACGTTTCCTCCGCGTCCATCCTGTGCTTGGTCTTTGGTGGAATCCGGTATGAGTCCCCCGGCATCAGGGTGCGTATAACCATCACGCCGTTTTCTTCAATCTCGAGTTTCATCTTGCCGGAGAAAAGGTGGATCGTTTCATCCTTCAGATTGTGAAATTGCAGACTCAGCTTTTCGCCTTTGTTGACATGCAGAATTTTCCCCACATACTTGTCGGTATGTGCCCAGATAAGTTCATAGCCCCATGGCTTCTCAATTTTTTTGGTTTCAAACATGTCTGTGGATTCCTCCAATTTCGTGGGACTCTCCATCAACCGGCTCCGGCATGTCAAGCATAAAACAGGAGTGAAATGAAAACCCTCATACTCGGCCTGGGCAATGAGATACTTGGCGATGACGCATTCGGAATCGAGGTTGCCAGACGCCTCAAGGTCTCCGGAAATATTAAAAAAGCCGATATCGTTGAATGTTCCGCATCTGGTTTCAGACTGCTCGATTATCTGGAAGGATACGACAGGGCTTTCATAATCGACAGCTATCTTTCTGAAGAGAAGCCTGCGGGAAACGTGATTGTCCTTGATATCGCGGACGACCCCGGACCGCCGCCGGGATCTTCTTCACATTTTTTTTCCTTCCCCCAGTCGATTCGTGCAGGCAGGATGATGGGAATGCATCTGCCGGGAAGGATCACTGCGTTCTGTGTGACCATCAAGGAGTATAACTTCACGGACAGGGGGATTTCCCCCGAACTCGAACCGGCCGCAATGGAGATATTTAATAGGATTATCGATGCGCTCGGTTAGGAAAAAAAGCATTCGATTCTATCCTCGCGCCGAGGCCGCATCGGTGCTGGATCGAGTTGAGCGACAGGGAGCCAACGCCGACGAAACTGCCGGTGCAATTCTCGATGAATTTCCCGGCGCTGATCCCCGTGATCGTTCGCTTTTTTTTGAAATCGTCATGGGTACTCTCAGGATGCGCGGGCCGATAGACGAGGCGATCGTCAGGGCCAGTGGCAGAAAAATTTCGGCCCTGACTCCGCTCGCGCTTCAGACGATACGCACCGCTGTCTACCAGATTCTCTACCTGGACAGGATTCCTCCCTATGCGGCCGTGGATCGGGCCGTGGAAAACATCAAGAGGGAAGGCCTCGGTAAAGGAACAGCCGGATTTGTAAATGCTGTATTGAGAAGGGTTGCCGAAGGACGATCTGATAATGACAGGAATGCAGGCCTTTCACATCCCGAATGGATTATCGAGATGTTCAAATCACTTCTCGGTGTTGAAGGCGCCGCGGCTTTGTGCCGGACAAACAATATGGAGCCTCCGCTGACGGTCAGATCCATCGCACTCCGTCAGGATCGCGTGGAATTGATGGATATTCTCAAATCGGAGGGAATCAATTCCGAGCCCGGACTTTTCGCCCCCCAGTCGCTCCACCTTCATGGAGGCGGATTTTCGATAAGACAATCGAAATCATTCATCGATGGAGGATGGACTGTGCAGGATGAAGCCGCACAGCTCGTCTCGCTGATTCTCGATCCGAAGCCCGGCGAGAAGGTGATGGACGCGTGCGCCGCCCCCGGAGGAAAAACGGCCCACATCGCTGAATTGATGGGCGATAACGGGGAAATAATCGCTCTGGACACCGACAGCTCACGCCTCAGAAAAGCAGTGGAAAACCTCGGCCGGATAAAATTGCAATCCGTGATATTTATGAGGCTCGACTCGGCAAAGCCCCTTCCTTTCCCGAAAAACTCGTTCGATAAAATACTGGTGGATGCTCCGTGCAGTGCGCTCGGTACACTCAGAAGATCGCCTGAAAAAAAATGGAGAATCAAGCCATCGGATATTTCAAAGTTGTCGGTAAGACAGAAATCACTTCTGTCTAACCTCGTAAAATATTTGAAACCCGGCGGTGTCATGGTTTACAGTGTCTGTACCGTGACACCAGAGGAATGCGGAAATGTCGTTGATGAGATCCTTTCAGACCAGAACAGTCTTGTGGCTGAAACCCCGGCATTACTGAATCTTCCTGCTTCCATGAGGGATGGAAGGTTCATAAGAACATGGCCTCACCTGCACGGGACGGATGGATTTTTCATCGCGAGACTCAGGAAACAGGAGGGTTGAAAAGAAAATGCCAGAAAAGAACAACGGAGAAATGAGTGCCGGAGCGGGCGGCTCCGGGCTTGTTCCGGCCCTTCTGCGATATGCAGGTTCTGGATCAGACACCCTTATTGCGCCGTCCATTTTGTCCGCCGATTTTGCAAAACTTGGCGAGGAGATAAAAGCCGTCGAAGCTGGGGGCGCCGATATAATCCACGTGGATGTTATGGACGGCAGATTCGTTCCGAACATCACCATAGGCCCCTGTGTCGTGGAAAAAATCCGTTCAATCACCTGCCTGCCGCTGGACATCCACCTGATGATCGAGGAACCGGGCAAATACCTGGCCGATTTCATAAAGGCAGGCGCGGATTTTGTGAGTATACACGTCGAGGCCTGTCCGCATCTCCACAGGAACATCCAGCAGATAAAGGAGCTTTCAGAAAAGCACTCCGCCAAGTCGACGGGAAGGGCTTTCGACCGTGTAATACCTGCCGTGGCCATGAATCCACATACACCCGCACATGCCATTTCTGAAATCATCTCAGAAATCGACATGATCCTTGTCATGACGGTCAACCCTGGTTTCGGAGGTCAGAAATTCCTTGAATCCGCGATCGGGAAGATACAGACAATATCGGACATGATAAGGCGATCGGGATTGAATGTGCTGGTGGAAGTCGACGGAGGCATAAACCAGGACACTGTAAAAAAGGTTTCTGCCGCGGGAGCGAGGGTATTCGTCGCCGGTGCTGCAATCTTTTGCACCCCTGATTATAAAACTGCAATCACAACGATAAGAAATTCAATCCAGAGGAAAAAACGAAAAATCAAACCTTCCCGGTGAATTTATCTTGTTGACAACACTCCGATCTTAATTAGAATGGGCGATAATTTTAATTTCAATTTCGAAGATCCTGGTTATTGACAGGAATAACTGAAACGAGGGCTGCTACATGGACTTCACTACCGGCATTGTTCTGTTGGCAAGCATGGGTATTACCTTTATAGGGGCACTCATCCTTCTTTGCTATCTCAACAGGAAATGGTTCTACTTCCGGGAAAAAAACGGCAAGCTGTTTGTAATGCGCGGCAAGGCCTTTCCGTTCGGCAAGGAAATTTATAATCCCAATGAAAGTGATTTGCAGAAGGCGTTTGAACCTGTTCTGATCCCGCCCTATTCCGAATACAAGGACATGAAATTCGCGGATAAAGCCGAAATGGAAAAGATTTATTTCGATCTTCTTTTCAAATGGGCGAAAAAGTTCCTTTACACCGATTATCCCGAACAGATTTCGTACGGCTTCAACTATATTGAGAGACTTAAACTGCTGAAGCTCACAGTGAGCGAATATCAAAAACTTGCAGGTATCCGTTCGATAATTGTGTACAAGGAAGGGTGCAACAACATGGACAAGGCCTTTAAATTACTTCAAAAGGCCCGTGAGAATTTCGAGGAATGCATGTCCACTGATTGCAAGTATTCCATCTCAGTGGAAAAAAACATCGAAATCATCGGCAACGCAGTCGAACTCATCGGGAAAAGGCCAGAAATACACCAGACGGCGGAAAAAACCGAGATCCAGAGCACATTCACACCGAAACTTATCGGCGGCTGACATACATTTTTTCCTTTATCTTTTAGTTTTTTCTGTATATTTTTCTACAAATTAAAGTCCCGTAAATTCGAACATGGAGGCAGGCATGATCCGGTCTTTTTTTTACCTGATATCGAGTAAGAACCGTGCGGTGGATATTCTGTCTGCATTTTTCGCGGCCTTGCTTTTATTTTCCTTCGCAGGCTGTGAAAAGAAACAGCATCAGCTCCCGCCCGCTGCAGTGGTGGTTGAAACCGTCAAAACCCTCGATGTCCCATTCTTCAATGAGTGGATCGGCACGACCGACGGCATCATTAATGCGAAGATACATGCGAGGGTTCCCGGATACCTGATCTCCAGA
>Ga0172375_10012582_pt1 | contig 10595 bp, 8 predicted proteins | sample LakKiv1m_FD_114537 | JGI IMG/M metagenome (GOLD analysis project Ga0172375, IMG submission 114537) | Freshwater microbial communities from Kabuno Bay, South-Kivu, Congo - kab_092012_11.1m | ecosystem: Environmental > Aquatic > Freshwater > Lake | place: Democratic Republic of the Congo...
AACCTTCTGTTAAGTAAAAATCCAGGATACGATTGACAATATCCAGTAATTAAATTGAATAAGCAGAAGAGCATTTTCAGAAGGATAAAAGCTAAAGATTGCTATATTTCAACTTTCTTACTTTAAGTTTGAATTAAAATGATCAAAATATTATTTTAGAACATGAATTGTTTTAATCATAATAAAATGAGAACATTAACAGTATTTATTCTGTTGCTTTCCGGGAAATTATGCTACTCACAGAATACTCTCGATTATTATCTTGATGCAGCATTTGAGAACAATCCCGTGCTTAAAGAAAATTTAAGCAGGGCTGCCAGGACTGATATAACAGCCAACATAATAAAAGCTGAATACCGGAAACCACAGATATTTTTCACAAGCGATATATTTTATCCGCCTATGATTCATGACAAAGATGATCCGGATGCAATCGGTTATGACGTTGCTATTACGGACGGAGGTCTTTATTCGGCACTGTTAAATATCCGACAACCGATTTTTAATAAATCATTCCTTGAAACAAACAACCTGAAACTTGAAACAGAAAAGAAAATCCATCTTGAGAGATTAAAACTAACAAAGCATGAACTTGAGAAACAAGTTACAGAGAAGTATATAATAGCATACAAATACTTATCGCAGATTGAATTTAATGAGAATATCAAAAATCTGCTTGAACAACAAAGAGATATAGTTAGAAATCTTGCTGAAAAAGGAATTTTGCAGCAATCGGATCTGATGCTGATCAATATCGCGATACAGAACATGGTTATTGAATTAACTGATCTCCGGTCGACATATGAACGAAGCATTGGTGATCTGAATGAATTATGCGGACTTCCCAATTTTATTGTGAAAGAATTAACAGTACCTCAGATTTCTCTAAATGCCGGTAATTATCAATCTCAGTTTCTGAACAGATTCAGTCTCGACAGTCTTCAGGCGATTTATAATCTTGACGTTGCAAATCTGAAATATAAACCACAGCTTAATCTTTACGCCAATACTGGTGTAAATGCAATAGAGATACCGGGTATTCAGAGGAAATTCGGAGCCGGTTTCGGAATAAATCTCATGGTCCCGATATATGACGGACATCAGAAAAAATACGCCGGTCAGGAAACCTTGATAGATATCGGAATTATTGACAATTACAAGCAGAACTTTATTATTCAGAAAGAAACACGTTTAAAAGCAATACTGAATGATATTAAAAATATTGATGACAAAATTATCGCGTATAAACTACAAAGCAGCAATTACGAATCGCTGATAGAGCTTTACAAGGCCAAACTGAATACGGGACAGATCAACATGATAGATTATCTTAATATTCTAAAATCATATCTGACAATAAAAAATGATCTTGCTTTAAGTGAAACCAATAAATTACTCACAATAAATGAAAATAATTACTACAACTGGTGATACCTTTTCTCCGGTGACTGCCTGTATTTCAATATTATTGATATTCTTTCTTTTTGCAGGATGCAATAGCATAAAGAATACTGATACCGGTAATCCGGTACCTAAGGCCATCGTAAAAGCAGGTACACTCCGGACCGGGGAGTTGACCGAGGAGATCAATCTTCAGGCACAGTCGGCTTATCTTGTAAAAAGCACAGTTAACGCACCAGTAAACTGTTACATACAGAAAACATTTTTTAATAAAGGGGACAGGGTCAAAGAAGGGCAGGTTTTGTTCGAAATAATAACAAAGGAAGCACGTGCGGCTGAGTTGTCAGATATTCTCAGGGACTCAACCATGAAATCAATTGGCAGAATGGAAATAAGTTGCGGCATTCCGGGGATATTAACCCAGGTGAATAAATATCCCGGTGACTATGTGAACGAGGGTGCTGAACTATGTCAGATCAGCGACAACAACAGCCTGGTTTTCATACTTCAGGTACCTTTTGAGATAAATGAGAATATTAAACGAGGGAACACATGTGGTATCCGGCTTCCTGATGGCAGGATGATGAAAGGAACAATTGACAGGGAACTTGATAAAATGAATCCTGACGGCCAGACCAGGCAGTATGTAATAAAGACATCGGCAAATTCCTTTATCCCCGAAGAACTGCTTGCTTCAGTCAGGATCATAACAAAGACCGTTACCAGCAATCAGATCCTTCCGCTAAGCGGATTGCTTGCAGATGAGATGATGCATGAGTTCTGGGTAATGAAGATGATCAACGATTCCATGGCGGTTAAAATCCCTGTTAAACCTGGAATCAGGACCAATGATGAGGTGGAGATAAAAGAACCATTCTTCAGCAGTTCTGACCGGATCCTGATTACAGGCAATTATGGATTACCCGATACCGCTTATGTCCAAATTGAAAAGTAAAACAGAATGAACAATTACTTCAGGATATTTCAGAAGCCCCTGCTCTTCTTAATGACAGCAATCCTGATCTGGGGAGGATATTCATATTTTCAAATGCATACCTCGCTCTTCCCGGATGTGACCTTTCCCAAGATAACACTGATTGCCGATAACGGACAACAGCCTGTCGACAGAATGATGGCGACGGTCACAAAGCCTCTTGAGACTGCCGTGAAAAGAGTTAAAGGGGTCAATGTGGTAAAAAGTTCCACAAGTCGTGGCTCATGCGTTATTTCAGCTTATTTCGACTGGAAAAATATTGACATTTATAATACAAAGGTACAGATTGAATCAAGGATAAATGAAATAAAGAATTTCCTGCCGCCAAATACTTCCATTGAAGTAGAGGCAATGAATCAGTCAATTTTCCCTGTGTACGGATTGACTCTCGAAAGCAATACCGCAAGCCTGGTTGACCTTAAAAAGGCCGGATTATTTATTGTAAGGCCGGGATTCTCCCAGGTGAAAGGCATCTCAAATGTCGTTGTCAGAGGAGGTAAAACAAAAGAATATGTTATTACCCCCGATATTGAAAAAATGACATCCCTGAAGATCATTCCGGATGATATAAGAGATGCAATCGCCGACAACAATTTTGTTTCTTCAAATGGTCAGGTCGCAGACTATCACAGGTTATATCTTACCCTCACCGATACACGGATTGATGATATTGAAAAGCTGGGTGATATTATTGTGAAGTATTTCAATAACAGGGTTATAAGGCTTAAGGATATAGCTTCAATAGAACTTGATGAAGAACTTGAATTCACAAAAATCAATGCAAACGGTCACGAAGCTGTTATAATCGATCTCGTAAAACAGCAAGGGATAAACCTTATAGATTTTGCAAAAAATGTAACTGAAAAAACTTCTGAGATACAAAGTCAGCTTCCCAAAGGAATGACAATCAAGCCATACTATAACCAGGCAGCATTTGTGCGTAACTCCGTCGACAGCGTAATTGAGAGTATACTTGTTGGCCTGTTCCTTGCTTTATTCGTCACATTTATTTCATTAAGGTCATTTAAAGCAGGGATCCAGCTTGTAATGATTATCCCTGTAATTATTGCCCTTACAATAGGTGTTTTACATCTTGCAGGAATTTCACTTAATATTATGTCTTTAGGTGCGATAGCAGCATCAATCGGACTCATTATTGATGACGCTATCGTAATTATTGAACAGATTTACAGAAGTCATGAGGAATCGCCCGAAAAGGATAAATATACCATAGTACAGGAAGCAATAAGGTTTCTTTTCCCTGCCATGGTAGGATCATCACTCAGTACTATTGTAATATTCATCCCTTTTGCAATGATGACGGGCCTTGCCGGAAGTTTTTTCAAGGAACTTTCTCTTACAATGGGCATTACCCTGGCCTGTTCTTTCTTTGTGACCTGGCTGGGTATTCCGGTCCTGCATCTTCTTGTGGGTGTGCATAAGCTTAAAAAACATAAATCTGATGATAAAGAAACTGATCTACTGCATCAGGGCGAGAAAAAATCCCTTCGCTGGTTATTCAGGCTTTTTGATAAACCATGGTACGCTGTTGTTTTCTGCATTTTTCTGATACTTTCTGTTTTCTGGATCAGAGGAAAACTTGAAACAGGATTTCTTCCAAAACTTGATGAAGGGACCATTGTTCTTGATTATTATTCACCACCAGGTACATCCCTTGAAGAAACAGATGCTCTTCTGAGTAAAATGGAAAAAATAATAATGGAACATCCTGACGTGGAATCATATTCACGCCGTCTCGGAATCAGAATGGCTTTCAGGATAGTTCCGGCAAACTGGGGAGATTATCTGATACAGCTTAAAACATCGAGAAAACAGACCACAGAAGCTGTCATTGATCAGCTGAGGCATGAAATAAATGCCAATGTTCCGGTTATGAATATCGGATTCGGCCAGAGAATATCAGATTTACTCGGGGATCTTATAAATACACCAGCTCCAATTGAAGTAAAGATTTTCGGGGATGACCAGAAAAAACTTGAATCTCTGGCGGAACAGGTTGGCAATTCCATGAAAAAAATTAACGGTGTTGAGGATATCCAGAACGGGCTTGTCCAATCTGGTCCTATTATTGTATTTAATCCTGATCATAAGAAGCTACTTGAAAATAACCTCACTCTTGCTGATTTTCAGGAACAACTGAGTACGATTATAGGAGGGATTACGCTGGGAGTCAACTCAATAAATGTAAATTTTTCTCCACAGCAGTCTGCCCTTAACGGCCTTCAGGTAGGAGAAATACAGGAAGGTGAACAGATGGTAAAGATACGAATGCGTTATAACAAATTCACAGATAATAATATTGACAATATAATGGGTCGCCCCCTGTTCCTTAAAGACGGAACGGTCAAACCATTAAGTTTGTTCTGTACTTACAGTATTATTCCCGGGGAGGTAGATGCGAAGCGGGAAGATCTTAGAACCACAATTACTCTTGAAGCAAGATTGAGTGGAAAAGAGCTGGGAACAGCGATAGACGAAATCAAGAAACAACTTAAATCAGATATTCAGCTGCCAACAGGATATAATATCTCATATGGCGGACAATATTCAGAACAGCAACAGTCTTTCAGAGAACTCACTACTATCCTGATAACAGCTATTATCCTGGTCTTTATGGTTTTGATATTTCTTTATAAGGATTTCAGGATATCATTGATTGTGATATTAATATCAATTCTCGGCATGTCAGGATGCCTGTGGGCATTATATATTACAAATACTCCTCTTAATGTCTCAAGCTATACAGGTATTATAATGATAATTGGAATTATCGCTGAAAATGCCATTTTCACCATACGGCAGTTCATGTATATTCTTGAGAAAAACGGAGATACACGACATGCAATTAATTATGCAATTTCAACCCGTATAAGACCAAAGCTAATGACTGCCGTTTCTGCCATACTTGCCCTTATGCCACTTGCACTTGGCATAGGTCTTGGTGCACAGATGCAACAGCCACTGGCAATTGCCGTAATAGGTGGATTTATTATGGCAATGCCAATGCTGCTTTTTGTATTACCGGCATTCCTGAAACTGATCTATAAAAGGAGAAACTTAAGTGATTATTTCAAAAGCCAGTTTCAATGATCAGTTTTAGCCTGTAAATTGATTATATACAGCTGGTTCTGAGTGTTTAAGCCATCTTAAATGCATGCTTAACTGCAAAACTGGAAGCGCTTCCCGGTGCATGTTCAATCCTCATCAGCTGGTTGGATTTTTCTATCCTTGCACCCCTGCATCTGCTTCCTGTCTTAAGGTGTCCTGCATTCACAGAAACGGTAAGGTCAGATATAAACCTGTTAACAGTCTCTCCGCAGCGGTGAAATACAAAACAGTTGCATGAATTCTCATGAATTCCTGAAAATCAACATTATTATCAGCAAGTTTCCCGCCATTTATGATATTCATGCAGGGTACTGGCAGTAAATGGGCGTTACTGCCGCCGATTTCCCGCGCAATGATTTTGTTGAAATTCTCAACTGCTTTCAGTACTCCTTTCCCGAGATATCGCTTATTATCGCCGTCACGCAGTTCGCATGCCTCAAGCTCTCCTGTTGATGCTCCGCTTGGTACTGCAGCCCTGGAGAAAGTAACCGGTCATGGTTTTCTGTCAGAAATACCCTGTTGATTGTTTATCGGTGCAATCTGATATTTCAGAAGAATAATATATTAAAATTACATATCTTTCTTCTTACCTTTTGTAATATCCGGCAACTGGTCATCGAGAACTGGCTTCTCAAGGAGATGGTCAGGCAAAAAGAACTTGTTCGCTATAAGTGTCGGAACTACCGCACTTGCTATTACAACACCCACAATGATGGAATACTGTTCAGTATTGATGATGTTATTTGTAAGGCCATACAATGCCGAAATGGTACCGAATGTAAGTCCGGTTGACATTAAAAGTGTATAGTACCATTTTTCCTTTTGGTGCTTTTTAAACCTGCTGATCACAGGATAGAGTCCGAACACTTTGAAAATGATTTTACTACCAAAAAGAAGTATGAACACCATAAATGCTCCAATTACTGCTTGCAGGGATACTAAAGCTCCTGCCCGCAGAAAATATATTGGTGTAAGAAAACCGATAGTCATGGTGCGCAATCTTCTGACAAAGAAATTGTCCTTCTCCATGGTCCTTGCCAGTATCATTCCAATTATATAAGCTGGAAAAACGGGTTCACTGCCGGACCAAATCGCCAGAACACCCATTGACAACAGAACAAATAATATCCATTTGGTGCGGATCGCAGCCGTTTTATAAGCAAAATGCTTTATCAGAAAATTTGTGACTGATGGCAGTGCGAAAATCAGGACAATCGTAACAGCAATAAATATCAGTGTCCTGAATGTAAAAGGTGCAAATATCAAACCCAGTCCTATTACAGTTCCCAGGTCATTTACGAAGCAGGCACCAAGAATACTCTTGCCGAATGATGTTTTATTGAATCCATATTCCAACATAACTGCATAAACTACAGCCATGGATGTTGTTGACAAAGCAATTCCTGTAAGTAAACTGGATTTGAGTTCCCACCCCAGGATAAAGTAAGCAATAAGTGACGCACCTATGAACGGGGAAAAGAAACCGACAAGACCAACAATTGTGATTTCTTTGAATTTTGATTTGAGGGAATCGGGATTTAATTCTGCCCCGGCAAGAAAAGTAAGCATTATGGCAGCAAGTCCGGCAATAAATTTCATCCATTCTGTGTCAAGTGCCAGCTTGTTTGTGAATCCAATTTTAAATGCAGCAAAGCCTATCATAGCACCTATGATGATTTCCATAAGTGCATTTGAGATTTTCAGACGGTTTGCAATGATTGTAGAAACAAGCGCGGACAAGAACCAGAAAGCTGCAACTAAGTAAATATTTATCATAAAAAAACTCCTATAATTTAAAATTTGCAGGAGTTATCAGCCTTTGCGGTTAATGGCGAACTCCATCGCCAGGCGGCAAATATAATTATAATTTGAATTTTATAGAAAATGTTTTCTTTTATCATATGTTTTCCTGAAAACCTGCACCGGCATTACTCATAAGGCTTTTGGTTAAGCCTTTCCGGGCCGGTCAGCATACATTTATGAAATTAAAAGCTACAGTTGTCAGAAATACATGAAAATCTCTTCAATTATCTCCAAGAGGTTGAGGACATGCTCAGCCATCATAAGGTCCGGTAATCCGGCAATTCAAATTGATTTAAACAATCTGGCCGCTCTGAGATTCCCTCACGGGAAATGACTAACCAGGACTGCCGCCTGTCTGTGAACCCTCATGTGGTTCCTGAGGAAGACAGTTGTGGAATAATAATCATTGCATACAATATGAATGAAACCCTTTCTTTCACCATTTTGCGCCATGGCACTCAAAACAGGATACACCTGTGGTTCCTCCCTTTAAATCAGAACCATGACAACTGGCACAATTTACCAGGGGCTGTTCAAGCCCGCTTTTATGCATAAATCCGTCTTTACTTATCGTATGGTCTGAGGGAGGATTGTGTTTTGGATCATTTGATTTCTCACAACCTACTATCATACCGAGCATAAATAACATTACCGATACTGTTACTACCCTAAATTTTTTCATACACTTCCTGATTTTAGGTGGGACAATAAAAATGCTGATGTTTTTATATCTTCATATATAACTATGTTCTGAAAGTTTTATTATTCCTGATTTACCCTTTGTCACAATTAAAGTCCAATGTAAGGGTTTTCCGGATGAGGAAAGTTTTAGTGAAAAAGGTGGTGGTTCTGATTATTCACTCAATAATTCTTACTTCTTCAATGGATTTCTATTTTGATGATATTGGCCATTCTCCTGCAATGTCAGTATTTTATCTTTATAGAATCTTAACATATTTGCTATGTTTTCTTCAGAAGGATTTTCTTTTAATTGTTGTTTCAGATCCTTATAGGTCTCATCAAATTTCTGAAGTTCAGAATCAAAATTTTGTCTCTCTTCGGGGGTCGTAATATAATTGTAATTCATCCGGATATTGCTTTTGATCTGAATTCTATATCCATGCTCCACTTTCCAGTATTTTAATGAAATTTGAGTCAGAGGCGGACAGAAGTATGCCTTCCATAGAAAAAAAGATATAATAAAAATAAGAATGGTCACTATTCCTAGCTTTACAAGATAAGGCATAATGTCAATCACCTTCTTAAATCTGTTTGTTAATTTTTTCAGGAAATTCTGAGTATGATCCTGATCAGGGGGATATTTGATGAATTTATCTTTGTTATCCCTTATAAATTTTTCCAGTTCGTCTTCATCCCAGTTTTTCATTATTTATTATGTTTTCAGATGTTTACAAACATTTTGAAGCTAAATCCGTGGTATGTCGACCTAAGGTAATTTAATTTCATATTGAATAAAGTCATTCAAATCTAAAGACGGTTAAAATCCGGTCTTCGTTGCATAATTAATAAGCCGGGGTACCGGAATCAACAGCCGGTAACCTTTGACAATCCCGGCCACATTTAATTGGCCACCTCCTGCAATGGCAGCAGAAGTTTTGTTTGTCCCCAGAGGTAAAATGAAGGATGAAGCAAAGATCGGCTTTAAGTAAATATTGTAATGTCATCAGTAATTGAGAAATTAACCTGGGTATTTTAAATATTTAGTTTTAATTTACAGGGTATTTAAGAAAGTGGCCTTGGGGGATAAAATCTATGAACGAAATGGCTGGCGAAGAGATTGCTTTGGATTCATCTCCTGTGTAAGGAATTACCAGGGAAAATCAGTTCGGACAATATTGTATTGCTCAAGTTAATCCATACAGGCCCATCCTGATTCGGGCTTACTGAATATAAAAATAAATGGAATGAAAACTGACAGAAAGACTTTTTTGAAAGACACCGCTCTTTTAGCTGCAGGCAGCTTTATTGGTACATCTTTTCTTGCTTCAGGCGTACATGAAGCACCGGATATAAAGAAGCGGATGGGCCTTCAGACATACTCACTTGCCGAAGAGTTGCTTGATGATCTTCCGAACGGTTTGTCGCGTATTGTAAAAATGGGATTTACCGACCTGGAACTTTATGGTTACAATGATGGCAAATTTGGTGATTATTATAACCTCAAAGCTACCTTAATTGATGCTTCTGATTATAAAAAGATGGCTGACGACGCCGGAATTAACCTTATCAGCGGGCATTGCAATGCCAAAACCAAAAACCCTGCATTTTCGAAGGAAGCGTTCAAAGATATGGTGGAATATTGGAAAATGGCAGCCGGCGCTCATGTAAAGCTTGGCATGAAATATATTGTTCAGGACTGGTGTCTTAATGCAGGTAATGAAGATGAAGAGAAATTTCTGTGTGAATTGTATAATAAAGTGGGCGAGGTTGTTAAAGGTGAAGGGATGACATGGGGCTACCACAACCATAATATGGAATTTGCACCTCTTCTGACAATAGCTGAGAAAGGTATGGCTCCGGAGAAAACACCGCTTTATCAAATCCTTCTCGAAGGAACCGACCCATCTCTGGTGGTATTCGAAATGGATGTCTACTGGATGGTCATGGGCCAGCAGGATCCATGTGAATGGATGAAGAAATATCCTGGCAGGTTTAAGTTATTGCATATTAAGGATAGAGAAGTTATTGGCGATTCCGGAATGCTGAATCTACAGAAGATTTATACTACAGGATATGAAATAGGTATAGAACATTTTATCCTTGAACACGAAGCGCCAAAGGACAAATCGAAAAGCCGGTTCGAAATTGTTGAGCAAAGCGCAAAGTATATTCAATCTGCATCATTTGTTAAATAATTTATGCATTGCAATATGGCTTACAGGTCCCTGAAGACTAAAACAGCAATTCAGATATTAAGGCCTGTTAATGAAGTGTTTGAGGCGATAGTGAGATGGTTCAACAGTTTATTTCACAGCAAAAAATTATTTTACTGGATTGTTGTATAAATATGATCTGGCAACCAAGAAATATGAACAGGTAATTCTTCCGATCAGCGGTTTTGAAAAAGTAAGCTTATATGGTTAAAGGAACTTCCTCTTTTGAATCATGAAATTACGATTAAATAGAGTTGTGCAACTTTTTTTCTGTAAAATTATGAAGCCACGGTTATTATTTTCTGTGTCATAGTGTTTGGTTCACCAGCAGGAGCGCGCTCCTGCTGGTGAAGCCGTTTGTTCAGTTCAAATTC
>Ga0172375_10012583_pt1 | contig 10595 bp, 9 predicted proteins | sample LakKiv1m_FD_114537 | JGI IMG/M metagenome (GOLD analysis project Ga0172375, IMG submission 114537) | Freshwater microbial communities from Kabuno Bay, South-Kivu, Congo - kab_092012_11.1m | ecosystem: Environmental > Aquatic > Freshwater > Lake | place: Democratic Republic of the Congo...
AAACCCAAAGAAACTACGGCAACGGTAAAGAGGCGTTAAACCTATGCGTTGGAAACCCAACATCTAACTTCGGCAAGGAAAAAAACGTCTTTTTCTTGCAGTGGATAAGTTTTTCCTCTTGACGGCGGCCTTTTAATGGGTGACGCCAGGGGTGGGTTAACGTCCCTGTCCCGCAATCCAAGTCATTCTTTGGGTAAGGTGTCCGCCATCGGCATGATAGCCTCAAACGATGGGTGTAAACGCCTTTTCTTCCTGTTGAGTGGTCATCCTGGTTCATTTTCCCGTGGGATCCGAGAGGGTCCCCGTGATCAGGAGCCGTCATTTGGCGTAGCTGTGGAGTCCTGCAAGGTAGTTGACGCCGAAGTAGGTGAAGAGCACGCAGCCGAACCCGACCATGGAGAGGATCGCGATCCTTTTCCCCTTCCATCCCCTGACCATGCGTGAATGGATCACGGCCGCGTAAATCAGCCATGTAATGAGAGACCATGTCTCTTTGGGGTCCCAGCTCCAGTAACTTCCCCATGCCGAGTGGGCCCAGACAGACCCGGTGATGATCCCGAGGGTCAACATCAGGAACCCGATGACGATCATTTGATAGGTGAGGTCGTCCAGAATGCCTTGCGGGGGGATCAGCTTCAGAAAGATTCCCCCTCTGGTGGGGGCATCCAGTCGTTTGAGGAGATACATGACACTGAGGCCGAAGGAGAGCCCGAACGCTGCATAGCCGAAAAAACAGGTGATCACGTGGCTGATGAGCCAGTTGCTCTTGAGGGCGGGGATGAGGGGCTCAATGTGGCTCCTGATGCCTGGAGAGAACGAGGCGTAGGCCATGGCCAGGAATGCGAGGGGCGTGACGAATGCCCCAAAGGTCCGGTTCTTGGTCCGCCACTCCACGATCAGGTAGAGAAACATCAGGGTCCAGGCAAAAAATATCAGGGACTCGTACAGATTGGAGAAGGGGGCATGCCCAATGCCCATCTGGTAGGAGGTGATCCACCGGATAATAATGGCAGCGGTTTGGGCCGCCAATCCGATGAGGGAGACAATGGTGCCGATTCGGGCGAGGATATCGCGGTTCATGACCATGGCCAGAAGATAGAACATGAATGCGGCAAAGTAGACGAATGTTGTATAGCTGAGGATCATCGAATTGAGCATGGTTTCCTACCCCTTGAGTTCAATGATGGATCGGCCGTTGAGACTGGATGCTGGTTTCTGGATACTGGATGCTGAATGTGTGACACGGGTTGCTCGGGTTTGTTGGATTCGTTGAGTTCACATGTCTTCGCACACACATCCATTGCCAGTTTCCGGTTTTTCAGCCGTCAATGACCCATCTTTCGAATGTCGTTCATCAGGCGGTCGATCTCCCTGTCCAGGCCTACCGGATTTTTGCTGGTCATGCCTGCGACCTCGATCCTGGACCCTGTCTCTGTTCTCAAGACGCGGATCCATATCCTGCGGTGGGAGGTAAAGAAGGTAAAGAACAGGCCCGCGATCATCAACACACAGCCGCCCCAGACAAACGGTACACCGGGATCCCGGTTGACCTGAAGCCCGGTGTAATACCGGCTCTCCAGGCCGTCGAGATAAAAGGTGTAAGGTTTGAAGGCCGACGGATTGAACTTGGAAGACTTGCGCATCGGCTCCGGAAGTCTGTTCATGGCCTGCGTCTCGTCCTTGAATACCCAGAACTCCACGCGTTGTTTCCGGTCAGAGGACTCCGCCGAGATGAGGACTGCAGGCCCCGTGTTCATGATATCGCCCCTGGCGTCCACGACACGGAACGTCCCTTCGTCTCCGGGGAGATCGACCGCCTTTTCCAGATCGACCTTCATGGGACTGGGGGATGGCCCCGTTCCCGGAGCGGACAGTCTTAAATAGACCGTTTTTCCGGGTACGGCGCCGTAGCTGGACTGATAAAAGGTGACCCCCATGAATTCCACCGGGTGGTTGACCAGAAGTCCTGTCTTTTGGATTTCCTTGCCGTCTACCAGAAAGCTGAGATCCGACCGATACTCCCTGGGCGCCCCGTTTTCATAAAAATCCACGGTGAACCGGTCGCAGCGCACCTCAAAACCCAGCTTGAACGGCCTCATCTGCTTCCTGAGCATGACCGTGTCGGTCTGTTCCCCTTCCAGAATATTGACATAGGCCTCGAAGCCCAAGAAAGAACCCGCCAGGCCTCCCACCAGGATCAGAAGCACGCTCAGATGCACGAGGTAGACCCCGAAATGGGAAAACCCTCCCCGTTCAGCATAGAAGAAGAAGTCTCCCGAAGCCTCCTTTTCGTGAATTTTTCCATAACGGGAGTGAAGCACCCGGCCAATCCTCGCTGCAGATGTATTGGGATCTTGGTCCGTCGAGAGGGACTGCTCCGGGGGCAATGCGTCAAAGGGCTTTTTTCGGTCCGGTTCCGGCCGGGCGGCAAAGCGCTTCCATGTGGCGGGAAACCGATCCAGGGAACAGACGATCAGATTGAGGGCGATGAGTCCCAACAGGATCCTGAACCAGGGGGAGTGGTACATGTCGAACAGGTCGAGAAGGAGAAAGAGCTGCCGCACGAAGGGGCTCAGGCGCTCGGCAAATTCGATAGCCTCCCGCTGCTGGGGAATCAGCGTCCCCAGAATGGACAGGATGGCCAGGATGATCAGGAGGACGATCGTCAGCTTCACCGAGGCGAAGAAGTCCCAGAAGCGATGGCGGCCTTTGGATGATGTCGATTTCGTGTTTGTCATGATGCGCGGGCCTGGTTCCTGTTGGATCTTTTGGTTCATCAACCTGTGAATTGATGGTAATCGTCGAAGGTTTATGCTATAGCACAACCGACGCCGGACTGCAAATGCGATTTCTGCTTCAAAAGGTTTGACCATTTGATGTAAATGCGGTATGGAGTAATGGAACCGTGTCGAGGCCCGGTTTCATGGGAACGGCCGTCGACGATGTTGACTGGGGGGAGGCGCATGCTGGATCTCAAATTCGTCAGGTCCCATCTGGACGATATTCGCACGATGCTGCACCATAGGGGAACTGACCTGGATATCTCCCGCTTGGATGCACTGGACCGGGAGCGGCGGGAGATCCTGTCGGGCCTGGAATCCCTTCGACACCAAAAGAACCGCGTGAGCGAAGAGATCGCGGCCATGAAAAAGAGGGGCGAGGATGCCTCTGCCGTCATTGCTGAAATGAAGACGGTTGCCCTTGAGACCAAGGAAAAGGAGAAGTCTCTCCCCGGTGTGATGGACGAGCTGAACAGTCTGCTGATGGTGATTCCCAACATGCCGGACAGCTCGGTGCCGGTCGGACAAAGCGAAAAGGACAACCCGGTCATTCGAACGTGGGGGGAGATTCGGCCTACGGACTTTGAACCCCGACCTCACTGGGAGATCGGAGAGGGCCTCAGAATCCTCGATTTCGAGTGCGCGGCCAAGATCTCGGGGGCCCGTTTTGCCCTGTACAGGGGCGCCGGCGCCCGGTTGGAGCGGGCGATCATCAGTCTGATGCTCGACATGCACACCCAAGAGCATGGGTACACGGAAATATTCCCACCGGTTCTGGTCAACCAGGCCTCCATGACGGGAACCGGGCAGTTGCCCAAGTTCAAGGAGGATCTCTTTAAGGTGGAAGGGTGGGATCTGTATCTGATCCCTACGGCAGAGGTTCCTGTGACCAACATTCATCGGGATGAAATCCTGGGCGAGGAAGACCTGCCGATATATTATGCGGCCTACACCCCCTGTTTTCGCTCGGAAGCGGGTTCCTACGGCAAGGACACCCGGGGACTGATTCGGCAGCATCAGTTCAACAAGGTGGAACTGGTCAAGTTTGTCAGGCCCGACACGTCCTACGATGAGTTGGAAAAACTGACCCGAAACGCTGAAGAGGTCCTCAGACGTCTCAATCTCCCCTATCGTGTGGTGTCGTTGTGCACGGGGGACCTGGGATTTTCCGCGGCAAAGACCTACGATCTGGAGGTCTGGCTGCCGGGGCAGGGCCTCTATCGGGAAATCTCCTCGTGCAGCAACTTTACCGACTTTCAGGCCAGGCGGGCGGGGATTCGGTTTAAGAGAAAGGGCGCCGCAGGAACGGAGCTGGTGCATACCCTGAACGGCTCGGGTCTGGCTGTGGGCAGGACCCTGGTGGCGATTCTGGAGAACTATCAGCAGAAGGACGGGAGCGTCGTCATCCCCGAGGCGCTTCGGCCTTACATGGGCGGGATGGAGATCCTTCCTCCAAGAGAAGGCGTTTCGTAGGGAGCAGGAGTCACATGAGCGCGCATCATCCTTATTCTTCAGGCTGGCGGGAACAGACAAGACATTCGACCCAGGTCCATTGGGGGACACGGGTGCTCAAAGGGATCTCCCTGGCCATCTTTTTTGCCGGGATCCTGTGTGCGGGCTTCGTTGTCTTCTTTCTTGGGGTCCCTTGGCTGAGCGAACAGACGGGACAGGCAGGGCTTCCCTCCTCACATGAGAAAAATGGGCCTGCTGTGAAGGGCTCCTCGAAAGGGCCGGCAGTCGTTCATCCCGCCGATCTGGACTTGAATCCGGAGGATCTGAACGATCGCCTGGTCATCGAAAGCGGCGGCCGATCGTTCATCGTGGAATCATCCATCGACTCCGATCTGCAGGAATATGTGGCGGATCTGCTGGAAAAATCCCATACCGTGAGGGCGGCCGTTGTGGTCCTCCGGCCCGACGATGGGAGGGTCCTGGCCATGGCCGGGTATGATACCGATGGAAACGGAGAGAGGCTCTGCCTTGAGGCGGACTTCCCGGCGGCCAGCCTTTTCAAGATCGTGTCCGCGGCCGCGGCCCTGGAGCACGCAGGCTTTACGCCGGAAAAGAAGGTCTATTTTGACGGATATAAATACAGCTTGCGCAAACAGCAATTAAAGCAGACGAGGGGGCGGTACAGCACAGAGACGAGCTTTAAGGAGGCCTTCGGTGCTTCCATCAACCCTGTTTTTGGAAAACTGGGCATCTACGACCTGGGCCAGGAGCTGATGAGCGATTCGGCCGAGCGCTTTTTCTTTAATCGATCCATTCCCTTTGATTTTCCTGTGGACAGGAGCGTCGTCCACGTGCCGGCGGATGATTTCGGTCTGGCCGAAATCGCCAGCGGCTATAACAAGAGAACCGTGATATCACCGCTTCATGCCGCACTGCTGGCCTCTGCGGTGGCCAATGACGGGGTCATGATGAGACCCTGGATGATCAAACGGATTCTTCGGGAAGACGGGAAGGTGGTCTACCAAGGCGGACCGTCCCGCATGGCGGATGCCGTCAGCAAAGAGACGGCGGATCGTCTCAGGATAATGATGCAGGAGACCGTCAAACACGGGACGTGCCGACGGTCGTTTTATCGTCTGCGTGTTAACAAGGCCTTTAAGGACGTTGAATTGGGCGCCAAGACCGGGACCATGGGCGACGTCACCGGCCGATTCACCTATGAGTGGCTCACGGCATACGCCATCCCGCGTGATGGAACCAAGGGGATCTGTGTGGCCGTGATGGGCGTCCATGGTGAGAAGCTGGGCATCGGGGCCGGAGAACTCGGAAGAATCATCATCAACCATTACCTTTCGTCCTGACACACCGATGCGCCGCCCCCTCCGTCGAGGCACGCCTTCACAAAGCCGTAAAAGAGCGGGGCCGGGGTCTCCATCCTCGACTTGAGTTCGGGGTGGGCCTGGGTGGCCACAAAGAACTTCAACCGGGGCAATTCGATAAATTCCACCAGCCGTCCATCCAGGGACGTGCCGGACAATCCCATGCCGTGTTCCTTGAGGACGCGGTGATACTCGGGATTGACCTCATATCGGTGCCGGTGTCTTTCGGATATTTCTGCCTGGCCGTACAGGGAGTGCACCAGGGTTCCTTCCTTCAAAACGGCCGGATAAGCCCCAAGCCGCATGGTCCCCCCCTTGTCGGTGACCTCCTTTTGTTCGGGCAGGATATCAATGATGGGGTGGGGTGTTTCCGGTTCCATTTCCGTGGAATTGGCCCCGGTGAGACCACAGACGTTCCTGGCAAACTCAATCACCGCCAACTGGAGGCCGAGACAGAGACCCAGGAACGGGATGTCCTGCTCCCGTGCCAGCCGAATGGCCTCGATCTTCCCCTCTGTGCCCCGCGATCCGAACCCGCCGGGAACGACAAGACCGTCCACCTCCTTCAAGAAGGAGGCGTCCTTGAGGTCCGTCGTATCGACCCACTTGAGGTCGATTTTGCACCGGAAGTGGGCGGCGCAGTGGTGAAAGGACTCGATGATCGATGCATAGGAGTCCTCCAGTCGCGTGTACTTTCCGCACATGGCCACGGTGATGCGCCGGTCAGGATTCTTGATGTTGTCGACCAGACGTTTCCACCGCCGCAAATCGGGTGGGCTGTAAATGTGGAGCTTCTTGTGGATGATCTCCGGAAGCCCTTCCTGCTCAAAAATGAGCGGTATTTCGTAGATGTCGTCCACGTCCAGTCCGGTGATGACCGCTTCGGGATGGACGTCGCAGAAACTCGAGATCTTGGCCTTGATCTCCCGGGTCAGGAAGTGGGCGCATCTGCCGATGATAATGTCGGGGAAGATCCCCCGCTGCTTCAGGAGATTGACGCTCTGCTGGGTGGGCTTGGATTTCTGTTCATTGACCCCGTAAGGAATCGGCACATAGGTCAGATGAATGTAAATGATGTTGTCCCTTCCCACGTCTTCCCTCATCTGGCGCACGGCCTCTAAAAAGAGCTCATTTTCGATGTCGCCCACCGTGCCCCCGATTTCAATGATGACCAGATCCGGTTTTTCGTCCTGGACCACCTCAAAGATATGGTTTTTGATGACATCGGTAACATGGGGGATATACTGAACCGTTTTGCCGAGGTAATCCCCCCGTCGTTCCTTTTTCCTGACCATATCGAACACCTTTCCCATGGTCAGGTTCCACTTGGATTTGCACGTGACCCCCAGAAAGCGTTCGTAGTGGCCGAAGTCCATGTCCACCTCGCCCCCGTCGTCGAGGACAAAGACCTCCCCGTGTTCAAAGGGATTCATGGTCCCGGGATCCACATTGAGATAGCCATCGCATTTGATGGGGATAATCCTCAGCTTTGAGGAGAGGAGATGACCGATGGAGGCCGCGGCGATCCCCTTGCCGAGCCCTGAAAGGACACCGCCGGTCACGGTAATATACTTAGTGTTGGTGTGCATGACGTTTTCCTCCCTGGGTCAACATGGCAACGGTGGCGAATCGTCCGGTGGTTCCTTCCCCCCGGTACGAGAAAAAAAGGTCGGTGCGGCAGCGTGTGCAGATGGTGGAGATCTGAATGCGCTCATGCCTGAGCCCTGCACAAAGGAGCTGATGCCGGCTCACCGCCTTCAGATCGAAATGGGTCTCGTCCACCCTGAATTTCAGAAGGTCTTTGGGAAATATCGTAGGGTCCACAAACTCCGCGCAGCAGGGGCCCAGGGAAGGGCCGATGCATGCCAGCAGGTCATCGGGGTCACACCCCCACTCATGCGTCATTCGAAGGACAACCCGTGAAAGGATATTGGCCGCGTTGCCGCGCCAGCCGCAATGGATGACGGACAACACGTTCCGGTACGGATCCAGCAGGATAACGCCCTGACAGTCGGCCTGCTTGACCATAACGGCAACCCCGGGGACGTCGGTGATGGCCGCGTCTGTGGATGGCAGCGGCCCGTCGCCTATCTCTTTCGGCGACCGAACGAGTGCTGTCCCCGCCCCGTGTACCTGGTTCATGGTCAGGAGATGTTCGGCCCCGACCACCTCCCGAATGATGGCGAGGTTCGCGTTCACATGACCTGGGATATCCCCCACATGAGAACTGGTGTTCAGACTGTCATAGGGCGGCGGGCTGGTGCCGCCATGCCGCGTAAACACGGCGTGTGTGAGTTGCGGACAATCGGAAAGCAGGGTGAATCGAAAATGGGGGACAGGATGGTCGGTCCATGCGGCGTCGGCTGGGTCGGACGTGTGGGATGTTGGGAAGGGGTCCATGAAACCGGATTGTCTTGGTTCAATATTCCAGGAGTCCTTGGCCGTGCATCCTCTTTTGAACAGAGACCCCTCCGTCTCGGCCGCAAGGAGAAATGGCATAGAGGTCTTCACGACACAGGCCCTCTCGCTTACCGCTGCTTCCTTCCGGACCTGACGGGGTTCACGAGCGCCTGTTACGTGAGGTCCATGCCAACGCCTGGACGGCAGAGGATCGGGCGGCGTCTAAGTTCTCCAGAAGGATCTTCAACCCCGCATGAGCGGATTTCGGGTTACAGGGCACCGCTAGCTCCCCGTCTAGCACGGCCAAGGTCCCACTGTCTGGTTATTGAAGATCAACCCGCTCTTTCAGCTCTTTTCCCACCTTGAAAAAAGGGAGTTTCTTGCTGGACACCTTGATCATTTCCCCTGTCTTGGGGTTTCGACCCTGGTAGCCGCTGTATTTCTTTACCTTGAAGCTTCCGAGTCCCCTGATTTCAACCCTTTCACCTTTGACAAGGGCTGTTTCAATCTCTCCAAAGACAGCGTTCACCACTTCCTCCGCCTTTTTCAGGGGTAACTTCTCTTCTCTGGCCAAGGCTTCTATCATTTGCGATTTGTTCATTTTTCCCCCTTGCGAGACCTTTGCAGTTTGCCCTTTCCTAAAGCTCTAATTCAAAATGGTGTGGATCTGCTCAAACATGGGAAGTCGGATTCGACCATGCAGATGGCGGCACGCGGCGTGCCTCTATCTCATGGGTGCCGCGTCTCGCGGGATCTTCGGCGCGACCGTGTCAAAAATAGTGGATCGTGGGTTGCAAGTCAAGGAGAAATCGGGAAAATATTTTACTCACGTTTCGCACTCCGATGATTCGAGTGGATAAACCCCCACGGACCGGTTCCCTATTCCCGACGGGCCAATCCCGTTGGATTTAGGAACCGAATCATCCCGTCAGGAATGGGAAACTTGAGACATTTACATTTGCATCGGTTTTCGCTATAAGGGGCTTTCCGCACGGCGGTCAGGGTCCCGCGGCGAAGACCACGTGCGTCAACGTCATCGGACCGTATGGCGTGTGGGACGATAAAGTGCCCGACACCGGGCTTCCACCGCGCAAGGAGATATGACCATGAGTAGAAAACGGGTTCGTGAAGGCGTGGAGCGTCTGGTACCGTATCCGCCCGGCAAACCCATCGAGGAGCTTGAAAGGGAAATGGGGATTCGTGGATCCATCAAACTGGCGTCCAATGAAAACCCTTTAGGGACTTCCCCCCTGGCGGTGAAGGCCGTCCAGGAGCATCTGACAAGACTTAACCGGTACCCCGACGGGAGCGGGTATTATCTCAAATCCAAGTTGAGAGATAAATTCGACCTGCCCCCTGACCGCATCATACTCGGGAACGGGTCGAATGAACTGATCGAATTGACGGTGAGGACGTTCCTTTCCGAAGGCGATCACGCCGTTCAGGCGTTCCCGACGTTTCTGGTTTATGAGAAGATCGTGGCCGGGGCCGGCGGCCGGATGACCTCTGTGCCGCTTTCCGATTTTCGGATCGATCTCGATGGCATTCTGAATGCGATTCGTCCCGAGACCCGGCTCGTTTTCATCAACAATCCCAACAACCCCACCGGTTCCGTGATTACCAGAAAGGATATGGTTCGGTTTCTGAATCAGGTCCCTGGGGACATCGTGGTGGTCTTGGACGAGGCGTATATCGAATTCGTGACGGACACGGATGTGGCCGACGGGATCGAGGTGCTGGATGGGCACCCGTCGCTGTTCGTCCTGAGGACCTTCTCGAAGCTTTATGGGCTGGCCGGATTAAGAATCGGGTACGGGTTTGGCCAGGCCTGGATGATCGACTATATGAACCGCGTCAGGCAGCCCTTCAATGCCAACAGCCTGGCCCAGGCGGCTGCCACGGCCGCCCTTGATGACCATCGGTTTGTTGCCGAAACCCTACAGACCGTGAGGGACGGCCTTGCCTATTTGTATCGACATCTGGAGGAAATGGGCCTGGAATATCTGCCGACCCAGACGAATTTTTTTCTGATCAAGGTGCCCCGGGGCGGCAAGAAAATCTACGATTCCCTGCTCAGACAGGGGGTGATTGTTCGGGCCATGGACAGCTACGGGCTCCCTGACCATATTCGGGTGTGCGTCGGGCTGCCGGAGGAGAACCGGAGATTTATCGAGAGCCTCCGACGCGTGTTAGACAGCCCGAACCCCTGAAACGTGGTTCCGTTCCCTTGGGGCGTATGACAAAGCGGCAGATGACGGAGATCGTTACCATAGACGGTCCGGGAGGGGCCGGAAAGAGCACCGTGAGCCGCATGCTCGCTGCGCGCTTGGGCTATTCCTACCTGGACACGGGGGCCCTGTACAGGGCGGTGGCCCTCGTTGCGAAAAGACGGGGTGTGGATCTTCGTGATGGAAAGGCCTTATTCAAGGTGTGCGAGGGTCTGGACCTCTGGTTTGACCGTGGAGAGGATCCTCCCAGACTGATGCTTGGCAGCGAAGATATCTCGGCCCAGATTCGAACCCCTGAGCTGGATATGCTTTCTTCCGGCGTTTCCGCGGTGCGGGAGGTGAGGGAGGCCATGACC
>Ga0172375_10012585_pt1 | contig 10594 bp, 9 predicted proteins | sample LakKiv1m_FD_114537 | JGI IMG/M metagenome (GOLD analysis project Ga0172375, IMG submission 114537) | Freshwater microbial communities from Kabuno Bay, South-Kivu, Congo - kab_092012_11.1m | ecosystem: Environmental > Aquatic > Freshwater > Lake | place: Democratic Republic of the Congo...
AAGTGACCGGAAGGCTTGAGGGAGAGGCCGAACAGTTCGAGGATGCCATAAAGAGCCTGGGTATACTCATTTTGGTCGCTATCTTCCTTAAATACATAGTGCTCGGCATACTCTATGAGAGTTATGTGCATCCGTTCACGGTCCTGACCACTTTGCCGGTGGCGACTTTAGGAGGACTTGTTACGCTCTATCTTTTCGGCGCGGAGCTTTCGATCTACGCCTACGTCGGTATATTCCTGCTTTTGGGCATTGTGGCAAAGAACGGTATCATGATGGTCGATTTCGCCAACCAGATACTCGTTGAGAAAAAGGCCTCGAGCCATGACGCCATACTTGAAGCGTGCGTGATACGGTTCAGGCCCATCCTTATGACCGGTCTGGCCGCTATCATGGGCGCTTTGCCGATAGCGCTTGGTTACGGAGCCGACGGGTCTTCGCGGATACCGTTAGGCCTTATCATAGTGGGCGGGCTTATTTTTTCGCAGGTCGTGACGCTTTACGTTACGCCTGGGCTGTTCCTTTACATGCAGAAGATACAGGAGAAGTTCTTGGATAAGTATGAGATGTTCCGTTCAGAAGCGGCCAGACAAAAGGAGGAAGGTCATGGATAGGATACTGAGAGCGGCTTTTGCGGCCGTGTTTTTATTTTCTACCGCGGCGGCGCATGCCGAGGACAATAAATGGACCAGGCTCGTCGAGGAATCAGGAAAAGTGCTTGCCGAGATCCAGGAGATGCCGGACCAGGGTATTCCCGCTGACCTTTTGAAGGGCTGCCAGGGGATCGCTATTTTCCCTTCGACCATCTCTGGAGGATTTGTTATAGGCGGGGAATACGGCCAGGGCATACTTTTAATACGCGATGAAAAGACAGGTTCGTGGTCAAGCCCCGCGGTATTTAACATTGTAGGCGGGAGCCTGGGCTGGCAGATAGGCGGGCAAGCGACAGATGTGGTGCTTTTGGTGACAAACCGGCGCAGTGTGGACGGAATACTCCAGGGTAAATTCAAGCTTGGCGCGGATGCGGCTGTCTCTGCCGGTCCGGTCGGAAGGAACGCGCAGGCAGCTACGGATGTCCAGCTGAAAGGCGGGATATTGTCCTACTCGCGTAGCCGCGGGCTTTTTGCGGGCGTCAAGCTCGAAGGGGCCGCGATCATGGAGAATTCCGAGGGTAACAGCGGGCTGTACGGAAAAGATCTTTCTGCCGAAGATATCCTTGTCCTGAAAAAAGCGTCTATGCCGGGATCGGCCTCTGACCTGCTTAAGGTCTTAGGGCGTTATCCAAGAGGGAAATGACCGATGAAACGTTTTTCCTCGGCGCTTAAAAGTTTCGGTCTTAAATTCACGCTCATTCTTTTCTTTTCGATGCTCTTCTCCGCAGCTTTGAGCGACCTGTTGATATCCCGCGCCGACCTGAAGAACCAATTCGCTCAGCTCAGGGACAAACTTATGGTCATATCGCAGGAAGCGTCTTTGCTTGTGGACACAGGGGCGCTTGCCAAGATCCCGTTGACTCCCGAAGGCGAGAAGACCCAAGAGTATATGACGGTCGAAAGGACTTTTAAGCAGGTCAAATCCATCGACCCTTCTATAACATATATCTATATCCTGACGAAAACCAGGGATCAGGGTATACTGCGGTTCGTCGTAGATCTGGACGACGATGATCCCAACGCGAAAAATAAAAAATCCGCCAGGCCTGGAGATTTATATGACGCCAGCCGGTTCCCGGAGATGCTAAAGGCGTTCGAGGGGCCGCAGGCGGATAAAGAGCTTTCCATGGATGAATGGGGCCTGACTTTGTCGGGCTACGCCCCTCTAAAGGATGCTGCCGGAAAAACCATAGCGATCCTGGGTATAGATATGTCAGCGCCTGCGGTCAGGGGCATGCAAAATGAGATCCACCAGAAAGCCCTTATCGTTCTTCTTATAGGTATCTTCATCTCGCTTATCGCCGGGATACTTATCTCCCGCAGGATAGCCGCGCCGGTCAATGACCTGATAGAAGGGGCGGTAAAGGTCGCCTCAGGGAACTTGGGAACGACGGTCAGTGTAAAAGGCAATGACGAGATCGCGACTTTGGGGAATGTTTTTAATAAAATGTCCAAAGACCTGGTCGTGTATACGGAAGAATTGAAGCGGGTTACGGCTGAACGGGAGCGTTTTCTAAAAGAGCTGGAAATAGCCAAGCGGATACAGGAAAGCTTTCTCCCTGAACACACGCCTAAACTGGACCACTTTGATATCGCAGCTGTCTGCATCCCGGCCAAGACGGTCGGCGGTGATTTTTACGATTTTATACCTATCAGCCCGGCTCAATGGGGCATTGCCATAGGCGACGCTTCAGGTAAAGGGATGCCCGCGGCCCTTTTCATGGCCCTTTCCCGGACGCTCCTGAAAGCAACTGCCAAGGGCAATCCGGATATAGAAGAGACTATACGCCATGCTAATGAGTTGATCTGCGAGGATGATAAAAGCAATATGTTCGTTACTCTCTTTTACGCCATATTAGATGCCGAAAGGTCCAGTTTTAAGTACATGAACGCCGGTCATAATCCGCCTTTTCTTATGAGAGAAGTGACCCATGACGCTATTTTCTTAAAGACAGATGGAATTCCGATGGGTCTTTTCCCGAAGATGGAGTTCTCGGTAAAGGAGATGGTGCTTAAAAAAGGCGACATCGTGACATTGTATACCGACGGCGTTACCGAGGCCCTTAACGGCAAACACGAGCAGTTCGAGACCGGACGGTTGGCCGAGATCGTCAACCAGAACCGGACCAAAAGCGCAGCGGAGATCCTCCTGCATATTCAAGACGCGCTTAAAGATTTTACCGGGACCCAGCCGCAATTCGATGATATCACTCTCATGGTGGTGAAGGTCGTGTAAGAGATGCGTCATTTTTGTTTTTTTCTTGGCATGCGGTTTTTCTGTGATATTATAGTAGGGCAATAAATTCAAATTAACGCGTGCCTGTCCGCCTTCGCGTTTCGGTGTTACGCTGTGGTAGACGCTTCGGCGAGACAAGGCCTGTGATATTAACGCGTGCCTGTAGCTCAGTCCGGATAGAGCAACGGCCTACGAAGCCGTCTGTCGGAGGTTCAAATCCTCCCAGGCACGCCATTCTGCTTCGCCCTGAGGAGTTTTCCTGCGGTAGGGCTTCGCAGGAATCACCCGAGGTCCTACGAAGCGCTTACCATAGTTTGGTATCCGTAGCGCGAAGTAGACCCAGGCACGCCATTCGCCTTCGCCCCACAGCAGTTATACACTGGTAGGGCTTCGGCGGAATTGGCAGAGCAATTGAGCAATAGAAAATAGAACAATAGAAATACAAGAGCTCAATTGCGGTCTATTATCTATTGTTCTATTGCTCAAATTCGTCCCCCCCACCCCCACCCGTAGAAAAAAGTCATCAATTAACGGATTTACCCAATTCACGTTCCAGTCGTATTCCTGTATAATCATACCGCTTTAATAAAGGTCTCCATAGGCATTCCCGTAGAGAAGAGAGCGAGGCGGTGTGGACTTGGACGGATACTTCGGCGGTATGCAGATCGCGCGCGTTATTTTCCAGCGTTCGCTTGCCGGTATTTATTTGCTGGCATTCATCGGGTCGCTCAAGCAGTTCCCGGCCCTTCTGGGAGAACGGGGCCTTTTGCCGGTCCCGGATTTCATCCGGTCAGTCCCTTTTAAAGACGCTCCGAGCATTTTTTATATCGCCTACAGCGATAAATTATTTGTAACTGTCGCCTGGATCGGAATCGCGCTTTCGGTCCTGCTGATGGCGGGGATATTTGACAGGTCGGCGTGGTGGGTTCCCATGGCGGTATGGCTGGTCATTTGGGCTTTGTACCTATCTATCGTTAACGTCGGGCAGACATTCTATAGTTTCGGCTGGGAGACCATGTTGTGCGAGGCCGGTTTTTTAGCCGCGTTCCTCGGCACGTCTAAATATCAGGTTTCATTGATCCCCATATTAGCGTTGCGATGGATGCTCTTTAGGACCGAGCTAGGCGCAGGCTTGATAAAGATACGCGGCGACCAGTGCTGGCGCGATCTGACATGCCTATTTTACCATTTTGAGACCCAGCCTATGCCGAACCCTTTGAGCTGGTTTTTCTTTTATATCCCGAAGGTCTTTCTTAAGACAGGCGTGGTCTTCAGCCATTTTGTCCAGACCATAGCTCCCTTCGGTCTTTTAGGCCCTGCGCGCGTCGCAGCCTGCGCAGGTATATTGATCATCATACACCAGCTGATGCTTATCGTAAGCGGCAATTATTCATGGCTGAATTGGTTAACTGTCGTACTTGCCGTTACGGCTTTCAGCGACCCGATGTTCGGCCGGATGATGCCTTTTACCGCGCCTCTGGTTATTCCGCGGCCGGCATTCTACGACAGTATACTGTATTTGTTCGCGGCGCTGATATTGGTCCTCAGTATCCAGCCCGCGATGAATTTCTTTTCACGGCATCAATTGATGAATTATAGTTATAACCCCCTGCACCTCGTAGACAGTTACGGAGCGTTCGGGACCGTTACCAAAGAACGTTATGAGATAGTGGTCGAGGGGACGGATGCGCCAGCCGTTAACGCTAAGACCAGGTGGAAAGAATACGAGTTCATAGGCAAACCCGGAGATCTCAAAAGGATGCCCCCGCAGATAGCGCCGTACCATCTCAGGCTCGATTGGCTGATGTGGTTCCTTCCTTTCTCGGTCTCTGTCACTAAGGACGGTATTTTGTCGCCTGGCCAGGAGCTGTGGTTCTTGCGATTCATAGAAAAACTTCTGGAAGGGGATATGCCGACTATCAGATTACTGAGAAGCGATCCGTTCCCCGGGAAGCCGCCGCATTTTATCCGGGCGCGGTTCTATAGATACCAATTTACCGGATGGAACGAACGACAAAAGACCGGGGCCTGGTGGAAACGCACATTAATAGACGATTATCTTCCTCCGGTAGCCTTAGGGGACCTGCAAAATATATGACGAACGACGCTAAGCCCATTATGCTTTATGACGGAGACTGCGGTTTCTGCAGATCCTGGATAGAGCGCTGGAGCAAGATGACAGGCGCCCATGTGGCCTATGAAGAATATCAGAAAGCTCTTGCGCGGTATCCGGGTTTAAGCGAGGAACGGTGCAGCCAGGCCGTCCAGCTCGTCATGCCTGACGGGTCTGTTTTTTCAGGAGCGCACGCTGTTTTTAAAGCGCTTGCTGTAAGCGGCCGGCTGGCATTCTTATTATGGGGTTACGAAAAGATGCCTTTATTCGGGAATATATCAGAGAGGATCTATGGGTTCATCGCGCATAGACGTTCTCTGTTATCCAAGCTTTATAGAGCGCCTGTCTGCAAGATCTGACCGCACGATCTATCCTAGAAAACCTATTGCTATATCATTTAGGCCAGTTTATAATACTGCCATGACATCCACCCAAGAACATTTTATGCGCGAAGCGCTCAGGCAGGCTGCCATCGCTTTCGAAAAGGACGAAGTGCCTGTCGGCTGCGTCATCGTTCATAACGGCCAGATCATAGCCCGCGCTTATAACCAGATAAAGATGCTGAAAGACCCTACAGCCCACGCCGAGATGATAGCGATCACGCAGGCAGCCGCGCATTTCAAAAATGAACGTTTAACCGATTGTGATATCTATGCTACAATGGAGCCATGCCCGATGTGCGCCGGGGCTATGGTCTTAGCCAGGATCCGGCATCTCTATTTTGCGGCCCTGGATGTCAAAGCCGGGGCGGCCGGTTCGGTCGTTAATGTCCTTAAGAACGAGAGCCTGAACCACAGGGTCCCGCACACGCACGGGATATTGGAAGAGGAATCCCGCAGCCTTATACAGGAGTTCTTTAAGGGGAAGAGAATAAACAGGGTACAGGGTACAGTGGGTAGGGTACAGAAAAATAAATATTGCGACTAACGTACTGCCCCCTGGACCCTGTCCCCTGAAACTGGAGATATGATGCTGATATTAGTGGGTATTTTGGTTATCCTGAACCTGGCCTTGACCGTATGGCTTTTGCTCAGGCAGTTGCGCATCGAGTCCGCCTCAAGCGGTATCGAAAAACTGGAGCGGACGCTGCGCCAGGAAATGGCGACGAACCGAGATGAAGTATCTAAGGCGCTCAAGAATTTCGGGGACAGCTCGTCCCAGCAGATAATCGGATTGACAAAGGTCAACGAACAAAAACTTGACAATGTACGAGCCAGCGTCGAGGAGCGCTTGAAGTCCCTCCAGGAGGATAATAGCCGCAAACTTGACGAGATCCGGTTGACCGTTGATGAAAAGCTTCATACGACGCTCGAGCGCAGGCTCGGAGAATCTTTTAAGCTGGTCTCTGACCGGCTCGAACAGGTGCATAAGGGCCTGGGCGATATGCAGACCCTTGCAACCGGCGTGGGGGACCTTAAAAAGGTGCTGGGTAATGTGAAAGTGCGCGGCATACTTGGAGAATTCCTGCTTCAAAATCTTCTTGATGAGGTGTTAACGCCCGATCAGTATGTTAAAAATATTCCCACAAAAAGCGGCACCAGGGACAGCGTTGAATTCGCCATAAAGTTCCCGGGCCGGGACGATAAGACGGTCTATCTTCCGATCGATTCGAAATTCCCGCAAGAAGATTACCGGAGGCTGACCGCGGCCCAGGAACAGGCAAATCCGGCATTGGTAGATGAATGCAGGAAGGCGCTTGAGAACAGGATAAAGAGCGAGGCAAAAACCATACATGATAAATATCTGGATCCCCCGCATACGACCGAATACGGGATACTCTTTCTTCCTGAAGAAGGATTGTATGCCGAGGTCCTCAGGATACCCGGTCTTTTCGATCATGTCCGTCATACTTACAAAGTTGTGATAAACGGTCCTACTACCATACTTGCTTTTTTGAACAGCCTGCATATGGGGTTCAGAACTATAGCTATCGCAAAACGTTCCGGCGAAGTTTGGAACCTCTTAAGCGTGGTCAAGACCGAGTTCGGCAAATTCGGCGAGATGCTGGAGCGCACGAATAAACAGCTGCAGGCCGCGTCCAATACCATTGAGGACGCCGCCAGAAAGTCCAGGACTATCGAGAAAAAACTTAAAGATGTGCAGGTGCTTCCGTCTCCTGAAACGCGCGGCCTTCTGATGGATACTGACGGGAGTTCTCTTTTTGACCATAACCAATGAGCCTATAAATTATGCCTTTTGGATATGAACTGATCGTAATTTTTGTCATGCTCGTTCTGAACGCTGTCTTCGCGGCGTTCGAGATGGCGCTTGCTTCTATATCCAAGACCCGCCTGGCGTTCCTCCAGAATGAGAAAAAAAAAGGCGCCGGGGAAGCTATTTTTTTAAAGGACCATATTGAGGCCAGCCTCACCGTTATACAGGTCGGGGTGACGCTTAGTTCGGTGTTCGCCGCGGCGACAGGCGGAGCAGGCATGGAACAGCTTTGCGCGCCGCTGCTTCAGAAAGCGTTCCATATATCAGGTATTTTGGCCGATGTGTTCTCCGTGATCTTTTTCATCGTTCCGCTCAGTCTTATCATGATCGTTTTTTCAGAGCTGATCCCTAAAATATTCGGTCTTCACAATAAAGAATGGGTCGTGCTTAAGCTTGCGCCTGTGATGAAGCTGACTTTAAATCTTATAACCCCGCTGGTTTTTATCATAGAAAAGATAACCAAATATATAGTTGCGTACGGGAAAAAGAAGTGGTCGGTCAAAGACGTGAACGAAGCCCGGCAGGGCCTTTATGAATTGATCGCCGCCGCGTCCTTGGCAAGATCTTCCCGGCTGCTCGGAGCGCGGGAAGAAAGGATCGTTCTCGCGGCCGCGCACCTGGCAGCCCGACCGGTCAGGGAGATCATAATACCGGTTTCAGAGATATCGACCCTTTACCTGGGTTCCAGCCTGATGGACGCATTTTTACAGGCACACCTCGACATGCACACGCGCTTTCCTGTTACATCCAGGGAGAACGACCCGCAAAGCATACAGGGCTATGTTAATTTCAAGGACATAGTCGTTGCGGTGAAGTCTAATCCGCAGGAACCGACGCTTAAGAGCATATTCAGGCCGATCATCGGCGTACGCGAAGATACGCCGCTTTCCCAGCTATTAGAGAAGATGATGCAGGAAAAGACCCATATCGTTATCGTGCACTCGTATGACCAGGCTGTTCTTGGAATGGTCACGATGGAGGATATTATTGAAGAGCTCGTCGGAGAGATCGAGGATGAATTCGACAGGCCGCTTACTTATATTCATGCTTATGGCAAGTCCTGGGTCATGGGCGGAGGGGTGCCGATGAATACGGTACTTTTTACTCTAGGCATAAAATGGCCCGGACAGTTCGCCGAAGGGCATATACCCACTCTTTCAGAATGGTGCATAGGCCAGTCCGGACGTCCGCTTAAAGGCGGCGAGATCATAGAGAGAGACGGGCTTTTTGTTATGCCCAGGAAATTCCGCAGGAAAAGGCTGGCAGAAGCGCTTGTAAGCACGTCGCGGCCGGAGGTCCCTGTTACGTAGCGGTCCCGTTTTGATGCATAAAGTCTGTTATTTTGCTTGTGTTAGGATGAGTGGCTGATTATAATAGGAACGGTCCCCAAAAGATCCCGGAGAACGCCTTGGCCATTAAAAAAAAGATACTTATTGCCGACGACGAGTACGACCTTAGCGATATTATAAAAAAAAGGCTCGAGGCGAACGGTTTTGCCGTAGTTACCGCCTCGACCGGTGAAGAGGCTCTCGAAAAATTCGCCCGTGAAAAACCGGACGCCCTTCTTCTGGATATCATGATGCCCGGTATTAGCGGCCTTGAAGTCCTCCAGAAGGTGAGGCAGGCCGACAGGAACATACCCATATTTATCACTACCGCGTTCACCAGCGAGGAACGTTTTAAAGAAGCCAACCAGCTCAACGCGACCGGTTTTATCGTAAAGACCGGGAACTTCGAAGAGCATATCGAGAGCATTAAACAAGCTATTGCGTTATCGGAAAAATACCGCACATGAATACCGCTTTGCGGCATTTTTTTTACATTTTCATAATCCTGGTTCTGGGGATCCTTTATCCCGCGTTATCTTTTGCCGAGACCTCTGATACTGAAAAACTGATCCGCCAGATGACCCCTCCTTCGGCTATTGTCCAGGCTCCGCCTGTCAAAGACACCATGTACTATGATGTTTATTATGAGCCGAGCTATATCCTGCAGGGTAACCGCACCGGACGGTGGTCGGAATTGACCGAGATGTACTCCTACGCCCGCGGCGGCGTGCGCGCGTATGCGTCGCTTACGCAGTATAAACGTTTCGATGACCGCGATTATACCGCTAATACAGGCGTGTATATCAGCATGAAAAATGCCTATCTCCATGAAGAATTCGGAGTAGGCTGGAACGTTAACTATATTTACCGTTTTCAGAATATTCTCGAATACGGCCATAAGCTCTACAAGGGTTTTTACTGGCAGGCCGGATACAATTACCGCGAAAATACCACTAATCACACTCACCTTATCTATCCCGGACTTATATACTATTTCGGGGACAGTTATATGAGCGTTGATTACGGTCTATCGCTCATTACTGAACGGGATCCCGCGCAGTTCATGAGCGTGAAGGGGAATTTTGCCATAACAAGCTTTCTGAAATGGTTCGCAGGCGCGGCGTTCGGCGAGCGCCTCTATGACATCTACGGTCTTGACGCGCGGAAAGAGTGCGGCTATATCCTCTATAATGGATTGGCCTTTGACGTATACAAACATGTAACGCTGCGGATCGGCTACTCGTACAGTTACGAAAAGCCTAAATTCCTGAAGCGCAGCCTGATGTGCAGTATGTCAGCCAAATTTTGAACTATGTACGATTATCACGCAGGGATGATCTGGACGATAGATGCCTGGCTTGGGGCCGCCATAGCGGCCCTGTCGATATTGATACTCGCGTATTCCGCCATGCAATGGCGTTCGGTAGAGACCAAACGAAAAAGGCTTCTCAAGCTCAAAGAGAACCTTTACGCGATCTTCACGCCTCAAGGGTCTTCTCAAACGTGCCCCCGGTCGATACAAGAGATCGGCTCGGAAGAATTCCTGGATATAGTAACGAACCGGAGATTGTGGGCGGCTTTTTTTAACCAGGCGGAACAATCGCATTTCAAAGATTGTTTCGTCAGCGGCGAGACCGTGAAACGGTTTGAACAGATCGCGGCCCGCGGCCGGAACAAATGGCGCCGCATCGAAGCGATACTTGCTTTGGGCTACGCGCAAGCGGCCTCTGCGATGGGTATTTTCGAAAAAGGGCTATTCGGTAAAGACCAGGACGTTTCTTACTTCTCGCTTATGGCCCTAGGACAGATCAAGACAGACCTGTCGGCGAGGATACTCCTGGAATACCTGCGCACCCATAGGGGCCAGGCGCAGAAGGTCGCGGCCATTATGGAGACATTTCCTCACTCGGCGGCCGATGAGGCGGTCAAATTGCTGGGCGACGCTGATGTTTCCGTCAGGGCATGGGCTTTGACGATATTGTCGCGCTTTAATCCGGAGGCATATCTAAAGACCATAGAGAAATGCGCTCTGGATGTTTCGGAATATGTGCGC
>Ga0172375_10012587_pt1 | contig 10594 bp, 11 predicted proteins | sample LakKiv1m_FD_114537 | JGI IMG/M metagenome (GOLD analysis project Ga0172375, IMG submission 114537) | Freshwater microbial communities from Kabuno Bay, South-Kivu, Congo - kab_092012_11.1m | ecosystem: Environmental > Aquatic > Freshwater > Lake | place: Democratic Republic of the Congo...
AAGGTCCCAAGGGTCCGGCTGTTCGCCGGTTAAAAGGGTACGCGAGCTGGGTTCAGAACGTCGTGAGACAGTAAAATGACCGTTGCTGTCTTTAAATCTGGCTAATTGCTGGAAACTCTGAGAATCCCATATTACTACTTGACGATTTAGTCTCTATAGGATATTATATCGTCGGGAGTGAAAATATATGGGTGCAGACAATCAGCAGGAAAGGCCAGGTGAGATAACATCATATATCTCAGGCTTTGTTGATGGAGAGGGCTGTTTTTCAATAACAATTCAGAAAAGCAGCAATGTGAAACTGGGAATCCAGGTAATTCCGGAATTTCATGTTTCACAACATCAAAACAGAACTGAAGTTCTTGAAGTAATTAAGAAAAAATTAGGTTGTGGGTATATTAAACCTAATGATTATAGAAATACAAAAGATCAAACTTCAGTTTATGTGGTACGCAATATTAATGATCTCCGCAATAAAGTTATACCATTCTTTGAGAAATCTCCACTCATCTCAATTAAGCAAAAGGATTTTGAAAAATTTGCTCAAGTTGTTGGCTTAATGAGAGAGGGTGGGCATTTAAAGAAAAATGGTTTGATTACGATATTAAAAATCGCTTATTCAATGAATTTTAGCGGAAAATACCGTAAGCAAAAATTAGAAGATATAATTTCTCACTTGGAATCTTCAGAGACTGTACGCCGGAAACCTGAAAGTTAAGCTTTTAGGATTAAGATACAGTCCGAACTACATAGCGATATGTAGAGGTAAGCAGAAATGCTTAACCCCACTGTTCATTTTAACAGTGAGTAACAGTATTGTCGGTCTCTATCTGATGTGGGCGTTAGGATATTTGAAGGGGAGTTCTCTTCAGTACGAGAGGACCTAGAGAAACGAATCTCTGGTTTTCCGGTTGTCCTGCCAAGGGCAAGGGCCGGGTAGCTATATTCGGAAGGGATAAGCGCTGAAAGCATCTAAGTGCCAAGCCCACCCCAAGAATTAATATCCCTGAGCCGCAAGGCTCTATAGGCTGGTCGTAGACTACGACCTTGATAGGCGCAGTGTGTAAGATCCGTAAGGATTTAAGCTAATGCGTACTAATAAGCCAATCGGCTTGGTCTTTATTTTTATTCGCCCGGTTATTTGAGTAGTTTTACTCTGTATGTAGTTGTTGAGGTTTTTAGTGGTAAAATTGGCGTGTTTATACTGGAGGGGAAATACCCGTTCCCATTCCGAATACGGTCGTCAAGCCCTCCAAGGCCGATGGTAGTGTGTTCGTAAGGACATGTGAGAGTAGGTAAACGCGCCTTTAAATAAAAATCCCTGAAGCTTTTAGCTTCAGGGATTTTTATTTCTTTAAATGAGAACGGGTATCTTTCGTGCTGCCCAGACGCATTTACTTTAGTAATTTTTAGCAATTTGGTTTTAGCAATTTTTATATGTAGCAATTTGTATTGACAGATTCCAGTAAAGAAGTATAATTAATTTTCGTTTGGAGCTTAACGGGCCATTCCAAGCGTCCTGCCAATCAAATCGTTAAAATAACCCGGCATAATAGATAGGAGGTGAAACAAAATGAGAAAGCTATTTCTTTTAGCTGCAGTTTTGGTATTTGCAAGCTCTTTGGCTTTTGCCGCAGACCAGGCAGCTGCTCCGGCAGCAGACCAGGTAACCTTGACCGGTATTGTTATTGACAATCAATGCGCAGCCGCTCAGAAGCCCGATATGCTGGCTGAGTTTGTCAGAATGCATCCTAAGTCTTGCGCGCTTAAATGTGCGGCTTCGGGATATTCAATTTTTACGGATGGGAAGTTCATAAAGTTTGATGGCGCAAGCAACGCCAAGGTTGAGGAATTCTTAAAGAAGGGCGACAGCAAAACTACCGTAGTAGTAGCCGCCAATAAAGTTGGCGATGAATTAAGTTTAGTTTCAATAGAGAACCAAAAATAAAATTATTTTCAGGTTTTTTACCCTGCTTCCGAATGGTTTTCGGAAGCAGGTTTTTTTTATAGATAGCGATTGAGATTTTGATTTTTAGGTGTATAATACTTTAAACACAGGGATAAATATGCCTAAAAAAAAGAATAAGCCCGGCCACAAGATTAGCTGCCATAAGTGCAAGACTCAAGCGGATTGCTGCCGTTTTGGCGCTTGGGCGGACTTATCTGAGGCAATGAAGATAGTCCCTCTGGGGCTTGAGGGCGAATTTTTTCAGCTAGAACAGGATGAGGATTTTCCTTCCGGCTACAAAATCGGCACAAGCTATGAAGATGAGCCTTGCACGTTCCTTGATCCTGACGGGCTTTGCTCAATTCACAAAATTGATTACGAGCTTAAGCCGGAGTCTTGCAGAGAGTTTCCTTACGAGGGAGGCAAAATCGCTCCTCTGGCGGATTTACTCTGCGCCTTGCATATAGCCAATAAAAAGAAGCATAAGAAGGCGAAGAAGCTCGTAAGGAAATAAATGCGGTATACTCAAGGATTAATCGGCCGGGTTTTTCTTTTAAAATTTAAAGACGATGATATTTTAATCAAGGAGTTAGAGGCGCTCTGTGTTAAAGAGCGGATCAAGGCAGCGGCGATGATTTTTATCGGCGCCTTGAAAAAGGGGGATTTGGTAACCGGCCCGCAGAAACCGGTAATTCCTCCGCAGCCTAATAAAATGATATTCAAGGACGGCTGGGAGGCGATGGGCATCGGCACGGTTTTTACTAATGCCCGGGGGCCGCAAATTCATATTCATGGCAGTATGGGTAAGAAAAATAAAGCGCTTACCGGATGCCTGCGCGGCGCCTCCAAAGTTTTCTTGGTTATGGAAGCGGTGGTTTTTGAATTAAAAGGTATTAGGGCGTCCAAAGATATCGATCCGGAAACCGGGCTTAATCTTTTAAAAATTTTTTAACATTATTTTATACTGGCCTAGGAGGGTAAAATGGATTTTAGCTTAATTCGCAACGATATTAAGAAACTTTCATTTGACGCCTGCCGCACTGATAGTGAAAATTTTTTTGAAGGTGTAATTTTTAAGGTGGAGTTGGAGAAACTTAACCTGCGGCTTAAAAATTTTTTAGGAGAGCCGGTTTTTCCTTCCAAGGATAGATTGCCGCGCAAAGCCCAGGAAGCCGCGGATAGTTTTGGCGGGATTATGGACGGGCAAACCCTGTATTATAAAAACGAAGGCAATGATTCCGTTTTGGCTATGCTTTGGCCCTGGAAAGACGGCCAGCGCACTACGGTAAAAATTATTCAACAGAAATAAGGATATGAGTTTTATCTATTTGCACAAAATTCCTACTTTCAAAGAGATCATCCGCGATATGCCTATGCCGGCAGGTTTAAAAAAAATAAAAGAAAAGCGGGACAGGGATATTTTGTCTGTTCTAAAAGGCAATGACAGCCGGCTCTTGTTAATAATCGGGCCTTGTTCGGCAGATGATGAGAGCGCGCTTTTAGAATATTTGTTTAGGCTTACCCGGGTTCAGGAGAAAGTTAAAGACAAGCTGGTTATAATCCCCAGGATTTATACAAATAAACCGCGCACGACAGGCGCAGGATATAAAGGGATGATGCATCAGCCCAAGCGCGGCGAAGATCCTGATATTTTACAAGGGATTAAAGCGATCCGGCATATGCATATCCGGGCATTACGAGAATCCGGGCTGACTGCCGCCGACGAGATGCTTTATCCGGGTAATTATCCTTATCTGGCGGATATCTTAAGCTACGTTACCATCGGCGCCCGTTCGGTGGAGAACCAGGAGCATCGGCTCACCGTCAGCGGGCTGGATATTCCGGTGGGTTTAAAAAATCCCACCAGCGGCGATTTGAATGTTTTGTTGAATTCCGTGCAGGCCGCGCAGATGTCGCACACTTTTATTTATAACGGCTGGGAGGTTAAAACTTGCGGTAATCCTCTGGCGCATTGCATATTGCGCGGGGCAATCAACCACCACGGGCAATCCATACCGAATTATCATTATGAAGATTTAATGCGTTTTACGGAGTTATATTTAAAACGCAATCTGCATAACCCGGCAATTATCGTAGACACCAATCACGCTAACTCGGATAAGAATTTTCGCCAGCAGCCGCGCATTGCCGAAGAATTAATCAGCAATATTTCCGGCTCTAAAATATTAAGGAAAATAGTTAAAGGGTTGATGATGGAGAGTTATCTGGTAGAAGGCGCCCAGGATGTAACCGGCAAGGTATTTGGCCAGTCGGTTACCGATACCTGTTTGGGTTGGCCGGATACTAAAAAATTTATTCTGAGATTAGCGGAAAAATTATAAATTATAAAGGCAGAGGAGATGGGGCTAAGGTTTGATTTTAATAACTTGTTTAGTTTTAGCGTAGGCGATCAAGGCGTAAGCCAGGAGGATCTTGCGGGGATACTGACAGAGGCGCAAAGAGCCATCCGGCATCTTAAAAATCTGTTAGCCGGTCAATCTAATCGCGTAAATCTGGGCTTGGAATGGACGCAATTAGTTGATCAAGGCCGGGAAGCAATCAGCCGGATTCAAAAATTGGGCAAAGAAATTTCCCGTAAATACGAAAATGTTATTTTTTTAGGGATTGGCGGCTCTTACCTGGGGTTAAAAGCTGCCCAGGATGCGTTGGCTGCGCCGTATTATAATGAATTTAAATCTTTGAGAAAGAAATCCCCCCGCGTATATTTTGAGGGCAATAACCTTGATCCGGATACCTTAGGATCATTATTAAAAAATTTAAATGCCAAGAAAACTTTTGTGGTGGTGATTTCCAAATCAGGCGAAACCACTGAGACTAAGGCGGCGTTAATCGTAGTTGAGGCCTGGCTGAAAAAAACAGCCGGCCGGAGATACGGCCGTCAGATATTAGCCATTACTGACCCGCAGGCAGGCTCTTTGCGCCGGCGGGTTGCCCTGGAGCAGCAAAAGGATATTTTAAGTTTTAGGAACCTGCCGCTTTTAAAAGGAGTGGGCGGAAGATTTTCCGAATTTAATATGGGCCTTCTGCATCTGGCGGTTATCGGGGTAGATATTAAGGAAGTGCTTAGCGGCGCCAGAGATATGCTTAAAATCTGCAGCCAGGAGGATTTGTTTAAAAACCCGGCTTATCTGTATGCGGTTTTGCATGTAATTCTTTATCAGAAAAAAGCGAAATCGTTGGCAATCTTGATGCCGTTTTCAGAGACACTTAAATCTACCGCGGATTGGTATGTTCAGCTTTTAGCGGAAAGCTTAGGCAAAAAATACCATCGGAAAATCACAGTAGGCCAGGATGGCTCAGAACACTGGTCAAACGATAAGGAAAATATTTTTAATCTCGGCCGCACGCCGGTATCCTGCCGCGGGACGAATGATTTGCATTCTATACAGCAGAATAATATTGAAGGGGAGAATAATAAGGTAGTTACATTTATCCGGGTTGAGGAATTTAAAACCGAAATCAATGTTCGTGGTAAAAATGATATTTTATCCGGCAGGAGTTATGCGGAGTTGATTAAGCTTGCGCAAGAGGCAACGGAGTGGGCGCTGGTTAGCCAGCAGCGCCCGAATTGCGCAATCATTATGCCTGAGGTTTCGGCGTATAACTGGGGGAGCTTATTGTTTTTCTTTGAAATGGCCACGGCTTTTGAGGGCGAGTTGCTAAATGTTAATGCCTTTGATCAACCGGGGGTAGAAGGCTATAAGAATTATATGTATTATAAGTTAGGCAAACCCGGGATTCCGCCGGCAATTATTGAAGAAATAAAAAATAAGCCTCTTGTTAAAGACCCTAAATATATTCTTTAAATTAAATTTAAAAGGGGAAACTATTTCCGCTTTAGCTTGGAAACTGTTTCCCCTTTAGCTTGGAAACTGTTTCCGCTTTAGCTTGGAAACTGTTTCCCCTTTAGCTTGGAAACTGTTTCCCCTTTAGCTTGGAAACAGTTTCCAACTCAATCGGGAAACAGTTTCCCTGCCTGCCGGTAGGCAGGCAATCTAATCGGGATAGGGGTATCCTAAAGCGTTAGCGAAGGGCTATTCCAATATGTTAAAAATCGGCAGTTTAAGATTAAAATCTAATCTAATTCTTGCGCCTATGGCGGGTATAACCGACTTGCCTTATCGCATGCTCTGCCGCAGCTTTGGCTGCGAGTTGGCGTTCGTAGAGATGATTAACTGCCGTTCCGTTTCGTATAAGAGCAGGAAGACCAGGCACATGCTTTCAACCCTTACTACGGATAGGCCGCTGGGAATCCAGATATTAGGCGCTGAAGAGCAGTATATTCTCAGGGCCTTAGAGGTGCTTAAAAATTATAAATTTGATTTGTTGGATTTTAACGCGGCTTGTCCGGCAAAAAAAGTAGTCAACCGCGGCGAGGGCTCCGGGCTGTTAAAAGAACCTGAAAAATTAGAGAAGATCCTTAAGGCTATAGTCAAACATTCCTGGCTGCCGGTGACCGTGAAAATCCGCATTGGCTGGGATAAAAATTCGGTAAATGCTCAAGAAGTAGCGAAGATCGCCCAGGATTGCGGAGCCAGCGCTTTATTCGTGCATGGCCGCACCAAGGTGCAAGCTTATGGCGGCCAGGTGGATTATGATGTTATAAGCAAGGTTAGGCAGTCTATTAAGATTCCCTTGATTGCCAGCGGTGATATTTTTTCTGCGGAATTAGCCAAAAAAATGCTGGATGAAACCGGATGCGCCGGCCTGGCAATTGCCCGCGGCGGCCTAGGCAACCCCTGGATATTTGAAGAGATTAAGGCGTTTTTAAAAGACGAAAAGATTTTATCCCGGCCCAAAAAACCCGAGGTCATTAAAGTGATGCTCGGGCATTTAAGCGCCAGTATTGATTTTTACGGAGAGAAGAACGGCGTAATTCTTTTTAGGAAATTTTTCAGCTGGTATACCAAAGGTTTTCGCCGGATTCGCCATTTAAGGGAGCAATCCTCGCGCGCCAAAACCCGCTTAGAGATGGAGCAGATTATCCGGGGATGACTAAAAACCCCCTTAAAACAAAAAACCCCCGTTTTTTCCGGGGTTTCTTGTAGGTGATAGGCCTCGTAGCCTTCGCTATCTTGCCTGTCCTCCTTTTTGCTGTTTCTTTGTTTCCTCTTTCAATTTAAGTATGCCATATATAATGGCAAATTACAAGGGCCGCCCCAAAAATATTTTTTAAAAACAGCAGATAATCCTTTAATCTTAAAACCGCTGATAGTATAATAATTTTATGCCTCAGAATACCGCAATCCAATATCTAAAAGGCGTGGGCCCTAAGCGCGGCAGTTTTTTTGCTCAGGCGGGTATTACTACCATTGATGACTTGTTATATTATTTCCCGCGGCGTTATGTTGACCGCACAAATTTTACTAAAATATCTCAACTTATTGAGGGTCAAAGTTATACTGTTAAGGCGCGTATTTTAGCCAGGCGCCAGCATAGCTCCTGGCGTAAGCGGCGCTTAAGCATCACCGAAGCGGTTATTGCTGACGATACCGGAAAAATTTCCTGCGTCTGGTTTAATCAGCCGTATCTCATAGACAGCTTAGAGCCGGATGCGGCGTTAATTCTTTACGGAAAGATTGAGCGTTATAACAAGCGCCTGCAGATGGGCAACCCGGAGTTTGAATTAATCTCTGAAGAGGATGAGGATTTGTTAAATATGGGCCGCATTGTCCCTATTTACAGATTGCCCGAAGGCATTAGCCAGCGCGCTATGCGGCAATTAATGAAAAATACACTGGATGAATTTTTGCCCAAACTTAATGATTGCCTGCCTTATGATCTGAGGGCGCGTAACCAGCTGCTTAATTTAGCGCAAAGTTTATTGAATATTCATTTTCCCCAGTCTTTAGAATTACAGCAGCAGGCTTATCGGCGTTTGAGTTTTGAGGAGTTTCTTATTTTTCAACTGCCTTTAGTTTTGAGAAAGTTAAAGAAGAATCAATTAAGGGGGATTGCCCATAACTGCACAGGTAAACTGGTTGATGAATTTAAATTAAGGTTACCTTTTAATTTTACCTCCGCTCAGGAAAAAGTTACCGCGGAGATTAAAGCGGATATGCAAAGCCCGCGCCCGATGCACCGGCTTCTGCAGGGGGATGTGGGTTCGGGCAAAACCGTAGTGGCAACCTGCGCCTGTTTGCTGGCGGTAGAGGGCGGCTATCAAGCGGTTTTCATGGCTCCCACTGAAATTTTAGCCCGTCAGCATTATAGGAAAATAGCCGGCCAGGTTGCTGATTTGAAATCTCAAGGCAGGGCCATAAAAATCGGCCTATTATTAGGTGCGGATAAAGAAAAATTAAAAATCCTGCAGGAGGTTAAAGACGGTTCGCTGGATATAATTATCGGCACGCACGCTTTGCTGGAAGATGATTTAAAGTTTAAAAATCTGGGATTAGCGGTGATTGACGAACAGCATAAGTTTGGAGTCGGCCAGAGGTCGCTTTTGCCAAAAAAAGGCGATAATCCCGATGTTTTAATTATGACCGCGACCCCCATACCGCGCACTTTAGCGATTACTTTATACGGGGATTTGGATATTTCTATCATTAATCAGCTTCCGGCTAACCGGGTAGTGATTAAAACTATGCATCTTGCGCCTGCCCAGAATAAAAAGGGCTATGCTTTGGCTAAAGAGCAGATGCGTTTAGGCCGTCAGGTTTATATTATTTATCCGGTGATTGAGGAGTCGTACGCCTTAGATATTGCCGGAGCTAAAAAAATGTTCAATCAACTCAAAGACGGCGAGTTTAAAGATTTCCGTATCGGGTTGATCCATGGCAAGCTTAAGCCCGGGGAGCAGGAAGAGGTAATGAATAAGTTCGCGCGTAATGAATTACAACTGCTCGTAGCCACTACGATCCTAGAAGTAGGCATTGATATTTCCAACGCAACCTGTATGATTATTGAATCTGCCGAGCGTTTTGGATTAAGCCAGCTGCATCAACTGCGCGGCAGGATCGGCCGCGGCGCAAGCGAATCATTTTGCGTGCTCATCTCAGACGCTAAAACCGATGAATCAAAAGCAAGGTTAGAGGCGATGGTGGCTTTTAACGATGGTTTTCGTATTGCCGAAGAAGATTTAAAGATCCGGGGGCCGGGTGAATTTTTCGGCAGCCGCCAGCATGGTTTAGCCGAGCTTAAAATCGGCAACCTGCTTACCCAAATGCAGCTTTTAAAAAATGCCCGGGCAGAAGCAATAAAATTGTTAAATCAGGACGCCTCTTTAGGCAACCGGGAGCACCTGTTTTTAAAACAGAAATTACTGCAAAGATTCCCAAATTATGAGCGCTTAATGTTCGTAGGATAATTCCCTCCCCGGAATTAAGAAACGGTCCGGTTATTTAGAGAAACCAACGGTTAATTTCGCCGCTTTTTTTACAAGAAAGAATTATTGTCTGACCTTTTGTTGATGTTATAATCATTGCCATATGCGTATCATTACCGGCAAATACAGGAATAAGAAGTTATTTATGCCCAGAGGCATCCGGCCTACTCAGGATAAGGTGCGCAAGGCGATATTTGATATTTTAGGGGATATCAGCGGGCTTTCTTTCCTGGAGTTGTTTGCCGGCTCCGGGGCAGTGGGCCTGGAGGCGCTTTCAAACGGAGCCAGCGAGCTTGTTTTGGTGGAATACAGCCGCGATTGCCTAGACGCGATTAAGCGTAATATTAACCTGTTGCGGGCGCCTTCTTGCACCTTGTTCCATCTTGAAGCGCAAAAAGCAATAAAACTGTTTGCCGGGCAGAAGAAGCATTTCAATATTATCTTTCTTGACCCGCCTTATTATAAGGAAATAACTGCCCGGCTCCCCCTGGCCAGGCAGGTTCAAGATACCGCGCGGGGCTTTGAGCCTTTGGCAAAAAAAATCTTGCAAACCCTGGAGGCTTATGATATATTATCGCCCAATGGTTTGATTGTGGCGCAGCATTTTAAAAGAGAAAAGTTGCCCGAAACCTCTCCTGCCTTAGGGTTAATTAAACAAGCCAAATACGGAGATACCTGGCTTTCATTTTTTCAGAAGAAAGAATAATTATGTGCCAAGTCGCTTTATATCCCGGAACATTTGACCCGGTAACTAACGGGCACATTGATTTAATCAGGCGGGCGCATGATATTTTCGGCAATGTGATTGTCGCGGTGGCGCATAACGCCGGTAAAAAACCGCTTTTTAGCGTCAAAGAAAGAGTGGAGATGCTAAAAAAAGCCACACAGGATATGCCCGGGATAAGCGTAACTGATTTTGACGGTTTAGTCGTGGATTACGCGCATAAAGTTAAGGCCGGGGTCATCGTGCGCGGCCTGCGTATGCTTTCGGATTTTGAATACGAATTCCAGATGGCTTTGACTAACCGTAAATTTTCTCCCGACATTGAGACTATTTTTTTAATGCCGCATGAGTCTTACAGCTATCTTTCGGCAAAACTTATCAAGGAGGCCGGAGCCCTTGGCGCGGATCTTTCAAGTTTTGTCCCGGATTTTGTAAGCCAGGCATTGCGGAATAAACTAGATAACTAATAGAATTTAATAGAAGGCGCGCCTTGAAGATAACGGTTAATCAAATTCCTTTTGAAGGTTTAATCTTAGAAGAGGAATTTGACCCGGCAGCGCTGGATTTAGAGACT
>Ga0172375_10012588_pt1 | contig 10594 bp, 7 predicted proteins | sample LakKiv1m_FD_114537 | JGI IMG/M metagenome (GOLD analysis project Ga0172375, IMG submission 114537) | Freshwater microbial communities from Kabuno Bay, South-Kivu, Congo - kab_092012_11.1m | ecosystem: Environmental > Aquatic > Freshwater > Lake | place: Democratic Republic of the Congo...
ACCACGGTGTGCACCGCGCGGTCAGGGGCGGAGACGTAGCGGAGCGAGGAGGTCTCGGAGTCCGCGATCCACAGCCGGTCCCCGTCGGGCGCGAGCCGCGAGGTCTGTGCGAACCAGGCCTCGGAGAGCGGCCCGTCGAGCAGCCCCTCGTTGGTCGTGCCCGCCGCGACCTCGACCGCGCCGGTCACCGGGTCGAAGGTCCACAGCTGGTGGATCCCGGCCATCGCGACCCACACCCGGTCGCCCCACCAGGCGACGTCCCACGGGGAGGAGAGCCGCTCGACGCCGTCGCCGGGCATCCACTGCTGCCCGTCGCCGGCCAGCGTGCGGACCGAGCCGTCCTCCAGCCGCAGCCCCGCCAGCCGGTGGCCCACGGTGTCGGCCACGACCACGTCGTACCCCACCGTCACGGCGACGTCGGCCGGCAGCAGGCACAGCCCGTTGGGCTCGCGGAACCCGCCGAAGCGGCGCACCACCTCGCCGTCCGCGGACAGCTCGACCACCTGGTCGTGGCCGGCGTCGGCGACGAGCACGCCTGCGGCGGTCGAGTCGCCGGCCAGCGGCACCGCCGAGGCCGGGAACCGCAGGTCGCTCGGCTCCACGACCGGCGGGACGTACGGCGAGTCGCCCGGCTGCAGCGTGCCGCGCTCGCGGTGCTGCGGGACCAGCTCGGCCAGCAGCGCTTCGATGGCGTGGGCGTGCCCCTCCCCGGCGTACTGCGCGACGACGTACCCCTCGGGGTCGACCAGCACGAGGGTCGGCCAGGCGCGCGCGGTGTAGGCCTGCCAGGTCACCAGCTCGGGGTCGTCGAGCACCGGGTGGTGCACGCCGTATCGCTCGACGGCCGCCGCGAGCGCCACCGGGTCGGCCTCGTGGACGAACTTCGGGGAGTGCACGCCGATGACCACCAGCTCCTCGGCGTACGCCGCCTCGACCGGCCGCAGCTCGTCGAGGACGTGCAGGCAGTTGACGCAGCAGAAGGTCCAGAAGTCGAGGAGGACGAAGCGGCCGCGCAGGTCCGCGAGGCGCAGGGGGCCGTCGGTGTTCAGCCAGCCGCGGCCCACCAGCTCGGGGGCCCGGACGAGCTGTCGGGCGGCTTGCCGGACGGGCTGGCGGCGGGGCGAGGTGCTCACTCCCCCGATCCTCCCCCGTGCGCGACCACCGACCAACCCAAGGGGTGGCCGGCAGGGTAGAAGCGACGCGCGCGGCACCTGCGGGTTAGCGTGCGCTGACACCGGGGGGAGGCCGCCATGGACGACACCGACGACGGCGCCACCTCATGGGGCGTGGATGCCTCGTTCGACCGCTACGCGCGCATGGTCCGCCGCGCGCTCGACGTCCCGGTCGCGCTGGTCAGCCTGGTCGAGACCGACCGTCAGGTCTTCGTCGGCGCCGAGGGACTCCCCGAGCCGTACGACGCCGCCCGGGAGACCCCGCTGACCCACTCCTTCTGCCAGTGGGTCGTCCACGACCAGGCGCCGGTCGTGACCGCGGACGCGCGGCTCGACGAGCGCCTGCGTGACAACCTGGCGATCCCCGACCTCGGGGTGGTCGCCTACGCCGGCCACCCGATCCGCGACCACACCGGCGAGATCATCGGTTCGCTCTGCGCCATCGACCCCCAGCCACGCACCTGGACCCCCGATGCCCTGGAGGCCCTGGCCGACCTGGCCGCCGCGTGCTCCACCGAGCTCGCCCAGCGCGGACTGCGCGAGGAGGCCCGCCGGGCCGCCGAGCAGGCCGATTTCCTGGGCCGGCGCAGCGCCGTGCTGCTGGCCCTCAGCGAGGGTCTGGCCTCGGCGGCGACCGTCACCGAGGTCGCGGCGGCCGCCGAGCGGGTGGCGCGGGAGCAGCTGGGCTGCCTGCGCGCAGGCATCTGGCTCTCCGAGACCGCCGCGCACGACCTGCCGGCCCTGCCGCACCTCGACGTCGAGGTCCCCCGCCTGCACTACGTGCCCCAGGTCGGTGACACCTGGCGCTCGGCCCAGCTCAACAGCAGCCTGCGCGCGGACCTGTCCAACCCCTTGGGGCACTGCCTGGTCGGCCGGCAGCCCCTCCACTACCGCGACCGCGCCACGCAGAACCAGCACTACCCGGACCTGGACTACCGCGCCCAGCTCGGCGAGTGCCGCGTCTTCCTGCCCCTGACCTCCGCCGGCCGGACCTTCGGCGCCATGGCGGCGATCTGGGACGACTGCCGCGACCTCGGCGAGGACGAGCTGGCCACGCTCGGCGTGCTGGCGACGTACGCCGCCCAGTCGCTCTCCCGGGCCCTGCTCGTCCAGGAGCAGCACGACGCGCTCGTCGTCCTGCAGACCGCCCTGCTGCCCCGGCTCCCCGAGACCGAGGAGCTGGAGATGGCCGCGCGCTACCGGCCCGCGGCGGCGCGGGACCAGGTCGGCGGCGACTGGTACGACGCGGTGCTCATGCCCTCGGGTGCCACGAGCCTGATGATCGGCGACGTCGTCGGGCACGACATCGGCGCGGCCGCGACGATGGGCCAGATGCGCACGACCCTGCGGGCGCTGGCCTGGGCCGTCGACGACCCGCCGTCACGGCAGGTGCTCCGCCTGGAGGAGGCGATGGCCGACCTCGGTGTGGACGGCCTCGCGACCCTGGTCTACCTCCGGATCGAGGAGCCCGACGGCTCCGGCGGCCGCAGCCTGCGCTGGACCAACGCCGGCCACCCGCCGCCGCTGCTGCTGACCCCCGACGGCGAGCTCGCCTGGCTCGAGGACGAGCACCACGACCTCATGCTCGGCGTCCTGCCCGACGCCCACCGCAGCGACAACCGGCGCCGCATCCCCGACGGCTCCACGCTGCTGCTCTACACCGACGGCCTTGTCGAGCGGCGCGGCGAGGACCTCACCATCGGGCTCGAGCGGCTGCGCAAGGCCGCGCTCGCGCAGCCGAGGGGTTCGGTCACCGACTTCCTCGACGGGGTCCTCACCGACCTCGACGACGGGGCACTGGCCGACGACGTCGCGGTGCTCGCGGTCCGGTTCGTCTGAGCTCGCCCCACCGTCCTCGCTAGAGTCCCGGCCATGAGCGACCAGGAGCTGCTGGCGGGGTACGCCGACGTGTGGTGGCAGGCGATCGACGACTTCACCACCCTGCTCGAGGGCCTCGACGAGGCCGACTGGGACCGGCCCACCGACCTCCCCGGCTGGGACGTGCGGGCCGTCGCCGGGCACGTCGCCCACCTGGAGAAGGTGCTCGCGACCGGCGAGGAGGAGCACGCCGACATCGGCGACCCGCCGCCGGTGCACGTCACCGGGCTGCTGGGGCACTACACCGAGATCGGTGTGGTCAACCGGCGCAACGCCAGCCCCGACGCCCTCATCACCGAGATCCGGGAGTCGGCCACCGCCCGGCGCACCGCCCTGCTCGCGGACCCGCCCACCGACGCCGACGCGATCCCCGAGCGGATCTTCGGCGGCGTCCCGTGGTCGTGGCGCACCCTGCTGCGCAACCGCCCCCTCGACGTGTGGATGCACGAGCAGGACGTGAGGCGCGCCGTCGGCCGTCCCGGCGGCATGGACACCGACCCGGCGCGGCACACCGCCGAGTACCTCGCCGAGTCGATGGGCTTCGTCCTGGCCAAGAAGGTCGGTGCCGAGCCGGGCACCTCGCTGGTGCTGGAGATGGAGGGCAGCGCGCCCTTCGCCTTCGAGGTCGGTGAGGACCGCCGCGGCCGGGTGCTCCCCGCGCCGCCCGCGACCCCCGACGTGCTGCTGGCCATGGACCGCGAGTCCTTCACCTGCCTCGCCGGTGGTCGCCGCCCAGCGCCCGGGGCCGTGCGGGTCGAGGGCGACGAGGCCCTCGCGCAGCGTGTCCTCGACGCCATGGCGACCACCCCCTGACTCGCCCCGACCTGCCGCAAGGACGACCCGTGACCGACACCTGGGACCTCGCCCGCATGCCCGACCAGGCCGGCCGCACCATCGTGGTCACCGGCCCCTCGCTCGGTGGCCTCGGGCACCACACCGCCCTCGAGCTGGCCCGCCGCGGCGCCCGCGTCGTGCTCGCCGGGCGCACCCCGCGCAAGCTCGACGAGACGTCCGTGGCGATCACGGACGAGGTGCCTTCGGCCGACGTCGTGCCCCTCGTGGTGGACCTCTCCGACCTGGCCTCCGTCCGCTCCGCCGGGGCGGCCGCCGGCGCGCTCGGGCCGATCGACGTGCTGGTCAACAACGCCGGCGTCATGGGGGTCTCGGGGCCGCGGACGGCCGACGGGTTCGAGACGACCATGGTCACCAACCACTTCGGGCCGTTCCTGCTCACCGGTCTGCTGCTCCCGCAGCTCGCCGCGGCAGGCTCGGGCGGCCGGGTCGTGACCGTCTCCTCGCAGTTCCATCGGGTGGCCCGCCGCGCGCCGCTCGAGGACCCCCGCGCCGGGACCCGCCGCTCCGACCCGTGGGGCGCCTACGCCCGGTCCAAGCTGGCCAACCTGCTCTTCACCCTCGAGCTCGACCGCCGCTGCCGGGCCGCCGAGGTGCCGGTCAAGGCGCTGGCCGCGCACCCCGGGTTCGCAGGGACGCACCTGGCCGCCAACGGACAGTACGGCCGGTCCTCCGGCGGCATCGCCTCCATCCTCGACGCCACCATCCGCGCGGTCTCGCAGCCCGCCGCGGCCGGCGCGCAGCCGACCCTGATGGCCGCCACCGCCGACCTCCCCGGCGGCACCTACTGCGGCCCCAGCGGCCCCGGCGAGATGGCCGGCCGACCCCAGGTGACGCTGATGGGCAAGCGCGCCCGCGACGCGGACTCCGCTCGGCGGCTGTGGGAGATCAGCGAGCAGGCCACGGGCCTCCGCTACCCCTGACGCCCCCGCAGTCCTGGCCGACCGTGACCCGCCGAGCCGGCGCGTTCTTCCGGAAACATGCGCCGGCTCGACCACCCAGCACCGTCGAGCCGGCGCGTTCTTCCGGGAACTTGCGCCGGCTCGACCACCCAGCACCATCGAGCCGGCGCGTTCTTCCGGAAACTTGCGCCGGCTCGACGAACCCTTCAGTCGCGCAGGCCGCGGGTGCCGTCGACGACCCGGACCAGCCCGGCACGCGTGCCGACGAACGCGGCACCGCCAGGGCCGAGGGTGACGGGGGCGTCGTCGTTGTCGGCCCAGTGGCCGGTGCCGCCGCGGGCCGACCAGGCGGTGCGGCCGGTCCGGGCGTCGAGGGCGGTGAGGTACCACGCGTCGACGCCGAGCCAGCTGTGGCGCTTGGTCCAGGCGTACAGCAGGCCGGTCTCCCGCGAGAGGGTCACGCCCGAGGTCGGCGCCACCTCCGAGGAGGTCCAGGCCGTGCTGCAGTCCGCCTCGACCCGCACCAGGCCGCCGCGCGGGCGGCGGCCGAGCAGCCCGCTCGACAGCCCGGTCCAGCCGTGGCCGTTCGTCACGACCACACCCCCCTCGACCGGCACCAGTGCGGCCTCGGTGGCGGAGGCGTCGTCCTCGAAGACCTGTGTGCGGCATACCTGCTCGCCGTCGCCGGCCCGCAGCACCACGACGTGCATCCGCGGGTTCGCGTTGTCGGTGAAGGCGAGCAGCGGCCCGGTCTCGGAGGAGAGGAGCACCGCCCCGGAGCCGCTGCCGGCGTCGCGCTGGCCGGGCTTCACCCCGCTCCCCGTCTCGTACGCCGTCCGCCACCCGACCAGCGGGCGGCCCGCGCTCGTGACGACCCGGTGCACCGCCTCGACCGTCGTGACGTAGACGCCGTCCCGGTCGGCAGCCAAAGGCTGTCCCACCGGCTCCCCGAGGTCCACGACAGCCGGGTCGGCGTCCCCGGCGACGACGCCCACGAGCCCGGCGGCCGTCGCGAACCAGGCCCGCTCGGCCCCGTCGAGCACCACCGCGACCACGCAGTCCCCTGCCGGCACCACCGGGGCCAGGTCCACGACCGCCTCGGTCACCAGCGCGGGGTCGTCCGCGGCGTCGGCGGTCGCGACCTGCAGCAGCCGACGGTCACCGGTGGCGACGAGCAGGTTGCCCGCGGCGTCGAGCACCGGCGGCACGGGCGCACCGGGCTCCCCGCACGCCTCGGGCAGCTCCTGCGTCGCGACCGGCCGCAGCGTGCGCGGGTCGATCACCTTGAGCCGCGCACCGCTCCGGCTGGTGCACAGCGCCGCGAGCCGCTCGTGGGAGTCCGGCAGCAGCGCGCCGCAGTGCTCCGCGCCGAACCACGCCGAGTCGACCTCCACCGACAGCCCGAGCGGGCCGGGCAGGTCGGTGACGCCCGGCACCACGACGGGGTCGGGCACGCCCGCATCGTCGCGGGACATCGGCTGGGCGGAGACCGGTCGGCCGGTGTACGCCGGGGTCACCCACGCGCCCCCGCCCGGTGGCACGGGCAGCCGGCCGTCGGGCAGCAGCCACAGCCCGCCCACGACGAGTCCTGCCACCGCCACGGTCGCGAGCGTCGTACGACGGGTGGGGAGTCCGGACCCGAGCAGCAGCGGCCTCGCGCGGCGGCCCGTGCGGGGCACCGCGAGCAGCACCACGACGACCAGGACGACCAGCGGCCCGAGCGCCAGCCACAGGGAGACGACCGCCACCCAGGCGACCGGACGGGCCCACCGCAACGGCGTCAGCGTCCCCGCGGGCGGAACTCCGGCGCGACCCGGGCGAAGGCCGCCTTCCGCGCGACGGCGGTGTTGCGGGCGGCCAGCAGCCAGGCCTGCTCGACCCGCTCGCGGAAGAAGGTGTAGCGCGCGCCGGCGGTCCAGGTGTCGTCGAAGAGCCGCTTCGCCGCGGCCAGCTGGTCCGGCGAGCGGCCCTTGAGCTGCTGGGCGAGGGCGAGCGCGGCGGCGACCGGGTCGGCGTCGAGGGTGGTGACCAGGCCGAGGCGGTGCGCCTCCTCGCCGGAGACGACCTCGGCGGTCATCGTCAGCTTCTTGGCCACGTCGATGCCGACCAGCTCCTTGAGCGACCTGACGCCCGACATGTCGGGGATGATGCCCCACTTGCCCTCCAGCACCGACCACTGCGAGTCGGGGGTGGCGACCCGGAAGTCGGCGGCCAGTGCGATCTGGAGACCCCCGCCGAGGCAGTGGCCGTGGACGGCGGCGACCACGGGGACCGGCAGCCGACGCCAGGCCCAGCAGGCCTCCTGGAAGGTGTTGGTGCCGCGGAGCGGGTTCGGGACGAAGGAGCGCGCCACCCGCAGCGGCTGCTTCATCACGTGCGCGAAGTCGAGGCCGGCGCAGAACGCGTCGCCCTCGCCGGAGAGCACCACCGCCCGCAGGCTCGTGTCGCGGCGCAGGGTGCGGGCGGTGGCCGCGAGGTCGTCGAGCACCTGCAGGGTCAGGGCGTTGAGCTTCTCCGGCCGGGCCAGTCGCACGTGCGCGATCCCGTCGGTGACCGTGCAGGTGACGTGGCTGGCGGTCCGCTCGGTCGAGCGGGTGACGGCGCGCGCGGCGGGAGAGGCGGTGGTCGACATGCACCCGATCCTCGCACTTCCGAAGGGGGCGCACGGGCCGCGGCGCACGGCATGATCACCGCCATGAGCCACCCGCGCGCAGGACAGCCGGCCCAGCCCGAGGACCTGGTCGACGTCGCCCACCTGGTGACGGCGTACTACAGCGGTGAGCCCGACCCCGACGACGTCGACCAGCAGGTCGCCTTCGGGACCAGCGGGCACCGCGGCTCCTCGCTGTCGCACTCCTTCAACGAGGCGCACATCCTCGCCACGACGCAGGCGATCTGCGAGTACCGCGCCTCCCAGGGCTTCGACGGCCCGCTCTTCCTCGGCCGCGACACCCACGCCCTGTCCGAGCCGGCCTGGGTCTCCGCGCTCGAGGTGCTCGCCGCCCACGACGTCACCGTCATGGTCGACTCCCGCGACGGCTACACCCCCACGCCCGCGGTCTCGCACGCGATCCTGCGCGCCAACGGCGCCCGCACGACCGGCACGGGCCTCGCCGACGGCATCGTCGTCACCCCCTCCCACAACCCCCCGCGCGACGGCGGCTTCAAGTACAACCCGCCCCACGGCGGCCCCGCCGACTCCGACGCCACCAAGGTCATCGCCGCCCGTGCCAACGAGCTGCTGCGCGCCGGCCTCGAGGGGGTACGCCGGGTGCCGTTCGCCCGCGCGCGGGCGGCCGCGACGGCGTACGACTTCCTCGGCACCTACGTCGACGACCTGCCCTCGGTGATCGACGTCGAGGCGATCCGCGAGGCGGGGGTGCGGATCGGGGCGGACCCGATGGGCGGCGCGGCCGTGCACTACTGGGGCGAGATCGCCGACCGACACGGGCTCGACCTCACCGTGGTCAATCCCCTGGTCGACCCGACGTGGCGGTTCATGACCCTGGACTGGGACGGCAAGATCCGCATGGACTGCTCCTCCCCCTCCGCGATGGCCTCGCTGATCGGGCGGATGGGCGAGGGGGCGGCGTACGACGTCGCGACCGGCAACGACGCCGACGCCGACCGGCACGGGATCGTCACCCCCGACGCCGGCCTGATGAACCCCAACCACTTCCTCGCCGTCGCGATCCAGCACCTCTTCGGCGGGGCGCGGCCGGGCTGGCCGGACACCGCGCGGATCGGCAAGACGCTGGTCTCCAGCGCCATGATCGACAAGGTCGCCGCCGGGCTCGGCAAGCCGCTGGTCGAGGTGCCGGTCGGGTTCAAGTGGTTCGTGCCCGGGCTGGTCGATGGGTCCTTCGGCTTCGGCGGCGAGGAGTCCGCGGGCGCCTCGTTCCTGCGCCGCGACGGCTCGGTGTGGACCACCGACAAGGACGGTCTGCTGCTGTGCCTGCTGGCCTCGGAGATCATCGCGCGCACCGGCCGTTCGCCCTCGGAGCACTACGCCGACCTGGTCGCCGCGCACGGGGAGCCGGCGTACGCCCGGGTGGACGCGCCGGCCACGCGGGCCGAGAAGGCCGCCCTGGGAGCGCTCACCCCCGACGCCGTCACCGCGACCACCCTCGCCGGTGAGGAGATCACCGGCCGGCTCACGTCGGCTCCGGGGAACGGTGCGGCCATCGGCGGCCTCAAGGTCACCACCGAGTCAGCCTGGTTCGCGGCCCGGCCGTCCGGCACCGAGGACGTCTACAAGATCTACGCCGAGTCCTTCCGCGGCCCCGACCACCTGGCCCAGGTGCAGGAGGAGGCCCGCGCGGTCGTCTCCGCCGCGCTGGCCGGCACCAGCTAGGTCGTCGGTCGGTTCCGCACCGCGAGGTCGATCCGCAGGGACCAGCCCGTGTCGGCGTCGGAGACCACGAGCACGTGATCGCCCCGCTCCGTGCAGCGTACGGTCGGGGGGAACGTCCGCTCCGGGCCACGGCCCCGGATCACGCAGGGTGTGAGCTCGACGCCCTCCGCCGGGAGGGAAGGGTCACCGAAGGACGCGGCGAGTAGGTCGGTGTCCATCTCTGCCGGAGCCGGGTCGATGGCGGCGCGACGCCCGGTGACGATGCGCTGGCGCTGGCTCGGCCGCTCCCGCACCTCGACCGCCTCCGTCCCGAGCACGTGCGAACCGTCCTCGAGCACCAGGTCGACGATGACCTCGACCGTGCCCACGCGGTCCCACGAGTGCTCGGCGAAGCACAACCCGTTCCGCGCCGATACCGAGCCCGCGATCCCGACCCCGTCGATCTCGAAGCTGCACGATGCGTAGGCCACGCTGCCGCCCTCCGGCCGCACCGGGACTGCGAAGGTGCTGGCGTGGTCCCCGAGGTGGGCGATCCACGGCGCGCGGTAGGTCGTGGCATCGGGGAGCAGGAACGCCACGACCTCGTCTGAGCCCTGGTCCGGCTCCTCGGCAGCGGCCGCGGCCCACGGGAGCAGGCTGGTGAGCAGCGCGACCGCTGCGACGACGACACGACCTGGCACGACCAACCCCCCGAGAGCTCGAACGGCGCCAGGCTAGCGACAGGTCGCGGGTTCGTGCACTGGTCGCCGGCGCGGCTATCCTGGGCCCACAACTTCAGAAGCAGAGGGTTCGACGCGTTCTTGGTGGTGGGTCCGGCGCGATGTCCGCCGTACCCAGGAACACACCTCATGAGTCCCCTCGCTTCCTACCGTCGACTGCTCCACCTCGCCGGTCCGACCTACGTCCTCGTCGCCTTCCTCGGGCGGCTGCCGCTGGCGATGTCCCAGCTCGGCACGCTGCTGCTGGTCTCCTCGGCGACCGACAGCTACGGCCTCGGCGGCCTGGCCGCTGGCGCGCTCGCCGTCGCCAACGCGCTCGGCGCGCCGGTCGCGGGCGGCCTCGCCGACCGGGTGGGCCAGCGGCCGGTCGTCCTCGTGCAGTCGCTCGCCGGCGCGCTCGGCCTCCTCGCGCTGGTGCTCCAGGTCGGCGGCTCCACGCCGCTCACGATCATCATCGCCGCGCTCGCGGGCCTCGCGATGCCGCAGGTCGGCCCCCTGGCGCGCGTGCGCTGGCGCCCGCTGACGCACGGCACCGGCCACGAGCAGCGGCGCCTCGTGGACGCGGCGTTCGCGTACGAGGGCGCGGCTGACGAGGCCTCCTTCGCCCTCGGCCCCGCGCTGGTCGGCCTGGTCGCGGTGGCGATCAGCCCCTCGGGCGCGCTGCTCGTGGCGGCCGGGCTGCTCGCGGTCTTCGGCAGCGCCTTCGCCCTCGACGCC
>Ga0172375_10012589_pt1 | contig 10592 bp, 11 predicted proteins | sample LakKiv1m_FD_114537 | JGI IMG/M metagenome (GOLD analysis project Ga0172375, IMG submission 114537) | Freshwater microbial communities from Kabuno Bay, South-Kivu, Congo - kab_092012_11.1m | ecosystem: Environmental > Aquatic > Freshwater > Lake | place: Democratic Republic of the Congo...
ATCCGGATCGAAACGCGATCGGGGATCGGGGCCCCGCCGCTCGATATTTTATGTCGGACGATTATTTCCGCGACGTCGTAAATACCTCGGCATAAAAAACCGATATCGTAATTACTTGCCATACGAGGGCCTCCGGGTTAATAGTTAAAAGTTACATCGCCCGTTTTCGGGTCGAGCGTTTCGGTAAACAGCACGCGGCGGCGTTTGAGTATCGCGCGTACGGTGTCTTGTTTTTTCGACGGGTACGCGCTCAATTTTTCCGAATATACGGTCGTCGAGCTCGTGCCGTGCCGATCGTGTTTATGCGCGTACTTTTGGTATTTTATTGTAACCATGCCCGGCATTGTTTCGCCTCCCGCCGGCCCGGGCGCGGGGCCCGGGCTCGGCTGTTAAGTGGTTTACATTACCTCGGCTTTAATGTCGAATCCGTCCGAATCCTCGTCGGCGTCAGCGTGGATCCAAGTCCGAATCGATAACTCCGATCCGGGGAACAATTCGCGCCGCTCGGCGGCCTCGCGCTCTAGCGCTTCCCGGTTAAAGCCCCACTTTGCAAGGGGCGATCCGTCCTGATGCAGACTATACGACACCTCGGCCCGGGCCGGATCGAGATCGATCTCGCCGACGACAAAGATATAATGCGTTACGGCGGCGCGGATTGCCTCATGCGCGTATAGCGTCGTCCGGTGATAGCGCATACCGTTGACATATACAATATATCCGTCGTGGTTTCCGCGGTGCGTGCTACGCGCGATTTTAATACCGATCCGTTTGCCCTGTACTGTTACGCTCGTCGTTCTCATTGTTTCGCCTCCCGTTGCGGCCGGCCGTCGTGGCCGTCCATTTATGTAAAAGTATAGCACCGGGAAATATAATGTCAAGCCCTAAAACGAAAATAATTTAAAAAAAAAATTATGGGCGATCGTTCGCTAATTTCCGGGCGATCGTTCGGGGTGCTAAAAATACCCCGGAATACCCCGATTTACCCCGGTATGCGGGGTATCATAAAAGGCCCGTCGTTATTGGCGATTTCTCGTTTTAACCGAAAAACGCGCACGATTTCTACTCTCGCGGAAAAACGCGTATTTTCTTATGCGCGCTATAATTACGTAATTACGTAATTTATAATATATTCCATTTTATTCCCTACGATTTATAATTTATTAGGGGTATTTGGTTAAAATATAAATATAGTATAGTAATAACAGGGGGTTAGACAATACCCCGGACGAGTACCCCCGGATACTATTTGTACGGGGTGTACGGGGTATTTAAAAAACGGCCTTGATATCGTGGCCAATACCGTGCTATAACGTGGATTATGAGAACGATCGAATTTAATTTAAAACGTTTGGATAAATTCGAGCGGGCCGTCGCGAAAATAAATTCCCGGGCCCTCCAGATCGCTATGCGCGCCGGGGCGAATAATTCGGCGTTTCACGCTCGGCGCGAGGCGGTCGCAATTATCCGCGGAAATATGATACTCCGGTCGCGCTGGACGGAAACGAGTATACGGGTCGAAAAAGCCCGGAGCTCCCGGGATCCGTTCGCGATAATGGGGTCGACCGCGCCGTACATGGTTACGCAAGAATTCGGCGGGATCAAACCGACAAAAGGTAAAGAGGGTGTTTTAATACCTACGCCGGCGGCGTCCGGGGAATCGGGCCTCCCGCGTCGGCGCTTGCCCGCGTCCCGGTTTGCGATGAAACGTATATCATTATCAAAAGGCGGTACGCGTAAAGCTAAGAACGCGGCGCAAGAGTTAGTTTTCCGGGTGCAAGATGCGGTAAAAAATAATCAACGTTTTACGTATCTCGATTTCGGGCCGGGCCGACCAAAAGGTATATATCGTATCGTTAAGGGCGCACGCAATTTTAAACGAGGCTGGCCCCGTGGCGCAAAAGCGCAAAAGTTATATGATATGTCGCGCCAGTCCGTCGTTATACCGCCGAATCCGTGGCTACGTCCGGCCGTCGATCGTACGCTCCGGGTCGCGCCTCGGCTTTATATGCAAGCGCTAATATACCAGTTACGGCGCGCCGGTTTATAACCTGTTGATATCCTGTTGATAACTTTCCGTAAATTATAAAAGGTACTGCGCTAATATGGGGGCGCCCCGCCGTTTGGATTCCGCCGCGCGGGCCTCGCGGAAAAACGCATTTTTAGCCCCGGTTGAACGATCGCCCGGGGGCCTTTTTTCTGTTGAAAACTTGTTAAAAACCGGTATTTATCAACAAACTATACGCCGCGGTAATAAACAGGTTTTCGACAATTCCGAGCGATCGTAAAAAAACATATTGAACGCCGGGCGATCGTATGATATGCTCCGGGCATGGTTCAAAAATTACATACGAGATTCGATTTTGCAAAACTCGCCGGCGTATCGCCGACGGCGATAACAAAGGCGTGTAAACACGCGCTCGCGCCGGCGTGTGTCGGTAAGCGTATCGACGCCGCCCACGCCGCGGCGATAAAATATATCGAAAAGATCGCCGTCGATCGGACGCCGGTACTCCCGGGCGATAAAGATCCGGCGTATAACGCGGTCGCGGAGTGGTGCCGCTCGTCCGGAAAATATAACGCCCGGGCGATCGAGGCGGCCGGGATCGCGCCGCGGCGACGTGCCGGGCGCATACTCGACGCAATGAACGGGGCCGGGTTAATCCCGGCGGGGGTGAATTCGATCAAGCCGGCAAAGGGTACGGCGCCTACAAACCCGGAGCGGGGCGCCCCGTTATCGGGGCACCGGGCCGCCCGGGAACGCAAAAAGCGCGAGGCTGGGGCGCCGTTGCCGGCGGGTATCGATCGACCGGAGGGCCCGCTCGATATCCCGGACGATATTCGCGATTTTTTGGGCATGACGTTGCGCGAGCTCGTGGCGCTGTTCGGTACCGACGTCCGGTTTTGCGATTGGCTTAAAGCTACAAAAGATATCGAGCACATAAACGAAAAGCGTTTAAAAAACGCAAAAACGCAAGGCGAGCTCGTCGCGCGGGATCTCGTTAAAATCGGAATTATCGATCCGATCGAGGGGGCGCACGTTCGGTTATTGTCGAACGGGACGAAAACGATCGCGCTCCGGCTGTCCGCTATGGTTAAAGCCGGGCGGGATCTGCCCGAGCTCGAGGAATTTGTCGTCGATCAAATAGCCTCGTTTATCCGTCCCGTAAAAGATCAAGTCCGGAGGTTATTGTCGAGTGGGTGATATAACCCTTGTCGGCGCCGATTGGATCGTGCAAGAGATCGGAGCTTTAACCGAATCGATCGAGCGCGTCCGGCCGACGTCGTATAACGAGCGCGTGCGTTTTTTGCCCGGGAGCGTTACGCCAATCCCGGGTTATTTGCGTTACGACGTAAATCCGTTTATGCGCGAGATCGTGGATTGCTGCGACGTCGATTCGCCGGTGCGGGAGGTATATCTCGAAAAGGGTGTACAAATAACGTGGACGACGGCGCTCGAGTCGGTCGCCCTGTATTTTATGGGGCACGTTCGCACGTTGCCTACGATGTACGTAACGGCCGATCGGGATCTCGCCGCGGCCCGGATCGAAAATAATTTTTTACCGATGTTACAACAGTCCGGCCTCGGGCATATACTCCGCTCGAGCGACGAGGGCAATACGCGCAAGACGGGAAAAACGGCGGAACAGTTACAATGGGAGGGCGGCGGGTATATGGTACCGGCCGGCGCGCGGTCGGTATCGAAATCGATGTCATATTCGATTTGCGTTTTATTAAAAGACGAGGTCGACGCGTGGCCGGACGTTATCGGTAAGGACGGCGATCCGATGAAATTGTTTGACGATCGGTGCGCGGCCTTTTGGGAGCGGCGAAAAATTTTCGGGGGCGGTACGCCGAAGATCGCCGGGACGTCGAAAATACATAAAGCGTTTTTACGCGGGGATCAACGGCGTTATTATGTCCGTTGTAAAAAATGCGGTTTCGCGCAAGTGTTACGCTGGTCGTTTCCCGAGGGCCCGGGCGGTTTTAAATGGGATCTCGACGAGGGCGGCGTGTTGATCCTCGAGTCGGTTCGGTATTGTTGCCAGAATTGCGGCGAGCCGCATTTCGAGCATGACAAGGAAAAATTATTCTCGCCGAAAAATGGCGCCGAATGGCGGCCGACCGCGCGCCCCGTCCAGCCGGATATAAGGTCGTATCATTTACCCAGCATGTATTCGCCGGCCGGTATGACGCCGTGGTATAAGTGCGTCGGCCAGTACCTCGACGCGTTCGATCCGGTCGCGCGCCGTGTTAAGGATCCCGATCAATTTCAAGTTTTTTATAATAACATACTCGGCGAGCCTTTTGAGGTTATGGGTTCGAAAATTTCTTTTGTTCAAGTGTCCGGGCACCGGCGGACAATGTACGCTCTCGGCCGGGTGCCGAATCGTTTCGCTCGGCAGTATCTCGGGGGCCCGATTTTATTTCTCGTTTGTACGGTCGACGTACAAAAGGAATTTTTATCGGTCGGCGTTTTTGGTTTTGCGGTCGACGCGAAAACTTGTTTAATTGATTATTTTCGGATTAATGTCCCGCCCGGGGCCGATGATTGCTCGGCGATAACGTCGCCGGTTTGGGCGGAGTTGCGCGCGCTTATCGACGAGCGTACGTATAACTCCGACGATAACCGGGCGTATCGATTCCACGTTACATTAATCGACGCGAGTTATAGTACGGATACGGTTGCCGTGTTTTGCTCCGAATACGCGTCGGGGGTGTTTCCGATCCTCGGGCGCGATCGCCCGGCGAAATATCAACGTATAAAAGAATTTGCGGAGTTTAAAACACAACTCGGGACGACGGGTTATCGCGTGCTCGTCGATCATTATAAGGATCGGCTCGCCCCGGTGTTGCGGCGAGAATGGTCGGAGGCCGCCGGCGTACAACGGCGATATCATTTTAACGCGCCGATCGATATAACGGACGCGGCGTTAAAGGAATTAACCGTCGAACAGCGCCGCGAAAAACGCGACGCGTCCGGGGTCGTTTCATATTTTTGGTATCGTCCCGGAAATGCGCGTAACGAGCTTTTCGATTTGTTGGTATACGCGCATGCGGCCGTCGATATTATCGCGTGGACGCTATGCGTACAGTATTACGAGCTCGATAATGTAGATTGGCCGAGCTTTTGGGGTTTTATGCTTGACAATATGGTTGGAATAGAGTAATAAACGAAATTATCGGGGGGTTGCGCCGTATGGATTCCGCGTTTATTCAAGCACGTATCGACGCCGCGAAAGCGTTACTTTTACAGTACGAGGCGGCCGAGGCCGCGTTCGCCGCGAACGGGGCCATAACAACGTATCGAATAGACACGGGACAAACCGTTGTTAATGTCGAGCGCGCGACCGTTTCGCAAGAGATCGACCGGCTGTTAAATCGGATCGACACGTTATCGGCGAGGTTAAACGGCGGATCCGTAATTATTACTCCGGGGTGGTAATATGATCGCGTTTGAAGTTTTAAACGTTGTCGAGGGCACGGCGCCGAGCGTTACGCCGGTCGACGTCGATACGTTACCGCTCGCCGCGGCCGTATCAAACGCCGCGACCGTTTCGCCGTTTACCGGCGATAAATTTTTCGGCGGTTTCGGTACGACCGAATTTCAGATCCCGGACTATTGGACGCTCCGGGCCCGGAGCTCTCAGCTTTTTACCGAAAATTTATATGCTCGCGGTATCGTGCGGCGCCTCGTTACAAACGAGATAAATACCGGCCTCGTCGTCGAGTCCGTCCCGGACGAGCGTACGCTCGGCGCCCCGGAGGGTAGCATGCTCGAATGGTCGGAAAATGTCGAGGCGCGCTTTACGCTATGGGGCCGGGGCCGGGTGGTTTGCGATTTCCGGCACGAGGACACGTTCGGCGCATTACAACGGGCCGCGCGCCTCGAGGCGCTCGTGTCCGGGGACGTGCTCGTCGCGTTGCGCGTATCGCCGGCGACGCGCGGCGTACAGGTGCAATTAATCCGGGGCGACCGTGTACAATCGCCGCTCGGATCCGAGGGCTCGCCGAAATCTGGCAATAAAATAACGCACGGCGTCGAGGTTAATCCGCTCGGCCGGGTCGCCGCGTATTGGGTTTTACAGGACGACGGCGGGATTAAACGCTTGCCGGCGTACGGCGAGAAGTCCGGCCGGCGCCTCGCGTGGCTGGTATATGGTACGGATAAACGCCTCGACGATTTGCGGGGCATGCCGTTGCTTGCAATAATTTTACAGTCGTTAAAAGAGCTCGACCGGAATCGCGACGCCGCCCAGCGAAAAAAATTGATACATAGCATACTCGCGATGTTTATCGAAAAAACCGACGACAAGCCGGGGACGTTGCCGTTTACCGGGGCGTCGGTTCGCCGGGATACGATCGATACGACCGATACAAACGGCGACCGCCGGCGTTTTAATTTGGCCCAGCAAGTCCCGGGCGTCGTGTTTGAGAATTTGCAAAAGGGCGAACGCCCGGTCGGATTTAGCGCGCAGGGCGCCGACGATCGGTTCGGCGAGTTCGAGGAAATCGTGCTCTCGGCGATCGCGTGGGCGAACGAGATCCCGCCCGAGATTTTGCGCCTCGCGTTCTCGAATAATTATTCGGCGTCGCAAGCCGCGATAAACGAGTTTAAAATTTACCTTAATAAAGTATGGTCGGATTTCGGGGAAAATTTTTGCGAGCCGATTTTTTCGGAGTGGTTAATTAACGAGGTTTTACTCGGTCGGATCGAGGCCCCGGGGCTCGCCGATTTATGGCGCGACGGTTTGCGTTATGATATGTACGCGGCGTATATTGCGACCGAGTGGTACGGGTCGATTAAACCCTCGACCGATGTTTTAAAACAAGCAAAGGGCGCCCGGTTGCTTATTAACGAGGGGCTATCGACGCGCACGCGCGAGGCCCGTAACTCAACGGGTACGAGTTTCGCGAAAAATATAAAAAGGCTCGAGCGTGAAAACGCACAACTCGCCGCGGCGCTCGCGCCGATTGTAGCGTTACAGGATAAAATTAACGTCGATTCGGAGGTCGTGCAATAATGGCAAATAATCCCGTAACTTTTGATTTAGCGGTTGATACATGGGTTAAGGTGGCGACGGCTGTAACGGCCGGCGTCGTGCGTAGGCTGTCAACGTTGCCCGAGCGTTATTTACAAACGATTCGCGTAACCGGGGATCCGGCCCCGACAACGGACGCGGACGCGGCCCGGCTTTTTACGTCGAATGATTACGCGGGAATTTCCAGCGATTCAGCTATCGACGTATATGTCAAGGCCCGGGGCGCCGCCGGTAAGGTTCGCGTCGATCTGTAACAATAAACGCGGGAGGTCGTGTTATGTGGTTTGTCGATCCAGCTTTACGAGGACAACTCGAGGCCGCCGAGGCGTCGGGGGTTATGTATTCCAGCCAGCAACAAGCCGAATATATGGCCGCCGTCGGCTCCGATCTTGACGGATCGCGTTTGTTTACCGCGCCCGGGGTTATAAATGTCCGGGGCATTATGACAAATACGCCGAATTTTTTCGCGATGCTTTTCGGCGGCGGTAACGTAACGTACTCCGAAATCGTTTCGGCGGTAAAGGCCGCCGACGGCGACGCCCGGGTTAACGAGATTATGCTCGTCGTCGATAGTAACGGCGGACACGTCGACGGGTTGTTTTCCGCGCTCGATGCAATACGCGGCGCGAGTAAACCCGTTCGGGCGTTTATCGAAAACAAGGCGCTCTCGGCCGCGTATGCGCTGGTATCGCAAGCCGGCGAAATAGTCGCGCGCGGGCCCGAGGTTCGCGTCGGATCCGTCGGCGTGCTCGCGTCGATCCCGTTAAAGCGTACGGCGTCGAGCGTTGACGTTACGAGCACGCGGGCGCCGCTTAAACGTCCGGACGTTGAAACGCCCGAGGGCCGCGCCGCCGTCGAATCCGAGCTCGACGATTTACATAAAGTATTCGTTTCGGCGATCGCCGCGGGGCGGGGCGTTACGCCGGACGACGTTAACGAGAAGTACGGCCGGGGCGGAGTGCTTTTGGCCGAGGACGCGCTCGCGCGTGGTATGATCGACGCGATATCGAGCGCAATAAAAACGCCCGCGATTAGCGGGGCAAACAGTACGGAGGTTAACGATATGGATCAACTCACAGTCGCGACGGTACAGTCGCAAGCCCCGGGCGTGTATTCGGAAATAATCGCGGCCGGAGTTAAACAGGAACGCGATCGCGTTCTCGCCCATCTTATGCTCGGGGAAAGCGCCGGCGCTATGGATCTCGCCGTTTCCTCGATCCGGGCCGGCGAGGATCTTACGCCGGAAAAACAGCGCGAGTACATGCAGATCGTAAACGATCGCGCGGACGTTGCGCGCCGGGCCGCCGATGATGCCGCGGCCGAATCCGCGCTCCGCGCTTCCGGGCCCGCGCCCGAGCCCGCAAACGCCGTGCTCGCGATTGTCGAACAGGCCGTCGGCATGTAACATGCGAACGGAATAAACAATTTTTTTTCGGAGGTTTCAACTATGGGAAACATGAACGTTACAAATATCGATCTCGGGAGTGTCATACTTTCCGACGCGGAATTCCGCGACGAGTTGCTCGTTTTCGGCGGGGCCGGTACCGTTGCCGCTGGTACGATCCTCGCGCGTAAAAGGGTATCCGATTCGATTACCGTCGCCGCCGGTACAAATACCGGTAACGGAACATGCGCCGCCGCCGTGTACGGTAACGTCGCGTCGCCTGTTGCCGGGGCGTGGGAGCTCAAATGCACCGACGCCGTTACAAACGGCGGCGTTTTTAAATTGACGGATCCCGCGGGCGTTATTGTAAAAGAGGCCCTTACCCTTACCGCCGGCGCGGGCGTGTCGACAATTTTTTATTTGCCCGAGCTCGGCCTTAAAATTACCGTTACGGACGGGTCGACCGATTTCGCCGCAAACGATCTGTTTACGCTTACGGTTGCCGCGGATAACAAACTCGTCGTTTACGCCGCGAGCGGTATCGGCGGCGCAAATATCCCGGCCGCGGTTGTTACGTATCCCGTTACGGCCGCCGGTGCGGGTAATGTTTCGATCCGCGCAATGATCGCCGGCAAAGTTCGCGCCGAGCGCCTCGTCGTTTCCGGCGGGAGCGTTACCGTTGCGATCCTCGACGCGCTCCGCCGCGCCGGTATCGTCGCGGTCAGCGTGGACGAGCTTAACGCGCTCGACAATCAGTAAACGCCCGGGCGAGATAGAGCCCGCCCGGTAACATTTTTTTTATGGAGGTTTCGCCATGTCCGACAACGTTACAAAACGCATGCTCGCCGCGTATATTAAACAGGCGGCCATTACCCTGTTTTTGCAGGGCCTTTTTCAGAGCCCGCCCCGGAATTTTTTCTCGAGTGAAAAAGTCGAGATTGATATCGTCCGGGGCGACGAGGATATCTCGATCGCCGTACAGGATCTTTCCGCGGGCTATCGCATGAACGCGACCGACCTGTATACAAACAAAGAATTTACTCCGCCCGTACATAAGGAGGCCGTCGCGATTAACGCCGTCGATCTCTTAAAACGCGTACCCGGGGCGAATCCGTTCGATGATAACGATTTCCGGGGCAATCTGATTTTGCGCGTATTCGACGCAATGAATCGCATGGAGCGTAAAATCCGCCGCGCTATCGAGTTACAGGCCGCGCAGATTTTGCAGACCGGTACCGTTACACTAACCGATAGCACCGGCGCCGCCGTGTACGCCGTCGATTTCAAACCGAAAGCAGCGCATTTCCCGACGTCTAATACAACGTGGGGGCAGAATGGCGCGACGCCGCTCGCCGATGTTAACGCGCTCGCCGAGGTTGTCCGCAATAACGGATTGCTTGACGCCGATCAGCTTATTTTTGGCGCTAAAGCGTTCGATACTTTTATGGCCGATTCGACCGTCCAGAAAAAATTTGATATTCGCCGCGTCGATCAAGGTACGATTGCGCCAATGCAAATGCGCGGAAACGGCGGGCAGTATCGCGGCGTTATTGAGATCGGGAATTATCGGTACGACGTTTGGACGTACGGCGGCCGATATACTAACCCGAATGGCGGCGCGAAAACGTTTTATGTCGACACGGGTAAGGTTATCGTGCGCGCTTCCGCCGGCCGGCTCGACGCCGCGTTCGGAGCGATCCCGAATATCGGCCAGCTTGTCGGCGCCCGGGCGAACATTATCCCGGAGCTTCCGCGGCGTTTCGCAAACGTCGAGGGCGGTATGGATCTTTTTGTTAACGCGTGGATTACCGAGGACGGCGAGCAGTTGTTCGCTGGATTCGGTGCGCGCCCGATGTTGATCCCGACCGATATCGATTCGTTTGGTTGCCTTAATACCGGCCTTACTTAATAAGGCGGTAACGCTTTAAACCCCACGGCCGCGCGGCCGTATCCGCGCCGCGCGGCCTTTTTTTACGACGAGGTGCTATTATGAAAAAGGGCGAATTGATTCAGAAAATAGCCGAGATCGATCCCGGCATTAATACGGACGGTATGGGCGTTAAAGAGCTCGAGCGTACCCTCCAGCTTTTGACGTCGGACGTACAGCCGGCCGCCGACGAGGACGTACAGCCGGCCGCCGACGAGGACGTACAGCCGGCCGCCGACGA
>Ga0172375_10012591_pt1 | contig 10592 bp, 6 predicted proteins | sample LakKiv1m_FD_114537 | JGI IMG/M metagenome (GOLD analysis project Ga0172375, IMG submission 114537) | Freshwater microbial communities from Kabuno Bay, South-Kivu, Congo - kab_092012_11.1m | ecosystem: Environmental > Aquatic > Freshwater > Lake | place: Democratic Republic of the Congo...
ATGTTCCAAGCGCGCAGACATGATCGTCCAATGCCGTTCGCCGCGCCGCCTTGGGCGCGCCGGTTCACAGCGGACGATTTCAAGCTGCGGCCATACGCACAGGGCGGCGCCGACCTTGGGCTTGAATACGGTTATTGGTGGATTGAGTGGGGCGGCAGCTTGGACACCATCAAGGACAGCGAACATATCCGCGACGAGTTGTTGGCAATCACGCTCGGCGTGTGGGACTTCATCAAGAATCATTCCGGCGCAGACGCTTCGCATTGGGCGCTGGAGTGGATCGGTTTCCTACCGGGAAAACGCGAGAGCCGACGGTTCGTGGGGCAGCATGTGCTCACCGAGAACGATCTCATCGAGTCGCGCGCGTTTCCCGATGCCATCGCGTATGGCGGCTGGCCGATTGACATTCATCCGCCGGAGGGCGTTGATGCGCCGAACGAGCCGCCTTGCGTGCAACATCACTTACCCTTCCTCTACGACATCCCACTCCGCGCCTGCGTTTCTGCTGGACCACGCAACCTGATGTTCGCGGGCCGGAACATCTCCGCCACGCACGTCGCATTCGCTTCCACACGCGTGATGGCCACCTGCGCGGTCGTCGGTCAGGGTGTCGGCACGGCCGCAGCGCTGGCGTTGAGGGAAAACGTGTTACCGGCGGACATCGCGGCGGATTCCGAACTGGTGCGCGTCATTCAGCAGCAGTTGCTCAAGGACGATTGTCATCTGATCGGTATCCGAAACGAGGATGACAACGATCTTGTCCGCAGCGCCTCGATGATTACAGCGTCCAGTTCGCGAGCCGGAACAAATCCGGAACTTGTGCGCAGCGGCCAAACGCGCGCCGTGACTTGTGTCCCGCCGAATCGCGTCCGTCCCGGAACGCATCGCTGGATGAGCGATCCCGCCCGCAGGTTGCCGGCGTGGCTGGAAATCCGCTGGGCTGCGCCCGTTTCGGTGCGCGAGGTTGTTTTGATTCTCGACACGGGTCTGCATCGCCTGTTAACACTCTCGCAAGCGGACGGCTACACGCAAAAGATGCTCTGGGGCCGGCCGCAGCCCGAAACGGTGAAGGACTACATGTTGAGCGTTGAAACGGCAAATGGCTGGCAGGAAGTCGCGCGCGTCGAGAATAATTACCAGCGACGGCGCGTCCACCGCTTTGAGCAAAACAAGGTCATCACCGCGTTGCGCGTCACGGTGACGCAAACTAACGGCCTTGATCACGCGCGCATCATCGAAGTGCGGGCCTACGCCTGAAACATCATCACACGTTTATGCAACCATCCTTCGTTCTCCAAAAAATCGCCCGTCGCGAGACGGTCATCACCGCCAAGTGTTGTTACACGGACCCGGAACTGGTCGAGTTGATCGCCTCGTCCGGTTTCGATGCCGTGTGGATTTGCACGGAACACAAGCGCATGGACCCTTCGATGGTCTATGCGTTCATCCAAGGCTGCCGGCTCGGCGGCGCGGATGCGTTGATCCGCGTGAAGCCGGCCAACTACTCGGATGTGCTGCATCTTCTCGAAGCAGGCGCGCGCGGGATCATGTTGCCGCGCGTGAAACATCCCGACGAAGTGCGCGCGGTGGTGCAGGCGATGAAATTCCCACCGGAGGGCTGTCGCGGCCTCGATGGCATTCACGCGGAAGCGGATTTCGGGCGGTTGCCGATGAGCGACTATCTCGTGCAGGCAAACCGCGAGAACTTCCTCGTCGTGCAGATCGAGGAGACGGAAGTGGTGCCGCATATTGACACCATCGCGGCGATGCCCGGCGTGGATGTGCTGTTCATTGGCCCCGGCGATCTCACGCTCGGCCTTGGCAAGTTCGGCAAGACCGACGACCCCGAAGTGAAGTCCATCATCCAAGCTGTGGCCGATGCCTGCCAGCGTCACGGCAAGGTGGCCGCGATTCCGTGCGCAGCCGATCAAGTGAAGGGCTATTACGCGATGGGCTATCGTTTCTTCAATGTGATCAGCGACTATCGTTGTGTGGTCAACGGCCTGAAGGCGGCGCGCGCCGCCGTTGAAATCGCGAACTGACCTCCGCTTGTGAGCAATCCCGCACCCATCTCGCGCGCATGGCTGGTCGTCGCCATGCTCTGGGTTGTTGCGATGGTCAATTATCTCGACCGCATCATGATCACGACGATGCGGGATTCGTTGATGGCGGCCATTCCGATGACGGATGCGCAGTTTGGCCTGCTCACGTCGGTGTTCCTGTGGGTCTATGGATTGCTCAGCCCGTTTCTTGGTTTTCTGGCGGACCGGTTCAGTCGGAGCCGGCTGATCATCGGCAGCCTGCTCGTGTGGTCGTTGCTGACATGGCTCACCGGTCACGCGCGAAACTTCGAGCAACTTCTCATCATCCGCGCGTTCATGGGACTGAGCGAGGCAGCGTACATACCGGCGGCGCTGGCATTGATCGCGGATTACCATCGCGGCCCGACGCGGTCGCTCGCCACGGGCATTCACATGACCGGCCTCAGCATCGGCTCCGGCCTCGGCGGCGCCGGCGGCTGGATCGCGCAACGATACGGCTGGAGTGCCGCTTTCGACGTGTTCGGCCTGTTCGGCGTCGGCTACTCCATCATGCTCATGCTGACGCTGCGGGATGCGCCGCGTGAAGGCGCAGGCGAGGAAACAACGACGGCAAAGACCGAGGTCCGGCTCGGCGAAGCGCTGGCGGGTTTGTTCGGCAGTGGCTCGTTCCTGTTGCTGCTGGTGTTCTGGAGCCTGCTCGGCGTGGCGGGCTGGGCGGCACTTGGCTGGATGCCGACCTACTTCAAAGAGCACTTCCATCTCGACCAAGGCGCTGCCGGTCTCTCGGCCACCAGCATTCTTGCGACAGCGATGGTCTTCGGCAAACTCACCGGCGGCGCGTGGGCCGACCGCTGGAGCCGGACGCAAGTGCGCGGGCGAATTCTCGTGCCGGCGATTGGCCTGTTCGTTGCGGCGCCGGCTGTCCTGTTGGTCGCCAAGACGAACGTTCTCGCGCTCGCCATCATCGGCTTGTCGCTCTACGGCCTGACGCGAACGTTCTCCGATGCCAACATGATGCCCATCCTCTGCCAGATTGCCGATCCGCGTCACCGCGCCACCGGCTACGGCGTGTTGAACATGTTTGCCACCATCGTTGGCGGCATCACCATCTACATTGGCGGCGCGTTGCGCGATGCGCACGTCAGCGTTGGCGCTCTCTTCCAATTGGCTGCGCTTGGCTTGCTCGTGTGTGGCGGACTGCTTCTGTTCATCCGTCCAAGGCCGGCAGGATCGAGTTGATTTGCCGCGCGGTGTCGCCTAAAGTCGCAGCGTGAAAACGTTCGCTTGTGCGATTCTCGTCGGTGTGCAAACCATCCAAGCTGCGAACTGGCCGATGTTCCAAGTGGACGCAGCACGAAGCGGCTACACGCCGGAACCTTTGCCGCAAACCCTTTACGCCGCGTGGTGTCATCGGACAGCGACGCCACAACCGGCGTGGCCGACTTCGGAGCGGTTGGTCTTCGACCGCTCCTGCCAGCCGGTGATTGCAGACGGCGTCTTGTTCTTTGCGACTTCCGCTGATGATCAGGTTGTTGCCTTGGATGCCGCTACCGGGAAGGTGCGATGGTCGCGTTTCATGGATGCGCCCGTGCGGTTTGCGCCGGCAGTTTGGAAAGACCGCGTCTTCGTGGCGTGCGATGACGGTTTTCTCCATTGCTTTGGCGCGGCGGACGGCCGGGTGCTTTGGAAGTTCCGCGGCGGCCCGCGCGCGGACATGGTGCTCGGCAACGAGCGGATGATCTCCCGCTGGCCGGCGCGGGGCGGGCCGGTGGTGGTGGGTGACATTGTTTACTTCGGCGCCGGCATCTGGCCGACGGAGGGCATCTATCTTTACGCGCTCGACGCGGCGACGGGTAAGAAACTCTGGGTGAACGATTCCTCGGGTTCCATCGAGATGAACCAGCCCCACGGCGGCGCTCGCGCCAAAAGCGGCGTCGCCGCCCAAGGCCACTTCGTCGCCGCCGGGGACACGTTGCTGGTGCCGACGGGCCGCGCCGTGCCCGCTGCGTTCGACAGGACCACCGGCGAGTTCCGTTACTTCCATTTGCAGGTCAACACGAAAACGGGCGGCTCGGAAGCGACGATCATTGACAGCCATTTCTTCAACGGCGGCACGATGTTCGCCCTGACCAACGGCGCCTCGGAGGTGACGTTGAGGAAGATTACGATCAAGAAGGACGATTCGACGGTGCCCAAGGAAACGCCCGCCGTGCGCGTGGCGGCTCATCCGCAGTGGATCGTGTTTTGCATCAGCAACCAAGTGAGCGCCGTTGACCGCCGGAAACCGCTGTCCTCAAAACAGGTCGTTGACAAGAATGGGAAGAAGGTTCGCGCCGCCGTCCTGGCGAAAACGACTTGGAGCACGATTCTCCCAGCAGGCGATCTTGGGTCGCTGATCGTCGCGGGCGACACCGTCGTGTGCGGCGGGAAAAACCAAGTCTTCCTTCTCGACGCCGCTTCGGGTCAAATCAAACAATCTCTTCCCGTGGACGGCTCCGTTTTCGGACTGGCGGCATCGGGCGGACGGCTTTACGCCAGTACGGATCGAGGAAGAATTCATTGTTTCGGTGAAAAGGAAGGTAGAGACCAACCCGATATTGGCGTGGTTGTGCCGGATGCCAATCCCGTTTATGCCCGCGCAGCAGAGGAGATCGTGCGCGCGAGCGGCGTCACGGAAGGATACGCTCTCGATTTGGACTGCGGTGAAGGCTGGCTCGCACTCGAACTGGCCAAACGCACGAAGCTCCGCATCTACGGCGTGGACGCCGACCCGGCCAAGGTGCAGGCGGCACGGCAAATGTTGAAGGCCGCCGGCTTGTATGGCCGTCGAGTCGTCATTCATCAAGCCGACTCCGCGACGGTGCCTTATCCGGATTACTTTGCCGATTTGATTGTCTCCAAGCGGCCATTGGCCACGACACGGATGCTGCGCCCGAGCGGAGGCAAGTTGTGCTTTTGGGAAAACGGCGCGTTGCGACAAACCGTGCGCGGCCCGCTCGCGGGCGCCGGTGATTGGACGCACCTCTACGCCAACTCCGCGAACACGCTTTGCTCCGGCGACGCCTTGGTGCGCGATCCATTCGCCATGCTTTGGTTCCGGGACGTGGGCCAATCCATACCGAGCCGGCACGGACGCGGTCCGTCGCCGCTGGTTGCCGACGGTCGGATGTACCTTGAAGGCATGAACACGCTCCGGGCGATCAACATTTACAATGGAACCGTCCTGTGGGAATTCAAAATGCCCGGCGGCCTGAAACCCTATGATCAAGATCACCTGACCGGTGTCGCTGCCACCGGCAGCAACCTCTGCCTCGGCGAGGACGAAATCTATCTTCGGTTCGGCGGAAAATGTTGCGTCGTGAACAACCGCACGGGCCGCCAAACGGCAGTGTGGGACGCGCCGCCGCCGCCTGACAGGCGGCCGGGCACGTGGGGCTATCTTGCCTACCGCGACCGGACCATTTACGGAACACTGGTCAACACGCAACACCTGCTCAAGGAGTCATGGCGGAAGTTTCTGGGCAAGCTCGATATGACCAGCATGTTCAGCGAGTCATTGTTGTTGTTCGCGATGGACAGCCGGACAGGCAACGTCAAGTGGACGTTTAGGCCCGAGCATTCGATCCGACACAACACCGTCGCAGTCGGCGCCAAACGCATTTATCTGATTGACCGTCCTCTGGCGACAGGAGATTCCCCGAAGGCGGGTCTCTTCAAACCCGCACCCCAACCCGGCGGGCGGTTGGTCTGCTTGGATACCGCCACGGGCAAACTCCTTTGGGAAACCCGTGAAGACATTCTCGGCACGGTGTTGATCTTGAGTGAGAAACACGACGTCTTGCTGATGAGCTACCAGCCGACCCGTTTCAAACTCGACTCCGAACTGGACGACCGGATGGCCGCATTCCGCGCCAGCGATGGCCGGCCGCTTTGGAGCATCACGGACCAATACAAGTCGCGTCCGATTATCAACGACCGCGCCATCTACGCGGAGCCGGGCAAATGGGACTTGCTGACTGGCGAACGTCAACCCTTCGAGTTCAAGCGTTCCTACGGCTGCGGCATCCTTGCGGCTGCCCAACGGCTGCTGGTGTTCCGGTCCGCCACAATCGGCTACGTGGACCTGAAGAAAAACACCGGCACCGAAAACTATGGCGGCATCCGTCCCGGGTGCTGGGTCAACGCCATTCCCGCCGGCGGACTGGTGTTGCTCGGCGAAGCCGCCAGCGGCTGCACGTGCAGCTACCTCAACCAGGCTGCGATCGCCCTCCAACCGCGCGCCGAATAAGGGCAGTGCTCATCGGTTGATGGCAGGATATTGATACCACGACGGTGTGCCGAACCACTTGTGCAACATCTCTTCCTCACCGGGTGGGATTGGCGATGGGAACTTGCCAAGATCGCCGGTCTCGACGATCCATGTGTCGAGCGCGGCGCGCAAGCGAACCAATGCCTCGCGATGTTCACGCTGAGTCGAGTTGACGAGGTTCTTGATTTCGTACGGGTCGTTGGCAATGTCGTAGAGTTCCTCGCTGGGGCCGCGTATCTTCATCAACTCCGACGGCGGACCGGTGAGTTTGCCTTGGGCTTGTAACTCGCGCATCAGCGGAATGACGAGGAAACATTTCTCCTTGTAGCGGTTCAGCGAAGTGAAGGTCGGGCCATCGGTGAAGTTGCGGATGTAACGCCAACGCGCGTCGCGAACGGAACGGATCCGCTGCACGGTCTCGTCAATCCGGTCGCGCGCGCTGAATGCATACTGGCGCGGCGGGTCGGCGAGGAAGTTGCGGCTTTGCATCAACGGCGGACGCGGCACACCGGCGATGGCCAACGTCGTGGCGGTGACGTCGAGAACGCTGATGACCTGTTCGTTGACGGCGCCGGGCTTGATTTGCGATGGAGCGGGAAAGTTTTTCGGCCATCGGATGATCATCGGCACGTGCACGCCGCTGTCGTAACACCAATGGATGCCGCGCGCTTCGAGCCGCCCATTGTCGCCGAAGAAAAGGATGACGGTGTCCTCCTCCAGCCCGTTGGCGCGCAACCGTTCCAGCACCCAGCCGATCCGCCGGTCCATGTAGGATACGGAGTTGAGGTAACGCGCCCATTCCTGACGGGTGATGGGATGGTCGGGATAATACGGCGGCGGCGTGACCTCTTCCGGCTTGGCAATCTGCGGATGTTCGCGTTCGCCGGCCCACTCGACGCGCGCTTTCTTTGCGCTCTGGCGGTCGTAGATGTCGTACTCGTTTTCGTGCGAGTTGACGACAGCGAAGAACGGTTGGCGCGATTTCAGCGCGTTCCAGTCGTCGGATTCGTAGATGGGGCCTTCGTTGACGAAGTTGAGGTCGAGCTTGCCGGTGCCGACGTCGCGGTTGCCAATCTTCTTGATGTTCGCGGTGAAATAACCGGCATCGCGGAGCCGGTGGGTGATTGGCCGGACGCCGGGCGGCAAACGGAAATCGTCGTCGCGGTGCGACCGCATGTGGTGCGTGTCGGTCGTGGTCTGGTACATGCCGGTGAAAAACGCCGAACGGCTTGGCGCGCAAGCCGGGTTGGTTGAGAACACGCGTGTGTAGCGTGTGCCCTCGGCAGCGAGCCGGTCGAGGTTCGGCGTGTGGACGTGCTTGGCGCCGTAGCAGCCAAGGTCGAGTTTGAGGTTCTCGCCCACGAGCCAGAGGATGTTCGGCTGTTTTGCGGCAGCGCAACACCACGGCAAGAGAAGAAGAAAGACGATGTGTTTCATGGATCAATCCAAGTTGGGCTGGCCCAGGCAATTTCGCCGTCGGTTTGGGTCACGCGCACGTAGTAGAACGCGAACGGATGATTGCAGCACTTGGCGGCAGGCATCCACGTGTTGCTGATCGGCTCGGTGTCCTGCCAAGCGACGTTCAGATCCATCTGGCCGTTGCCGGGATGCGAGTGCACAACCTTGTTGTTTCGGATGATGTCGAGTTTCGCCACGGGCGCGGTGCCGTGAAACTCCACAGCCAGCTTCCGCACGGAATTGTCCCGCGCGCTCAACTCGGAACCGAATGGATGACCGTTCAGCGTGTAGGTGAGCAGCATCCGCTTGCCGGTCGTGGCGACGACGCGACGATTGCGCATCGCCTCGAAGATCGCTGCTCGGCTGCGCTCGGCGGTCTCGACGCTCATCAAACCTTGCTTGTGTGTCCCGAAAAGAAACTCCGTGCCCCAATGTCCGCTGTGGTCGTCTCCGCCGCCGGTGAAACCGACGCGCCAGCCCATCGCGAGCGCGTTCCGAACGTAGCCCGCGGCAAACGGCTTGGTCTTGCCGGGACGTTCGGGAACTGTGTTCCCGTCTTCCGGGGAGCACTCGAAACTGCCGCGAGTCTGGAAGATCTCGACCAGTTTCTCGTGTTCGGGGCTGTGATCCTTCCAGTCGCAGAAATTACCTCCGTGCGCGGGATGATGAACGATGACGAGCTCCTTTTCCCTCGCCTTCCGCAAAGCCTCGAACAACTGCGGCGGCGACGGAAACTCGCCGTCATCTGACCGATACATCGGGCGGTCGTCTTCGAGATAATAGACGTTGCGGTCGCCATCGCCGTTCTTGCGCCACTTGGCCCATTCGTAGCCGAGGAACGCGACGAACTCCGGCGGCTTGTTCCAACGCTTCACGGCCTCGCGCGTCACCTTCCAGAACTCATCGGAGGTTTCAAACAGATGATCGTGATCCGATGACGCGGCGAAATCCAACAGCACTTCGTTCTTGAGTTGATTGAAGTAGTCGTCAAGGCGGCCGGTGCCGTCGGACATTTCCGTGTGACCGTGAATCATTCCCCAGCAGACAAGACCGTCGGACTTGGAACAACGAATCGGGTTGCTCACAGCCTGCAAACCGGATTCCGTCTCGCACACAGTGAGCCGGTGAATGCCGGCGGACGGGAGCGACACGATTGCCCGCACACAGGTTGAGTTTGGAACTTTTTCGATCCGGGACGGGATCGGTTTTCCGTCGAGCGAAACGGTGATCGAACGCGGTTCGCGCTCTGACAGATTGCTGAGCTTGTCTTCGGGTCGGACGAGAACGGCAAAGGATTGTCCCGGCCGAACCGTTGCCGGCGCGTAGGCGCGCAGATGGTCGGTGTCGCCGCCGAGGATGTGCATGGTGCAGACGGCGACGATGCGCTGTGTTGTGCCTGCGGCCCACACGTCGCCGCCGGCCCATTGTGGAAACTGCGGTTCGGCTTCCCCCTTGGCGACGTTGTAGAGAACAAAGAACTTGTTGAACAAGCGCTCGGAACCGACACGGATTCCTTTTCCTTCTCCGAGAACGACCGTGATCTTCCGTCCTTTCTTAAAGCCGTCCTTTGGCACCGCGAGCGAAAACGTGCCTGCTTGTTTGGCCGGCTGCATCGAGAGACGCGATCCATCGTCACTTACCGCTGACACGTAGCCATCCGCCTGCGGGTCGCGAGTCTGCGCGCCGGGGAAAGTGCCCTTGTTGTTTCGTCCGCCCCAGAGTTGAACCTTCAATGCGGCGCCCGGCGGCACGTCCTTGCAGAGTTGGAACGGGAGTCGCCACGTTGAGAACCCGCCAGCCGTCGCGACCGGCGGTTCCGCATGTGTCAGCGGGATTTCTCCCGGAATTCGGATTGGACGCTTCCAATCCGGCGCGGCTTGTCCCGCCAATGACACGGCGATCCAACATCCGATAACAACTCGCATCAACATTTTCATTGAAACTCCTCTTATCGTCAGGATGTCTCCTTGTAACCGAGTCGGGCGGCAATGGAAACTTCGAAATGACACCGTCTTGCCTCGTGCCGCGCTCTGCGGTACAAGACTGTGTATGAAACTCAAGTTGTCTCTGCTCCTGTTGGGATTTTGCTATGGCGTTTGCAAGGCGGACGACTGGCCAATGTGGCGGCACGACAACGGGCGCACGGCGGCTTCGTCGCTGGAACTGCCCGGCACGCTGCGCCTGCAATGGAAACGCGAGTTGCCGCCGCCGGCGCCGACGTTCCCGGGCGATCTCCGCTTGTGCTTCGACAAGTCCTACGAACCGGTCGTGTTGGGAAAACGAATGTTCCTGCCTTCGATGGTCACCGACAGCGTCGCGGCACTCGACACCGACACGGGCGAGGAACTGTGGCGTGTCTTCGCCGACGGGCCGGTGCGGTTCGCGCCAGTGGCGTGGGAGAACAAAGTCTATTTCGTCTCCGACGACGGTTTTCTGTATTGCGTCGGCGCCGAGGACGGGCGGTTGCTTTGGAAATTCTCGCCGATGGAACCGTCACGACAAGCGTACAAGTTGCTCGGCGATGAGCGGCTGGTTTCGCGCTGGCCGGCGCGCGGCGGCCCGGTGCTCGCGGACGGCACGGTCTATTTCGCCGCCGGTATCTGGCCGTTTGAAGGCGTGGCTGTGTGCGCCGTGGACGCCAACACCGGCAAAGCGCGTTGGGTGAACACCGACTGCGCGCTCGTCAAGGACGGCTTGGTGGACCATGGCTCGCGGTTCGATGGCGGCGTGGCACCGCAAGGTTATCTCACCGTGCTCGGTTCGAGGCTGATTGTGCCCTGTGG
>Ga0172375_10012593_pt1 | contig 10591 bp, 5 predicted proteins | sample LakKiv1m_FD_114537 | JGI IMG/M metagenome (GOLD analysis project Ga0172375, IMG submission 114537) | Freshwater microbial communities from Kabuno Bay, South-Kivu, Congo - kab_092012_11.1m | ecosystem: Environmental > Aquatic > Freshwater > Lake | place: Democratic Republic of the Congo...
ACTGGGCATACAAGAAGTTTTTATTGTGCGGGATGGCCCAAACTTTAGTATTCATTTGCCTCCTGATGTGAGAAATACCGACTTTATGCAAAAAGTTGCAGCGCAGTTTGAGCAGGGAATCACTTTTGAATATACAGTCGGCAATAAAACCATAAAAAAAACTTATACTCCGCGTACCGAAGGCCGCGCTGCTCTTTGCCATTCAGGCGCGCTGGCTTTTTCCCCGGATTTGGTGCAGGACGGCCAGTTAAGCTTAACCCCAGAAGCTATAGGCCGCGCGCGCGCAGAGCAGATCTATTATCTTAATCGTCCGGAGCTGTCTGGTGCTGAAGCCAGGAGCAATAGCACCTATGTGGTTAGCGCAAAAGAAGTGGAAAGGTTAAACAGTTTTACTTTGGAGCGGCGTTTGGCAGACCGCTCTGAACGAGTTAAGGCTTCCGGCCCTAATGTTGATGCCAGATCAGGCTTGCCCAATGTTAACCAGCTAAAGCTTGATGCAGCTGCCCTGTTGGCGCAAAAAAAATCTTTGCGTTTTGCTTTTTTTGACGGTAATGCCATGGGCGCCTGGCGCAGTTTTGGTTTTATCTGTGAGCTGATGATGGATGCTATTATTGAGCAAAGAATGGCTGAAGCTGCTACTGTTTTGCCCCAGGGCATAACCCTTTACCGTCATGGCCCTGGGTCAGAAGAATTTTACCTGCTGGCCGATGGGGAAAAATTTACCGAGGCGGATCTGCAAAAAGCCTGTCAGGATTTTATGACAGCCTTAAATGCCAAGCCTTTGCGCCTTTTTGTTGAAACTCATATTTTGCAGGGAACAAGTGCCGGCCGGCTTTATCTTAGCCAATGGCAGGCGGAAAATCCCGGGAAGAAATTGCCGGCTGTAATACCTGTGGACCTGACAAAAGCAGTAAGAATAGATGCCGCCGGCCAAAAACATGCAGGCATTACTGTTACGGCTGGCATTGGTACTATTAGTCCTGATAACCGTTCTCCGGCAGACACTTTTGAAGAAGGTTTTCGCTCCATAGTTAAGCATGGAGAAGAAGCCAAAAAACTTAACCCGGAACGCAAAAATATGATTGTGCGCGACAGCTGGGAAAGTAATGTCCGGTTTGTTGACAGCCGCATTAAGCCTGATTTTAACGCCAAAGATTTAGCCAGGCTGGGGCTTGAGCCGCGCTCTGCTTTTAAATACGCGGGAAATACTTACAAAGTTTCAGCCTCTTTTGTTTGCCATGGACATGTTGCCATGGTGCTTTATTATTCCAACGGTGACGGTGTTTCTTACGCCCGCCTGGTTTATAAAAGCAATTCCCACCTGACCTGGCATACTCCTTCGCACGGTATTGGGGGGTGGTGGGGGAAGGGGGTAGGCGGCAGTGAATCAACTACCTACCCGCATGAAGTCCAGGCTTTTATGGAAGCGGCTGCAAAGCAAAATAAAGTGGAGATTGGCCGGGCTGATTCTACTTTAATTGAGCAGGGAATCCTGCGGCTTGCTGTTGATGTATCCCAAACTTTTAAGGGTGACTTGCGAACATTAATGAAGCCGATTAAAATCGGCCGGTTTCAGTCTGATAAACCGGAGAGCTTTGTTTTTGACCCCGGTAGAGAGCCGGATCTTTCCACGCTTGAGGAAAAACCTTCATATGAAATTTTTGATCCAGCAACAAAAGAATACGTTGATGCCTATATTGTGCTTTCTAAAGACAAAAAAATCAGTTACTTGTTTGGCAGGGATGCCAAAGGCAATGGGAGCGTTCTTTCTTATCAGGCAACTGATTTTTATCCCAATGAATACGGGGTGAATCAACTGCAGATTTCAGAAGACAGCAGGGAAATTATGGTTCCGCTAAGGGAGCGCGCCGATGAGATGCCGGCCGGATATAGGGGGGGGAAAGCCGGAGAGCATTATATTGATGCTTCCGCCTGGAATAATAAGTTGCCTCCGGTAAAACAGTTCCTTGAAAAAATCGGCCGGCCGGAACACGCCGGAGCCTTAAGTATTAAACTTTCTCTTCAAGAAGAAGGGGCTTTAGCCAAGGGTGAAATGGTTGTTAAGATGTATGACGGCAAGCCATTGATTTTAGTTGAAGTGAAAGCCGGCGAAAGAATGGTTTTTTATTTTAGTGAGAATATAGACATTTGCAATGATGGGACAAGGGTTTTAATTGGAACCAAAAAACTGCCGGCTAATACGCCCGCAAACCTGCGCTCGATAATGTTTCCAACTCCTCAAGCGATGGTAAAGAGCCTGGTCGGTGACCCGATCTTGTTTGATGAAGAAGTCAGGAGCCAGACTTTTATCAGGCATGAAGGAGAATGGAAAGCCAAGGCAGTAACTCTAAATGCTGGCATTAATCCTTTGCCAAAGCCTGTTTTTACTGAAGATCGCATAATTGCGGCGTCAGACGATTTATCAGCTGAAAAACTGGCAAAAAAATACGGTATCCCAAAGCCGCTTGCGGCAAAGGCTCACAATCTAGCTGTTGATACCGCAGAAAAGTTGCAGAGAGCTAAAGTTGAAGTTATGAAAAGAATTGATAAACTGGATGAAAACCATCAGGAAAAAGCCAGGATGAAAGCAGAGGCGGCTAAAGGCTGGGATGCGGCTATTGCAGAAGTAGAACAGGCATCAATAGAAAAAGCAGTGATTGACCGGCTGCAAAAGAAAAGGCAGGCGCTTAAAAAAGAAGGAAGGCTAAAAGAAGCAGCAGAGCTGGACAGTGTTTTAGACGGCAAGATTAAAAAGTTTGCTAAAGCCCACGGCCAAATGCTGGCCCTGCTTTTAACCATGGATGTGGTTAGGCACTGGACAGAAATTGAGCAAGGGGATTTTGGCGGCTTTGCCCAAACTGCGGTTGGTTCTGTAGCCGGTTATGGCTTATTTGTCGGTACAGAGCAGGCAATTGGCCTGGTGGCAGGCCTGCCTAAAACCAGTGCCTTGCCGGCGGCGGGAACGCTTATTCCGGCGGCGCATTCAGCCTATGCGCACAGGCATCATTTTGCTTCGGCTGACAGCGACGCGGCTATGCTGGCAGGTATTGATGTTATAAAAGAAGGCGTGGCCGGCTATCTTTCCACCAAAGCTATGATTGCGGTGACAGCTGCTACAGCTGAAACAGGACCTTTCTCGTTATTGTTTGGTTTGGCAGCTGCTTCCGGCACTTATGTTGTTGCCGGTAAGCTTGCCGAAGTTTTGGGTTATGACAAAGTATTGGAAAAAACCTTTACCCTGGCCGAAATAAAAGATGCTTTTAGGGATTTAAATTATGGTGGGACAAAACTGGTTGTTAGAAACAAGGGGAAAATAAACATGGCGCAAGCCCGGCAAACCCTGGCGATGTTAACTGCCGTGAAAAATTATTTTAACATGTCAACAAGAGAAAGGCTGGCTTTTGCCGCTGATCAGAACAATAAAAATATTGTCATTGCTTTTAATACGCTTTTGTCTATAAAAGAATTGCACATTGAGGATTATAGCGAGCTTTCTCCGGAGGCGTTTGACGCGATCGCCGGGTCTCTTGGCGAATTTTACGGCCAGGATAAATCGCCCGGCCAATATAGGAGGGTAAAAGTAGGCCTTACCACGGCGCAGGAAAAAATTTACCACCCCCTAACCAAAGAGTTGGTGGGGATAAGGACCATATATAAGGCTACAGTTCTGGGGCAAAAGCATCAGGCAACTTTGGGCTGGAACGGGGTGGAGTGGCAGCCCATAGAAGGCACAAAACGCAAAAAAACATTCAAAATAACGGGCGAAACAATAGCTATTGGTGACCCTGCAAACCTGGCGCAAGCTCAAGTGCTGCAAAAAAGAGCAGCGGAAAATATATTTACTCTTTCTTTGCCGGAAATGATCAGTTTGGGTGTTAGCATTCCGTTTGACCAGCTGGAGCGCTTCCCAGTAGTAATGGAAGGGTTGGCAGAAAACTTAAAGATGCTGGGCTACAAAGTGGAAAATAACGGCTTAAACACACTAACACCGGGCAGTCTTTATAAAGCTTATTATCAATTTTGCAAAGATCAAGGATTCCCGTTTGAAGGGGATGAGCATTATAATCCGGATTTAACCTTTTTACCTGATAATAAAGCGCCCAAGCTTGATTATCGAGGCGCAGCCTGGATATTAATTGAACTTGATCCAGAAGCCAAAATACAAATTGAATCAGCAAGACAGCAATTTAAGGAAAGACGGGAAACAGATAAAATTATCAGGATGTTTATTGATCATAATTGAGATTTTCCTCCCATTATGCTATATTATAACCCTCTATGGGGAAACTACGTCATAAAGATCTTATATCAATCCACGACTTAAATCCTTCTGAAATCAAGGATATTTTTGACCTTGCCTCAAGCCTGAAAAAAATGCTAAAAGATGGGGAAAAGCACGAGTATTTGTGGGCTAAATCCCTGGCTATGATTTTTGAAAAACCCAGCACCCGCACCCGGGTTTCTTTTGAGATCGGCATGTGGCAGTTAGGCGGCCTGGCCATTAACTTAGACCAGGAAGCTATTGGCCTGGGTGTGCGCGAGTCAATCGGCGATGTGGCTAAAACTTTGTCACGTTTTGCTGATATTATTTTAATCCGCACCTTTGAACACGCCAAAGTTATTGAGCTGGCGAAAAATGCTGAAGTGCCGGTTATTAATGCCTTGTCCGATCTCTTGCATCCATGCCAGGCGTTGGCAGATTTCTTTACTATTCAAGAAAACAAAGGCAGCCTTAAAGGACTAAAACTTGCTTATATTGGCGACGGTAATAATGTTTGTCATTCGCTGATGTTTGCCGCGGCAAAGTTAGGCGCTAATCTGACCATTGCTTGCCCTAAAGGCTATGAGCCTAACGCGGAAATTGTTAAATTGGCCTTTGCCGATGCCAAACAATCAGGCGTTGAAATCAATGTGTTAAATGATCCGGTTATTGCCGCCAAAAACGCGGATGTTATTTATACTGATGTTTGGGCGTCAATGGGGCAGGAGAAACAGCGTAAAACTAAAAATGCAAAATTCAAAAATTTTCAAGTCAATGAAAAACTGGTTAAATTAGCCAGGCCGGATTATTTATTTATGCATTGTTTGCCAGCCCATCGCGGTGAAGAAGTTGCTGATGGTGTGATTGACAGTTCCAATTCCATTGTTTTTGACCAGGCGGAAAACCGCCTGCATGTGCAAAAAGCGATCCTGACTTTGTTGTTGAATAGTTCCCTCACCCCCTAGCCCCCTCTCCCAGAGGGAGAGGGGGACACAAGCTAGGGAAAAGCAAAGGGTATCCCCTCTCCCTTTGGGAGAGGGGATTATAGGGGTGAGGGCATATAAGGGAGGTTCGTAATGGCAAAAAAAGTAGTCCTGGCTTATTCCGGCGGGCTTGATACTTCGGTAATGATCCCCTGGCTCAAAGAAAACCACGGGTGTGAAGTAATTGCGTTTGCGGCTGATGTTGGCCAGGCAGATGAACTGAAGAACTTAAGAACTAAAGCGCTAAATACCGGGGCAACCAAGGTTTATATTGAAGATCTAACCAAAGAATTTGCTGAAGACTTTCTCTGGCCCATGCTGAAGTCCGGAGCAATTTATGAAGATAATTATCTGTTGGGAACCTCGATTGCCCGGCCATTAATCGCCAAAAAACAAGTAGAAATCGCCAAACGCGAAAAAGCCGATGCAGTGGCGCATGGCGCAACCGGCAAAGGTAATGACCAGGTGCGCTTTGAACTGACTTTCAAGGCTTTAGCGCCTGATTTACAGATTATAGCGCCGTGGCGGGAATGGGATTTAAAAGGCCGGCTGGAAGAAATAGAATATGCTAAAGCCCGCAATATTCCTGTTCCAGTCACAGCCGAAAAACCCTATTCTTCAGACCGCAACCTTTGGCACATTAGTTATGAAGGCGGTATTTTGGAAGACCCCTGGTTTGAGCCAAAAGAAGACATGTTTATTTTAACTAAATCCCCGGACAAGGCGCCCAACCGCCCGACTTATGTTGAAATCGAGTTTGAAAAAGGCATCCCAATTAAAGTTAACAATAAAAAACTGGATGCAGTTAAGCTGATCAAAAAATTAAATGAACTCGGTGGTAAAAATGGGGTAGGCCGGGTGGATATTGTGGAAAATCGCCTGGTTGGCATTAAATCGCGCGGGGTTTATGAAACACCGGGCGGCACTATTCTTTATAAAGCGCATCAGGCGCTTTCAACCATTACTTTGGATAAAGAAGTTATGCATTATAAGCAGTTAATCGCCCAAAAATACGCGGAATTAATTTACAATGGCCAATGGTTTACTCCTTTGCGCGAAGCTTTGGATAAATTTATTGATAAAGTTGAAGAACCTGTCAGCGGAGTAGTGCGCTTAAGACTTTATAAAGGTAGTTGCACAGCGGTTGGCCGCAAGTCGCCTAAGTCGCTTTATCGTCCTGATTTGGCTACATTTGAGAAAGAAGAAGTTTACAACCAAAAAGATGCTGAAGGGTTTATCAATTTGTTTGGCTTGCCCATTAAAGTTGAGGCGCAGTTGAGAAAATAGCCCTCACCCCCTAGCCCCCTCTCCCAGAGGGAGAGGGGGGGCACAAGCTAGGGAAAAGAAAAGGGTATCCCCTCTCCCTTTGGGAGAGGGGATTATAGGGGTGAGGGTTTTAAAGGAGGATGACAATTAAAATGATAAAAAAGAAATCCAAAGTAATGAAAAAAGCCTGGGCCGGCCGGTTTCGCGAGGCTATGGCCAAATCAGCCGAAGTTTTTACGGAGTCAACTCATTATGATGTGCGTTTGTTTAAGCAGGATATTGTGCAAAGCATGGCTTACGCGCGCGCGCTTTACAAAGCCCATATTTTAAACCCCAAAGAATGCAATAAAATCATTAAAACCCTGGAAGACATTTTAAAAGGCATTGAATCCGGCAGAATAAGATTAAAACCAGAGCTGGAAGATGTGCACATGAACATTGAGTCCCTGCTGATTGAGAGAGTAGGGGACATGGGCAAAAAACTGCATTCCGGCCGCTCGCGCAATGACCAGGTTTCAACAGACCTGCGCATGTACTTAAAATATGAAACCACGGAAATTTTGCTGTTAATCAGGAAACTGCAAGCTACACTGTTAAATTTAGCAGAGCAAAATATCAAAGTGATTATGCCGGGTTATACTCATCTGCAGCGCGCCCAGCCTGTCTTATTTAGCCATCACATGATGGCTTATTTTGAAATGCTGCAGCGCGATAAAAAGCGTTATTTAAATAACCTGGAACAAATTGACGTGATGCCGCTTGGCTCCGCGGCACTGGCCGGCACCAGCATTAAAGTGGACCGCCTGGCTTTGGCCAAAGAACTGGGGTTTGCCGCTGTTTCCGCCAACAGCATGGACGCGGTTTCTGACCGTGATTTTGTGATTGATTTTGCCGCTGCTTGTTCAATTTTAATGATGCATTTATCCCGTTTTTGCGAAGAGCTGATTATTTGGTCAACTTATGAATTCAGCTATGTGGAGTTATCGGATAAATACACCACCGGCTCTTCCATTATGCCGCAAAAGAAAAATCCTGATATTGCCGAGCTGATCCGCGGCAAGACCGGCCGGGTTTACGGCAGTTTAATGGGTTTGTTAACCATAATGAAAGGCCTGCCGCTGGCTTATAACCGTGATTTGCAGGAAGACAAAGAAGCTGTTTTTAATGCCATTGACACAACCAGGAATTCCCTGGCGATTTTTGAGGAAATGCTGGCTACGACAAAAATCAATGGCGCGCAAATGGAAAAAGACGCTAAAAAAGGCTTTTTAACCGCTACAGACCTGGCTTACTATCTAGTGGGTCGGGGTGTTCCTTTCCGTGAAGCGCACGCCATTGTCGGCCAGATTGTCAGCTATTGTGAAGAGTCCAACATGCAGCTGGAATATTTATCCTTAACCCAGCTGAAGCAGTTTTCCGAAAATTTTACTTACGATGTAACACGCATTTTATCGTCAGAAAGCTCGGTTTCTTCAAAAGATATTATTGGCGGGACTTCTCCTGCCATGGTAAAGGAAGCGATTAAACGTGCTCGAAAAGACCTACTTCATGATCAAGCCTGACGGCGTGGCCCGGGGCTTGGAAAATGAGATCATTAAAAGAGTTGAATCAGCCGGCCTGGAAATAACAGAGAAAAAAAAGCTTTCTGTTGACAGGGAAACAGCCGCAGACCTTTATTCATCCCACTTGGGCAAACCTTTTTACCCTGGATTATTAAATTTTATTACTTCCGCTCCGGTGGTGGCCATGGTTGTTTCCGGAGAAAATGCTATTTTAAAAATACGCGGGCTTATGGGTGCTACTGATCCGCGCCAGGCAGCTCACGGCACTATCCGCGGCGACTTAAAAGAAGCCAATATTTTTACCGAAGACAAGACTATGAAAAATATTGTCCATGGCTCGGACAGCCCAGAATCAGCGAAGAGAGAAATTAATATCTTTTTTGGAGAAGGAGGAGTTTATGCGGATTAGCGTGAAAAAGGCCTCGGTGACGGACGTAAAGTGCGACCTTTTAGTGGTGAACCTTTTCGAAGGGGTAAAAGTTCCCGGCGGCGCGACTTCTGCGGTTAACAAAAAGCTGGATAATGTTATTCTTGATCTGATTAAAACCGGAGAAATAACAGGAAAACTGGAAGAAGTAAACTTAATCCATACTCAGGCAAAACTGCCGGCCAAGCAGGTGGTGGTAGTGGGTTTAGGCCAAAGCGCAGAATTTACTGTTGATCGGGCTAGGCGGGCAGCAGCAGCAGCTTTAAACGAAGCAAAAAAGATTAAAGCCAAAATAGTGGCTACTGTGGTGCATGGCGCTGGGGCTGGCGGATTAACTTTGCCCATGGCAGCCAGGGCCTTGGTGGAAGGCAGTTTAATCGGTGCTTATCGTTATAAAGGCTATGCCACTGAAAAAGATGATTCGTTTTTTCGGGTTAATGAGCTGGTCCTGGTTGAATTGCTGGAAAGTAAAATAACTGCTATAACCCAAGGGGTAAAAATTGGCCAGATTATTGCTGAATCTGTTAACAATGCCCGTGATTTAGTTAACGGTCCTGCCAATCGTGTTACTCCCACCTATCTGGCAGAGCAGGCTAAAAAAGTTCCCGGAGTTAAAGTGCATGTTTATGGGTTGCAGGAAGCCAGAAAAATGGGCCTGGAAGCATATTATTCGGTTTCCAGGGGATCTAAAGAATCGGCCAAATTTATTGTTATGAAATACGGTAAAGGCAAGCCCGAAATTGCTCTGGTGGGCAAAGGCATTACTTTTGATTCCGGCGGAGTATCGCTTAAACCCTCAAAAAAACTTTGGGAAATGAAAATTGATATGTCGGGTGCAGCCGCGGTGCTGGAAACCATGCGCGCCATCTCAAAATTAAAAGTTAGGAAAAATGTAGTCGGCATTATGCCTTGCACAGAAAATATGCCTGATGGTGAGGCGCAAAAACCCGGCGACGTGGTTGGCTCGCTTGCCGGCAAGACCATTGAAATTATTTCAACTGATGCCGAGGGCAGGATGGTTTTGGCTGACGGCGTTGCTTATGCTAAGAATTTAGGCGTGAAAAAAATCATTGATGTGGCAACTTTAACCGGCGCTTGTGTTTCTGCTTTGGGTGACGCTGCTTCCGGCATTATGGGCAATGATAAAGAATTGATTGAACAATTAATTGAAGCTGGCAAGCATAGCGGAGAAAAACTTTGGGAATTGCCATTGTTAGAAGAGTATAAAGATTATTCCAAATCACAAGTTGCAGACATTAAAAACTGCACCGAGCAGGGCATGGCTGGCCCGTCCATTGGCGGGCTTTTTATCCAAATGTTTGTTGGCGATGCCTCTTGGGTGCATATTGATATTGCCGGCACAGCTTATTTGGATAAAGGCAGAGGTTATTTGGGTGAGGGTGCTACCGGGGTTATGGTTAGAACTTTGACTACTTTGTTGATGGGTTGAGATGAAAACCCTCATCCCCTCTAACGCTAATCACACCTCCCCTTCTCCCAGAGGGAGAAGGGGTAATAATGTAAAATTATTATATTCCAAAGCAAGGGTATCCCCTCTCCCTCTGGGAGAGGGGATTATAGGGGTGAGGGCTTTAGTGTTTTTCCTTCTTTTTTTATTTTTAGCAACGGCTGCCTTTGGGGCTAATCAGGATTTCCACGAAATCTATCGCCTTAAAATTATAAACCAGGTCAGCGGCGAGGTTTTGGTTAGCTCAAACAAAGGCTTGACCTGGGAAGCTATTGGCCAGGTTGTTTACCCCACGCAAAAGGCCAGTAAAACAGGTTTTGCGGCGGCCAAGTGGATGGAACCCGGCAAAGTTGCCGCGACCGCTGTTAATGCCATTCATATTAAAACCGGCTCCAGAGAAGTTGATCAATCGATTTTTTCTATTTTGCCCAAAGAGTTTCTTCTGCCGCCAAAATATTACCGTTCTTTTTTAAGTCCCAACTCTTCTATTTATACCAACATTCCTGCCGGCACTTTAATTTTTGGCGGCGGCTATGCGCCGTTTGTAGGCAATACTGTTCTGTGTAAATCAGAGAGTTTAGGTTTTATGTCTGAACTGCAGGCTAATTATGTGCCGCAGATCGG
>Ga0172375_10012594_pt1 | contig 10591 bp, 11 predicted proteins | sample LakKiv1m_FD_114537 | JGI IMG/M metagenome (GOLD analysis project Ga0172375, IMG submission 114537) | Freshwater microbial communities from Kabuno Bay, South-Kivu, Congo - kab_092012_11.1m | ecosystem: Environmental > Aquatic > Freshwater > Lake | place: Democratic Republic of the Congo...
GTCTTGAAATTCAAAGGAGAACTGTTTGATGCATATAAGAACCCTAAGATTTACCAATTTATACATCTTCCATTACAGTCTGGAAATAATGAGATCCTGAAAAAGATGAACCGTCAATATACTGCGGAAGAGTTTAAACGATTAGTAGAAGAAATCCGGGTGCTTTTTCCCCATATGACTATTGCTACTGATATCATCGTCGGTTACCCTGGAGAGAGTGACGAACAATATTGGGACACCCAGAACTTGGTCAGAAAAGTTATGCCCGATGTCGTTAACCTCTCGAAATTCTGGCCTCGACCAAAAACTCCTGCCGCTCGTCTGACTCCTTTACCGGGCGAAGTTATCAAACATCGTTCTCGAATTCTAACGGACATTTATCATAATATGTCAAAGATGCAGAATGAACGCTGGATAGGATGGGAAGGCAATATCATTATAACTGAAAAGGGTAAAGAACCATCACAGTGGGTGGGACGTAATGAAGCTTATAAACCAGTAGTCATTGAAGGAGACTTCAAGTTGGGCCAAACCGTCCGCGTAAAGGTAGAACGAGCAACCACTTTTGATATTCGAGGATTGGTATTCTTCGAGGGTTAGTTTTTTACCCCCAAGTAGTGAATTACAAAAGATTTAAAAATAAAACAATCTTTTTAAATTAAAATTACCAAATTAGACCTAAAATGATTAATCCCAGTTTACCAACCATTGAACTTTCCCGACATCGTATTTCTGAGGATGTGATGGAAGTGGGTGGTCACGAGATTATTTATGATGTTTTAAGCTCTAGCGCTTGTCCTTCTCTTCCTTTCTTTGCAGGAAGATATGGTGGCAGATATTTTGTTTCTCGAGAAGTTCCCCCTTATTTTCAGCGGGCGTGGATAATGCACGAAGTGGCCTGTTTAGGTTCATCTGAACCGGATCATTGTCTTCGAGCGGTAGAAGAAGAGATGAAACATGTTCCAGAAGGTCGAGAGAAAGAGTATTTAGAGAGTAGGATTGAGTTTTTTGATAAAGCTTTAACTTTAGTTAAGACCATGCCAAACCTTTTTCCTTCTGATTTCGGGACAGGAGCAGGTTCAACCTTAATGCGTTACCAAGAATTATTGTCACAATATGCTTCTAGCATCTTATATAGAATTTAAACTAATCATCCTTCTTTCGTTTGGTCTTCAATCTCGCTCATTAACTGCATTTCTACCTGTTTGCGGATTTCTTCTTCGGTGACAAACTTGCCCGTCTCCACTTTATACGAGTTAAGGAGCACTTTTAGTTTAGCATAAAGATGAGCAACATCTTTGACTAGTTCCCCGGTAAAACCTCCTTCCAAAGGAAACTTCTTGACAAATTTATGGATGATTCCTTTCATGAAGAAAGTCCAAGGTTTCATTCCCCAACGATGTGCATAATCAGTGATAGACCAAGCATCTATGATAATAGTTACATCTCCTTTTTGGTATAATCTTTTCTGTCCGTTGATTACTTCGGCAGTTTCCGTAACGTTGTCCAGAATGATTTTTATCTTTATCATCAACCGTACATAGTTAGAGATCATCTTGTATGGTCTTAATTCGACATAAGTTCTCTTGCCCCCTTCGACCACCGTCTCTTCACTTTTCTTCTCTCTTTTTTCATATCCCTGCTGATCTATGACTTGATTGATAGCAGAGAAAAGTTCTTCTGCTCTGAAAATACCTTTATATCTTATCTCTCGACCGTTGATGATGAGGGCCTTTTCCAGATAATGTTCAGAGTCTAGTGCAGTATTCATGTTCAGCTAGTGTAAGTATATTTGGTCGTGTTTAAGTACGTTTTTATTTTGTGCAAAAGGTCTTCCACATCACTTTTTACCCATGTTTCGAATTTCTCTAAGTGGTTGCGGAAGAAATATTTTTCTAGGACGATCATCATGAACCATTTAAAGGTGCTTCCAGCCCATTTTTCTTTACGGTCACTAAAGACATAAGCATCAAAAGTCATCCGCACTAGTCCTTGACTTAATCGAAGAGATTGTCCTTCTTGTTCTATTTCCACTTCTTTTAAGTCGATCATATTGATCTTTACCATTATGTTAAGCTTGTAATACTCACTGACATTTTTCCACGGTGAGAGAACTAAATGTATCTGTTTACCACTAGGAGTGATCTGTTCTTCATTGACTTTTTCGTACCAATCATACCCTTTTTCGAAAAAGAAGGAGGACACTAATGCGTATAATTCAGAAGCGTTGAATAATCCTTCGTAACTGAACTTGAGATGATCAATTACTAGGTGTCTTTCCGTCATCTTGATGTTCCTCTTTAATTACTTCTTTTGCGGTGGAATATTTCTGCTCGAACTTTTTTTTTCCGAACAGGATCCAGTATAAACTAAGATTTCCGATAATGATTAAGATTAATAATAACAATGGTTCCATTGTTTTAAGAATACGATTTTTCCTTATAAATCTATCTCTCTCGAGTTCATAAAATCATCACTAACACTCTCCATCTAGGCTCTGTCCTAAAAGTCCGCTAACAGTATAAGGTCGAGCTCAATACGATTATATTTCCGGTGCGAAAGGGGGAAGCCCCCTCCGGGGATAAGCACAATAAATAATTACTATGGGGAGCGAGAAGCTGTTAGCGGTCGAATGGAATGAGATTTAGGACAGAGCCTTCCATCTAGTAAACTATATAAAGCGCAAAATTTTACTCTATTCATGCAGAAAAATCAAGATAGATATCGGGATTTAATTCACAAGGAAAGTACACATCCTATTTTTCGTCAAAAATTAACTTTCGAACAAAGGACGGCCGATACTATGACTAAATTTGGAGGAAGCTGGGGGTTTATAACTCTATTCGTCGTGATAATGTTCTTCTGGATCTGTATGAATACCTGGTTACTATTAGAACGTCCTTTCGATCCTTACCCTTTTATTCTATTAAATCTTACTCTTTCCTGTTTAGCAGCATTGCAAGCTCCGATCATTTTGATGTCACAAAACCGAGAGGGTGAACGAGATCGGATTCATGCCCATTATGATTATATGGTTAATAGAAAACAGAACGAGAAATTCAAGAGTTGCTGAAAAATCAGGAAGAGATTAAAGAATTGTTACGTAAAAGAAAATAGAGGTGTGTGAAATGAAGATATTAATAGAATTTAAAGAATTCTTAAATGAATATAAAGTGATAGGGTTAGCTATTGCTTTTATTATGGCTACTGCAGCTACGGCTTTAGTGCAATCTCTCGTAAAAGATATTGTAATGCCCATAATTACCCCTTTCATTCCGGGAGGGGGATGGCAAACCGCTACTTTCACTCTAGGGCCCATAATTATTAGTTGGGGTTCCTTTTTAGCTGCCGTCATAAATTTCTTGATCCTGGCTTTTGTCATCTTTGCTGTAGCTAAATGGGTCTTGAAAGAAGAAAAAGTTACTAAAAAGTAACTTTTTTATTCTCTTTTGTTTTTCTTTACCCTATGAAAAAAGTACCTTATCGTTTATTGTTTCTTTGTGCAGCTTACTTCCTGCTGTTTATCGTATTGATGATTTTTGGAGATAATGCTCTCGCTCTGTTCTTTAATCCCGTTACAGGAAACGTTTCCAATAGCCATTTAGCTCTGTTCTTTGGACTAGTTACTGACTCTTTAGTATATCTAGGAGCGCTAGTTTTTATCTTAACTTTTTTTTCCTTGCTACTTCCACAATGGAAGAAGGTCCGGCCGATTTTGCTTAGCTTATCTTTATCTCTAACTCTAACTAACTTCTTTGTAACTAGCTTGAAATCTTTTTCTCAACGCTTACGTCCGTATCAACTCTTAGGAGAGAAAATCAATACTTTCGGGACTAATCTGCCTTTAGATTCAAGCATGCCCAGTGCCCATTCCGGCAATTCTATGGCCATAGCTGCTTCATTAGGATTTAAAGTTAAGAAGTTATGGCTAGCTATAATTTTGTTTTTATGGGCTTTTTTGCTGGCTTTTACGCGATTATTCTTTGGATTTCATTTTCTTTCCGATGTGATTGTAGGAGGGATTATAGGGCTGTTGATGGTCTACTCTTCCCAACTTTTGATAGAATGGTTATATCAGGAAAAAAAGATCAGTCTAAAAGGAGAATGGATATTATTTTTAGCGATGGTTTTAGTGTGGGGAATTAGTCAAATAAGTCGGTAAGGATAATTAAAAATAATTGTTACTATTTAGAAGTAATATTTATAAATAGAGTTTATTCTGAAATGAGTGTAAAATGGACCAGATTTATGTAGGATTAGAGAACGAATTTAATCTGATGATTAAAGGCAGTTATAAGAGTATGCACCGTTATTGGTCTTCTTGTGAGGATAAATATGACAAACCTCGTTTTAACATTTCTTCTCATGCCATTCGTACCATAATGGGGAATGGGATATATGTCGATGGAGATGATCCGGAAATATGTACTTCTCCGATTAGGATAGAACCTGGTTTTGCTTCCCGCTTTGCTGATTCGGTTTACGTGGCCAGAAAAGAACTGGCTGATTTTGTTAGGCCTAATTCTTATGAATTAGTAGGATTCTCTAGCCATTGGAATATCTCTCGCTCGGTCGCAAGGGAAGTTGAGGATAATGTAATGGGTTCCTTTGCCATTCCTTATTCTTTATTCACGCTCACTCCACTTTCTTGTGGAACAAATCTCCGTAGAAAAGATAATCGTTTAGAACTGTTAGGAGATTATATTGATAGTGAAGAACAAGTGCGCGCTTTTATCTTATTCTTCGCTGCCACCATGATTAGTATTGGTGCTAATTATACTAAATTACCGTTCTTTTGTCCAAATACCGATTGTGAGACAGATGTTAGGATAGATAATTTGGTTAAGGATGGGAGAGATGCTATGGTTGCAGTAAAGACCACTCCTAGCGGTTCTCTAAGGGTAATAACCGCGCAAACTTATCTGGAAACTTATTATGAGTTTTTTCTTCCTGCCTTAAAGAAATTAGGGACAGAAGAGGATTTGAGAATATTAGACGATTTCGTGCGAGGAAAAAAAGAACTGGAAATTGATAAGATGCAGAAATATGCTGTAGTATCATTTCTTCAGAAACCCGACGATTTGTGTTTGGAGTATCATCCTTTTATCTGTATCGATCTAGATAAATATAAAGAGGAAAGAAACCCGCCAGAATGTTTAGCCAAATTCTTAGGTCGATTGGTGTCTGATCCCCAAATCGAAGTTGAAAGTATGGAGTGGCATGAAATAGTATTTAAGAGGAAGGATAATAATTATGAGTATACACTTTCTAATTTAGACCGGATTTATGTGGTGAGTAGAGTCTTAGAACAGGTTTCTCCTCAGAATTGGTATACTGCTTTAGACCAGTTAATTTCCACTCGAACCCGAACCTCTAATCGTTTACACAAAAAGAAAGTGTCTACCATTTCTCGTCTGGAAAATACTCTTCCTCGCCCTGTGGAATGTGCTCCCTTGGAAGACTTAGAACATCTTTTAGTGCAAAAAGAATGGGTTCATAAGATTTATTCTCCTGGAGAGGATCATTCTGGACCTACTTCTTTAGAAGGGTTTTTTAAATCTATTTCTTCGTATAAATTTAGTTGGGAAAATGTGTGGGATAATACCAAAAAATTTAAAGGATTTTTCTTGTTGGGTACATTATTAGGATGTTCATATTTTCTTTATCCCCTATTTAAATACGATTTAGTAGACGTGCATAAGATCCCTGCCGAATCCCATCTGGAAGCATATGCTGTTCCATCTAAGGAAGCTAAAGAGGAACAGAGTGTTCCTTTTTTTGTTCCAGAAGAATTGCCTGTTTGTGAGGAAGGAAAATGAGTATTCTGGATAAACTAAGAGAACCTTATCTAAAGGAGAAGGAAAAGCTTGAAAGAGAAGAAAAGAGAATAAGAAAATTAGAAAAGAGGTGTTCTACCGGATTGAGTTTCTTGCGTTTTACTGTTTTTACTACCTTAACTGCTGTTGCGCTGGCAGGCGGTATTTATTTTATCGGCTCTCTCTTCCAAGATAAAAACGATTTGAGAAAAGTGACAGGTCGTATTGGTGTTCAGATGCAAATTGGAAATTATCAGCAAGCACATCATCAGTTGCTGAACGGTTCGAAATGCGGAGATGAATTGATGGGAATACTTTCGGGAATAAGTCTGGGGAATATCTCTTCTCCCTCTGTCGGAAGTTATTATCATTTTCATCATCCTGAACTGCATGATTCTCTTTTAGAATCCAAGGTATATGAATTATCTTCTTCTCCGGCTACGCTCCTGTCTCGCATGATTTTCCCAAACGGCAAGGAATATCAAGTATTTGTCGATTCTCAGAATACGATTAGAGGATATAACTTGGAAGAGCAAGTCATTCTAGGTAAATTTCCGGGAGAGATTCAAGGGAAATTACATCCTTTAAACTCTTCAGAATTCGTTGCTGCAAATAAGGACGGTTTTGTGTATAAGGGCAGTCTTGCATCTTACTCTAATGGCCAGATTGGCACCAACTTTTCTATATTATTCTATGCTGGAGCAGGTAATTCCTTGAGTGATTTAACCTCATTTACTTATCAGGGGAAGAACGCTTTTGCTTTTGTAACTCAGAAAGGAGATTTTTATGCTATCGATGATTCCGGAAAGACTCTCCTTTCTTTTTCTTCTCCAGTTGATCCAGCTAAGAACACTGATCTGATTCCTCCAAAGATTACTGATCCGGATCGTTTAGAAGGAATGTTCTATCAGGACGGTGAATTAATTTACTTTAACCAGAATGAGGTCACGCATAGAACCGCAAAACTTGAAACGCAAATTACAAATAATAATCTAGGTTTGTGGTTGAACCCCAATAAATATCTAAGAGAAGTGAATTTTTGGAAAGTTAAAAATGGGCTAGTAGTAATCTCTGCCGACGCAGATAATAAACGTGATTGGAAAGGGTTTAGCGGAAACGTTTATTCTGAAAGAATTATCGATGTAAACCGAGACGGAATTGAAGATTGGATTGTTGGTGGAGAATGCCGAATAAACTTGCGTCTTGGAAAGAAAGAATCTTCATCGGGAGAACTCTATCAGTTTTCTACCAAGCCTGAATTCTCAAACAGCTACTTTGTGACTTCTCCGTTAGTTCTAGACATAAATAGCGACGGAAAAGATGAAATTATAGTGGGCACAGATGAGGATAAACTCTATTTCTTCGACCCTGCAAAATTTTCTTCTCCAAGATATTTTACATTAGATTCTGCTTTAAAAGAGGTAGTTACAGTAACTCTAGATGGAAGAAGTTATCTTAACCTCGTTACAGAAAATAGGGTATTATTCTTTGATTTAGATTGGTTTAAAGGATACGAATTGTAATTTGAATTGTAATTTTTATCATGGTAAATAAAGTATCTAACCTTTAGACTTAATTAAAAAATCAATAACCTTTAAATATTCTTATTTTATGCTTATGGCTATGAAACTGCACATCTATCTTTTTCGTCATGCCCAAACTTATTTCAATAGAGATCAAAGGTTTACGGGATGGAAAGATTCTAAGCTTACACTTCTAGGAATAAAGCAGGCACAGATCGTCGCTAAGAAATTAAAAGATAAGAAATTCCAGGTATCATTTCAGACTCGTCTTTCTCGTTCTAAAGATACTTTAAAGGCAGTGCTGAAATACCATCCGGAATGTAAAAAGATTATCACTGATAACCGGATGATCGAACGTTCTTACGGTAAATTGCAAGGGAAGTCCCATGAACAGTTTGTTCATTTGGTGGGAGAGCATGATTATAAGTTATTATTGCACTGGCATAAGATAGACCATTTGCACGGTAGGGAGAAAGAGGAGTTTATTCACATGCATGGTGAGCCAGAATTAAAAATAGTGCGCAGAAGTTATACTCATGTTCCTCCTCGAGGAGAAAGTGTACAGATGGTCGAGAAACGTGTTAAATCTTTTATTCATGATCTGTTGAAAATGATGAAAAGAAATAAAGTTAATGTAGCTATTTCTGCTCATGGTAATTCTATGCGGCCATTTAGACGCTATTTTGAACATCTGACCATTCATGAGATGATGAAATTAGAGAACCCTTGGGATGATTATTTCGAGTATACAATTGAAGTTTAACTAATCGAGATTATCACTCGGAAAAAATAGAAAAATTCTGAGAGTCATCTTTTCCTTTAGGAGTAAAGATAGAATATTTTTTTTCGGTTTCGAGTGTTTCTAAATACTTAATCTCTCGATCACTTATTTTAGAGAAATAATCCCGATTATTTCCCCTGCTAATAAGATCAAAGTCTATTTCAATGAACGTTAAAATTTTCTCCTCTTTGACAGGATACTCGACCATTCGAGAAAGAATAATTTCTTCCAGAGAAATCTTTCTTATTTTCTCTCTCGGAAGAGGATTTATAATTTCAGTAAAATTATCAATGATTCTATGAAAATCATATATGGGAGAATTTCTGATTAAATCTAATAATGAAGAGATATTCTCCTGACTCTCTGCTTCTCTTGCTAATGATCTTTTTCTTACCCATCCCTCCGGCTCTTTTACTCCCATCACTTGAAGAACTAAACGCTGCTCCGTGGTTAATTTTCCTTCAACGATTGCTACTAGTAAAACGGGATCATCTACTATTCGATCAAAAGCGACCAATTCTGCTAAAGGAATGGCCAAAGTGTATTCTTTCTCTCTTAACTTACAATTAAATCTTAATTCATCCCAGCGCATGGAAAGAGTGCTAATTTGTACGTCTCCTGATTCTCGATCTTGAACAGAATTTCCTAGGGCTCTGGTTAAGGGAGAAATAGCTTTTTCTACCTGAATGGGCTGGGGAGAAATCTTGTTATACCCTCTTGGATATCCCCTAGAATCGATAGGCAGTTTTATTTTTCCTTCTACCGCTGCAGTAAGCAGATCCATTTCGTTAGGTTGAAGAATTTCCTGAGCCACTTCTTCAAAAAGTCCGAAATAATGTTCTAAAAGATTTTGAGCGGTTACTTTTCTGGTTCTACCCTTTGAATCTTCAACCCGAAGAAGAGCGTTTCTTCCCTTATTTATGACTTCTGGCGTTCTAAGGATATAACCTTCACGAGTGTTGGTTTCTTGGGGGGTTTTTAGTAATGTATATCCTAATATCTCTCTTATCTCTGCATAACTCTTCTTAGCGAGCCAATCATCAATAGTTCCCAGCATCGCCACTTGAAAGGCTAAAGCCGTAATCACATCTTCTTTTTGAGGAATGTAATCAGCACATATTTCTAACCTTCCATGTTCGCGGTAGCGATACATTACTCCACTACTATGACGATTCTCTAAAAATAGTTGCAGTGCCGGGTTGACAGTTTGAGCTAGAAGGTAACATACTTCACTATTTCTTTTTGCAATCTCCGGAAAAGTAAAATTGTAATGAGCAGAATAACCGTTTAAGTAAAGTCCGCTTCTGGTACGTTGATTATAACGATGTAAGGCTTCTAGAATCACTCCCTGCTGAAGAAAAAGATTCTCCGCCAGGGCAGTAATGCCATCTTCTTTCAAAAGAAAAGGTGAAGTGGTAATCTCGGGATTCTCTTCGTCAACATAAAATGAACCTCCGGTAGCCAATCTAGCGCATGTTGTGCTTTTAGTAAAGCACGGCGCGTCCACCTCTTTAAGTATTTCTGAGAAGTACAAAGAACCATTTAAGGGATTTCCTCCTGTATCTAAGAGAGTGAACTCGTTCTCTATTCCCATTATAACTTTTTTTTCTTTAAGGGTCATTTTCAATAACTCTCTTAGCCGAGGGCCAATCTCTTTCTTCTAGTATTCTACGCCGGAATTCGATAGACTCAGTATTAATAGCTTGATTGAAAAGAACTAAATCTTCTCTGGGAATAGTAAATTCTCTAGTTCCCACTGATCCGAGCTCTATCAATAGGATAATTTCATCCCAACTCATGTATTTTGGTCTAACAGTATTACCTTCCACAAAATTTCTTACTCCCGCCACATTACCGTAAGCTTTGGTTAAAGGAGTCCAAGCTTTTTCGTGATCTATAGGTCGATTTCTTACTTGTTCATATCCAGGAGGACGAAAAGAATAATCTATGGGAAGTTTTCTTTTCTCGTGGACGGAATCTTCTAAAATCTTAAATTCTTCAGGAGTTAAAATTAATTCTGCTGCCGGTCGGAATAATTGGAAATAGTGCTCTAACAATTGTTGAGTTGTAAGAGTACAATAATGTCCTTTGGCATTTCTTAAGTCCAGTTTGGCTCTTCTTCCTTTCTTAATCACTTCCGGTGTTCTAAGAATATCACCATCACCACTTTCTATTCTATCGGCTTTTTCTAGATTAGAATACTTGAAATATTGACGTATCTCTTTTATTTTTAACCCTTGCCCTAAGAGATCGTCGATGGTCCAAAGCATAGCTGCTTGGAAAGCTACTGCGGCAATTACATTCTTCTTGCTATAGATATAATCTCCACATAATTCTATGCGTTGATTATGAAATAGGGGGTTCCAGCGACCCCTTATAATCCCCAGCAACCCACCGCCACCTACTCTGCGACTCTTGCGTGAGTAGCAGTATCTACGGTGGCGGTGAAAGGAAAGAGTTGCTTTTGCACA
>Ga0172375_10012599_pt1 | contig 10588 bp, 11 predicted proteins | sample LakKiv1m_FD_114537 | JGI IMG/M metagenome (GOLD analysis project Ga0172375, IMG submission 114537) | Freshwater microbial communities from Kabuno Bay, South-Kivu, Congo - kab_092012_11.1m | ecosystem: Environmental > Aquatic > Freshwater > Lake | place: Democratic Republic of the Congo...
ATTGTCAATCCCTGCAAAATAGGCAATCTTGCCTTTGTTCTCTTCCATGGATAATATGGTGACGGCGCCGGTTTGGGCCAAGGCTTCTACTATAAGCACTCCTGGCATGATGTGTTCTTGCGGAAAGTGTCCTTTGAAAAAATCGTCATTGGCCGTAACGTTCTTTATGGCAGTGGCACTGTTTCCCGGTTCCAATTCAATAACCTTGTCAATCAATAAAAAAGGTGGTCTATGCGGAATAATTTCCTGAATTTGGTTGCTGTTGAGTAGCATGTCTCTAGTCTCCTTTGTATTTCTTGAATACTATGGTGGCGTTGTGACCGCCAAATCCTAAGGAATTACTGATGGCAACGTCAACTTTTCTAGAAACACCTTTTCCTAAAGTGTAGTTGAGGTCGCATTCCGGATCAAGTTCACGTGTGTTGATTGTCGGTGGAACAAAATCCTCTTTGACGCTCATCAAAGTGAAAATCGCTTCTAAAGCTCCTGTCGCTCCCAAAAGATGTCCCGTCATAGATTTTGTGCTTGAGACGTTCAACTTGAAGGCATGTTCTTTAAAAGCATTCTTTATTGCCAATGTTTCTGTCTTGTCGTTAAGCTGGGTCGAAGTTCCATGTGCATTGATATAATCGACGTCTTCCGGTTTCAAACCGGCGTCAGCGATTGCTTGCAACATACATCTTCTCGCCCCGTCACCATCAGGATCGGGGCTAGTGATATGTGTGGCGTCGCAAGTTGAACCGTATCCGACTATTTCCGCGTAGATTTTCGCACCGCGTTTTTTGGCATGTTCCAATTCTTCGAGGATAATCGTGGCTCCACCTTCGGCAATCACGAATCCTGTTCGATCTTTATCAAAGGGGATACTGGCTCGATTTGGATCTTCACTTTTGCTCAAAGCTTGCATGACGCTGAATCCCCAAACCCCTAGTGGTATTACCGCCGCTTCAGAACCGCCAGTAACCAATGCGTCTGCATATCCGTCGCGAATCGCTCTAAAAGCTTCGCCAATACTGTTGGTCGAACTAGCACATGCGGTAACGTTCGACAAGACCGATCCGTGGATTTTATGTTCAATCGCAATATTGCCGGCAGCGATATTGATTATCGTGGCTGGAATGAAGAAAGGGCTGAGGCGATTATACCCTTTTTCCAATGCTTTTTCATTTTGATTGACAATCATTTCCAACCCGCCAATTCCGCTGGCGTAATATACGCCGGCACGATCAGGTTCTAAATCATTGAAATCAATGGCGCTGTCCTTTATTGCTTCGTTGGAAGCTACCATGCCCATTTGGACGAATCTGTCCATTCTTTTTATCTGTTTGGGTCCGAAATAACCTTCGAAATCAAAACCTTTAACTTCTCCAGCGACTTTGACATCATCGTTGCTGGCGTCAAATCTGGTAATCAGACCGATACCGTTCACTCCGTTCTTGGCATTTTCCCAAGAAGTGATTGCATCGTTGCCGATTGGGTTGATTGTTCCTATTCCAGTCACAACTACTCTTCTTCTCATCATCTGTCCTCCATATGTCAGATCATTCCACCATTGACGCTGATGACCTGTCCGGTGATATATGTTGATTGGTCACTTGCCAGGAAAAGACAAGCATTGGCAATATCTTCGGTACTGCCAAATCTTGCCAAAGGAATCTGACCTAAATAATGTTGTTTGACATGCTCAGGCAGTTCACTAGTCATCTCGGTATCGATGAATCCAGGTGCTACTGCATTGACTCGAATGTTACGGCTTCCGAACTCCTTGGCCAAGGTCTTAGTCAAGCCAATGACTCCGGCTTTGGAAGCCACATAGTTTGCTTGACCAGGATTACCAATCAAGCCTACTACAGAGGTTATATTAATTATCGTACCGGCACGATTTTTTAAGAAATGTCTTGTAATGTTCTTGCACATGTTCCAGGTTCCCTTGAGATTGACATCGATGACTTTGTCAAAATCATCTTCGGTCATTCTCAGCATCAGGTTGTCTTTGGTTATTCCAGAGTTGTTGATAAGAACATCGATTTTTCCAAATGCTTCGATGGCCCTTTCCACCAATTTCTCCGCATCAGCGAATTGAGAAACATCGGCTTTAACAGCCAGTGCTTTTCCTCCGGCAGCAGTAATCTCATTTACAAGATCATTGGCTGCTTTTTCAGAAGAAACGTAGTTGATTACCACGTTTGCGCCACTTTCGGCAAAAGCCTTGATAATTGCTTTTCCTATGCCACGGCTTCCGCCTGTGACCAATACTGTCTTATCATTGAATGAGTACATATCCTCACACCCCCATTATCGTCAATGTTGCCTGCAACGATTTGTTGTCTTCAACATTCAAAACAATCGCTTCCTTATTGATTTTCCTTACAAACCCTCCAAGCGTCGTCTTCGGACCGATTTCGATAAAAGTATCATATCCGTCGCTTAAGCATTGTTCAACCATTTGGTAGAAACGAACGCTGTTTACAATTTGATCCGTCATCACTTTTTTGATGTTGGAAACATAATATGTACCGGTGGTATTGATTAATAATTTTGATTTTGGTTCCTCGAGTTTGATATTTTCAAGGAAATTACCGAATTCTTCAGCAGCCTCGCTCATCAAATTGGTATGAAAAGCTCCGCTGGTATTTAATGGTATCGTCCGTTTCGCTCCGTTAGTCTTGGCTTGTTCCGCAAGAAAGTCAACTGCTTTTGTTTCACCGCTGATTACTATTTGACCATAAGTGTTATAGTTGGCTATTCTTGCATATCCTGGTACTTGTTCGATAAGTTTCTCCAAGATATCAGTGTCGACTCCGATAATTGCATACATCTTTCCGGGATGTTTCGCCGCAGCTTGATTCATGACCTCACCACGTTTGCGAATTATCTTTAGTCCTGTTTCAAAATCAAATACTCCATTGTGAAGATAAGCTCCGTATTCGCCTAAACTTAATCCAAAACTACAGTCAGATTTGATACTTGATTTCTTCAATACTTCGAGTATTGCCTGATACATGGTAAACATCGCGACCTGAGTGTACAGGGTATCGTTCAGTTGCTCCTCGTCTTCAAAGATTATTTTTGTCAAATCATATCCAAGAATTTTCTCGGCGGATTGAAAGACATCCCTTGCGCAAGGATGGGTTTCATATAGATTTTTTGCCATACCGAGATACTGTGAACCTTGCCCGGAGAACATGAAGGCTGCTTTCATTAAATTATTCCTTTATATACTAGGCTGTTTTCGAAGATATCCTTGAGAATCTCTTCGACAGAGCGTAATTCTTTGACCAGACCGGCAGATTGTCCTGCCATGAAACTGCCATTGTCGAGATCACCGTCAAAAACGGCTTTACGTAATGAACCTAATGTCAGTTTTTCTAAATCTTCTAATTTGGCATCGCCATATTTAGTCAGATTCAAGTACTCTCTGGCCATTTTGTTTTTCAAAACTCGGACCGGAGCTCCGGTCTGCCGTCCGGTAACTACAGTGTCGGTATCTTTAGCTCCTAATACCATGTTTTTATAATTATCATGGATAGGGCATTCGTGACTTGCAAGAAGGACCGTGCCAATCTGGACGCCTTTGGCTCCGAGCACATAAGCTGCATCAAGTCCGCGATGATCGGCTATCCCACCGGCAGCGATTACCGGAATATTTACTGCATCGCATACTTGTGGGACTAGAACCATCGTAGTGAGTTCTCCGATATGACCGCCGGCTTCAGTTCCTTCAACGACTAAAGCGTCAGCACCGGAACGTTCGAGCCTTTTAGCAAACGCTACGCTCGGAACAACAGGAATCACCTTGATTCCCGCTTTTTTCCATTTTTCGATGTAGATGCCAGGATTTCCGGCTCCCGTTGTGACAACTGGAACCCCTTCTTCAATGACAACATCGCTGATGGCCGCTGCGTGGGGACTCATCAACATGATATTCACTCCGAATGGTTTGTCTGTTAAGGCCTTGGTCTTTCTAATCTCTTCCCTGACTCGTTCAGCATCCCAACCGCCGGCACCAACCAATCCCAAGCCACCGGCGTTACTTACCGCTGCGGCTAATTGGTGGGTGGCAATGTTAGCCATACCGCCTTGGATTATCGGGTATTTAATATTCAATAGATCTCTTATGTCCATGTCGTTATCTCCTAATATTTGATTAGTGCTCCACCCCAGGTAAGTCCGCCTCCAAAAGCGACAGTTATGAACAGGTCTCCTCTTTTCAGAAAATTCGTTCTTACTGCTTCATCGATGGCAATCGGCACGCTGGCAGCCGAAGTGTTTCCATATTTGTCAATGTTCGTAAACATCTTATCCATGCTGATGTCAAGATCACGCGCCGCTTTATCGATGATTCTCATATTGGCCTGATGCGCCACGACATGATCAAGATCAGCAACGGTTATGTTGTTTCGCTCCAACAAGTCATTTACGGTTTTCGGCATGATTCTTGTGGCATACTTGAAAACTTCTTGACCTTTCATATGGATATGGTCCTGAGGACTTATCGCGTTGATTTCTGGATCTTTTAGGTCTGGATTTTTGCAATACAACAACAGGTCGATATCACCTTGCGATCCGGTGATGATGTCCATGATGTTGTTTTCGACGCTTTGCGAAATCACCATAGCTCCGGCGCCGTCACCAAAGAGAACGCAAGTATTGCGATCGCTCCAGTCGGTTAGCCTGGTCAAAGTTTCGGCACCGACGATAAGGGCGTTCTTGAAAGCGCCGCTTTTTAGCATCTTGTCAGCGAGTTGCAGAGCATAAACGAACCCGCTGCAGGCGGCATTGATGTCAAATGCCGTTATACCTTCGATTCCCAGTTTCGCCTGTAAAAGGTTGGAAACTCCGGGAAAAGCATAATCCGATGTCACCGTAGCCACGATGATCAAATCAATTTCATTCTTTTCTATTCCTGCCGATTCAATGGCTCTTAGTGATGCCTGATAGGCAAGATCCAACGTCGTCTCGCCGACAACAATGTGTCTTTCTCTGATACCGGTACGAGAGTTAATCCATTCATCGCTGGTTTCAACGAAACTTTTCAAATCGTCGTTGGTCAAAACCTTTCCCGGTATATAACTGCCTGTTCCTGCTATTTTTGTATAAATCACCTTTTAATTCCTCCAAGATTCTCATAATTGAATCTCTGTAAGAAACCAAAATTACGAATCTTGTTGTTACGCTGGTAATGGATCTCGGTAGGACTTAACCTCCTGAGTTTGTAATATTCTTCAAGTATTGCGGCTTTTGTGTCTGCATATGTTTTTTCCTTATCGAAATGGGCACCTCCAAGAGGTTCCTTAACGATACGGTCAATAATCGAGAATTCTTCCAAATCGTAAGCTGTAAGTTTCATAACTTCTGCGGCTTTCGGTGCCAGGCTTGCGTCCTTCCAGATGATGCTGGCATAACCTTCTGGGCTAAGGATTGAGTAAATGGCGTTTTCAAGCATCAAAACCTTATTCGCCACGCCCAAAGCCAACGCGCCACCGCTTCCGCCTTCGCCTATTACTACTGAAATCACCGGTACTGTCAGTTCGCTCATTTCCAGTAGGTTCATAGCTATCGCTTGACCTTGTCCGCGTTCTTCCGCGCCGATGCCAGGATAGGCTCCCGGCGTATCAATGATTGTAATTATCGGCCTGCCGAACTTCTCCGCCTGTTTCATCAGTCTTAAGGCTTTTCTATAGCCTTCGGGGTGCGGCATCGCAAAATTTCTTTCGAGATTTTCTTCTAGTGTTTTACCCTTCTGTTGGGCGATAATGGTAAAGACTTGTCCGTCAATTGTACCGATACCACCGATGATGCTCATATCATCACGGTACAGTCTGTCTCCGTGCAATTCGATGAAGTCGGGTGACATGTAATTGATGAAATCCATCGCTGTCGGTCGCAACTGATGTCTTGCTAACAAAACTCGATCCCATGCGGTAAGTTTTGTCATTTCTTTTTCTTTATAACGCTTTATTTCGAGTTTGATCTTGTCTACAGCTTCACTGTTACCGAGTTCGCTAAGTTGTTTCTCCAGATCTTTTACTTTTCTTTCCTTAGCCAAGATATCCATCAGACGGCCTCCTATGGAAAGCTAGTAGTTTTGCCAAAGTGCGCTTCAATTCTTTACGATGCACAACAATGTCGATAAATCCTTTTTCTTCCAAAAACTCGGCGGTTTGGAATCCTTCAGGTAATTTCTGTTTGATTGTCTGTTCGATGACTCTCGGCCCAGCGAAGCCAATCAAAGCTCCCGGTTCCGCAATAATAATGTCGCCTAAGGTCGCGAAACTGGCAGTGACGCCTCCGGTTGTCGGATGAGTCAGGACGCTGATGTATAACAGCCCCATCTTACTATGTTTCGCTACGGCCGCGCTGGTTTTTGCCATTTGCATTAAACTGAAGATGCCCTCTTGCATACGGGCTCCCCCTGATGCCGTAAAAATCACTATTGGCAATTTTTTGTAAATAGCATATTCGAAACTTCTTGTGACTTTTTCACCGACGACCGATCCCATGCTGCCCATAAGAAAATAACTATCCATGACGCCAATCACACACTGTTGGCCATAAATCAGGCCGTATCCGTAAATGTAGGCGTCGTCTAGGTTAGTTTCTTTTTTGTATTTGGCAATCTTTTCTTCGTAGCCATCTTGAAAAAGTGGATTCAAGGTAATGTACCCCAATCCCTTCTCCACGAAAGTATCTTCGTCAACTATATATTTGATTCTATCGATAGCCCGCATCCGGAAATGATTTCCACAGTGTTTGCAGATATAATCATTTTCGATGTTAGACTTCATGTTCACCGTTCTATTGCAGTTAGGACACTTCTCGTATAATCCTTCCGGAACGTCCATGCGCTGCGCTTTTATGAATGAACTTTCTTCTTGGATGACTTTCAGGTTGTTTTTAAGTTGCTTTCTTTTGTTTAAAGTTTTCGATATGCTATTCATAATCCTCATACTCCAACAAGGAATCTAGTTTCTTTTCCACAAAAGAAGTATCAAAATTACCCTTTGAGTAATCGCGATCATTCATTAATAAGTATAAAAATGTCTGATTCGTATCAATGCCTTCCACTACTATTTCTTCTAGTGTGGCTCGCATTTTTTTGATAGCTTCAGTTCTGTCTTCTCCATGCACTATGATCTTGGCGATCATCGAGTCGTAGAAAGGTTGGATCTCATAGTCCTTATAGATGAAACTGTCGAAACGAATCCCGTTACCGGAAGGGATATGAACCAGATTGATTCTTCCGGGACTCGGACGGAAATTGTGTTTCGGGTTTTCGGCATTCAAACGACATTCGATGCTGTGTCCTTTGAGACGCACTTCATCTTGACTGATATTCAGCTTTTCTCCAGCTGCTATTCTGATCTGTTCCTTGATGATATCCATTCCCGTGATCATCTCGGTAATCGGATGCTCCACTTGTATACGTGTATTCATTTCGATGAAGTAGAAATCATCATCGGAAACCAGGAACTCCACGGTTCCCGCGTTTTCGTAATTCACTGATTTGCAGATGCTGATGGCAGCATCGCCCATTCTTTTTCTTAAGTCTTCGGAGATTCCGCTAGGAGCTTCCTCGACTATCTTTTGATTCCGTCTTTGGATGCTGCAATCGCGCTCTCCTAGATGGATTATGTTGCCGTATTTGTCCGCCAATATCTGAAACTCGATGTGTTTCGGATGCAGAAGGAACTTTTCGAGATACATTGTGTCGTCGCCGAACGCATTCTTTGCCTCGGCTCTGGCGGTCTGGAAGGCATTGACAAGTTCATCGATGTCATAGGCTATCCGCATACCTCTACCACCGCCACCGGCGCTGGCTTTAATTAAAATAGGGAAGCCTATATCCATTGCAATCTTTTTGGCTTCATCAATATTCTTGACACTGCCTTTACTACCAGGAACAACCGGTACCCCGGCTTGTATTACCAGTTCTCTTGCTTTGGATTTGTTTCCCATTCTTTTTATTGCATCACTTTTCGGTCCGATGAAGGTGATTCCACATTCTTCGCAAAGTTCTGCGAAGGTGCTGTTCTCACTTAGAAATCCGAATCCCGGATGGATAGCTTCCGCACCTTTGGTTATAGCTGCGGTAATGATGTTTTCCATATTGAGATATGAATCGGAGCTTTTTGCGCCCCCTACGCAGACGCTATCATCGGCTAATTGAACATGTAAACTGTCTTTATCTGCTTCGCTGTAGATAGCAACAGTTTCAATACCCATGTATTTGCAGGTTCTTATAATTCTGACGGCTATTTCTCCCCTATTGGCAACCAATATTTTTTGAAACATGGCTATTCCTGGATTTCCATCACTACCTGGCCATATTCAACCATGGTTGCGTTTTCGACATTTATCTTCTTGATAATGCCGGAAACGGGAGCGGTGATCTCGTTCATTACTTTCATGGCTTCCACGATGAAAAGAATATCGCCTTTATTGATTTTTTGGTTCAGTACGACAAAAGGATCGCTGTCAGGAGATGGAGCCTCATAATAGGTGCCAACCAAAGGCGCTTTGACCTTGATGTTATTATTTTCGGCCTCGACAAGCGTGACTTGTCCCGACCCGGTAACCAGCTGATGTTCATTTTGATTAGCTGGTAATGAAACTGGAGAAACGGGTTCAGAACCCTTTTTCTCCATTTTCACAGTGAAATCTTTTTCGGTTATCTCGAGTTTGTGGATAGTCGATTCTTCAAACTCTTTGATAATACTTTTCAATTGTCTTAAGTCCATTATGATTCTCCTTATAATTTGAGACGCTCAGTCGATGCTTAAGAACTTTTTATTATTTTAGTTTTCCTTCAATGAATTCGACTATTTGTCCTACAGTCTTGAATGATTGGGCAACTTCATCATCGATTGTCAAATCGAATTCGTCTTCGATGGCCATGATCAGTTCTACTGCATCTAAAGAGTCCGCACCCAAATCAGTTACAAGGTCGGCTTCTAATGTTACTTTTTCCTTCTCAACTCCTAGTCCTTCGACGATGAGTTCCTGTAATCTTTCAAAATCCATTTTTGAATCCTCCTAATATATTTTAAAATCTCACTAATTTTACCACTAATTATATATATTGTCAAATTATTTTGATATTCAAATGATTTGAAGTTCAATAAGTCTACAATGATATCTATATATTTATTTTATATTTAGCATTCTTGCGTTATAAGTAAATATCGATTTATTTTTCTAGAACTGTTTTTTTACTACTTAAAAAACAAAAACGAAATCGATTTAAAGCTGATTTCGTTTATTTTAGGTTATTTATCGTTTATTTCGATTATATTGGACTATTTTTTTCGGTTGAGTAACGAATTTTGTTAATAACAGCCTTTCTTGACGGATAAAAAGAATGTAATTGTGTCCATAAGATATTTCTCTATTTTTTTGATTAAATGTAAATCTCTATATGTTCACTATAATCCCTAATCATGTCTTTAATTATATGTTTGTGAATAAATCGGTATAATCCACAGTTTTAGCGGTGATTCCATCGATGATTACTACCTGACCATTGTTTTTAATATACGAAATCCTGTAATCGATTCCATCTAGTGAAAACGATTTTTCAGGAAAATATAATCCATTGTGATACTGTTCATGGACATTAGTTTCATCAAGGCATGCAAATTCATTCAAAAATCCCTTAAGTACCGATTTTATATCCGTAGCGTTACCGCTAACAAGCTTAATCGACGTGGCTTTCCCATTCAAGTTAGGGAAATCAATTTGATTAACGTTTATTCCGACGCCAAGAATCACAGCATCAATCGTTTCATATCCGATGGTTTCCGCTAGAATGCCACAGATCTTCTTTCCGCCGACCAATATGTCGTTAGGATATTTGATGGTTGCTTCGATATCATAATCGTTTTCCAACAGATTCTTTACCGCTACTGCCGCGCGCATGACTATGGGGAATATCTCATTCCGATCCAGACTTTCCTTAATAAAAAGGCTGAAATATAAATTACCTTTTTCACTAAGCCAAACATTATTCAATCTCCCCCGTCCTTTGGACTGGGAATATGCCAGCACAATATCGCCGTTGTTAAGGCTCTCGATATTGGACTTGAGATAATCGTTTGTACTTTCAAGTTCTTCAAAAATATAAGTCTTTCCGTAATTCATTTCATACCCCCCGTTCCTTTAGGACCCGATTCTTACGAAGATTTTTCAAATCTATCTCGCTAAGTACTATTCCCGATAAAACCAAGAACATTCCCGCAAAAAATTGAAAATCGAATGGATCTCCATAAATCGCTATCGCGAATAGAGGCCCAAATAAACTTTCTGATGAAATCAGGATAGCTGCTTCCGATGCATTTGTATTCTTTTGGCCAATGCTTTGCATGACAAACGCTAGAAAACTACCAAAAGCTCCCATCAATACTGCGACTGCCAAAACTTGCACGTCAATTGTGCTCGACAAATTAATTGTCGGGAATCCATCCGTCAATAACAACATTATCAAGGATAATCCGCAGAATGCCAATAATTGAAAGGCCATCAATACGAATAAATCGACTTTTTTCGCCATCTTTCCTAAGAGATATATATGGATTCCAAAAAAGAAAGC
>Ga0172375_10012600_pt1 | contig 10588 bp, 9 predicted proteins | sample LakKiv1m_FD_114537 | JGI IMG/M metagenome (GOLD analysis project Ga0172375, IMG submission 114537) | Freshwater microbial communities from Kabuno Bay, South-Kivu, Congo - kab_092012_11.1m | ecosystem: Environmental > Aquatic > Freshwater > Lake | place: Democratic Republic of the Congo...
GTTTCGTAAGCGAGATACGCAAACAAAAGCACGGCAAGGCACACGAGGAAGAGCAGGCGCGAGGCGACAGCCGGTTTTTTTGTAATCTCAAGGTAGAAAGCCATACCGTTTGAAACGACGAGCGAATATGCGCCAGTGGCAACTAGGAGGATTATCACAGCATAGTCCGCGTTTTGGAATGAGATGAGATAAATTAACGCGAAAAAGCAGATGATTTCCAGCGCCTTGTAGATGTAGAGGTGCGCGCGCTTTTCCTTGAGCAGCATTCTCATCAGTGGATTGGCCTCAAGCTCGCGCCCCTTCTTTTCCGTGCTTTTGAGGGTGAAGAAGAGGTCTGCCACCCATAGCAGCAGGAAGAAGGCGGAAAGGATGATTATGAATGGCAGGATGAACACTCCATCACCTCTTCTTGGCTTTCTTGCCGCGTTTCTTGTATAGCTCAGTTGCTTTGCCAAACCGACCGACCTTGGCGTAATGCTCTGCCGCTTGCTTGTAATCTTTCCTAGATGCGCAGAGTTCTGCCGCCTCCTCGTATTTCCCTTCCTTGATTAATTGCCCGAGCTTGCCTGCCGGCGCTTTGCTCTTTTCTCGTTTTGCTCTCTTCTTCCAGAACAGGAAGCCAACGCCAGCGGCGGCAATCACAACGGCAACAGCAATACCATACTTCACATAAGCGTCCATTCTTGCAGAGTCTGCCATCTGCCTGCTCGAAGCCGCCATGTTTTCCACTTTCCCAAGCTGTCCGAACGCATCAGCGGACTTGTCAAGGAAATCAGAAAGGCTGGTTACCTGCTTTGCGGTTGCCACTGCGCCTTGCGCGCCAAGAAGCGCAGCCTGCGCCTCTGTGAGCTGCTGCTGCGCGTAGATTGTCTTTGCGGAATCTGCAAGGAAGGTGCCTCCCGCGCCTGCTGTGGCGCTCTTGGCGGCCTCCACGCTGCTTTCAGCCTGCAATGAAGCGACTTCAAGCGCGTCAACTATGGTGTTTTTCATCCTCTCGGCTACCCTGCTGAGTTGATTGTTCGCTTCCGCAGCGTCGTTTCTCGCGCTTATGGCGCTGTCCACCGACTGTTCACAGTAGCCAGCTGAAAGCTGCGTCTTTGCCTGCGAGTTGTCGTTCTTTGCCTTGTCAATCTTCTGCCTTTGCGCCTCCACGTCCTGCGCGGCTGCGTCCGCCTTCATCTCTGGCGGCAGGCTCTGAACGACCAAGGCGAGTTTCGTATAGATGGCGTCAGCGTCTGATATCTCAGCCTGCGCAGAGACCATCTGCCTGAAAGCCTCCTTGCACGTCTCAATATTGCTGTTCAGCTTTTCATAAGCGGAGCTTGCCTTCTCCCCTGCCTGGTCGGCATACTCGTTAGCCTTCTCCGCGTCGGCTTTTGCCTCCTCGTCGCTTGCGGAAATGTATGTCTGGGCGCTTTGCAAGTAATTTCTTGCGTTCTGTAGCAGCCCCTTGGAGGTTGCCACTGCAGCGATTTCGTCCCTCGTATCCATCCCGATGTCAGAGGCATTGCTGATAACATCGCTTGCCATGTCAATCCAGGTTTGCGCGTTGACTATGCTCTTGTTTGCCTGGTTGATTGCCAGGCGCACCGGGTCTGGCTGGTATTGCACCTGTATAGTCGTCTGCCTGCTACTGCTCATATAGCTGCCAACCGAGCAGGAAACGTCCACAAGGAAAGGCATTGTGCCGTTGCCGCTGGGTGGTGCTTGTATTGTGGTCTGGAAGTTTTGCATGCCTGAGGGCGGGATGATTCCCAGCTGTTGCAGCGGCATCTGAGAAGTCAGGTAGTCGCAGTCTAGCTTCCTGTTGTCGCGGGATGCGAGCCTGATAAGAACAGTGGTTGAGGACCCGTCAGCCATCTTGAGGATGGACTGGTCTGTGGTTATTTCATAGTTCAGGGGCGCGGTGAGCATGGAATTGAGCAAAATTGCTGAGGAATCAGCTATGGTTCCTGCCTGTGATGCGTAGCTTTTCGCGCTTGATGCGTCATTCACGCAGGCATCATATTCCGCACCTGCGAAATCCGCGCTTGCAGAGTGTTCAGCAGCTCTCGCCTTGGTGAGCAGGCTTTGCGCGCTGGTTGCGGCGGAGGAATGGGTCGGGGAAGAAATACCGTACATGTTTGCGTCCTTGAGAATGCTGTTCAAGAAGTCCAGGCGGGATTGTGCATCTTTGATTGGTGGGGACATGGCATTTATGGCGTTGAGGCAATCGTCATAGGTAGCAGAAAAAGCAGTCGGGAGCAGCATCATTAAAACGGCAAAAACAGCTATGTTTGCGTGCCGGTTCATCTCACACACCTCCAATCAGCATCTTTACCAAGTCTCCGTAGTCTTCCTTGAGTATCTTCTTCGGCTGGATGAAGAACGTTTCCAAATCAGAGAGGGAAGCACCGTATTTGCGCCTGAACTCCGCAAGGAAGTTGTTGTAGTCCTCGAAGTCAATGAATGCCATCTTGGCGATGTACTTGCTGTTCGGACTGGAACCCTCGGCAAAATAGATGGTCTGTGCTGTTGAGGTGAAATCCTTCTCCATCTTTTCGGTAAGCTTCCTGTCTGCGAAGGCATTCCACTGGAAAACAAGCACGTAGTAGAAGCAGACGCCCATTTTCTCAAGGTCGAGCTTGGGGGTGGCACCGGCAAGAAGGCCGCTTTCGGTGAACTTTTTCCTTATGCGCGAAACAGTGGCTTTGCTGACCTTCATTTCCTTGGATATCTCTGTGTCGTTCTTGTCGCCGCCCTTCGTCAAGCTGATTAAGAAGCGCCTTTCCGTTTTCGTCAGCTTGATGGAACTTTGTTGCATATTATCAGTTTATAACGCAACATATTTTAAATATATCGAATACGACGAGCGGTTGATGCTGTAAGCTTTGGAAAGACGAATATGAACGCTTCTATGCACTCTTTTGCATCTCATCATGTTCACGAGGCTTTCTTTTGCCTTCGCCTGGTCCATTCATTCTAGACATAGTAACCACCAACTATACACACCAGCCCAACAAATGACGTCAGTAATGAGATATTAAACAATCCGGCCTTTTGATTAAGAATCTGCTTATTGTGTTCCAAGCAGTCAATTATGTGCCCTTCCAAATCATTTGAATTGTTTTTCTTGTTCCTGAAAAACTCGGGTTTTGGGTCGTCTAGTATAGTTTTGGTCTTGTACGCACCGAACGCTAAACCTATTGATGAGATAATCAAAACCATTCCCACAATGAAGACAAATTGCGAATTCGCAGACATCATCTTGTCGAAGACAAAACTCAAAACTAGTCCATTCGCAGCTATTGCCTGCGCTATTTTTTGGTCTAATGCATCAATATGGCCAAGAACGCGTGCGTGCTTGGAAATCATATAATCGAATAGTCTTGGCTCCATTTGCATGCCCCTCTACTCTATAGCTAATCTTGCTGAAACTCTTCAGCGGTTATAACTATATCATATCCACCAACTTGCTCAATCTTATGCTTGTAAATGCCAGTGTAGGATAGGCTTGCCTCCTCATATCGCTTGAACTTGAACACAGCATCGTTCATCAAATTGCTATTAAACACGCCCAAACTAACTAGCAATTCAAAATCCTCAACCCTTAAACCAGTGACTTTCCGGAATAATTTCGGTTCCAATTTTGTTATCACATCTTTTAGGGTACGTTCTCTAAAGTCAGTCAAGTACATAAAAATTGGTATTCTTGTGGCAAATTTAATCAGTTTTTTCTGTATCTCTTTTCTCTTGCTCATATACTCTTTTTCTTCATCAGATATTTTCTTCTTCTCCGCTGGCGATATGTTTTCATCATCGGCAAGCTTCTGCTTGGCTTTTTTCACTGCATCTGACTTATTGATAATCAATTCAATATCGTTATTCAGTCCCCTGAAACCTTCGATGCTCATTAATGCTTCTAAGGCTTTTGGATTATTTAGAATCTTACTTAAGGTGTTGTTGTCTACATTGACTAACAGGGCACTTTCCCATCTTCTTGCAAGTAACGATGCAGTCGTTCCGCTCATAGCCATGTCAATTATCCCTGAAGCATCAAGCAGTTTCATTGTGCTTCCGTCATAGGCAAGAACTGGAAGAAAATCAATGAATTCCTTGACTTTCTTTTCAGAATCAGACTCATCAAGATTAAGATTGCAACTATAATCCGCAATCTGTTTTAATGCTCTGTTGGGTGCAAAATCAAAGATATAGCACTCGCGCTTGATTATCTCTTCAGCATTTGGAGATTTTCCGTCTGGGTTCTTGACCGTCCATGGTGATTGGACTCTAAACGCAGCTTGGAAGTAGGTTTCCGGGCTTGTAAGGTTTCTAAGCATGAATATGCCCGTCCAAGGCTTAACTGTAACACCTGTAGTTAATTTTCCACAGGACAAGGTAATGGATTTGCTTTTCAAAGGTTCATCCATGGCCTTTTGAACCGGCTTCAATGCATCCAAACCTATGCCTGCGCTGGCACCCGCCGCAACCACGACATTGTAGTCATGATAATACTTATTCTGCTTCTGCATCAATAAATTATGCATTGCATGGCACGAGGCAACATCTGGCAGGAACCATAGGGTATGCGACAGAATGTTCAACAATCTAGTGTCGGAGTAAGGGAAAGGCGGTTTCTTCGCACCTAATTTGAGGTTATCTAGATTTGTAGCTAAATAATTGCCTCTAATCAAATCAAGCCATTTCTGAACATCATTTTCATAGACAAATTTTGCGTCTTTTCCTTCTCCGTTGGTAGAGAAAAAGACATTCAGATCAAAAGAATCAAATTCTCCGCCACTTGCAATATTCATAATCGTGTCTGGCAGCTGGTAGGTAAGCAAAACCATTCTAGGGAGCGCATCGTAAGGATTGTTCTTTCCCTTCCAGTTCTCTTTTGCCCTCTGTTCATCAGAATAAGTCCAATGATATATTTGTTCTTCAATAAATTCCCCTGAAATAAGCGCCCTGAACGGTGTGCCTGATAGATAAAGATATGCTCCTGTTTTGATTGGCATAACACTTTCCAAATAATCAATTTTATCCTGTTCCTCTGGTGCACCTGGCTCCTTTTCTTCAGTTGATATTTCCTTCTCTTCATCAAATAAGTTTTTTGCCAATTCCCTCCAAGCACCATAATGGTATTCATCCAAGATCACACAATCCCATTTTGTCTTGTGGACCCATTCATTCTTTGTTTTAATCCCGCCTATTGAGTTTTTACCTAAATAATCTTGAAAAGAGCCAAAACAAACAAAAGGTTTCTTTTGATTCAACTTGTTATATTCCACATCAGAATGGCTAGAGAAGAATTGCCAATTTTCAAAATCGATATGTTTCAGCAAGTCATCTTTCCAGGCACCTTCCACAGCAGGCTTAAATGTCAGGACAAAAATCTTTTTCCAGCCCATCTTCTTTGCTAGCTGGTATGATGCAAACGTTTTTCCAAACCTCATCTTGCAATTCCACAAAAAACGCGGGGTCTTTTTTCCTTCGTTAAAACTTTCGAAATACTCTGCAGCCCTTCTAACGGCCTCTTCTTGCTCCGGCCTCATCTTGTAATTCAAAGTCCTGTTTTCTTCATTAACAAATCCTTCTTTAAGAGCTAAGACGATGGCTTTGAGTTGTTGGACAGTACATGCAAACCATTCCCCTTTTGGATTCTTAATTCCTTTTTTTCTTAAGAGCCTATGAACTACATGGTCATCAAAATATGTTCCATCCTTCCTCATTGCTGACTCTTCAAAGACGATAGTGTATGGAAGATCGCCGGGTCTTTTTGTAGGATATTGCTCTGCCACTCTTTTCTTAACGTCAACTGCAGTGTATCCTACCTTCAGCAATCCCCCATATGCCTTATCGCAATAGGCATAAATCTTGGGGCTTAGTTCTGGTTTTGGTGGAAAAAACTCCTTAATCTTCGTTCTCATCAGGAACTCCCTCTTTTTGTGTTTCTGAAATCGTTGGTCTGACCATTGATTCAATGAAATCAATTTCAGATTTAGATAATTTATATTTTTTGTACAACTTATCATCTGACCAAGATTCATCAAAATTCTGCATAGGCACAAAAGAATAGACACCTTTCGGTGAATCTTGAGTATTTTTCATTAATAAAACGAGAAATCTAAAGAATCTTGTTTTAATATAAGATATTACATTCTCTGCAGTTATTTTTGATTTATATGGGCCGATAACCAAATAAGTCTCAGAACAGCAAGTGTTAATGTCTCCCAAAAATGGTTTTGCCAATACAAGATATGGGAATGAGCCACGTTCACCATATGCTTTTGCCACATACACTTTATACTTGTTCAACCAATCCGAATGTTGCATAATCTTATTTTTTTCAATGAATCCATTAACCGGATAAGAAAAGATTCTTACTGAGTCTTCAGATTCTTTTTCCTTTACATCCACTATCGTACCAAATCCAAATGGTTTTCTGGAGCTCACATGCTCAATAAAAGATTTTTCATTAAAAGTTTGAATTTTATGTAGAATACTTATTGCTTCATTAAACCGAATAAAAGTAGTGCTGTTCTTTTCTAGTAGCGGGCGCGTCATTACAGACTTTAATCCGCTTCTGTACGATGTTACTTCACAATTTCCATCATAATCCTTTTCCCAAAGGAAGTAGCAAACGCCCCCAGATATATCTACTCCTGGAAAACACTCAGTAGAATCAAAATAATCAACCAACCTCTTAATTCTTTTATCACTCAGCATTTCATTTCGGAACTCGTCTAATCCTTTACCGCCGGTAAACCATCTAGATGGAATGATCATGGTTATGTATCTAGGTTTTAACTTTTTGGCCTGTTGAATAAATTTATGGTAGATGGGCAAAGCACTTTTTCCAAATCCAGCATCATCTAGCTGATACGGCGGATTCCCAATTATAACGTCGAACTTCATTTTGGACACCTCTTCCGGGTCGTGTGTATGGATGAACTGGTAAGCGTGCGACTCTAACTCATCCCCACGATCATATACCTCCTGACTTGCACCGCAATATTCGCACCTTCCATCTTTCCAAGCGTGTTGAGTTTCATCGAATCTTATATTTCCTGAAGCATTCTTGAATTCCGTGCAAACGGAGTATTTTCCATTAGCGTTTTTTGAGCAATAGAGCGATCTGCGGGATACAAGTGAAGTCAGTTCGGTAATTGCTATGCCGTACAGTTGATTACTCAGCATGTGATTGACTCTTATTTGCTTATCCGGAATCTGCGTCTCTAATCCTTTAATGAGCCTTTTCGCTATTTCTCTTAGAAATATCCCTGTTTTCGAGACAGGATCCAGAAATCTGGCATTTTTGTCAGACCATAGCTCTCGTGGCAGCAAATCCAGCATCTCGTTAACAGTTTTTGGCGGCGTGAATACCTCATCATTGCTCAAGCTTGCAAGACAAGTCAGCACGTCTGGATTATAATCAGCCTTATTCATGGTTTGCCAACTCCATATAATTTCTCAGCGGATGGTCTCTATAAACATTTGGTAACACGACATCTTCGCCAGTATCGCTATTGGTTGTAAAACTCCACAACAGGGTTGGACTAAAAATATCTTTGAAAGAATATTCCTTTCTCTTAATTCTCGAATCATTATATGGCATCGACCATTCTGAGAAAATCAGTGGATTGCCTTTAGTGTCCTTCATTGTTAAGGCATCTCCGCAGACTATGTTTTTGCTTAAAATGAATTGTAGAACTTCGACATATTTATCGTTTATATCGTGCTTAAAATTCGTTTTGTATTCTTTTTCAAAGATTTCACATAAACGGCTTCTACACTCTTCGATATTGTCAACTAGCAAGTCAATCCCGTATAGACTAGAGATGACTATGATGCCATATTTCTCATATTCGGGTTGACTTTTTTGATATTTTTGTTTTAGGACGAGCAGTTTTCTGCTTAATATTGCGACCAGAAAGTTTCCTGTCCCACAGGCGGGCTCTAGAAATCTAGAGTCTAGCCGCTCGGTCTCATTTTTTACCAAGTCAAGCATCCCATTCACTTCTCTCTCGTGGGTAAATACTTCGCCGTGGTTTGTTACTCTATCCTTTGATTTTATCTGATTATTATTGCCCATATTATGACCATTTTTTTGATAAGTCATTTTGTTTTCCGGTATTTTTCATCAAGTGTTTTTCCATCTTTGTCTTTCCACTCCATCCAGCCGTTAGTGCTTCTTCCAAGAATAGTGTCCGATGCACTGCTTGGAGACTTGAAAAGATAATCCTCGCTAAAGACGTATAGGTTTCCATTTTGCTTTAGGATGCCTGATTCTTTCAGCCTATTCCTTAGGGAAATGATGCTTTCGTTAGCCGATGGCGCGTCTTGCAGTATTGCGGTGGCCCCCTTGAAAACAGTCAGACCGACTTCCGAATAATTGCCTGCGGCTGTAGCTTCCTTCCCCTTACAGAAAATCAATTTTTCGTCATCTTTCTGAATTTCGTCCAGTATTGGATATCCTAGAGCTGATAGTAGCAATCTAGCCTCATCGTAGAACTTCAGGGCAAAATCTTTGTCAGAGTCAGTCAAGCTTGATTTTGTCGGTGTTGTCGAATTCTGAAGATGAACTCTTTTCGCTGCTGACGCTTTCTCGCAGAAATAACTCTCCAAAAACTTGACGTGAGCCTTATTCAGGTTCTTTTTTTCTGATACAAAGCACACGGCAGTTATCCAGAAGTCCTTCCCCCTGTCGCCATTGTGCTGTTTCAGGCGTTCATAAATGTTTTCCGCCTCCCCGATGTATAGTTCTTGCTTAGTCCCATCTTCCTCCTCGCCAAAAAGAAAATAGACTCCGGGTGCCTTGATTTCTTCCCTTTTTCCTGCGTCTTGAAGGACAGCACGCGGTATCAGAAAAGACTTTACTATTGAATTTTGCTCATCGCAAATCTTCAAGCCACTCGGATTGCCATCGGGTAGATATATTTTGATAGTTCGTCCCAATGTTAGCACCTTCCATTATTGTATCTTCTTCGCTTTCCCAACTTCCGTGCATATCTCATCATTCGCGTTCTTTATCGTCTTAAGTCCGCGCTCTATAGTATCCGTCTTCTCGCTTATCTTTTCAACAATTGAAAGCAGACCCTCGATAACCTGTTGCAGCTCTTGCGCATCGCCCTTCTGAAGGTCGCTGTTGTATTTCTCGGCTGTAAGGTAAGCTATCACTGAAACGTTGGAATAACTCGTCAGAATCACGTTGTTTGCAAGCGCGTAGCTGGAAAGCTCGGGCATCAGCTCGTAAACCTGGTCCGGCACGGCCATGATGCAGTAGCGGACCGTCTTTGGAAGGTTTTGATACTTCCGCACATCATCAATGCTGCCCTCAACCTTCTTTCTTATCTTGTTCCTATAGGACTTCTGCGCTTCCGCATCTTCCGCCTCACTCATCAATTTTACAAGCTCCTGCACATCGTGGCATTTGCAGTCTATCGGAAGATACTTCTCGTCCGCCAGCTTCCAGGCAAACTCGACTTTCAAATTGTTTCCAACGCTGACGTCTGTTTCCACAAGGCGTTGCTTGATGAGGTCTTTCAGATAGTTCTTGAGCACGTGCTCGGCCGCGCTACCCCGTGATTGCGTGCCAAGGAGAAGCTTCTGGAATTGCCCGACCTGCTCCACTGCCTTCTGCACTTGCTCCATCCTGCCCTTTTCATTTGCAGTCGTGTTGTCAAGCATCTGCTTCCAGCTCTTGTCACGCTCGGTTTGCAATGTTGTCTGGTGCTTTTCGTGCTCAATACGCGCCTTCTCGATTGCCTCGAATTTGCCCTTTATCTCGGCAAGCTGCTGGTTGATATTCACCATTGCTGCGCCGGATTCGGAGCCAGTCATCTTCTTTCTCTCCTGTTCGCGCCCGATGTAATAGCCTACAACTCCTGCAAGTACTACTGCAGGCAGACAAATCGCCGCTTCAGCCAAATCCATAAGCTCATCTCACAACAACGCAATTCTTCCGGCAAGCGTTATCTTGAACTTCTCGTCCACATACCCTGCTTCTCTCAATTCCTTAAGGTGTTGATAAAGCATTCCAGGGGTCTTTTGAAGCTTTTTGGCAATGTCCGCTATAGATTTTCCGTTCCTTCTTTCTATCTCTCCCAGAAGCCCGCGCTTCACCTGCGTAAGGCCAAAAGTCAACTTAGGAAGCTCCACTAGGGTATTTATGTCGGGTAGATCGTTGCAGACTATCCTTTCTACAAGCGCGGGCCTGGCATAGCAGCCGTAAAGCACCCCCTGCGCCATCAGTTTTTGCCCGCCAGAAACATTCACAATCGTCTTTCCACTACACTTTTCAAGAAGCTCGACTGTTTTTTTAGCAACAGCAAACAAATCGGATTGGTTTACTTCTACTGGCGGTTTGATGTCCGCAACGCCACCGTAAATTTCACGTACCTTTGCAATGGGCGCCTCAATCTTTCCTATCGTGTCTTTAGCGATTATGAGCTGGATTCGGCTGGGCGAATAGGCGTGCGCCGCTGCAACGAACGGCTCAAAGGAGTAAAACGTGGCTATAAGGTTGGTATCTCCCACAGGTGCGGAATTCTCCGGAAACATATAAAAAGTATATTGTGGGCAAAGCTATTTAATTGTTAAGGAAAAA
>Ga0172375_10012603_pt1 | contig 10586 bp, 10 predicted proteins | sample LakKiv1m_FD_114537 | JGI IMG/M metagenome (GOLD analysis project Ga0172375, IMG submission 114537) | Freshwater microbial communities from Kabuno Bay, South-Kivu, Congo - kab_092012_11.1m | ecosystem: Environmental > Aquatic > Freshwater > Lake | place: Democratic Republic of the Congo...
GCAATCTGATTCTTCCGCGCCACACCCAGCCGGAGAAGGATCTTCAACTCCTTCTCCATCAGCTCGACCTCATCCTGCCCGACCAGCCACCGCCCCGAATCGAAGAGCTGCAAAAGAAATGTGCCGCTTGCTGTCCCATTTGTGATCACGGGCACGCGGATAGGTTGCCTAGGCAACCTATCCGCGTGTGCGCCCCAGGTTTCATGTGCGACAAACACATCCTCATGATCACCGTCTCATTTTCTCCTTTGTCGCCACCCGCAGCCCGTGATACGGTTTGCATCAATTCATTTCTCGGAAGAACGAATGAAAAAGGAAGAGGAATCCATACCTCTCACCAAAGTGTCGCCCCGATCGTCGGCCACGCAACCGTTGCGTGAGCCGACGACCGAAACCGCGCCTCAAACCGTCCTCATCACCGAGAAGGAGATGCAGGAGGAAGCCGGTTCGTCGTCGCTCACGGCCCAGTACACGATTCTTGAGAAGATTGGCGAGGGGGGCATGGGCGTGGTCTACCTAGCGCGCGACCGCAAGCTGGGGCGCTATGCGGCCATCAAGCGCCTCAGCCATAGCGCCATGGTCCACGCGTCGCTCAAGGAACGCTTCATGCGCGAGGCCCGCGCCATTGCCGCGCTGAACCACATTCATATTGTTCACATCTACGCCCTCGGTGAGGACACCGACGGCCCCTACATCGTGATGGAGTACCTGGCTGGACCGCAGGAGGCCTCGCCGAACAAGACCCCCCCCTCCCCTTTCACGCTGGCCGACCGCGTCAACCGTAGCGGCCCCTTGATGGTCAACGACGCCGTGGACCTGGTCATGAAAATCTGCAAGGCCGTCGAGTTCGCCCACGCCTGCGGCATCATCCACCGCGACCTCAAGCCGTCCAACGTGCTGCTGGATGAGACCGGCGAACCCAAGATCGTCGATTTCGGCCTCGCCCGTGTCGCCGACCAAAGCGCCGACCCGCTCACGGTGCCCGGCGAACGAATGCTCTCTCTCGGCTACGGAGCCCCCGAGCAGGAGCAGGACGCCAGTCTCGTGGACAAGCGCGCCGACATCTATGGATTAGGCGCCATCCTCTATTTCAGCATTACCGGCAAGAACCCGCGCTACTTCCGCGAAAACGATGTCCCGGAGCCCATGCGCATGCCGATTCTCAAGGCCCTGGAAACCGACCGGGACAAACGATGGCCCACCGTCCGCGAGTTCACCAGCGCGCTCAACATGATCAAGGAACCATCCAAGATCGAATTGCCCACCGTCAAGACAACGTGGCGCTGCCGGTGGTGCGACACGGTCAACCCGATCGCCATCCAGTACTGCGGCAAGTGCGGATGGGACGGCGGTGAGCGATGCGCGGAATGCGGCACGGAAACACGCGTGGGCATCCAGTTCTGCGGGAATTGCGGGGCCGATGCACGGGAATACGAGCAGGCCGTCCTCCTCCTCAAGCGCCTGAAGCAGTTGCGGGAGCAGAAACAGTTCGAACTCATCCCCCCGCACGCGGAGCGCATTGCCTCGTTCCGCCCGGTCGGCCTCGGTGGCCAGAAGCTCGTGGAACAAATCCGCGCCCTCAGCCGCGAAGCGCAGGATGCCGTTGCGCGACGGGACAAGTTGAAGCAGTCCATCCAATCGGAACTGACCGCCCGGAGCTACGAACGCGTCAAGGAATACGTCAACGAATACAACGCCTTGGCCTCGGACAACCCCTTTGCCGACGCATTGAAGGGGCTGCCCGACTTGACGCTCAAGAGGGATTTGGAACGGGCGAAGAAGGCCATCGAGGACCGGGAATGGGATTACGCGCGGCGCACCTGCCAATGGATTCTCGACAGCATTTCAAAGGACAACGTGGAGGCAAAGGACCTCCTCGCCGTCATCAACTCGCAGCGAAAGCGGGTCCGCCGGCGCAACGTCGCCATTGTCGTCATCGGCCTGTTCTTCCTCTACCTGCTGAGCGCCGCTCCCGTCTTTCGGATGGCCGGCCGGCCTGGCACGGGTAGCGTGTTCTACAGGATCTATGATCCCGTCTTGCTGGTCCACGACTCCACCTTTATGCAGACTCCTCTCGAGGAATACGCCAACCTGCTTGGCGCCACCAACATGTTCAAGGGTCAAGATCCGCAAGCCGACGGCATCCCATCGAGACCGACGACGGAAAAAGACGACAAGATGGCGGCCTACCGGACGATCTACGAGGCCACCCTGGCGAAGCTGGATCTTGAATATAACAAGAAGAAGGAGTCCTGGCCCGGCGAATACCTGGCGGCCCTGAACGAACTGAAACAGAGCATCCAGAAGGCCGGCGACTTCGACGGGTGGGTGGCCGTGAAGAACGAGATTGACCGTTTCAATGCCGACAATCGACTGCCGGACGACATCTCGGCCGTCACGCCCAAGGAACTGCGGGATCTTCAGGCCAAACACCAAGAACGCATGGCTCAATACTCGCTGGAGAAGAGCAGCAAGATTCTCCTGGCGATGCAGGATTACGTGAACAACAACCTCACCCCTCTGCAGAAGGATTTCACCGTGCGTGGCAAGATGAACGATGCCATGAAGGTCAATACGGAGATCAAACGGGTCAAGACGAGTCCCGAAGTCGCGGCGGCCGAGCTTGAAATTGAAAAGCATGATACCGCCCAGCCCCAGAAAAAATAGCGCCTCACCTTGGGCCTGAAAACAACTCACCGACATGCAGATTCCCCGCTACGACACCTCGGGCCGCTGGTACAAAGGCAACACGCATATTCACAGCACGGCTTCCGACGGAGGAAGGACCTTTACCGAACTCGCCCGGATGTATTCAGAACAGGGTTACCAGTTCCTTTTCCGCACCGATCACTGGGTGCCCTCGGACGTGTCCTCCGACACAACCGCCTATCCCCTGCTCTGGCTGGACGGGATCGAACTGGACGGAACGGACCCCGGCGGATCCTACTATCATGTCGTGTGCCTGGGAACTTTCGCCCCTTTCCATCAAGAAAAGGGTTTCGTGGCGGCGATCGAGTCCGCTCGCGCTCAAGGAGGCCTTCTGATCCTGGCCCATCCCTACTGGACCGGTAACACGATGGAAGATGTGGTACGCTGGCATTTCGATGGAGTGGAGGTCTACAACCACGTCTGCCGATGGCTGAACGGGAAGAGCGACAGTTCCCCCCACTGGAGTGCCGCGTTGGCACGCTTTCCCGACACGCGGGGGCTCGCCGTCGATGATGCCCATATCCGCCCCGAGCACCCCGGCTGGAATGGCGGCTGGATCATGGCCAACATGCCGACCTTGTCACGCGACAATGTTCTGACGACCATCCGAACCGGCAACTTCTATTCCAGTTGCGGACCTGAAATCCTCTCGATTGAATATGGGGACCATACGGTCACCGTGCGCACGTCGCCGGTCCAATTTGCGCGGCTGGTGGGTCCCGCGGCTCAAGGCAACCGCGTGGGATCGTTCGATGGCCGACCTCTGACCGAAGCGACCTTTGACATTCCCGGTGACTGGCCCTACGCCTACCTGGAAGTGGAAAATGGGCAGGGCCGTCGGGCCTGGACCCATACGCTGTTCAAGACCGGCTAACCCTGCGTAGATCGACTTAGAAGTGGTAGCGAATCGTTCCCGTGACACTGGCCTGATCGAACACCAGCACATGGGCGCCGATGGACACCTTCTCGGCCAGAAAAATGTCCGCGCCTCCGATGAACCCGAACTGCTGGTCCTCTGAGAATGTCGCATCGTTGGCCAGAAACGTTCCGTCCACAACGGACAGCGCCGGCCCGACGTAGAGATTGAGACTGGTTCGGAGGCTCTTGTCCGCGATCGGGGAAATGTCCTCAAACATCTCATAGCAGACCGGCAGAATCACGGTCAGGTCGGTCCATTCCATGTCGTTGCCGTCGTTTCCCACGTTCTCGGAAGCATAGCTCGCATACTCCACCATCGATTCAATCGAAAGGCGACCGGACAGGAAATCCGGGCTGACAATGTCGTAGTGCCAGATATTCAGATTGACTCCGGCCGACCACTTGAACTTGTAGTCCCCATATTCATCGGAGTTGGGATCCAACGCCGAAGAGGCCCCCAGCGTGAAGAAGGGAGACAGCCACGACGTCACGTCCACGCCGAAGAAGCCGTCGATCGACCGCGCTTCCAGCGTGCCGGCGGCTTCCGCATCGCCCACCACGATGTCCCGTTTGATGGCCTCGAAATCCACGCCGACGCTCAGACGATTGAGGCTGTCGGCAACGACCAACGAGTCCCTTGAAATGGCGCCGGGGAACGATCCCGCCCAAAGAGAACCGCTCTGCAGGCCCAGCACGACAGACAGAATCAGCAATGTCTTACTCTTCATAATCACGTAGCCTCCTTGTCGGATTTCTCCCGTAAACTGGGGCCACACTACCGCAGGTCAGACTCGTCAATCAACCCTTATTCGACACGCGCACGATGCTGTGGCGGGGATGGGCGGCGCGACCTAGCCGGAGCCATTCCGTCGGGTGCCGGCATGCTTCTCCACCTCTTCCATCGTCTCGATTTTCTCCGAGATCTGCAGGAAGAGCTCACGGGACCAGAGCCCGAGCGACGACTTCTCCCTGACGAAGCGATCCGCCTCCTGCCGGGCCGGATCCACGTCCAGCCTGTCGATGGCCGTGCGCAGCAGTCTGAGCAGATCGGTCCGGGTGAGGTGGACATTCCCGGTCCAGTCGCCGGAGTGCCGCAGGCGGGATTCCAGGCGACTCAGGTGCAGTTGCGGATGATGATGGCCGACGTACCAGACCAAGTCATACCAGTCGCGACCCTTGACACGCGTCTTCCACTTGCGGCACAGCACGGCATGCAGTTTCCCGGCAAAGAGGTCGGGTACGCGGTAGGCGCGCACAGAAAAAAACACGGGCAGCAGCAGCGCGCGACTCTCGATATCGAACCCGCCAGGCGGATCGGTATCCACCTCCAACTTGATCTTCAGCACCTCGCCGGCATGCACCGGCCGAGTCGCGGCCGTGGAGGCCCTGACCACGATCAATTGCTGCCGTGTGTTGTCCGTCCAGTGCTGGGCCGGCACATGCCCCCGTTGGAGTACGTCAGCACGCTGTGGCAGAGCAGCCGCTCAAAGGGCTCGCCCCGCACCGTCATGCCCAGGGCGTTCAGACAGGTAAAGTCCGTCTCCATGCGCACGCCCGGGCGATGCTCCTGGGGGAAGCAGACCTCCTTCTCCGGCCCATACTGGGCCCGCCAGCGCCGGACATGGCGCTGGAAGCTCCGCAACTGCCCCTCGTCATACTCGCCCGTGTACCGGTCGCTCAGCCAGTCGAACAGCGCCTTCGCTTCCAGTTCCGGCGCCTCTCGTAGCATCGTCTCGACTTCCGCCCAGTGCGCCTTGAACGTATCCGGGCGCGTGCGCCACTCCCGTTCTGCCGCACGCTCCGACGGCAATCGGCCATCATGCACGTACTGCGCGGCTGTCTTGCGGGTCATCCCCGCCTTCGCCGCCGCCATCTCGATCGTTCCGTCCTTCCGGTATTCCATCAGCAACGTCCTCGCTTGTTGCTCTGTCGCACGCATCGCAGAGCCCTTCCCAAGCTCTGCTCCGCATCTTCTCAGCCCCTCCCGCTATGGGTCAAGCCTACGTCTTTCAGCATTTGGATCACCAGGAGCTCCAGCACCACGGCCGGTGGTACACGGCTTGAGACCAGCTTCCGATGGGCGTCCACCACGGCTTTCTGGCACATTCTCAGTTCTTTTGGAGAAAAGAGTTTGGACTGACCAGCCAGTAACCCGACTCGGAAAGGATGCGTTGTCCGCGGATCCTTGTTCAGTTCCCCGGCGTACTTCGTCTCGGCCTCCGGCGACAATGCCACCCACTCGAAGGTGGACCCTCGGTATCCGTTCCGCTCTCGCAACCATCCCTTGTCCAGGGCCTCCCGATACAGCATGAGTTCCCGAATCCTCCCATGCAGAAGAATGACAAGCCCGATAGGCGACTCTCGCTGGAACATGAGGCGACGAAGCACCTCAAGGGCACTTCCCAACTCCCGCTTCCCCAATGCATCGGCAATATCCCAGGCCAGCGCCGACCGCGAGGAAGACGTTAGCTCCAGTACATCCCGGAGTTTGACCTGCTTGCCAGGCGCTGCAGACACGGCCAACTTCTCCAGTTCATTGGCTATCTGCCGCCCATCCGCGCCCACCTTGCCCATGAAGGCATCCAAGGCATCCTCGTCCATCCCGAGGCCTGCTTCGCGCAGCAATTCGATCACCCGCTCCCGGGTTTGTTTCTCGGCCTGCCAAGGCTTGTCCGCCAATGCGAACTCGTGGATCTGAGCCTTCGCCTTGCAGGCCTTGTAGAAGGCGAATCGCTTGTCCACTTTCGGAGCACTCACGACGAATGTCGTCCCTTGGGACAGACCGCGTTCGACCAGCCCCGTCAGTTTCTCCACTCCCGCCTTGACTGCCTCCGACCGCCCCACCACGGTATCCGCCAGGAAACTGACATCCCTGAACCAGACGGCCTTTGCCCCGCCCAGGAAACCGACCGTCTGCAGCGCCTCGAAACAACGTCCGGCAGCCTGACAGGCAGCGTCAACCGTCTCCGTTGCCCCGTCAATGACCTCCAGCCCCAAGGTCCGGTCCGCCGGAGGCAATGCGGCATCCACGATCTCCTTCGCCTTTGTGGACACGGAGTACTCGTCCTCGCCGAATATCAAGTACACAGGGGATACCATCAATTCAACGATAGGATGCCGGCCGTGCGGCCGCAAGGACTTTTGTGCCCCGGCACGCTGCTTCCGGGTTTTCAGGTGACAGGCGTGGAGAGCTCCCCTACTATGCGCACTGACGAACAAGCGGGAGGCGCGATCCAACACATGGTTGTCAGCGTAATCAACGTTCAACAGAGATACCTACTCAACACGGTCCGGATACAGAAATTAGCCGGCTGGCTGCTGCGAATGGCCGTCGGTGAAGGACAACCGCGAGCGTGGAACGAAGTGACCCTGGTTCTTACGGACAACGAGGGCATTGAGCCCGTAAACCGCGTTCACCTGTCGCGACAAGGTGCCACCGACGTGGTCAGTTTCACGTACCCGCCTATGCCGGGCGAAGGCGACGGGCGAACCGGCGAGGTCCTTGTTAATGTTCAGCGTGCCATAGAAAGAACCGTGTCTCGTAAGAACTGGGACTCCTCGAAGGAACTGGCCCTGTACATAGCCCACGGCTTTGATCATCTGACGGGAGGACGAGACCGCACCGTCACGGGGCGAGCGCGTATGCGACGGACAGAGCTTCGCTGGCTTCGGCAAGCCAGTATTCTGGGACTGACTAACGATCTGATCACCCGTGAGTAACACAGCTTTCGCCACGTAGGACGAGGCCGCAATGACAGAGAAGACACCAGCCTTGGTGCTGCGGATGAGCCCATTTTCACGGACGTCCCGGATTGTCACGTGGCTCACGCCGGACTTCGGGAGAGTGGTGACTCTGATCAAGGGCGCATGCCGGTCCAAGAGTATGTTCCTGGGACAATGCGACCTATTCTATACCTGCGAACTGGTCTTCTATGGACGAGACAGGAACGGCGTCCACATCGCCAAGGAATGCCTTCCCCTGGAGACCCGCCCCCTGTTCCGCACAGACTGGCGCGCCTCGGCTTGCGCATCCTACCTGTGCGATCTTGCCTCCTTGGTCAGCCTCCACGGCCATGGCCAGCATGAGCTCTACCATCTCACAACATCCGCCATGGATTCCCTCTGCTCCACGCGCAGCGAGAGACAGCGTCTGCTGTTCTGGTTCGAGCTCCAGCTTATGCACCTGCTGGGCGTCAGTCCGCAACTCTCGACCTGCACGGCGTGCGGTAATCCAATCCAGGACTCCCCGCCCGTGTTTTTCTCCGCAAAAGGAGGGGGCGTCCTCTGCAAGGGCTGCGCCCGGAAACGCGAAGGCGACTCCGCCCCCCTGGGCCACGACGTTCTTGCCATCCTACGGACGTGGCAGGCATCGATCACGTCGCGCGCCGCCCAGACCACCCGCTGTTCGAAAGGTCAACTCGCCGCTCTCAACTACGTCCTTGATTCCTTTCTCAAATATCATCTCGACAGAATCCCGGAAAGCCGCTATACGGCCCTCCAAACCTTGGCATTCCAAGGACATCAACTCGGAGAAAAGTAGATGAGACAAATTACGCTTCTGTGCTGCTTGCTGGTTCTCGCCGGTTGTTCCAAGAAGGCTCCGCCCCCGGCCGCACCCGCCGCCGCAAAGCCTTCCATTGGAAGTCCTTACAGCTCAACGGTCGCCGATCTCATGCCTCGAGGAAACCCCGCTGATGTCATGGTGGACGTCAACGGAACGAAGATCACTCGCGGTGAAGTTGACGCCGAAACGCAGTACACCCTTCAGCGCGAAGCCGATCGGATTCCACCGGATCAGGTCGAAGCGGCGCGCGCGAAAATACGCAACAGTGTTATTAATCAGTTCATCTACCGTACGGTCTTTCGTAACGAGGCGGAACGCCAAGGCATCCAGGTAACCAAGGAGGATGAGGAGGATGCTTTCAAAGAGATTGCCGCTCGCCTTCCTCCCGGCCTTACGGTCGATGCCATCTTGAAGGGCAGCCCCAAGGGCGAGCAAGCGATGCGCGCCGAACTCGCCTCTGACATCAAGATCAGGAAACTGCTTCAGCAGTTCTCAACGAACGCCATCGAAGTCACCGATCAGGAGGTCACTGATTTTACCACCTCGTACAAGAACAACTTGATGATGCCGGAAACCGTGAGGGCTCGCCACATTCTCGTCGCCCTATCACCCACCGATGATGAGAAAGGCAAGACCGACAAGAAACAGAGGGCCGAAGATGTACGGAAGAAGATCCTTGATGGCGGCGATTTTGCGGCCCTGGCCAAGGAGTTCTCAGACGACCCCGGCAGCAAGGAGCTTGGCGGCGATCTGGGCCGGCCGTTCACCAGGGAACAGATGGTCAAACCTTTCGCGGATGCGGCCTTCGCTCAGGAAACCAACGCGGTTGGGCCGATCGTTGAAACGACATACGGCTACCACATCATCCAGGTGATAGAGCACAATCAGGCCGGAAATGCCCCCCGCGAGATGATCACGGAGTACCTGAAGGGGCAGAAACGCGAGAAAGCTTTTGTCGACTTCCGGGATGGGTTAAAAGCCAAAGCCAACATCAAGTACAACGACGAGGCGGCACCGGAAGTTCCCCAGAAGGGCGTCGTCACCATGCCGTTCCCGGCCTCCAAGTAAACGGACAACAGCGGGAACAGCAAGGAAGAGCGGGACGGTATGTATTCAACGCCGATTAGACGTTGAAACGGAATTCACAGATATCGCCGTCCTCTATAACGTAGTCTTTCCCTTTCAGCAAAGCCTTGCCGTGAGCCCGGACAGCGGATTCGCTTCCGAGCGCCATGAGTTCATCATACTTGATGACATCCGCGCGAATGAACCCCCTCTCGATATCGCTGTGTATTTTCCCTGCCGCCACGGGCGCCAAGGTCCCCTTCCGGATCGTCCAAGCCCTGACCTCGTCTTTACCCATCGTGTAAAACGACATTAATCCCATCGCGTCGTAGGCCGCCCGGTTCATCCGGTCCAGCCCCAAAGACGTCAGTCCCAGGGAGGCCAAGTATTCCTTCCGTTCGCCCGGGTCTTCAATCCCCATGATCTCCTGCTCTATCTTGCAGGCCACGGTGAACGGGTCGGTTCCCTCCTCGCGAACATCCCCTTCGTCCACATTGTACGCCCAGAGAACCGGCTTCAAGGCAAACAGGTTCAGGCTCCTGATTGCCGCCAGTTCGTGTGGCTCCAGCGTCAGACCGCCCAACTTGGTCCCCGCTTCAATAGCCTGACGACAGCGGACCAACGTCTTCTCCTCCAGCACCTGAGCCGGAGTCTGGCCGGCCTTCTTTTCCTTGCCGATCCGTTCCAGCCGTTTCTCCAGAAGTTCCAGATCGGCCAGGAGAAGCTCGGCCTCCAGATTGGCGCGATCCCGCGTCGGGTCGACTGAACCCTTGGGGTGGTACACGCTCTCGGATTTGAAGGCCCTCACCACCAGTCCCAGAAGATCGCATACCCTCGCCGGTTCCATCCAGGATCGGACCATGTCACCATCCTGTACGTCCGGACAGAGAACGAAAACAGTCTCCGCATATTTGGTCTTCTCCGGGTTGACCAACCTCGCAATATCGTCGACACGCGGATCCCGCACGGGCGCAAGACCTTCTATGCTCTCCGTCTCTTTCCTGCCCGGCGGGATGTGGCGCCCGGTCAGAAGCGTGAAGAGTGTCCGCTTGCCCGCTTGCGAATAGCCAAGTAGCGCCACTTTCACAAAGATTACTTCCTTTCCAACGCCCGGTCAGGGGGGTCGATGCCCGCCGTCCACCAAATGAAAACGGCCCCGCTACTCGCAGGGCCGCCGCTCACGAGACAGGATATATGCTTCGGCTAATGTAGTGCGTCCAACAGTTCTTTACTTATGCGCAGGCAATCAAATTCCCGGAATAAGATGTTTTCCAGCGATGTCGGGCCAGTCCGATGGTGTTTCATATGTCAATAGACTTCTGGCGCACTA
>Ga0172375_10012605_pt1 | contig 10585 bp, 25 predicted proteins | sample LakKiv1m_FD_114537 | JGI IMG/M metagenome (GOLD analysis project Ga0172375, IMG submission 114537) | Freshwater microbial communities from Kabuno Bay, South-Kivu, Congo - kab_092012_11.1m | ecosystem: Environmental > Aquatic > Freshwater > Lake | place: Democratic Republic of the Congo...
AAAATGGGTATTCGAACTTACTAAAGAAGGAACCCTATGGTATAATTATTATTTTTTTAAGGATTGTTTCAGATTACTATCTTTAGATGTAAAGGAAAATCAAAAATATATCACCGACTGGGTTGTAGAGAAAATTCAAAATGGGGTGAAAGAAACTTACTTAGTTGAGGGAGAAGCTATTGACGCTGTTTATAATATTATTCAAAATGGGGTGAAAGAGACCAAACACAACGCCTTCGAGGACGGTCTTGCCATGGAAGAGGCCATTCAAAATGGTGTAAAAGAAACTCATTGGAGACGAGTTGACAACCACCCGACTTATTTAGATAATATAATAAAGTAAAATTCGTTGGAACTAATTTCCCCTTTCGATAGCACCACGATACCCTAAAAAATCAGGTTTTGTGGTTGCGAGCTTTGTAATATCTTTAATGCTGTAGTTCATGTCTAACCAACTTGCAAAAATTTCCGCAAATTCTTTTTCTTCCAAAGGAATAACGCTTTTGAATTTAAGATAATCTTCTTTCAAAATAAAGATGGCTCTTGGACTCAGTATTGAATTATAAAAACCCATTCTAGGGTTCAAATTCCGGTCCACAAAAACTTCAGTGTAGTAATCACCCCAATACCTTTTCAAAGGACCATAAATTTTATCCAATATATTAAAACCAATTCTTCTGATTTGTTCTGAACTTACAACTACTTCCATGTTCTTATACTCCGTAATAATCTGAAAGAATACCCATTCTTTCTAAACCTTGATATACCAAAGGTTCTTTTTCCCTTAGTTCATCAGCGGTTTGGTAATTCGATAAAAAAGCTCTAATTTTTTTTGTGGGAATAGAATACAATTTACCCTTGTACATTGTTTCCCCTTTGGGTGTTTCCTGTTTTCTTTTCGAAATCTCAGGCATTGTACCCCCCAAAACTCGATAAACATTTTTCTTTAATCCTGTTGTACCATAAATTTTGTGGGCTTTGTCAATAAACTCCTTTTCATTTTTGTAAAAAGCTTCAGGAGTTTTGTACTTTTTGATTGTTGCATACAAAACATCCATTGGTAAATTTCTTTTTGGGTCCGCAACCCCTTTTTCTCTTTTCAAATCTTTTGTTAAAACGTAAAAACCATTTGCACCAAAATATCTTAAAATTCCTTGCTTCTCACTTGAAAAAAGTTTAGAAAATTCACTGGCAGTTCTGTTTTTTCTAGCCATCTCACTCAAAATTTCCTTTATTTTTTGTAGATTAAAAGGTGTTCTTGTTTTCCTATCACTTAATCTTCCGAGAAGTTCTTGAGCTTTCTCTTGGCTCATTATTAGTGGTAAATCCAAAAAAACATCGGGGTGATTTATTTTGAAATCATCCAATGTTTTATACTTTCCAATTAGCTCTTCAACCGCTTCAATACTCAATTTTTTATTTTTATTGAATTCTGCTTCAATGTTTGAAAGTATGTTGGCGTATTCCTCGTTACCCACCTGTTGTAACAAATCGTACAAAAATTTTGTGTTCTTAGATTGAAATTCCTCAAAAGATTGATAGTTTTTCAGAATGTCCTCAGTGTTTTGTAGATTTACTTGGGATGTTGGGACATCAATACTTTTTGAGGTTCTACCTTTACGTGAACCAGGATTTTTAACATTACTTAAAATTTCTTGGGCTTTATCTTTACCAAATTTTTTGTAAATATAATTGTATGCACCTATATTTTTTATTCTGAAATCGCCAATGGTATCATACTGAGAAGCTAAATTTTTGTAATAATCCTCACCTCTTTCGAATTTTGATTTGAAGTTTTTCAAAACCTCAGGTCTCTGTCTTGCCAAATAAAGATAAAAACTCAGATAGTCCTTTTGAAGTTCTCCGTAACTTGAAACTAAAGTATCGAGATAATTTATTAACTCATCATCATTCATTTGTTCAGCCTTTTCCCGATGCTCGGATTTTGGACGAGCCTCTAAGACTAACTTAATATAAGGTTTAATATTCATAATTTTTCGGATAATTTATTGAGTATATCCAAATTTTTTTGGAGTCTTTTGTTTCTCTCGAGAATTGTTTTCCGTGAGGTTTTCTTAGGTAATGATTTGTGTGACTTAGCCATAACAATAAATACCACAGATACAAATAAAAAAACCCCCATAAGGGGGTTCTTTGTTTAACCTATATTTGATTAGACTACTTGGTCAAATGTAAGAGTAATGTTTCCTCCATCCTCGTACGCCGTCCACGCACAAATGGTTTGAACACCATTGGTAGACAACGTCGCGGAAGCTTCTTCATTTCCGTTAACTTGTATTAACAATAAAATATCTGGTGAAGATACTAAACCTCTGTTAGCCGTTACTCCATCATTTGAATTATATGAAAGATTTGCGGTTACATAAGCTCCGTTCTCATCTGCAAAAGCCAAATTAAGATTTAATGTTTGGCTTGTTTCCGTCCATTCAGCCTCTTCTTGAGAAGCAATTATGGGATTCAAATCCACACCACCTGAGCAAGTAATGGTGTAGTTTGTGTTATTTACAACCTTAAAGTTTGTTCCCCAAAGTTCTGCCATGTTTTTTGTTTTTTATTTAGATTATTATCCCCAATCATCATTCTGAAGTTCAGCTTGAGGAGTTGGCGGTGTAACCACGTTTGGTGTGGTTTGAGTTTGTTTCGTGGACGCAGGCGCACTCCGTGGTGCTCCACTTGGTTGAGTTGTTGGTAATTGTCTTTGAATATCTCCCTTAGGTTGTGGTGGTGTAACACTTTGTAAACCTTTGGGTTGTGGACTTGTACTCTTTTCTGCTGGTTTTCTGAACATTACAGAGTAAGTATCCTTGCCGACTAAACCATCCGATTTGATTCCTACTTGAGTTTGGAAGTTTTTGACAGCTCTGAGAGTTCTGTTACCAAACTTCGAATCTATAGGGCCGGGATTAATTCCAAAAGTTTTCAAAGATTCTTGAATTTTTTTTACAAACTCACCTTTCATCCCAAGTTTAAGTATTTTTTTACCATCTCTCACTTCTTCTTCTGTGGGTGCTTGTTTCCACGCGAATGGTTGTTTGGCTCCACTCGAAGGTAATGGATATAACTTGAAAAGTTCATTAAGGTCATTTTTAACTTTCTCACCCTTCGAATAATCAATTGTGACTGTGGTAAGTAATCCCCCCGATGGTTTTATTGAATATCCTTTATCCTTGAAAAACTTATTAATATTAGCAAGAAGTTGAGTGTTGTATCTTGAAATTTCTGAATTTACATTAGTATCTTTGGCCGTTGGGGCAATAACCAACTGTGGATTTCTTGAATCTATCGCAACCGCGTATGATGCGGTGTTATTTCGCGTTGCTGCAGAACCCCAATTCAAAGAGGTTACTACGGTGTCCTCAACTTTGTAATCAAACTTTCTTGGTTGAGGATTGACACCCATCATACTTTTTTCAAATGTCTTGAAATTTTGCCCACCGTCCACGGTAAGTTGCTCTTGTAAAACTTTTTTTACAATTCTATTCAAGTCCCATTCGGTAAGTTTTATGATTTTTGACATTATACTTTTTTGATTGTTGGTGAGTACTTGTAACAAGAAAATTCAAAAGTACCATCGGGTAATGTTACTTTTAATTTCATATCATTTGATACTTGTACGGTGGTATTTTTGTATACTCCAGGTTTTGGTTTAGTATTGTTAGTATTGTCTGGTTTGATATTCATTTGATTTAACGCAGAATTACCAATAGCCGCCAAACGAGATTGTTCTTCCAAATTTTGATTATCCTCCTTTAAGGACTCCACAATTTTGGAAAGCTGACCCTCAGTAACCTTAAGATATTTACTCTTCATCTTCTTCGTCAGTCTCAACTTTTTCTGAAACCTCCTCCATAGTCTCTTCAACTTCTTCAGTGGTTTCTTCTTTTTTAACTTTGAGTCCGTTCATTTCATTACCAAAGGCAACACCCATGCTCTCATAAAGAGATTGAATTCTATTCTTTTCTTCCTCGGTGATAATTAATCTTTGTCCCATATCAATTTTTTTTATTTATAAATAGTTTATAATGTTCCTTAAGAACTCTGTGGGTAGTTTTTCTAATACTCTCCCCGAATATGTCATAATCAAAATCACCTGTTTCGCGGTCCAACACATCAGAGTCGTAAAAATTATAATCAAATAATCCATTCCCAACTTCGAAGCTAACTCTTTTATCTATCGACTCTTTATCAGCCCCAATATACTTTTCTTCACCATAATCTCTTCTGTACTCCGTTGAGTTTTGAGTCCAATTCACGGTGTATGTTTTTTCTTCAGGAACCACCACATTTTCTTTATTGAGGCTTCCGTCAGTTAGTCTATCGTAATTGTACTTCGCTAAATCGTAAAGAACCCATTTTTCGTCCCCGACCAACTTATCGATTTTTGCAGGGGCACCAAATCTTTGTATAAAATCAAAGAATTCCTCAGGTTCCTCCACCAAATTAACATCATTCCACTCTTCAGGATATGATTTGACAATAAGTCTTAATTTCCCGAGCAAATTCAATTTGTCCATAAAGATAAATAGTCGGACTATCTATCTTTTTTTGCGGCAAGATTTAAGAAAATTTGACCAAAACACGCCCCACAAAAAAAGGCAATAATAAGATTAGGATAGAAGAGATTCAAAACACCGAGTGTGGTCCCAACGATAAAAAGAAACTTATTCGAAATTTCAACTCTCATGTCTGTGTAGTGAAGTTGCTTTTAATTTTGGATTTAGATTGTTTAACCACTCGATTGTAATGGATTCAAACTCCGAGGAATCAATTCTAAACATTGATGTAATTCTATCGAAAAGTAAATTTGGAATGGTAACCCGTCCCATAACCACGGTTACATATTCTTTCCCTGATTTGAGCAAATATGTTGGATTATCCAAGTAAAATTGACGGGTCCATCCATCTTCATAAAAACTATTTGCACGTGAGTCCAATCTTACATAGACTTCACGCTCGATTTGAAGGTCCAGATATTCCCAAACAATTCTTTTATTCATCTTCCAATTCATCACTAAATGTATTGTTCCTACTTTTAGGAACAAAGTATTCGTCCTCATCTTCGAAATCACTCGGACTCATTGTAAATCAGTCTAGGTTGTGTACTATAAATTACTCCAAATGTAGTTCCATCATTAAAGTGCCAAACTTTAACGTAGTATTTTCCCCATATGAGTTTTGCTTGATAAAAATAAAAATCATTTACCTTTCTTTTCGTTTCAAATCCCAAATCCATTTTTTTTGGGGTTTTGGGGGAATATTTACGGAATTTTGTATCCAATTTTGTAAAATATGATTCGTCTAACCAAACATTATCATATACCTTTTGTGCCGTTTCTTTATCAGATTCAAAACGATAATAATATACATTGTTGATAGAATCATACCCTGTTTCGTAGACACAATGATAAAACTTCGAAAAATACGAATCATTTACCTGACCATAAATCAACATCGGTAAAAAAAGGAACAAAATCAAAAATCTTTTCATAAAAAATTAAATTGCAAATATGTTTGAGATTATACCGTACTCAGCACCAAATCTTAGGTTATACCATTTGACTAAAACAGGTTTCAAAGAGTCCCAAGTCATAGAAATATACTTTGGAAGATTCTCCTCAGAGGGAAAATACCACAAAATGTCCATTGTTTTGACAAATCCAACGAGAATGTCAGTCGGTTTTGTTGGAAAACCTGGTAAAATAGACCTATCTACAGGAAAATCGGGATTATATTTCAAATCAAGGTAAGCAAACACCAATTCTTCTCTCACAACTCAACGTGTTGGTCAACCAAAGACATACATTCGTCAAAAGTAATACCTTTTTTTGATATTATTTCCAAGTCAGAACTTGAAACATCTTTTTTTCGAATCACCAAATCTGCAAGGTGAACAGTCTGTTGAACTTGCAAAACCACCTCAAAATTGTTGTAAATCAACGAAATTTCAACCGAATCCTTGTCAAAACTTGAGATTTCTACCTTTTGACACTTATTTCGTTGACACCATACCAATAATGGACTGAAAGGACTAGTACTGAAACTCATCGGGGTTCAATTCTTTTAATTTATTTCTGAATGCAATGTCCAAATCCGTTGAAAGAATACGATGAAGCTGAAGGTCATCCAATATCGGATAATTTTTCAAAAAATAATCGGACAATTTACTTGCGTTCCAAAGTTGGTCTGTAGTTTTACAAGAGTTGATGACCTTGATTATCCAATTGACTTGGTCACCATAATGTTTTGATGTCTGTTCCATAAAACAAAATTACAAAAAAAATTTCAATCAATCAATATGTTCCTTTTTTTTATTTCTTCCTCCAATAATTTTTTTCCAACTGAAGAGGCCCAACAGGTAATACCTCGTTCTCTAAGGGAAAGATATCTCTCAATTAATTCTCGGTTTGACAACTCATTCATTAGACCTCATTTTTTTTCTGAAAAAATAAAAACTGAAAAATTTTACCACGAACATTTTCCATCTTCTTCATGGCAAACCATTTTCCAATCACACTACCAAGAATATAAAATGGAATAATCAAAAAATCACCTGACAACAAACCCTCAATCGAATAAAACACCGAAGCTAAACTCACCAAATTAATCCACACGGAATTCATCAAAAGGGGGGTTAACTTATTTTCGAATGTAAATTTGATTTCTAAAGTTTTGAATATGTTAAACAAAAATTGGAATGCGAAAACAATGATATAATTCATAGTATCAAATATAAGAAACTATATTTGAACTTCAAAACGTTTTTACCGGTCTATACCAGCTCCAAAGTCACGTGTATCAATTATGTCTCTAACAAATATCAAGGCGTTTGGGATGAAAGGTCTTATACTGCGTTCTATTTCACCGATAACGTCCGCATACGATTGACTACCATCAATAACATACAAATCCACACGAATGCTTGGAACACTTTCGTCCTTGGAAATTTTTTGATTTTTTTCGAAATCAATCACTTTTATTTTTTCCAAAGATTCAATTTGATTCAATATATCTATGTCAGACAAATCAAATGATTCTAAAGCATCACTTTTGATGTCATCCAATTTAGAATTAAGTAGTTCTTCGATTCCGTCAATTACTTTTTCTTGGGACTCGTTAAGACCCATAACCTCCTTGATTCTTGATATATCTTCGTATAAGTTCATCAGATATAAATACCCAAGAAACTATTTGATTCTTTTGTAAAGTTTTTTACCCATGAGGTATGGGACATTCGTGTTTTCTTTCTTTTTTATTTCAAGAGTACAGTCTCCATCGGAATCCAAAATTTCTTGTAATTTTTCAGGAGAAAGTTCTGTGGTAAAATCTCCAAATACAATTTCGTTATTTTGGTTTACAAGGTGAAGTTTTACAGGATTTATTCTTGGAGGGATTTCTCCGTATACACGAAAAAGATAATCCATGTATTTGTAATCACACCATACCAAGTAGTTCCATTCTTCACTTGGTTTATAATAAAACTCTTCTCCAATTTCAGGAGAAAAACTTTCCCAAATTAGTTTAACATTCATCACTGAGAAATATCTAAATCAATACCTTCAGGGTCAATGAAAGATTCCTCCAAAAAACCAATAACTTCCTTAAGTGCTTTTCCTTGTTTACTTGGGGTTTCCTCAGCAATAACAGTTAAGTGTAGCGCACCGACCAAAATAGCCCGAGTCTGTTCCAAACTAAGTTGCTGACTACTTGAGATGTCATAATAAAATTTGTCGTCTTGTTCAATAACCTCAACAACAAGTCGAGTTCCTAAATCATTTTCCATAGGATAAAGATAATCGGTAAAAACCGTTTATCAAAGACCCAATCCTTTATCTATAAAAAATTTCTCGACTGAGCCTTTATACCTATCAAGGATAAAACTTCGGAGTTCCTCTTGAAATTCGGGAAATTCTTTTTTGTCAAACTCGTCGATAACGGCAAACATTACAAGTCCCAAAACCAACATGGTATTAAACTCAACAGATTTGTTTTCATCAAATTTGTGATTACTCAAGATTATGTTGAGCACCTTGTCAATAGTGGAAATTTTAATACGTCTTTTTGCCTCACGAGATAAAGTTTCCTCTCTGATAATTCTCAAAATTTTTTCCTTAGAAATCATTTTGTTTTTTTTACACAATTGGGATACCGTTTACCAAACATTGTCTTCATACCTTTCTGAGTATAACCTTTCCAACAACGTTCTTTTATCTCTTTTTTATTTTCATCCAATGGATAATCTGTCCCTAAATCAGCTAAATGTTCGATTTCAACTAATTTACGAAATTGGCTCTCTGTTATTTTAATTTTTTTAATCATCACAAACAATTTCTACGTCTTTCTTCCCAATACTCTTTGATTTCTTTGACTTTATAGTCTTTCAGATACTGAAAAATTTCTTCTTCGTGTTTCGGAAAGTGTTTCATGACCAAATCTTCAATATTATCGAGTATCATCTCACCATAAAATTCCCAATCCTTGAACAAACACGGGTCTTTACTCCTTAGAAAATGATTCAAAGCAGAATCAATGGAAGGAATTCTTCTTTTTACTTGAGGTGAAATTGGTGAACCATCCATTCCCATCATTTCTTTAATCCTTTGTATGTTCTCTTGCAGGTTCATATAAACATAAATAGATTATAAAATAAAAAACCTCCTTTATGGGGAGGGATTCACTATACTTGAACTATGATTGGTGATGATGAGTTACTCGTAGTGGTTACCACATCTTCATCATAAAGACTAAACTGCTCAAAGGGGAGGTAGTACGTCATTTCTTTGGTGTTAAAGGTTATTGCCACTCAAAGAAATTGGAATCCATTTCTTGCTTGTATCCAACAAACCCAAACATCGCAATGGCTATAATGTAGTACACTGGAATAACAATGTATGTTAGAGGGTGATATGGGTTGAGTCGTTTAAGGGTACGAGTGTAACCGTATTCATCTACGTATGTTTTCTTTTGCATCACATACAGACGCTCCAATAGTTTTCTCATTTCTCTTGGGTGTTAATGGTGAATGTTTTATCATGTTTCCAATTTGGTGGTTTGTTAAAAACAACAGAGTTATCTTGGTTCAACCATTTTTTGTAAATCAACTCACCGTTTCGATAAACATAAACTTCATTTCCGATTTTTTCTGAATACATCATTTTTCTTGAATTTTCAATTTTTCATTATGGAGTTCAACCAAATACTCAGCCAATCGTTTATCGAGATGACCCGGAGGTGCCAATAAATATTCTTCTTGGTCTTCACCATCCATATAAAGAACAGGTTCCACAGGTTTTACAATACGGCACCAGCAAGTCTCCCCTTGTTTACAAAAGTCAAGTTTCCACTCAACTCGGAAAGATTTCTCTACAGCCTCATCATAGGTCAACATAACCACACTTTATTTTTTGGTTTCAATCATTTACCCAAAGATAAACAAAAAAACCAAGTCACCAAATTTTTTTATGGAGATAAAAACCAAACCCCTTTTTTACATGGACAAAAAAAAACCCTACTTTTTATTCTCCCTCTGTTTGAATATTTTTTACTTTGTCAACATTTTCTTCAGGTATAGATTTTATAACCGAAAAGTTATAACCCCATGAGTTACCTTCATCACCGGCTTTTGATATTCTCAATGGAGCACTATTATATCTCCCTGTAAATGTGTTCCCAGGAAAGTTCTTTATACTATCCAATTTTTGTTTTACTTCATCCCAATCCACATCAATCCAACTACCATATTTACTAATCATATCATCAAATGAATCGAACCCTTTGGAAAATCCCTGCCAGTTTGTACCCTGAAGAAATGGTGTATCATGTTTAACAAAAATATATCGATACCCCATTTCATTATTTTCTTGGTCAACTTCTTTTTGTCTTTTTTCAAAATATTCTCTTAAATCATCAGTATATTTTTGACGAACAAAACTTCTGAGTCCATGCCAAAATTTGTGATATAGCATTTCATTATTTAAATCATCTGGTATAATATCATCCAAGACACGGTCAATGGTTGAATCAATACTCTTTTGAATATTTTGATTTTTTTTGAAATTTGAGACCATTCTGTTTTTGACACTCTTATCAATTTCAGCAAAGTTAATTCTTCGCCTTATTGATTGATTAAACTCTTCCCTTAATATTATTCTTATGGATTCTTGTAGGTTCATATTAGATTCTTTTATCAGTACATCAGAAATGACATATTTTTCACCATTTAATATTTTTTGTGCTATTCTATGGAATCCATCTAAAATTTCGTATTTATTTCCTTTTTTCAACAAAAATGGTGGTTCTTGTGAATGAGATGTTAATCCATCCTTGATATTTAAAATTGCATCTTCAATAGATTGTCCATCATCATTAATTGGTAATATGTTAGATATCTTTACTCTAACACCCTTAATATATGTTGTTTCTTCCCTTAATATTCTTCTTATGGTTTCTTGTAGGTTCATATGTTATAAATGTCTATTATTTCCACATCCTCAAAATTAGGTATTGTAATCTCATATTCAAATGGATTCATCACTCTTGTTCTTATTGTTTGTTCAATATCTATTGA
>Ga0172375_10012611_pt1 | contig 10582 bp, 9 predicted proteins | sample LakKiv1m_FD_114537 | JGI IMG/M metagenome (GOLD analysis project Ga0172375, IMG submission 114537) | Freshwater microbial communities from Kabuno Bay, South-Kivu, Congo - kab_092012_11.1m | ecosystem: Environmental > Aquatic > Freshwater > Lake | place: Democratic Republic of the Congo...
CATGCAGCGCTCCCGGTCCGATCGATGTGACCACAGCGGCCTTCTCGCCGGTTACCCAACGCAGCGCGCTGGCGGCGTGCGCCGCGAGGGTCTCGTGGTGGACGCCACATGTGCGCAGCAGGCCTGCGGTCTCGTAGATGCGCAGGACCTCGCCGATCTCGGTGGATCCATGGCCGAGGACGCTCAAGAAGGTGCGCACATCTTGGAGCAGGAGGCCGATGACGATCGCTTCGGAGAGCGTTAGATCAAGGCGACGGGGGAGAGCTCCGGACTCGATCGCTGCCCGTACCCCGCCGGCGGCTGCGATCGACGCAGCGCGGTCGCTGCGCTCGCCGGCGGTCTGTTCCCGAGTCACAAGGCCAGTCTACGGACGCGCCGATACCCCGCCGATCGCCCATCCGCCCCCGAGACACTTCTTGCGTCAGTAACTCGCAACTATTGCGAGTTACTGACGCAAGAACGGGGGTGGGGGGGTGGGGGTCAGCGGGCGAGGTGCGCGGGGTTCTCGATGTCGTGCGGGCTGCACTCCGGAGGAGCGGTAACAGGGTTGCACCGAGCCGGGGAGCCCCCCGGTATCGCTACGGAATAGGGGCTGAAGTCGGGGTTCGGCCTCTCGTAGTCGGTGCTGACGAGCTGCGCGCCGCCGGCGAGCGCGGCATCTCGCATCCTGGTGTCGTTGCTGCGCGCCTGTGTCGTGTCGGCGTCGGCGCGAGTTCTGACGAGCATGTTCGCCGCGAGGGCGTCGGCGATAGCCCGCTTGTCGGCGATCGGGTCATTGAGCTTCGCGAAGGCAGCGTCATCCTCGCCCGGGCGGGATCCGGTGAACATCGCCCGCCCCTCGAGCGACGGGTGGCCCTCGAGGTAGATGTCGCGGAGGCCCTCGTTGTCGAGTGCGAACAGCACACGCCCGCGCACTGCGCCGAGCAGCGGCCATCCGTCCGAGGAGACGGCCTCGCCCAGGGTCGCGTGATCGCCGCGCACGAGGTCGGGAGTGATGAGGTCGTCTTCACCGAAGACAGAGCGGATCTCGGTGTCGATGGCGTCCAGCTCTACGGCGCCGATCGGCAGCGGCACCGTCCACTCGATGGGGGCATCGAGCGTCATCGCCTCGTCCTTTGCTTCCACGAGTATGACGATCGGTACGTGTCCGGGGTGTGCGTCCGACCATGACTTGACCTGTTCGAGACAGGTGACGAACAGGATGCACGTAGTTCCGAAGTCGACGTCCTGGACGTGGAGCACCTTGAATCCCGGCTCGCGCCACGCGGGGTCGGCGGGAGGGTCCTTGCGGAGCACCGGCAGCGCGGCGGGCTCGGCGTACCGGCCACCTTCGGGGTCGGCGAAGACGTCGAGCTCGATCTGGCGCACTCCGGACCGATCGAGCTGTTCCTCGAGGGGTGCGTGGGAGTACTCGAGGGTCGAAGCGAGATCGGGCGCGGCAGCTTGCATCGCGGCGAACAGATCCGGTTCCGCCTGCACGTGGTAGGAGTTGTGCGAACCGAGGATCTGCACGTCGTCGAGCCGCAGGGTTCCGTCGAGCGGGTATTCAACAGTGCCCGACCTGGCGGGCACGGTCTTGCCGGATCTGCCCTGCGTCGAGCTGTCGCCGCTCGGCGAGCACGCCGAAAGCGCCAAGAGCGCCGCAGCGACGAGGACGGTTCCGACTCGGAGCCAGGCGCTGCGTGCGTCTTCGGAGGCCATGACTGGAAGGTACCTCAGCGCCGTCGAGGACCGGGGGAGTCCCCGCCGCCGCTTCGCGCATCGCCCCAGCGCGACGTGAGCGCCGGGCTCGGATCCCGGCGCTCACGTCACATCGTGTGTGGAGTGCAGCTCAGTGGCTGCCGCCGGAGCTGGCGACCACCGGTGCGGGTGCAGGTGCAGGTGCGGGTGCCGGTGCCGGGGGCGCCGCCACGGGTGCGGGTGCTGCGGCCGGTGCAGGTGCGGCGGCCGGCGGCGGCGTGTAGGACCCACTCGAGGACGGCGCCGTGTAGCCGGCCGACGGCGATGCCCCTGCACCCAGGTGACGGCGGACGATGATCCGCACGACGCGCCTGGGCGGCGGTGCTGTTGCTACCGGAGCTACTGCGGGGATCGTGGCGGGTGCCGGTGCGGGCGACGTCGCCGCCGGCATTGCGTACGACCCGCTTACGGCACCTCCGCTCGTGCCCGAAGCGGAGCCGGTCGGGAGATGCATCGCCGTCATCAGCAGGAGAGTCGAGGCGAGACTCCCCCCGGTGACCAGGAAGCGAGTCGCGAGGGCTGCGTGGCGGCGGCGCTTGCGGCGTGCGCGCACCACCGGGGTCGTCGGTTCGGGCGTCGTGGGGGTCGTCTCTTCCATCAGTTGCTGCCCTCGGAGCTCAGCTCGACGCTGACGCGGCCGTCTTCGACGTGAGCCTTCCATGTGATGTCTCCGCTCGGCCCGGCGAACGTGACGCTCACTTCCTGCCCACTCGCCTGCACGACGGTGGCCGTCCATCCGTTCGCAGGTGATGTGGAGACGATCGTCATGGAGCCGCCCGACACCTCTGCGGTGATCGTGCCGGCGTCGGCAACGGTGTACGAGGCCGTCGAAGGCGCCGCAGGGGGTGATGCCCCGTCGTCTTCGCCGCTCTCGTGGCCGTCGCCGCTCTCGTGGTTGTCTTCGCTCTCGTGGTTGTCTTCGCTCTCGTGGCTGTCGTCGCTCTCGTGGCCGTCGTCACCGGCGTAGCCGGCGGCTTCCGCGCTGTCGTGGATCTCGGCCGCCCCGTCGCCCGGTGCCTTCGCAGCGGTCAGCACCGATATCGGCGCGGGAGCCGCGGGGGCGGAGGCGGAGGCAGGGGCCGGGATGTCCTGGTACACCGTCACGTACTCGGTCTGCGGGGCAGCGGTGGTTGCAGGGGCGGCGACGGTCGTCGGTGCGACCGCGGTGGTCGGCGTCTTCTCAGACGCCAGGGCGACGTTGCCGCCTCCGGCATTGCCAGAGCTCAGGATGCCCAGGTTCAGGGCGATCCCCATGGTCACGGCCACTGCGGCGAGCGACGCCGTGGCGGCTGCGGTGATTGCTGCATTGCGTTTCATCGGTCCCCCTCGAGGTCCGTTGTCAGGTCTCCTTGTTGTGTGACCCCACTATCGACCCTCGCGGTGATGCACAGCGCCAGTAGCCGACAAAGGTTCGGCAAAGATGATCGGCAAGCACTTGGCGGGGTACAGGTCCTCCTTGGAGTCGATACGGTTGCGGCCGACGGGTCACGATGGAACGGGTTCGCGCGGCGATCACAACAGGGGGATGCATGTACGTCGGCTACACGAAGGAGCATGAGGCGCTGCGCGACGAGCTGCGGGGCTACTACAAGCGCCTTCTCACCCCGAGCGTCGTAAAGGAGCTGCGAGAGGGCGAGGGGGTGGGGCCGACGGCGCGGGCGGTCGCCCGTCAGATGGCGCAGGACGGTTGGCTGGGAATCGGGTGGCCCAAGGAATATGGAGGTCAGGGCCGGACCCCGATCGAGCAGTTCATCTTCTACGACGAGTCGATGAGAGCCGGTGCGCCTGTCCCGATCCTCTCGATCAACACAGTCGCACCGACGATCATGGCGTTCGGCAACGAAGAGCAGAGGCGCTTCTACCTGCCGAAGATCCTCGCGGCGGAGATCAGCTTCGCCATCGGCTACACCGAGCCCGACGCCGGGACAGACCTCGCATCGCTGACGACGTCCGCCGTGCGCGACGGAGACGAGTACGTGATCAACGGCCAGAAGGTCTTCACCAGTCTCGCCACCGATGCCGACTACATCTGGCTCGCGGCGCGCACAGATCGCGGCGTGAAGAAGCACAAGGGGATCTCGATCTTCATCGTCCCGACGGACTCGCCCGGCTACCGGTCCGCCCCGATAGACAACTTCTGCAATCTCAACACGAACGTCACGTACTACGAAGACGTGCACGTGCCGGTTGGGAACCTGGTTGGAGAGGAGAACGGGGGATGGCGCCTGATCACCAACCAGCTGAATCACGAGCGGGTGACGCTGTGCTCATCCGGAGTGGTCGAGCGCGTCCTCGATGATGTCAAGGTGTGGGCCCGGGAGACGATCCTTCCAGGCGGCCGCCGTGTAATCGACCAGGAGTGGGTCCAGGTGAACCTCGCGCGGGTGCACGCAAAGCTCGAGTTCCTGCGGTTGGCGAATTGGCGGGTCGCGTGGGAAGCGACGCAGGGAATACCCCTCAACCCGGCCGACGCCTCGACGATCAAGGTCTTCGGTACCGAGTTCTACATGGAGGCGTTCCGGCTGCTGATGGAGGTCGTGCAGCCGTTCGCTCACATCGAGGGCGACTCGCCGGACGCGGTCCTCGGCGGCTCGCTCCCCCAGATGTTGCGACGGATGCACATTCTCACCTTCGGGGGTGGAACCAATGAGATGCAGCGCGACCTGATCGCGATCTTCGGTCTGAACATGCCGGGTTCGCCCCGCTGAGCTTCGAAGGCGAAGAGCCCTCGTCTCGAGTTCGAGGGCCGTACGTATATCGAGCAGATGCACGTAGATCAGTGGTCATGAGGAGAGGAAGACATGGACTTCGGGCTGAGCGAGGAACAGCAAGAGCTCAGAGATCTGGCGGGGAGGATCATCTCGGATAGGACGACGCCGGCGCGCCTGAAGGCCATAGATGCCTCCGAAGATTGGTTCGATCGCGAAACGTGGGTGGAGCTGGCAGAGGCGAACCTGCTCGGAACGGCGCTACCTGAGGAGCATGGCGGCCTGGGCCTGGAGCTTCTCGATCTGTGCCTTCTCCTGACCGAGGTGGGACGTCATGTCGCACCACTGCCGGTGGTGCCGTGCCTGGTGTCGGGAGCGATGGCCGTGGCGGAGTTCGGAACGCCTCCACAGCGCGAGGTTCTGCATCGCGTGACTGCCGGCGAAGCGATCCTGACCGCCGCGTTGAACGAAGCGGGCGGTGATCCGTACCGGCCATCCGCCGAGGCAACGCGCGACGGCGATGGTTGGCTGATCTCCGGAGTCAAGACGGCGGTACCGGCGGTCCACCTTGCCGAGGTGATTCTGGTTCCCGCAATTGCGGACGGGGCACCGGAGGTCTTCTTGGTGTCTGCCGATTCACCCGGGATGGTGGTCGAGCGACAGGCGACGATGGCCCGCGAGCCTCAGTGGAGGCTGACTCTCGACGGGGTGCGAGCGAGCAGTGACGCTCTGCTCCAAGGCGCAGGGCACTCGGGGGAGCAGATCCTGGAGTGGATCCTCGCCCGTACCACCGTGGCGCTCTGTGCTGTCGCGTCGGGCGTCAGCGCAGAGGCGTTGCGGATCACCGCGGCGTATGCGACCGAACGGCACCAGTTCGACCGCCCGATCGGCTCGTTCCAGGCAGTTGGGCAGCGTCTCGCCGACGCCTTCATCGACAACCGGGCGATAGAGCTGACGATGCAGGCGGCCGCTACGCATCTCGACGAGGGGCGGTGCGTGCCGGCCGAGGTCGCGACGGCAAAGTTCTGGGCAGCCGAAGGAGGAAGCCGCGTCGTTCACGCTGCGCTGCACGTTCACGGCGGGATCAGCATCGACAACGACTATCCGATCCACCGCTACTTCCTCTGGATGAAGCAGATCGAGGCGAGTCTCGGTGCGGCGACGCCGCAGCTCCTGCGGCTAGGGCACGTTCTAGCCACAGAATCGGCCTGAGTAGGGGTGGCGGCGGTCCGTGCGCACCGACACACCGGCCAGGCGAGCGCTCGCCGATGCAGAGGCGGCCGTCTTCTGGCTGGATCGCCCCGACCTGCCGGAACCATCTCCTCCTCTGGCCGCACAGGTCGATGTCGACCTCTGCGTGGTCGGTGGAGGATTCACGGGCCTGTGGGCGGCGATCCAGGCGAAGGAGCGCGACCCCGATCGCGACGTCGTAGTTCTCGAAGGCGAACGCGTCGCCCACGGGGCATCCGGCCGGAACGGCGGCTTTCTCGACGCGTCGATCACGCACGGAATTCTCAACGGCGTTGCCCGATTTCCCGATGAGATCGCTCGACTCGTTGCTCTCGGACGCGAGAGCTACCAGGGGATCCTCGATGCCCTCGCCGCGTATCGGATAGATGCGGCATTCGAGGCGACCGGGGAGATGGTCGTGGCGACCGACGACTATCAGCTACCGGCACTCGCCGAGTCGGTCGCGACGCGTTGCTTCTACGGCGAGGATGCAGTGCTCCTCGAGGTCGACGAGGTGCGCGCGGAAGTCCATTCGGCAAAGCTGCTCGGTGGCGCATGGCAGCGCAGCAATGTAGGCCTCGTAGATCCCGTTGCGCTCGCGCTCGGGCTCCGCCATGCGGCGGAGTCGCTGGGCGTTCACATCTACGAGCGCACTCCGGCGACCGGAGTGCGAAGTGACGGAGTAGGAGTGCGGGTAGACACTCCGGGAGGCCATGTCAGGGCAGCACGCGTGCTGCTTGCCACCAACGCGTTTGCCGGACTGGTCCGTCCGATCCGCCGCGCCGTCGCACCTGTCTACGACTACGTACTGGTGACCGAGCCGCTCGACGCATCACGGCGATCATCTCTCGGCTGGGCGAACAGGCAGGGCGTTGCCGACTCGGGGAACCAGTTCCACTACTTTCGACTCACGCCCGACAACCGTGTCCTCTGGGGCGGGTACGACGCCATCTACTACTTCGGAGGTGGCGTGGCGGCCCGGCACGATCAGCGGCAGCGCACCTTCGGCCTTCTCGCCCGGCAGCTCTTCGAGCTCTTCCCGCAGCTCGAGGGTGTGCGATTCACGCATCGATGGGGAGGACCGATCGCGACGACGAGTCGCTTCTGCGTCACGTTCGGCACGGGTCTCGGCGGGCGTCTCGCATATGCGGTTGGGTACACGGGCCTCGGAGTCGCCGCGAGCAGGTTCGGTGCACGAGTCGGCCTGGCGCTCCTGGACGACCCGTCCTCGGAGCTAGCTCAACTCGAGTTCGTGAAATCACGTCCGATTGGGTTCCCCCCGGAGCCGCTCCGGTGGCTGGGAATCACTCTTACTCGCCACGCGATTGCACGGTCCGACAGGCGAGGCGGGCGGCGCGGCGCGTGGCTCTCGATCCTGGATCGATTCGGAGTCGGCTTCGACTCGTGACCCCGGGGGAAGGTGCCCGGCGCACGGGCCGAACGGCATCGATCGCTCGGCTTTCAGGAGCGGGCGGTATCGAGCAGCTGCACCACCGGGTCGAGGTCGTACGGCGGTCCGATCATGACTATCAGATGCTCTGCTCCCGCGGCTACGTACGCGTCGGCGTTGTCGATGTCGTCCGGCTGTATCGCCACCGTCCGCTCGACCTGTGACGGGCCGCGGTCGAGGCGTGCGCACCATTCGTCGAGCACGCGATTCTTGGCCGCGAAGGCTTCGGGCGGGCCGAAGGAGTTCCACATGTCGGCGTGCTCCGCGACGAGGCGCAGTGTGACGTGCTCGCCGCTCCCGCCGATCAGGATGGGGAGGCGCCCGAACGGCGTTGGCGTCAGCTTGCCGAGCCGGGTCGCGATGAGCTGGAGCGACTCCTCCAGCGCTCGCAGACGGCTCCCGGCCGTGCCGAACTCGTATCCGTACTCGGTGTAGTCGCGTTCGAACCAGCCCGCCCCGATTCCGAGGATGAATCGGCCGGTACTCAAGTGGTCGATGGTGCGTGCCATGTCTGCGAGCAGCTGCGGGTTGCGGTACGAGTTGCAGGTGACGAGCGCTCCGATGTGAGCAGAGCTCGTCTCGACGGCCATTGCGGCGAGGAGGGAGTAGGCCTCGAAGTGTGGGGCACAAGGGTCGCCGTACAGCGGGAAGAAGTGGTCCCAGAGCCAGATGCTGTCCACGCCGATGGCGTCGGCCGCTTGCCACGCCTTGCGCAGGTCGTCCAAGGCGCTTGCCTGAGGGTGCAGCTGAACACCTACCTGGAACCTCGCCATCGGACCTCGTCCTGCTCATGATCGGATGTGTGCCGCCCTGTGCCGGAGCGCGGGCGGGAATCAGTGCACCTAGCGCGCGCAGGTTACCGGCAGCGGTCTTCGAGGATGAGTCGTCGACCGCGATCAGCGAGGGCTAGCACCGCATCACCCCTCATCAGGCGGTTGATCGGCTCGCCGACGAGCTCGGCCCGCCACCCCGTGGAGACGCGGCTCTGCACGCCTGACAAGAGCAGGGAGATGTCGAATCGAGTGGCGAGAAGCGCGGGGTCGAGGTCGAGCTCGGAGGCGCGCTGCGCAAGCCACGCCGCTACGACGGTGACAGCAGCGCCGAGCGACCGGTCTATCGGCGCCGCGTCGGGAAGGCGGAGGTCCGTAGGGTCGAGCGAGAGGCCCTCTTCGATCGCCGACAGGATCTCGGCGGCGGCGCCGTTACGGAGGTGGCGGCCGTCGAGGCCTCGCACGGCCTGAAGCTGCTCGGCCGTTCTGGGCGGCCGCTGCACGATCCCCACGAGAGCGAGATCGGGGAGGACGAAGCGTGGAGGTAGATCTGCCGCCGCCGCAGTGCGCTCACGCCATGCGGCAAGTTTCTGGGCGACGCCGCGCGACTTGCCGCGCATCTGGCGAGAGCCCTTCATGCGCCACCATGCCGCTTCCGCGTCTCGGCGCGTGCGGTCGCGCGCGCGACGCTCTTCACACTCGTCGAGAGCCCACGTGAGGCGCCCGGCGACGTCGAGTTCCGCCGTCAGGCGCTCGCGCAGGGCGAGCAGGTGCTCTACGTCTGCCGCCGCGTAGGCGCGCTCTCCGGTGCTCAGGGGCCGGTGCGTCCAGTCGGTGAGGCGGTCGCCCTTCGCCAGTCGGGTGCCGAGGACCTTGTCTACGAGGGTCGCCAGCGACGGCGTGCCATACCCGCAGAACCCCGCAGCGACCTGGGTGTCGAAGAGCGACGTTGGTCCGCAACCGCACGCGCGCTCCAGAATCGCGAGGTCCTGGTCGGCGGCGTGGGCGACCATCGTGCCCCCACCGCCGAGGATGGCTCCGAACGGGGCGACGTCCACTGCGAACGGGTCGACTATCGCTATGCCCCCGGCCCATGCCACTTGCAGGAGCGCGAGGCGAGGCCAGTAGGTGCGCTCGGTGAGGAACTCGGTGTCGAGCGCATACGAGCCGGCACCGCTGAGATCATCGATGAGGCTCTCTAGGGATTGGGGGTCGGCGACCCAGAGGATCTCGGTCATGGGACCAGTCTCGCCGAGAGAGGGGTGAGCGGCGCACCGGTCGGCGTTCGAGCACGCTGAGGGCCGCCCGATCGCTCGCATGGAGCACCTCGCACGGCACAACGGGCGACGCCCTGGATGTCGAGATGCAAAAGGTGCAGACTGGCCGTAGGCGTCCCGGCCGGCGCGAGACCCCCACCTCGCGGACCGGCCTGGGACGCCACCTTCGCGCGCATGGTGCTCAGAGTGGGTTGTCGCATGGCGACGCGAGGGAGCGTGGTGTCACCCCAGCTCGACGAGCCACTGCAGCGGCGTGCCGTCGAGGCTGCGCTGCAGCTCGCGTGTGAGGGTGCTCAGCTGGTCGAGCAGCAGCAGCATGCCGAAGACGCCGAGGAGCGCCGCCGAGCCCAGAACGATCAGCTGAGAGTGGTGCTTCACCCACGAGAGCGTGCCGCCCAGGCGACCCAGGGCGAGACCGGTCGCCAGGAAAGGAAGGCCTAGCCCCAGCGTGTACGCACCCAGGAGTGCCGCTCCCGTCCAGATCTGCCCGGAGTCGGCGGCGATGGTGAGAATCGAGCCGAGCACCGGTCCGATGCAAGGTGACCAGCCGAATGCGAACGCCGCACCGGCGATGAAGGGAGCCGCCTTGCCGAATCGGCCGAACTGCGGGTGGAAGCGCTTCTCCTGGTAGAGCCAGGGCAGGTGCAGGAACGTCGAACCTGCGAGGAAGAGCGCCATCGCGAGCATCAGTGCACCCGAGACGCGGGTGAGGATCTCCTGCCGATCGAGGAGCGCCCCGCCGACGGCCGACGCGGAGAGACCGAGCAGCACGAATACCGTGCCGAACCCCGCAACGAAGATCCCGGTCGTGATCGTGATGCCGGCGAGGTGAGGACGCGAGTCCTTCTCCAGAGTGCCGATGTCGAGGCCGGTCACCATCGACAGGTATCCCGGAACGAGTGGCAGAACGCAAGGCGATAGGAACGAGACCACACCGCCTGCAAAGGCAACCAGGTAGGAGATCGGGCCGACGTGGTCTATGCGCCCGAGTGCAAGGAGAGGGATCCAGACGAGTGAGCCGTGCATGGTCCGACCATTGTGGAGCACAGGCGCGCGCGTCGCTGCACCGGGGGTGCAGCATGGGTCGCGCCCGAGCGCTCTCGCCGCACTAGCGAGACAGGGCGCTGCTCTACGGGCGCTTCAGGGCGCCTGCCTCAGCACGCCGGCAGGCTGACTTCGAGGCGGGCGCCGCCTGAAGGGGCGTCGGAGATCGCGACATCCCCGCCGTGCGATTCGACAGCGCGGCGCACGAGTGCGAGACCGAGGCCTGCGCCGCCTCGGCGCCGGTCGCGGGCTTCGTCGAGCCGTGTGAACCGCTCGAAGACGCGTTCTCGATCTTCCGCGGGTATACCGGGGCCGTCGTCGTCGATCGTGAGCACGACCTTCCCGTCCGCCTCGCCTAGAGCG
>Ga0172375_10012612_pt1 | contig 10582 bp, 4 predicted proteins | sample LakKiv1m_FD_114537 | JGI IMG/M metagenome (GOLD analysis project Ga0172375, IMG submission 114537) | Freshwater microbial communities from Kabuno Bay, South-Kivu, Congo - kab_092012_11.1m | ecosystem: Environmental > Aquatic > Freshwater > Lake | place: Democratic Republic of the Congo...
GTTGTAGCCCACCGCGTTGTTCATGTTGGAGCGGGCGTTGTGGGCGAGGAAGACATCGCGGGCGTTCATGATCTCGATTTCGGAAGGGGTGAGCCAGAGGCCGTGGCCTATGATGCCTTTCGATGTCAGCGCTCCCGCCTTCTCCATTCTTTCCACGAGGTCGAGGCCATGGCGATACCGCGAATCGACGGCGTCGTACTTGTCCTCTCCGAGGTGGATGTGGATGCCCCGTCCGGAAGTCCTCACCGCGTCGGCGAGGCCTTCAAGTGTCTCGTCGCCCACGGTGAAACCGGCGTGGCCGCCAATGGCCGCGTCGACGAGGGGGCGGCCACCGCGCGCGCGGACTTCGTCGATCTCGCGCGCGAAGCGCAGGTTTTCGGCCAGGCCCGCGCGCGCGCCTTCCAGGCCGTTCCGGTCCGTCGTTTCGTAGCAGAGAATGCCCCTGATGCCGGTTTCCTCGTAGGCGCCTCGTAAGAGGGAAAGGCTTCCATCGATGGCTTCGGGTCCCGCGTGGTGATCGACGAGGGAAGTCACACCGGCGAAAAGGGCGTCGGCGCAGCCTGTGAGAGCGCTCGCCTCCAAGATCGGCGGATCGATCGCCCTGTCCAGCCTCCACCAGAGATGTCCGAGAATCTGGGCGAAGTCCTTGGAGGGCGCGATCGCCACCTCGATGCCCCTCGCTAGGGCCGAATACAGATGCGTGTGCGAGCAAACCAGCCCGGGGGAAAGGTATCCGCCTGAGCCCGCTTTTTCTGCCCCGGGGTACTTTATCCCGAGATGCTTTCCAATTTCGGCGATTGTTCCCGCGCTATTGCCGCCTTCCGAAGGCCCATAGGCGACGAGATCCAACGCTTCGGAAACGGAGGGCGGATTGAAGGAAAGCAGTTTGACGTTTTCGAATATAATCATGGAGTCCCCTCAAGAAGATACTGGTGGTTTCGGTATATCTCTCGCGCGAAAGCGAGGATGAGCGAGATTTCCGGGATGGAAGTCACCCCATTCCATGACACGTAATCGAGCGTGAGGCAAGGTCCGCCGACAGCGGCTCTGAACGCGAGACCTGGCAGGCCTCCCTCGAAGACGAAAGCGAACCCCGCGTTACTGGAAGCGATGAGGTCTTCCCGGCTGTCGAAGAGGGTCACCTTGCCGGAATAAGGCTCGCCTTCGTAGGGGCAGAAAAAACCGCAGTTGCCGCATTCGTTGCAGAGACGGTCGAGGTGGAGGATCTGGGCATCCTGCGCAAAAGGCAGCCTGGTTTCGATGTACATATTGGCCCTGTTCGGGCACACTTCGACGCATCGCAGGCAAGCCGAATCGCAGGCGAGGCAGCGTTCGGCCTCGCGGGCCGCGAATCCCGAATCCTCGGGACCCAAGGGAAGCAGGATCTCTCCCCTGCGCGCCAGTTTGGATTTTTCCATCTTCGCGGAACGGTAGTCGGAATTGGGGAGGGCGAATCCCTCCTTCGCCAGGATGGCCCTTGCCGCCGCCCTTCCATCGGCCTCCGCGGCGATGATGGAGGCGGGACCGCGCCTCGCGTCGCCACCAATGTACAGGTCTGGAGTTTTAGTTTCCATGGTCTGGGGGTCGGCAACCGGAAGCATGTTTCTCTCAACGTCGATGCCGAACCCTTCCAGCAGCTTCTTGTTCGGCATCTCGCCGATCGCCGTCACGAGAAGATCGCAGGGGAGATCGAATGTCGTATCGGTGGGAACGGGAGAGCGCCTTCCTGAAGCGTCTTTTTCACCGAGTGTCATCTTCCTCAAGGTAAGGACATCCTGCTTCGCTTTTTCCGGCAGGGAGAGCTCAAAGAGCACGTCCCGGGCAGCCTTGGAAGCGCTATTCGGTTTTATTGCAGTCGCGGTTTCGGCGAGGGCCAAGGCCTCTGCGAGGGCGCAGTCCAGCTCCTCGAGATCGGCGGGCATTTCCCTGCGCGTCCTTCTGTAGGAAAGCTGTACCGATTTGATGCCGGGAAGGCGAGTCGCGGCTCGCACCGCGTCGCATGCCGTGTTTCCCCCCCCCGCCACGACGACATGTCGCAGCCCCGCGAACGCCTCAGGCCCCTCAGCGCCAAAGCGCCTCAGGAATTCGAGGGCATGGATTGTCTTTATGCCTGAGCCTTCGAGAGGAAGTTCCCGGGCCGAATCGGCCCCCGTGCAGACGAAGACACTTGCGAATCCCTGCCTTTTGAGTTCGTCAAAGGAGGCGATTGCTGTTTCAAAGGCAAACTTCACTCCTAGCGATGCGATCCTGTCGATGTCGCTCGCGATTTCCTCCCGGGCTATCCTGAAGCGAGGTATGGTGTTGGCGGGGACACCGCCGGGCGCCGGGCCAGCGTCGAACACGGTAACCGGGTGCCGGGCCAGAGCCAAGTGATAGGCGCAGGCGAGGCCCGCTGGCCCGGCGCCAATTACAGCTGTCGCGCCGCCCTGGACGCAGAGTTCCGAAGGGAGCGGCGACGCGGGGACTTGGGCCGCCCTGGCCGCGGTCAGCTTCACGTCGCGGATGAGGACGGATCCTTCATAGTCGAGCCTTGAGCAGTGCTCCTGGCAGACGTGATCGCAGAGGACGCCGGTGATATGGGCGAGGGGATTGTCGGAAAGGATGGTGGCGAGAGCTTGGTCGCTTGAGCCTTCACCTTGAGCCTTGATGTATGCCGGCACTTTCTGGTTCACGGGACAAGCTTCTATGCAGGGAGCCGCGAAGCAGTCGTGAAGCGGCAATTTCCTGGCTATGGAAACCTTGCCCGCTTTCCATCCTTTTCGGTATTCGGGCCTTTTGAGGGCCGCGTCGGCCAGCGTAGCGAGGGCGGCGGCGTCGGTGGATCTCGCCTCGAGAGGCAGAGGAAGGGCGCTTACGGCTTCCCTTGCTATCTGCGCCAAACGCAGGTAGCCGCCTGGCTTGAGTATGTCGGTGGCTACGGTGAGGGGGCCGAGGCCCGCAGCGATAAGATCGGCGGCATTGAGCGCGGAAACGCCGCCGCAGTATGAGATGCGGGTGCCTGGATCGGGTAAGGCTTTCGTCAATGTGGCCGCGAGGCGCACCGTGATTGGAAAAAGAGCCCGCCCCGACATGTATCGCTCAGCGCCCGGCAGATTCGTGCCATTATTGGCGTTGGCGAGAGTGTTCGAGAGTTTGATGCCGAATCGCCTTCCCCTGGCCTGGGCGGCTTCACCGAGAGTCTTGATCAGCGCGAGGGCGCCATCGAACTGGAGGTCGTGCTCGAAGCTCTCCCTCTTGATTGAGATGTCCTCCCAGCCGAGTCGATCGAGTATCCTTCTGGCCTCGTCGAAGCCCAGAAGCGTGGGGTTGAGCTTTATATAGGTATCGAAGCCCTTCTCCTCGATGAGATAGCGGCCGATCCGCTCTATCTCGTCGGGAGGGCATCCGTGCATCGTCGAGAGCGTGACCGAATGGACAGGTCTCACCGGCATATGCGCCGCGAGCGTTCTCGCCTTTTCGACAGCGGCGTCGCCGAAGGCGCGTGCGAAACTCTCGCCAGTGATGAATTTTTCCAGCTCTCCCATCGCCTGTGGCCAGTAGGCTGTCGTCTCAGGCCGCCTCATCCCCTCGATGAAAGCCTCGACTTTTTCGCTCATGATGCCTTCGAGGGTGTAGCCCACCGACATGTTGAAGAAGAAATCGCTAGGTTTCCGGGACATCAGAAAGGAGAAGAGGTTCACCGACAGCCAGGCGTTTATGTATTCCTTCCTGGCTTCTTCCAAGGTCAATTCGGTGGACCATTCGACATTGTGCCCCTCATCCAGAGCGTCGATGCAAGGCTTGTCTATGTCGAGACGGTCGTTCTGTTGGACAGTCTTCAGTTCGAAGACGCGCGCTCCCGATAGATATGCCGCGAGAATATTCGGGGCTATCTGGGTGTGAGGCCCCGCGGCGGGGCCGATGGGCAAGCTTGCCCGACCGGACATTACATTGAGACCGGGAGAGTCGGCTTCCAGCTTGAAAATTTCCCGGAATACGCTTCCGGGAATTTCGTATATGGAATCCTTCGCCTTGAACTCGCCGGCAGCCCGCGCTAAAAGAGCGGACAGCGCTGTTGTCTTCATGATTTTGCTCATGTATATCCCCACTTTATGAATTTTCCACTGCCCGGAAGGGCGAGGATTTTTCCGTCGCTGGAATTGCTAGCCTTTGCGAGCGTTGCTGGGGCTCCCTTGGCCACAAGGCGCGCCGTGCCGAAGGCGCAGGCTCCCCGCACGAAGGTACCGGCGATCCTTCCCGCCAGGCGCATTCCCGCGAAGGGCGTGATCGTGCTTTTACTCAGCATCGCCGAAGGGGCGATGAGGGTGCTCGCTTCTGGATCGACCAGGGCGAAATCGGCATCTTTGCCTACGGAGAGAGAGCCTTTGCCCCCCGAGATTCCATATCGGGCGGCGGCAGCCCCCGATGTGGAATCGAGAAAGCGAGGGAGACTCAATCGCTTGGCGAAGAGGCCTTCCGAAAGAAGATAGGGGAACAGCGTCCCCGTCCCCGGGATGCCGCCGTAGGCGGTCAATGGATCGCCGGTGAATTTCTCATAGTCCGGCGCTCCGGCGTGGTCTGATGTTACGAAGGATACCATGCCCTCGGAGAGCATTTTCCAGAGCAGCGCCTTCTGCGAAACTTCCTTCACCGGCGGAGCTGTCTTGAGGGCCGCGCCCAGGGTTTCGAAATCCTCTTCGTCGAAGGCCAGGTAATGGGCGCAGGTTTCACAACTGGCTCCGGACGCGGCGACGATTCCGGCCGCTTGGGCCGTTCCCACATGCACGACATGGAGCCATGGGGAATTCGTCCCCGCCAAGGCGACGGCGGCGACGCAGGCCTCCCTCTCCGCTTCCATCGGCCTCGAAGCGTAGTAATCCTTCCATGACGGCGCGGCCCCGCCCCGAGCGGCCGCGAGCGTGGCCTGCGCCGCCGCTATCACGCCGGGATCCTCGGCGTGGAGGAGGAGGGGCCTGCCTGCCGCTGCGCAGCGCTCGACAGCCCGAGAGAACTGGGCCGGCGTCACGGCCGTGAAAGTATCCATCCCCGAGACAAAATAGCATTTGAAGCCGACGACATTGGGCGAAAGCTCGGCTATCGCCTTTTGCGTCGACGCTTCGTCCAGAAGGCCGCTCACGCCACCGAAGAAGGCGAAGTCCGTGACCGCTTTCAGCGATACGATAGAGAGCTTGTTTTCCAAGGCGGCGAGATTGGTGATGGGGGGAAGGGAAGTGCAGGGCATGTCGATGACCGTCGTCACGCCGCCGCGCGCCGCCTCCGAAGTGCCATGGAGAAAATCCTCTCTATGCGTGAATCCCGGCTCGTCAAAATGGACGTGCGGGTCGATCGCTCCCGGAAACAGCATGAGGCCCTCGGCGTCCAGAACTTCCTCGTCGGTCAGGCCGCCTGTCTCGGCGATCGCGGCTATCCTGCCTTTTTTCACGAGCATGTCCACTTTCCGGAAGTCCTTTTCCCCAGGGAGGGCCGCGAGGGCTTTGGCTATCAGCATCAGCGGTCTCCACTCAAATAAGCCTCGATCTTTTCCGGTATGATAGGCAGATTGTAGAAAGCCCCACCTTCGGGCCTGGCGACCCTGAGCGCGTCGAGGACGGCGAAATAGGCCGCTATCCCGTACTGCAGCGGAGGCTCACCGACCGCCTTCGAATTGAAAGGCGCCGAGGGATTCTCGATGCCGGACATGAATTCGATTGTCGTGCTCTCGGGCATGAAAGAAGCGTCGGGCAGCTTGTAGGTCGACAGCGTATCCGAAAGCGGACGTCCATCCTCGCCGAAGCGGAGGTCTTCGAGGAGGGTCCAGCCGAGCCCTTGGGCAAAGGCTCCCTCTATCTGGCCCACATCGACGGCCTCGTCCAGACTGTTCCCCGAGTCGTGGATGATGATGGCGGATTCGATTTCGCAGGTGGCCTTGAGAAGGTCGACACAGGCCGTAACGCAAGTCGAACCGTAGACGTGATAGGCGAAGGGCTTGCCCCGCTCCGCCCTCATATCGTAGACGAGGTTTGGGGTGGAGTAGAACCCATGCGCCGAAAGGTCGATTCTCGCCTCATTGGCCGCGACGACAAGATCCTTCCACCCAAGACCGCTCGGCTTCCCTTTCGCCAGGATTTCACCCGCCTCGATCTCGATGGACTCAGGGGTTACGCCGAGCATGGAGGCCGCCTTGGCCTTGAGCCGGCCTTTTATCTCTTCGCAGGCTATCTTGGCCGCCATGCCGTTGAGGTCGCTGCCGGTGCTTGCGGCGGTCGGGACGGTGTTGGCCACGGTCAGGGTCGTCGTGCGCTCCACGGACACCTTGCCGAGGGGGATTCCCAGTGTCTTCGCCGCGATCAGGCCGATCTTCCTGGATACTTGCTGGCCCATCTCGATGGCCCCGGTGGATACGAGGACGGAACCATCGACGTAGACATGGACGAGGGCTCCCGCCTGGTTCATCGGGAGTTTCGTGAAGGATATGCCGAAGCAGAGCGGCAGAATCGCCACCCCTTTCTTTTTCATGCTGTTTGCCGCGTTGAATGCTTCGATCTCCGCTTGAAGGCCCTTCCAGTTGGCTCTTTCGAGCAGGCGGTCGAAGGATTCCTCGCAGCGGACGCGTTGCAGCGGCATGCCGAAATAGGTCGTATCCCCTTCTCGATAAAGATTTTTCCGCTGGAGTTCGGCGCGATCCATCCCCATGGAATGAGCCAAGGCGTCCATGGCGGCTTCGATGACAAAGAAACCCTGGGGGGCGCCGAAGCCGCGAAAGGCGGTGAAAGAAGGCAGATTGGTGCGGCTCATGTAGCCGGTCACCCTCACATTGGGGATATTGTAGGCTCCCGTCGCGTGGAGGAGTGTCCTGGACATGATGGCCGGCGAAAGATCGCAGGTCGAACCGGAGTTCTGATAATAGTCGGCCTCGAAGGCGACGAGCTTTCCTTCGGCGTCCGCCCCGATACGGAAATCAGTCGTGTAAGGGTGCCGCTTTCCTGTCGCCCTCATGTCCACGCGTCGATCCAAATAAAGCTTCACGGGTTTCTTGCTCACCCATGCGCCGAGGGCGGCGAGGGAGCCCCATATCGCGGCCTGGTCTTCCTTTCCCCCGAATCCACCTCCCAGCCGCCGCGCCTCCACTTCCACCATATTCATGGATAAGCCCAAGCTCTTGGCGACGGCGCGCTGGACGCCGGTTGGTCCCTGGGTGCTCGAAATGACGAATACTTTCTTGTCGTCGCGTACCTCGGCATAGGCGCCCTGGGTTTCCAGATACACATGTTCCTGTCCGCCCGAATCAACTCTTCCCGATACGACATGGGCGCAGGAGGCGAAGGCTTTTTCCGGATCCCCTGATTGGATTGTCCGGGAAGGCAATATGAAATCGGACGCGGCCGCGGCTTCCCGCGGATCGAGGACGGCGGGAAGCTCTTCGCCGCGTATGACAACAAGAGCGGCGGCCTTTCTCGCGAGGGATCTGGTCTTCGCCAACACGAGAAGGACAGGTTGTCCCCAGTATTCCCATTCAGTTCCGGGGAGGAGAGGCTCATCAGGCTTGTTGAAACCAATCTGGTTTTCGCCGGGAATGTCCTTGGCACCAATCACGATGACGGAAGAGTCGAGGGCGAGGGCGGCCGCGCTGTCGATGGATATGATCTTTCCATGGGCGCTTTCCGAAAGTTTCACCGCGGCCTGGAGGCAGTCCTTGGGTTCGGGAAGGTCGTCGATATAGCGCGTGACTCCCCTGACATTCAAGATTGATTCGGCGATGGTTTTCATGGGAAGAGCTCCTTCGCGATGCCGGCATTCCCGAAAAGCCGGATGAAATGGGCGAGCACGAGGCGGCCTGTCATGCGTTTCCTGTAGGAGCTGGAACCTCGCACGTCCCCAATGGGCGAGACCTCCTCCTCGGCCGCCGCGGAAACCGAGCGGGCAAGGTCAGCCAGTCCCTTGGCGTTCTGGCCCGCGACCGGGAAGTTCTCCATGAGCGCGGAAGCCTTCCTCAGCATCATGGGTATGGCGGCGACGCCGCCAGCGCTGATCCGAGCGCCGCGGATTCTGCCATCGTCGACGCGGAATGATATCGCCGTATTGACGGCGGCTATATCGAGGTTTTTCCTTTTCGCGATCTTTTCGAAGGAAAAGAAGATCCTGGAATTCTCTTCTCGTTTCTCTGGCGGGAGTTCGAAAATCCGGGCTCCCGGAATCCGGGCACCTGGGAGCAGAATCGATTGAATGATTTCGTCGCTTTCGAGCGCCGTCTGTTTATAGCCCTTGAAAAAATCCTCGATGGGAAGCGCGCGCGGCTTTGCGGCACCGGCTGTGGGCCTTCCGATTTCCAGGACGGCGCCCAGGGCCATAAGCATGGCGGTGATGTCTCCGACGGGCGAGGCGTTCGCGATATTGCCGCCTACGGTCGCCATATTCCTGATGAGCGTGCTGGCGAATTCCCGCTCGAAGCTTTCGATGCCGGGCACAGCCTCGCGGACGAGGGGCGAGGCGAAAAAATCGCTCACGATCGTCGCGGCGCCTACGCGGACCCAGGGGCTTCCGTCGATCGCCGCGGGCGCTATGCCGGCCAAGCCACCCAAGGAGCGCAGCAGCAGCGGCCCAAAGTCGGCGTCAGGGTCGGGGTTCCGCACGAAATAATCGGTTCCCCCTCCGAGGGCGACGGTGCCGGAGCCGGCCGCCCGCCGCCGCGCCTCGTCGGCCGAGCGCCTGCCTTTCTCCATGAACTCCAGCGCCGACCGCGGCAGCACCCCCCGCTCCACCAGGATCCCGAGCCGCGCCCCGCAATCCTCAGGCAAGTCAGCGAACTCGATGGCCAGTCGCTCGGCCGCTCTCCGTATGGCTCCGTACCCCGTACAGCGGCACAGGTTCCCATCGACGGCTACCATGGCTCCCGCCAGGTCAGGCTTTCCCGGAGCGGCGAGCCAGGCACTCAAGGCGATGATGAAGCCAGGGCTGCAGAAGCCGCACTGGCTCGCGTTTTCCTCGAGAAAGGCCCGCATCACCGGCGTCAGTCTGTCGGGTGACGAAGCTCCCAAGCCCTCGATCGTGACGAGGTGCTTTCCAGCCAGGTCGCCCAGCGCCAGCAGGCAGGAAGGCATGGCCAGATAGCGCGGCGCGTCACTGGAGCCGCACTTGGCCCCACCTGCGCCTTCACCCCCAGAGCCCCCGCCAGCGAACTCGCCAACGAGAACGGCGCAAGCCCCACAGTCGCCCTCTCGGCAACCTTCCTTCGTTCCGGTAAGCCCCAACTCCCCGCGTATAAAATCCAGGGCCGGCGAGCCATAGGGCGTGCGCGGCTCGACCCAGCGATCATTGACCAATATCTTCAGCGCTCCCATTCGAAGTACCTTTTCCTTTTCCTCGTCGTCTCAGACGTCCGCATAGAGATCCACCGGCGCGAAACGGTCCACGTCGATGAGCCCGGCGTCCGTGATCTTGAGGCTGGGGATGACGGGCAGGGCCATGAAGGAGAGCGTCATGAGAGGCGTATGATTCGTGAGCCCCTCGCGCTCGAACAATTCCTCAAAGGCCCTCAGCCTCCCGATCACGAAATCGGCGTTCCTGTCGCTCATGAGTCCCGCGACGGGGAGGGGAAGATCGAGGATGATCTTGTCGCCCACGGCGTAGACCAGACCTCCCTTCATCTTGTTGAGGTGACGGGCGGCCTTGAATATGGAGGCGTCGTCCACCCCCGCTATGATCATGTTGTGCGAATCGTGGCTGATCGTCCCGCCGATGGCGCCACGCTTCAGGCCCAGACCCTTTATGAAGCCCTTGCCAATCCTGCCCGATCCCGAGTGGCGCTCGATCACGAAAATCTTTATGAGATCTCTCGACGGGTCGGAAACGCATGTGCCTTCGACCACGGTCGGCTTCTCCACGAGCTGTCCGGTGATGATGGAGTCCTGTTTGGCCTCGATCACTTTTACCGACCTACCCTTGTCGGGAATGATGAAATCGCCCAGGGTGAGCCATTTGATGTTGACCGAATCGCGGAGCGCTATCTGCCTTGCAGGGAAGTCCTCGACGAGGGTGCCATCCTCGGCCACGAGGCGGCCGCCCTTGAACACCATCTCGGCCCTGAATGCGTCCAGTGAGGAGAAAGCGACGAAATCGGCCTTGTAGCCAGGCGCGATCGCGCCCACACCCTTCATGCCGAACCACTGGGAAGCGTTGGCCGAGGCAATCCTGAAGGCATCGATGGGAGAAATGCCTCCGGCCAAAAGGAGCCTGAGGGCGTGGTCCATGTGCCCTTCATCGCGGAGGTCGTTGGAATGCCTGTCGTCGGAGCAGACCATGAACCTCGGCACCGAAGCGGCTTTTATCGCCGGTATGAGATGGCTCAGATCCTTGGCCGTCGACCCCTCTCTCAGCATGATATACATGCCCTTCGACAGCTTTTCCTCAGCCTCTGCGGAGGTGGTGCATTCATGGTCGGAGCCTATCCCCGCCATGATGTAGGCGGAAAGCGCCGCTCCCCTCAAGCCGGGCGCGTGCCCATCCACCGGCTTTCTGGCGCTCGAGAAGAGGGCGATCTTGTCCATGAGCCGCTGCTCGCGAGCGAGGACGCCGGGGTAGTTCATCACCTCGCCCAGACCGAGCA
>Ga0172375_10012614_pt1 | contig 10581 bp, 11 predicted proteins | sample LakKiv1m_FD_114537 | JGI IMG/M metagenome (GOLD analysis project Ga0172375, IMG submission 114537) | Freshwater microbial communities from Kabuno Bay, South-Kivu, Congo - kab_092012_11.1m | ecosystem: Environmental > Aquatic > Freshwater > Lake | place: Democratic Republic of the Congo...
GAATTCCGCCTTGATCATTGAGTGCGCCTCAGGGTTTCCCCAGTGCACCGATTTGCTTCCGAAGAGGAGGGAGAATCCGGATACCTTGCCTGACCTTAAAAATATTCCGTATCCCATTCCGTCGCTCACGTCCTCGCGCGGATAGTAGCATATCGCGTTGGGGTTCCTCACTGACACAAAAAAGAGAAATGATTTCATTGCGTCTGCGGAGAGGTGGCGCCTCTCCTCCGAGAATTCATCGTCCGTGTTGGAGCTTGATTCGATTATCTTCTTCATCGACTTCAGCTCCCTTGAAGAGAATGAGTAGTGTGATATTATGGAGAAGCTTCCTGACATGGGGAAGAACCTTACGGGCCAGTAGACCCTTCCGTCAAGCACGTCCTTGTCCGTCTTTTTCAATGCCACCATCACCTGATAGCCCCTTGTCACAAAGGGAGCGACGAGCATGCCTCCCATCTTCAGCTGGTTGACCCAGTGCGCAGTAATGTCGGCAGTTGTGCACGAGACTATTATCCTGTCGTACGGTGCAAAATCCTTCATTCCGAATCCTCCGTCGCAGTTCTCCACGTGCATGTTTTTTAAGGAGAGGCTTTCAACATTACTCTTCCCTATCGTGAATACGTCCTTTGAAAGCTCGCATCCGCACACGAATCCGCTCTCCCCCACTATGTGCGAGAAGAGGGCCGTAGAGTATCCGGAGCCTGACCCCACTTCAAAGACCTTGTCGCCCGGCTGCATTTTGGAGAGGTTTATCATCGCAAGTATCACGGATGGCATTGAAACGGAGGTGAGAGACCCGTCCGCGTCCTTGAAGTAGAGTATCGAAGAATCCGCGTACGCATGGCGGAGGAATGCGGACTCGTCCTTTGAGGCACTGTCCGTTATCTTGAAATCAAGGAGATGCTCGTCATATCCGTATATATCTTCAATGAACCTGTGCCTCTCGACCGAGGCGAATGCCTCCCTGTATTCATCCCTCTCAAAGGGAATCCTCAGCTCCATGTCTGACATCATCTTCTTCACGTAATGGTTCACAAGTTTTTTTGTCATTTTCAGTTCCTCGAATATACCCCCGTTTCAATCGGGGAAAATCTGTTTTTTCTGTAATCAAGCCACGCCAATCCCGCAGTGAGAGCGGCATTGTCAGTGCAGTATCTCATCTCCGGAATGAAGACTTCGATTCTTCTCTTTTCGAACTCTTCTTTGAATGAGGCGCGGAGAAGTTTGTTGGCAGAGACTCCTCCTGCAAGCATGACGCTTTTTGTCCTGTGCCTGTCATGCGCCCTTAAAGAGGTGTTTATGAGCTGGCTCACAATGGCTTTTTCAACAGATGCGGCAATGTCTTTTTTATGCGCCGCCGCATCCTCTTTTGAGAGCTCCCTTAAAAAATACATGACTGACGTTTTCAGACCGCTGAATGAAAAATCCAACGAGGATAGCTTCGAGACCGGGAATTTTTTGAATTCCGCATCTCCGTCCTTTGCCGCTTTTTCGAGAGCCGGCCCTCCGGGATAGCCCAGAGAGAGCATCTTTGCGCACTTGTCAAATGCCTCTCCGGCCGCGTCGTCAAGAGTCTTTCCGACCTCCTCGGTTTCGAAATCCTCATTTACGAGAAACAGCGACGTGTGGCCGCCGGAGACAACGAGGGCGAGGGATGGGAAGGAGAGTTTTTCGAAGGAGAGAGCATTGCCGTATATGTGCCCCCTGACATGGTCGGTGGCTATGAATTTTTTATTGTTCCTCACCGCTATTCCCTTCGCCGCTACAAGTCCGACCATCAGAGAGCCTATGAGCCCGGGTCCGTTGACTGCAGAGACAGCGTCTATATCCTTTATTTTGATTCCGGCTGCCAGGAGAGCCTCCTCAGCCACCTGAAATATGAATTCCACGTGCTCGCGCGACGAGAGGTCGGGCACGACTCCTCCGAACTCTCCGTGCGACATCTGCGTCTTGACAATGTTAGAGACAACCCGCTTCCCGTCTTCGACAACGGCAACGGACGTTTCGTCGCAGGATGTTTCGATTCCCAGTATCAGAGTCATTTCGCCGTCACCTTTACGAAGGATGGGCTCACTGCAATGGTTTCTACGTATTTCTTTTTAGGAATTGTTATCTCAAGAGTGTATTCTCCGCGGGAGCTTATGACGGACAAATCAATCATCGGAGATATTTCTCCTGCGAGTATCTCATTAAGGAGTTTTTTCGGGCCTGAGAGCTGAATGTCAACCGAGAATGAATCCGGGGAAACATCGAACGAAGGGCTCTTGTTTATGAAAATTACAGGCACTCCGGGGAAGTCCCTGGAAGTCACTCCGTCAACAGGTATCTTTACGCTCACTGAATGAATTTCCGACTTTATGTGCGCATTTGGAATGTTGAGAGAGGAATTTTTCAAAACGCTCCTCTTGGCATTCTCTATGTTTATCTCCTTTGTTTCGACTGAAGTCATCTTCGAAAGAATGCTCTTAGCGCCGTAAATCCTCACCTTCTGCGGCGCGACCTCAACGTCGCCGGAGAGCGCATACTCCTCATGCGGCTTTCCGGTAATCACCGGAGTCACAATGACGTCCTTCTCAAAGAGAGAGTCCGTCTCCACTTCGACTTTTTCCGGATAGAGTATCGCAATTACGCGAATATTTCCGGATGACCTTGTATCGACAGAATCGCCGAGCAGGGGAAACGTGTATTTTCCCTTGCCGCAGGAGGAGAGGTCTATCCTGCATTCCGGCCTTTTTCCGAGAAGCTTCATTATGAGGAAGTCGCGTGATTTTCCTGAGAAGAGTATGTCGGCGCTCTGGGAGTTGACTGATGCTATCACTATGGAATCGGGGGCGTTGATGAATGTTATCTCCGTCTTCATCCTGAGCTCGACGCGCTGGCTGCTTGCGGCGTAGAACCACAGAACAGCTGCTATGACGATTGAGAATATCTTCAGAGAGAGATTCTTCCTGAAAAAATCATTGAGATTCATGTTTCTATGATATTTATAGCGGATAATAAGTCAAGAAGGTAAAATGGTGAACTAGTACGATAGTGAATTGGTGCGCCGGTAAAGAAGAAAAAGAAAATATATGGTACACTGGCTTACCGGCCTACCAGCGCACTAGTCTACCATTGACTTTTGTTCTATTGACAACTTTGCTTTTATACTTATTATTGATTACTGATTTATATTTACAGGAGGTTTAATGTCTAAGAAAATATTGATAAGGGACCTGACTTTAAGAGACGGACAGCAGTCCCAGTTCGCAACAAGAATGAGTCAGAAGCAGGTGGACAAGGTCATCCGCCTCTTCAAGGATGCCCATTTTTACGCAATGGAGGTGTGGGGCGGAGCAGTGCCGGATTCCATAATGAGATATCTCAATGAGAACCCTTGGGACAGACTCGAGATGATAAAGTCTATTATAGGCGGCTCTTCAAAGCTTACCGCCCTGTCGAGGGGAAGGAATCTCTTCGGATACAATCCGTATCCTGACAGCGTCATAGAGGGGTTCTGCAAAAATGCCGTTAAATCAGGAATAGACATAATGAGGGTCTTTGACGCACTCAATGATACTGACAATTACAAAGCAACTATAAGATTTGTAAAAGAGGCGGGCGGAATGGTTGACGGAGCTGTCTGCTATACCACAGACCCGCACTTCTCAAATTCCGAGAGGTTCAAGTCAATCTTTTCAAAGAAAAAGCTTCCGCCGAAAATATTCACGACGGAGTATTTCATAAGCAAGGCGAAGGAGCTTGAGGCACTGGGCGTTGACATGGTTTCGATTAAAGACATGGCCGGGCTTATAGACCCGGAGAGCGCAAGAAATCTTATTAAAGGCCTGAAAAAGGAGATAAAGGTGCCGGTGGATCTGCACACGCACTGCACGCCGGGTTACGGTCTTGCATCCGTTCTGATGGCAATGGTCAACGGAGCCGACATTGTCGATACGGTTGTGATGAATTTTGCCGGAGGGCCTGCCGCACCTGCTTTTGAGCTGATACAGATTTTTGCAGACAAACTCAAAATGGATACGGGAGTAAACCTTGACGCTGTCGTGAAGATAAATACGGAGCTCTATGACATATGCAAAGAGCTTCAGCCCTTCAACAAGGATTACGTGCATCCGAGGAGCTTTGACATAACAAAGGACAAGCTTCCGGATGATGTTGAGAGAATGTTTGACAACTGCATAGAGTATGCTTTGAACGACAAGGTTGACAAGCTTCTGGATGAGACGCACAGGATAGACGAGTACTTTAATTTCCCGAAGCCGGACAACATAGTTAAGGTTGCCCAGATACCGGGCGGAATGTATACGAACATGAAGACACAGCTTGAACAGGCTAAGATGGCAGACCAGATGGAAAGGGTTCTCGGAGCAGTGCCTCAGGTGCGCCTTGATTCAGGTCTTCCGCCATTGGTGACACCTACAAGCCAGATTGTGGGAGTGCAGGCAGTGAACTGCATTATTGACGAGAAGAACAAAAAGCCGTGGTACACTTCAAAATCAGCGCAGTTTGTAAATCTCGTGAAGGGCTCTTACGGCCGCACTCCATACAGGGTTGATTCGGATTTCAGGCAGAAGATTTCGGGAGTGGCGAATGAGACTCCTTACGACGTTTCAAAGTATGAGAAGCAGGAGAATCCCATTCTTGACGAGTTCGGAGGAGTGAAACTTGCCTTAAATGAGAAGGAGGAGCTTCTGATAGAACTCTTCCCGAACGTCGCAAATAATTTCTTGAAGAAGCTTAGAGAGAAAGAGTACAATGCGAAGATTGAGGCTGATCCGAACTATGTCAAGAAGCTTAAGGAGAAGAACAAAGTTGATGACGGAGTTGATGATGACCTCTGGGACAATCTCTCGAACAATATCTGATTGTATTTATTCTAAATCGTTAAATAAAGAACGGCGCAGAAAACGCCGTTTTTGTTATGGCTTATCTTTAAAGCCCACGATATCAAACAGTATACCCTGACGAGAGGATGTCCGAAGAGACATCCTCTCTTTTGCAGTTTCCCTTTACAAAGAGAGTCTTCTTGTGTCAACTGTCGCACACACCACCAACATACAATTGGAGAACACCTCATTCTTGACAGAGCAAGGCGATTAATATAAAATAATGGAAAAATAAAAGGAGATACCATGTGCAATAAATCAAAATCATCAATCTTTTGGGGAACACTGCTTCTTGTGATAGGCGGACTCATACTCATCTCAACATACTTCCACATCTCAATACCCATCTTCAAGACAATTCTCGCTCTGCTCTTTATCTACGTAGGAATAATGATTTTCACGGGCAGTGCATTCAGAAAGCACAAGAGCACTGTGATGTTCGGCGACTCCAAGCTTGAAGCAATGCCGTCACAGAGGGAGTATAACGTCATATTCTCTTCAGGCGAAGTCGATCTGTCTAAGACCGAATTCGAGAAGGGAAAGAGGGTGGAGATTAACGTCATTTTCGGAGACGGAAAGGTTTATCTGTCCAAAGACAAAAAGTATGTCATAAACATGAGCTCTGTCTTCGGACAGGCAAAGGACCCTGTCGGAGGCACAGTCAATTTCGGAGATAACACATTCACAAACAAACAGGATTCTTCGGATGAGGCTGTCTACATTGATGCAAACACTGTCTTCGGCAACATGGAGATTTATTATATATGACGAAGAGACTCGTGCGTGAGCTGAAATCAGGCGAATACGGAGAGTTTGTGGATATTGTCTCCCTCGCATATCCGGGAATGAAGCTGACCACGGAGAAGGATAGGGCAAACCTTGAAAAGAGACTGAAAAAATCAGTCAGGGAGAGCGAAGGCGACGTTTCGGCAGTTGGAATCTTCGAGGGAGAAGAGCTTCTCGGAGGAGCGGTATACTATAGATTCAAAATGAACAACCGCCAAGAGATAGTTCCAATGGCAGGCATAGGTTTTGTGGCAGTCTCTCTTCTGAAAAAGAAGGAGCATGTTGCCAGGGACTTACTGCGCCATTTTCTTGAGTATTTCAGGGGCAAAGATTATGAAATCGCCTCTCTGTATGCGTTCAGTCCGGAGTTTTACAAAAAGATGGGTTTCTGTTTCGGCACAAGGTTTTTCTGTTTCAAGGGAAAGCCCTCGTCATTCACGGATTACAAAGTCAAGAGCCATTTAAGGTATGCTGTTTTAAAGGATGCAGATAAACTGCACAGGTGTTATGACGGATTCGCAAGGAAGAATCACGGTATGTTTTTGAGAAAGAAGAAAAATTTCGAAAAATCCCTGAAAGACGGAGCAGTCAAATACCTTGTTTATGAGGATGGCGGAAGGATAAAAGGTTACATGGCATTTGCCCTAAAAAACACGTGGAAGGAGAACTTTTTAAGGGAGCAGATGGATGTCCATGTAATGATTGCCGATGAGGCGGATGTAATAAGGGAGTTTTCGACATTTCTTAACACCCAAAAAGACCAGATTGACAGAATAGAGGTAGACGCATATGATCCGGACTTCATCCACCTTCTTTCAGACCCGAGGGACGGTTCGGAGAACCTGCGCCCCCTTGTTGCCCATCAGGTCGCAACGGACAATACTGCAATGATGTACAGAATACTCGACGCGGAGAAATTCATAAAAAGAATGGTAAAGGGCAGGGGAAAATCAGAATGCCAGCCTTTTAAGCTTAAAATAACTGACAATTTCATTTCCGACAATAACAGGGATATCACTGTTTTTCCTAATAGAGCGGCCATATCGGACAAGGGAAATGCTGACATAACAATTAAAATCGACATTATGAACCTTGCCGCCTTTTTAACAGGCGTGATGAAACTACAAAAATTGCATTCTTACGGGCTTATAGAGGTTTCGGCATCAGGATCAAAGAGAAATTCCGGAGGCTCCAATCCCCTGAAAGAGATTGATGATTATTTGGGATATAACGTCTATCCTATTTGTCTCACGCCATTTTGATTGGATATACTTTAGTATATAAAAGGAGGAATGTATGAAAGCCGCACTTTTAATTTCGGTCTTTCTTCTCTCTCTGACACTCTTTGCCCATGCTCCCTCATCAATTGAGACAACCTACAATGATTCTCTCCATTTCATCTATGTAAAGGTCAACCATTCGGTTCCCTCAGTGACTGCACACTACATCAAATCAATAAAGCTTCTCATAAACGGCAAGGAGGTCGCTGAGTTGAGGCTTCCGAAACAGGAGGCAAAGGAGTTTGGGGAGGCCTATTTTTTGTATAAAAGGTCTGAGGGCGACACTCTGGCTGAGATATCTGCAACGTGCAACATATTCGGGAGCAGAAAGGAAAAAATAGAGATGAAGGAGGGAGAATGATGGAACTTCTGACAGGGCTTACCTGTTTCATTCTGATGGCATTCACTGTTTTGGGGGGGATGTTTTTGAGGCAGCTGAAGCTTAAAGTCTTTCATCACAAGATTCTTGCAGGGCTTGCATTGACATTCGGAATCCTGCACATACTCTTTGTATTTGTGATTTAACGCAGAAGCAATTTGCACAAAGGAATAACCGGCTCTTTTAATACACCAGATTATATCAGCTTGGTTTGGTCATTGCGAACGAAGTGAAGCAATCTCTATGCAGCAGTAGGGGTGTATTTTGGATTATTATGTTTACATTCTATCGAGTAAAAATCATAGAGTTCTTTACGTTGGAGTAACAAAAAATATAGTCAAAAGGGTTTACGAACACAAGCAAGGATTTGTTGAAGGCTTTACAAAGAAGTATAACGTAAAGAGATTGGTTTATTATGAGGTTTTTGACAACATTGAAAATGCAATAGCAAGAGAGAAACAATTGAAGGCTGGAAGTAGGCATGCAAAGGAGCTTCTTATTGAAACAAATAATCCAGAGTGGGACGACTTATACTCAAAAATCACCGAATAGAAGCATAGAGATTGCTTCTTCGAGGACTCATCGCAATGACGGAAAATTAGTACGCTGGCGACTGGTGAGCTGGTGGAGAATTAAAAATAGAGCCGGAGGGACGCCGCTTGAAGTGTCCCTGATTTTTCTGTGTAAGATTTTTATCAATTGGGCTTGACTTTCGAAAGACAATGATTATAATTAGTTCAAGGTTGTAATAAATACAAATTATGAACAAAAAACTCTTGTCTGAAATAAAATCAATATACTCCTCCATAAGGCCTGAGATTGAAGAGAGGCTCGGAGAATTCAGGACTGCAGGGGAGAGAATGAAGAGAGATGAGCTTTTCTATGAGCTCGGCTTCTGCCTTCTGACTCCGCAGTCAAAGGCTGTCGTCTGCTGGGATTCCATATGCTCCATAAAGAAGAATATGAAGAAGAATCACGGAAGATACGAGGTTCTTCCCCATCTTAAGGGAGTGAGGTTCAAGAACAACAAGTCAAAATACTTTGAAGAGGCGCAGAAGAAGTGGCATTCAGGCCTCTGTGAAGAACTCTTTCTGCAGAAAAGCCCGTTTGAGATGCGCGAATACCTTGTGAAGAACGTGAAGGGGATGGGATACAAGGAGGCAAGCCATTTTTTAAGGAATATCGGCTACGGAAATGACCTTGCGATTCTTGACAGACACATATTGAAAAATCTTCTTCTTTTGGGTATAATCAGAGAGGTGCCAAAAACGCTTACAAAAAAGTCATATTATGAAATTGAAAAGAGAATGGCTGAATTTGCCTCTAAGTCTGCCATTGAAATGAGCCATCTTGATTTTGTGCTCTGGTACAAAGAGGCGGGGAGGGTCTTCAAATGAATTCCGCAAACAGAATCTTTACGGATGAGATAAAGAGGCTTCTTGAGAAGAGTGGAATTGCTCCCTCTTACCAGAGGATAAAGATTTACGAGTACCTCTATAACCACAGAACTCACCCGACTGCCGACATGGTATACGGAGACCTTATCGGGGAGATGCCCACCCTTTCAAAGACGACCGTTTACAACACTCTCAACATTCTGGCTGATGCCGGAATGGCCAAGAGGATATTCATAGAAGGATGCATCGTAAGATTCGATGCGGAGATATCACCGCACATGCATTTCAAATGCACAAAATGCAAAGAGGTCTATGACATATTCTCTCCTGCTCCAAAGGTTAAGAGCGGAGAGCATAAAATAGAGGGAGAAGAGGTTTACCTCTACGGAATCTGTAAAAAATGCAAGGAGGAGTAATGGACAAGAGCGCGCTTTTCAAAGTGTCGTACGGAATGTACGTGGTGACGTCAAAGTCTGGTGAAAAAATAGACGGACAGATTGCCAACACTCTTTTCCAGATAACGTCCGAACCGGCAACCGTGGCAGTCTCAATAAACAAACTCAACCTTACGCATCAGTACATTGAGGAGAGCGGAGTCTTCGGAGTCTCAGTCATATCCGAAGAGGCTACGATGGAGTTCATAGACAATTTCGGATTCAAGTCGGGAAGGGAGATAAACAAGTTCGAAAAAATCAATTACAAAACCCTCTCTACCGGCGCTCCCATTGTGACAGATTACGCAGTCGCCGGTCTCGAGTTCAAAGTGATGAAGAAAATTGACGTCAACACTCACACTATCTTCATAGGAGAGCTTCTGGATGCGGAGGTTTACTCCGACAGAGAGATGATGACATACGCATATTATCACCTGATAAAGAAGGGAAAATCTCCTAAGAATGCGCCGACCTATCAGGCAGAGGCAAAGAAGGAAGAAAAAAAGGAGGTTAAGGTGAAGAAATACAAATGCGACGTTTGCGGATACGTTTATGACCCGGAGAAGGGAGACCCTGACGGAGGAATAGAGCCGGGAACGCCCTTTGAATCAATTCCGGACAACTGGGTATGCCCAATCTGCGGAGCAGGCAAGGCTGAATTTACTCCGGAGAGCTGATGAAACCGGTCAAGATTACTGACAAAATTTACTGGGTCGGAGCAATAGACTGGGATTTGAGGGATTTCCACGGATATACAACCGAGAGGGGATCCACGTATAACTCATACCTTATTCTGGACAGGGAGCCAACCCTTGTCGACACAGTCAAGAGCTATAAGTTTGATGAGATGCTTTCAAGGATTAAGGAGCTTATAGACCCGAAAGAGATAAGACACGTTATTTCAAACCACGTGGAGATGGACCATTCCGGATCAATACCGGCGATTCTCGATTATGCAAAGGATGCGGACGTAATCACCTGTCCGCAGGGGGAGAGAGGCCTTAAGAGCCATTTCTTCGGTGACATCAATTATAAAGTAGTCAAGAGCGGCGATACTCTCGACATAGGAGAGAACAAGATATTGTTCCATCAGACTCCAATGGTGCACTGGCCGGACAACATGGTTTCATACGTCGAGAGAGAGAGTCTCCTCTTCTCAAACGATGCATTCGGTCAGCACTATGCCTCGTTTGAAAGGTTTGACGACGAAGTTCTTCTTGACGAAGTTTTGACGCAGGCAAAGAAATACTATGCGAATATAGTCCTTCCCTATTCACAGCAGGTTAAGAATGCCCTCGACGCCTTGAACAAACTTAAAATAGAGACGGTATGTCCGAGCCACGGAATAATCTGGAGAAAGTCAATTGTGAAGATTCTCTCGGAGTACGGAAAGTGGTCTTCGAATTCAACCGAAAGGAA
>Ga0172375_10012615_pt1 | contig 10580 bp, 9 predicted proteins | sample LakKiv1m_FD_114537 | JGI IMG/M metagenome (GOLD analysis project Ga0172375, IMG submission 114537) | Freshwater microbial communities from Kabuno Bay, South-Kivu, Congo - kab_092012_11.1m | ecosystem: Environmental > Aquatic > Freshwater > Lake | place: Democratic Republic of the Congo...
AATTTTCATTGATTATCATGATTGCTCATTTTTTTGGCATCGCACCAAGAATCCTTCAGGTACCCCTTCTGGCTTCCTGTCAGCCGAAGGCTCATCCGGTCGACTCCACGCAGATGGATTCGCTGCTGGGAACCGAGCCGTTACGGTCGGCGTTGGTGTGGGTGCGGTGAGATGTAAAAGGTTATCCGGCCTTTATCCTTTGAATCTAAATCTCCTGGCAACGAACCAGCCGATGACGGATACATGCATGGCAATCAACCCCATGGAAATATAGGTTATACTGTAGCGAATCCCGGCCCAAACAAGGGCTGAAGAAATATCTCCCCCCTTACTGACGGCATCCGCACCAAGAAAAAGATCGATTATCAAGATAATAATCGGATAGGAAAAACTTAAAAATCCGAGAAGCAGGAGACAATCTGTCAATAATGCTGGACTTTTTTTGTGTTTTAAACCACGGGTGATAAGCAGTGCAATCAGGACCAGGGACAAGAAGCACATAATCCAGATGGGTATCGTTTTCGCTTCAAAAATCGGGTTGGTTGGTTCCATGGTTTTTGGGTTTGAAAGTGATAGTTAAAATTTGATGGATTGTTGTTGTGGTTGTTATGGTTGTTATGGTTGTTATGGTTGTTATGGTTTGTGTTCCACTAAGATAAAGATAATTAGGGATAATATGATCACTCTGTGTCATCATCATTCAAATAGTCTGTCTTGATCTTTTCTTCCTCTTTTTTTGCTGCATAATCACTCAGACAATCTGCCAGAATGGGAAGTACAAAATCTAGATGACCGAAATAGGATGAACTGGCATTTCCGTATTCCTTAAACTGATAGACAGGAAAACAGGGTTTGTCGGGGGTATGATCAAGGATTTTGGGTATGCCGTTTCAAGGGCGTATGATTTAGCCCCTGCGAAAGTCCAGACCCTGTCTTTCCTAAAAGTCGGGGAAGCCAATTACGAAATACTTGGAAACCAATTTACGATTACACCGTGCTTCGCATGTGGTCTCCGTAGAAGAAATCGAGTATGACCCAGAAAGTAACCAAACCAAGAACCAGAACCTGCTATTTGCGGACTGTGATACTATTACGATTGCTTCACCGGTCGTTCAGGGTCGTTCTGAAAGGGGAATCTGTGCGTAAAACAAGAAAGAAAGAAAGTAACTGAGAACTAATTATTAATTTTAGGAAGAAATGAATCGCGTTCTTTGTTGAATAATGGAGCTGAACATGACTGCTCACTTTGTGTAGGAATCGAATGCTCACTTTAGGCAGGAATATCTAATCGGGGATTCTTAAAGCAGAATAATAATACCAAGTTATACTCCTTAAACCAATCAAAAAAGCATGGATAATCCATTTATACTTTCAACAGAGAAGCTTTCTGAATTAATTAAAAACTATCGTGTATGGATGCAAGCCAATCCTCAAGAGCTAGAATATATTGAGAAAGACAGGCAAAGAGATTTAGAAATCTCATCACAACTGTTGGACTATACTCATTTGCAGGAAATTGATAACAATGTTCTGTATAATCTGATTTTCACCTATTCAAGGAAGCTTGAGGGTCCTGCCTATATTAGACTCGGGGAGGATCGATTGACTTCTGAAATTCCAAGAATCAGAGAGAATCTTGTTTATATCCGTAATTCCCAAGATGATCCAATGATTGTCGCGGAGAATGTTATAGAAGGTAAATACAAAATCCAGTTTTTAGCAAAAAGCTTCTGGAGTCCTATTTTACAAGCAAGGTTTAAGAACATTTTGCCCAATTGGAACAACAAAACAGAAGATTTTTTTAATAGACTTGGGATCCAATTAAAGACCAGTAAACTTACAATTTCAGAAAAGTACCAAAAACTCAAAACCGGCTTTACTTTTATTAATGAAATTGCACCCGAACTTGATTTCTTTGATATAAATCACCTAATGCACTATGGGACTGCAATCGACGAAGGTAAAAAGTCAATATCCACCCTTCTTGGTGAATATTATCCGATTGCCCCCATACCAGTAAAGAACTATTGGATCATTGGCGCCGGAGAAAAAGCTAAATTCTGGGAAGAATTTCAAAGTCAAGGAAAAGCATCAATTGGATTACCTCCTATTGGTGACCTCAACCAGTATGAAACAAAGGAGGAGATTGAAGCTGCGATTCAAACCTTTGAAAATACGGACAGAAGACGTTATAATGATGCTCTGGCTGGTTATGATTTTTGCCAGGTGATGAAACCAGGTGATATCATTTTTGTTAAAAGAGGTAATTCCGAATTCTTGGGTTACGGAGAGGTAACGTCTGAATATTTCTTCGATGAAAGCATAGAGTACCAACATTACCGGAAGGTATCCTGGAAGAAAACAGGCGTTTGGAAAGAAGATATGGGGCAAATTGTTCAGAAAACATTGACAAATATTACCGATTATCCCAGTAAACATCCTGATTATGATAAATATTACCAACGAATTTTAGCAATTATTAACGGAACTTATTCATCACCGTTTCATAAAACAAGAGACATGGCAACCAGATTTCCCTTAAATCAAATATTCTATGGCCCTCCCGGCACCGGAAAAACATACAACACGATTTCTGAGGCCATCAAAATTATTGATCCTGAATTCTTTGCTGACCACAATCAGCATAGGCAAGAAATGCAGGATAAATTTAACGACCTTCTGATAACTGATTGGGATAGAATAGAAGGCAAACGAATTGCTTTTTGCACCTTTCATCAAAGCCTGAGTTATGAAGATTTTATCGAGGGAATTAAACCGGTAGAGCCTGAAAAGGAGGGCGATCCGGTTGTTTATAGAATTGAAGAAGGGTTGTTTCACAGATTGTGTACCGAAGCAGAATTTTCTATAGCCTTAAAGAAGGGCTCGAAGGATCAAGCCCAGATTCTGGATTTTTCTTTGGCATACGATCAATTTGCCCAAGAATTGGAAGAAAAACTTTCATCAAATGAGGTCGTAGAACTCGAAACCAAAAATGGGGGTAAAGTTTTGGTTGATAGCGTATCAAGATTAGGAAACATAATAATTAAGCATCATGGAGGTACCCGTATTTACACTGTCTCCAAAAATAGGGTAACCAAACTGGAGAAAGCCATTGAGAATCTGGATGATGTTAGCAACATCAATGAGCAGTTTAGGGAAATAATCGGTGGTAGTAATTCATCGGCATATTGGGCGGTGCTCAATGGAATAAGGCAAAAAAAGTATAAAAAATTTATCCCCAAACCGGATAGAAAATATTTATGGGACGAGAAAAAGGAACTTATACAAACCCTCCAGAGCCATGATTTTAAAACACTTATAGGGGATCCTTACGTCCTGATCATAGATGAAATCAACCGGGGGAACGTGTCTCAGATTTTCGGTGAGCTAATCACTCTTATTGAAGATAATAAAAGGCTTGGGAATACAGATGCGCTTCAAACTGTTTTACCTTACTCCAAGAGCAATTTCGGAGTACCTTCAAACCTGTACGTTATTGGCACGATGAATACTGCGGACAGGAGTGTTGAAGCTTTGGATACTGCTCTTCGCAGAAGATTCACTTTCAGGGAGTTTATGCCTGATTCTGAACTTATTAAGGATGTCTTGGGCTCTATAGTTATGTGGAAAGGAATCGACCTTTCAGAGGTCTTTGTAACTATAAACCACCGGATAGAAATCCTTTTAGATCGGGACCATCAAATCGGACACTCGGATTTTCTGGCATTGAAAGAAACCATGGATATTGATTCTGATTTAAAAAGGATATTCACTAAGAAGATCATCCCTCTTCTTCAGGAATACTTTTACAACGACTATGTCAAAGTCGGCATGATCCTGGGTGAGGGTTTCGTATCAACACAAAAGCGAGATGCCGTAAAGTTTGCACACATTGTTGAGTCATTAGATGCCGACTATGCTGATGGGTACATCTATCGGCTCATCCCAGAAGACAAAATAGATTTGGAAAATGCGCTGAATCAACTTATGAACAAGGCTGCAAATGTCCAATTTTAGACAACACAGGGTAATCCAGGTTTTTGAACATTCATCCATCGCTTACAAAGGAAAGCATAAGCATGAACAATTCACGGAATCACTATTTACAGCTTTTGAGAAGTACTACAACTCCAATGAGGCTACTCCGTTTTTCAGTATGATTCCATATGGAGTTCGGTTTAATCAATATGTTGGTGCAATTCATTTAGGGTCAACAACGATCGAGGTTTTGCCAAAAGCTGGCAAAGAAAACGATCCAAAAATTTGGCAGGTAGTATTGTTGCAAATGCTAAAAACTTGTCATTTATTAATAGCAAAAGCAACGGGATTAGCCCCCCTGAGGCTCCGATCAAACGATATTCTGGATTTATACTTTGAATGGTATTTAAATGAACTGGATTATCTGATACGTAGAGGATTAATTAAGAAATATCGTCAAGCCGAGGGCCAACAAAATGTCCTGAAAGGAACAATAGACTTTCCAAAGCATATCGAAAAAAATCTGATTCATCAGGAAAGGTTTTTTACAAGATTCACTTCGTATGATCAGGATCACCTTATTCATCAAATTCTATTTCAAGGGCTATTGCTTGTTGAAAGGATTTCAACTTCTTCCCTCCTCCGAGATCAGATTGGGCGACAAAAACTTTGCTTTCCCGAGGTCAAATCAATTCAAGTAACAGATCATCATTTTAACCAAATCCGGATGGATCGCAAAAATCAGCCCTATCAAAAGGCGCTGGAAATAGCCAAGTTGATTCTATTGAACACTCGCCCGGACATCAGTCATGGAAAACAAGATCTCCTTGCCATCATGTTTGACATGAATTCTTTATGGGAGGAATATGTTTACCGAATAATACGTAGGACCTCTGATGACAATTGGACCATTCATCCCCAGGTCAGAGACCGATTTTGGGAACACAAAAGCATTCGCCCTGATATCGTTTTAAAACCTAAAGACCAAAACGGTAGCCCGATTGTTATTGATACCAAATGGAAAACAGTTGAGGACGAACAGCCCAATGACGCAGACCTGAAGCAAATGTTTGTATACAACCACCATTGGAAATGCCGCCAGAGTATTTTATTGTATCCCAGGACAAAAGGGCAGAATGATATTAGGGGTACCTATCATCTCCCGATGGATGATAAAACCCATTCCTGTAAACTGGCATTTGTTGACGTTTTGTATGATAATCATTTAAATCAACAGCTTGCAACTGAAATCTTCAAAAAAATTGATGCGTGTTAATCAAATGATATATCACAACAGCATCAACTGTATCAGTTACTGTATCCCCCCCAACCAAAAACGACCTACCGCATTCCGCAGTAAGTCGTTGATTCCCTTGGTGAGACATACAGGATTCGAACCAGTGACCTCTTGCCTGTCAAGCAAGCGCTCTAAACCAGCTGAGCTAATGTCTCGAGGTGGGTACCATCCCGCGGCAATATTAGCACTTTTCAACAAAACGAGCAAGCCGGTTCATAACCCCGAATCGGGATTTTTTCTAACTTGCGTCGCTAAATAAACGGATATGACTCGATTAACCCTATTACTAACGGTTCTGTTAACATTCGGTATGATGAGCGAAAACCAGGCCCAACAGACAAAAGTTCTGATGAAAACCTCCATGGGGGATGTGACCATCCTCCTCTATGACGACACCCCGATCCATAAGGACAATTTTGTCGAATTGATAAACAAGAAATCCTATGACGGCATCCTTTTTCACCGGGTGATGCCGGGATTCATGATCCAGGCCGGGGACCCGGACTCGAAAAATGCCAAACCGGGCCAGCGGCTCGGCTTCAATTCCATCGGCAAAACCATCCCTGCTGAATTCAGACCGAATCACATCCACAAAAAAGGAGCCCTCGCCGCAGCACGTCAGGGCGACAACGTAAACCCGAATAAAGAGTCATCCGGATCACAGTTCTATATCGTAACGGGCAAGGTTTGGTCAGCCAACGAACTGACCCAATTTGAACGAGATGGCTCCCATCCGAAATTCACTCCGGAACAGAAAACCATCTACACTTCAGCCGGCGGATACCCGCCGCTGGATTACCAGTATACCGTTTTCGGCGAGGTAACCCAAGGCATCGATATCGTGGAAAAAATCGGCAATGCCCCCCGCGATTCTTCAGACCGCCCGAAAACCGACATAAAGATCATTTCAATGACCCTTATGAAATAATTCAATCCGCCCTGCAGGGGCGGCTAGACTCCCCTCTCCTGCGACCGCAGGGAGCACGGGAGAGGGGCAGGGGGTGAGGTGAATGGAGACCAGAGACGGGAGACGGTGGACAAAAGACGAGAGACGAAGAGACCGAGAGACTTAGAGACATGATTGAAAAGATTAGACGATTAGTATCGGAGATTGAGTCGTTCTCAGCTGAAAGTCAGGAGAAACTGGAAGAGTTCCGCGTCAGGCTGTTCGGCAAGAAAGGCGATATCACCCTGCTGTTCGAACAGTTCAAGGAAATCCCGCCCCAGGAAAAGCGTCCGATCGGACAGGAGCTGAACGTACTGAAAAACCTGGCAATCGATAGGATCAGGAACCTCCAGGAGCAACTGAAGAAAATCGGAAAGGAGGATGCCGGACTGGATCTTACCATGCCCGGGGATCCCATCCGTTTGGGCTCAAGACATCCGGTTTCCCTGGCGCGCAATCAGATCATCGATATCTTCAACCGGCTGGGTTTCGTGATCTCCACAGGACCGGAAATCGAGGACGACTGGCACATTTTCACGGCCCTTAATTTCCCTCCCGAACACCCGGCAAGGGATATGCAGGATACCTTCTTTATCGGGCAGGATCCCGATATCCTCCTCCGCACCCAAACCTCTTCGGTTCAGGTCAGGGTGATGGAAAACCAGAAACCTCCGATCCGCACGATCAGTCCCGGCCGCGTTTTTCGCAATGAAGCCATCTCTGCCCGCTCCCACTGCATCTTTCACCAGGTGGAAGGCCTTTATATCGACCGGAACGTCTCTTTTGCCGACCTGAAACAGACCCTCCTTTATTTTGCCAGGGAGATGTTTGGCCAGGCTACCCGCATCCGGCTTCGCCCTTCGTTTTTCCCCTTCACCGAACCCTCTGCCGAGATGGATGTTTCCTGCTCTATCTGCGGGGGCAAGGGCTGCACGCTATGCAAACAGACCGGCTGGCTCGAGATCCTCGGCTGCGGCATGGTAGATCCCAATGTGCTTGAAAATGTCGGCATTGACAGCCAGGAATACACCGGATTTGCCTTCGGCATGGGCATCGAACGGATCGCCCTCCTCAAATACGGAATCAAGGATATCAGGCTGCTCTTTGAAAACGACGTGAGGTTCCTGAGACAGTTCAGCTCTGCGCTGTAAGAATAATTCGCTTACGCTCATGAATGGCTCGCTGCGCTCGCGAAAGACTCGGCTTCGCCTCACGAATAATCCTCGTGATGCTCGGATAAATTAATTCAGGCCGAAGGCCTCATTCGCGACCGAAGGGAGCTATTTGCGAGCGCAGCGAGTTATTCACGAGGCGCAGCCGAGTCATTTGATTAGTATCTCATACGTAATAAGCACCCCTGCCTTCAGCGTCGCGCTGACCCCGCAGTATTTCTCCTGTGACAGGTCGATGGCTTTTTTCAGCTTCTCCGGATCCAGGTTTTTGCCCCTGAAAACATAGATCAGGTGGATCGCCTGGTAATGCATGGGGTGCTCCTCTGTGATGGTTCCCTGAAGCCTGATTTCAAAGGATTCGACCTCCTGGCGCATTTTGCGTGCCAGCGAAATGACATCCATCCCGGTGCACCCCCCCAGGGAAGCCATCAGAAGAGGTTTCGGGGTGGGGCCGAGGTCCTTCCCGCCCGCGGCCGGAAGAGCGTCCATGATCACAGAATGCCCGTCCACATTGGCTTCGAAAGCCATGTCCCCTTTCCATACAACCGATATCTCTTTGTTCATCTCAACGTTATTTGTCCGGATTAGAACATGAAATTATATATATTTGTGAATCGGGCAAGTAGAACATTTATGCCTTGTCTTTGTTTTCGATAATTGGTGAATGACAGTAAAGAAAGGTGATGAAGAACCTTCAGAACGTTCCTGTTTGCGATGATTGCATCCTTAAAGGCCATTCGATCTTCAAGGACCTGACCCCGGAAGAACTGGAAACCGTCCATTTCGGAAAGGGATGCAGTCTCTATAAACGGGGCAATATCATCTATCACGAGGGACACCGGATCAACGGCTTCTACTGCGTCCAGAGCGGCATCATCAAGGTGTACAAAACCGGTATGGATGGCAAGGAACAGATCATCCGTTTTGCCAAGGAGGGTGATATCATCGGGTTTCGGTCGGTCCTGAGCAAAGAACTGGCCTGCACCACCGCCAAGGTGATCGAAGACGCAGTGCTCTGTTTCATTCCATCGGAAAATCTCTTCCAGCTGGTAAAGGAAAATGCGGCTTTCTCCATGCAGCTGATGCAGCTCACCTGCCGCGAGCTCGGCGAAGCCAATAATTTCATTACCGATATTGCACAGAAAACCGTCAGGGAACGCCTGGCGGAGATCCTGCTGATCCTGATGGACAGTTTCGGTCTCGATAACAAGAAGGTCCTTCAGATCTCGCTTACACGCGAGGAGCTGGCTAACATGGTCGGGACCGCCACCGAATCGGTTATCAGGCTTCTCAGTGAGTTCAAGGCCGACGGCCTCATCGAGCTGCACGGCCGAAAGATCAGCCTGCTCAATATCCCCGCTTTGCGGAAGATATCCAATATGTAAAGGAAAAAGGCAAAAGGTAAAAGGAAAAAGTAAACCATCAATAACCCCGGGCTTCGGCCCAGGGTTTCACCAGTAACCGGTCACTGGTCATGCGAAAGAATCCTTATTTTTCCTGGATCTATCATTTCGGAAGGTTCTGGATAACATTCAGTTATAGATATATTTTCTATCGCAGGGTGGAAATCCGGGGTCGGGAGAACTTCAGGTTTGATGAACCCCTGATCATTGCCCCTAACCATCAGAATGCCCTGATGGACGACCTTGCGATGGTCACTTCCCTGAAACAACAGCCTTTTTATGTTGCCCGTGCGGATCTGTTTCATGCAAAATGGATCGTCTGGTTATTCAAGGTGATGCACATGATGCCTATTTACCGCATCAGGGACGGCTATGAAACGTTGGAAAAAGACCAGGAGGTTTTTAATCGTTGCGGCGAGATCATCAGCGCCGGCAATACCCTTGTCATTTTTCCGGAAGGGAACCATAATGCCCAGCGTTTCTTCCGTCCCCTGAAAAAAGGCCTGGCCCGGATTGCTTTTCAAACAGAGGACAGGCATGATTTCACCCTGGGGCTTAAGATCATACCCACCGGCCTTGATTTCTCGAACTACGATAATGTCAGGGGCCGCCTGACGGTCAGTTACGGCACGCCCATCACGATAACCGACCTGAAAGAAGTTTACCGGGCCGACCCCCAGCGGGCCATGAAGGAACTCAACAGGCGCATCACGGTCAATATCGAACCGCACATGATTGAGATACCCTGGCTGGATATCTATGACTCGGTAATGGACCTGCGCCGGATCTATGGCCGGCGATTCAGGGAATTGAGAAACCTGCCCGGAAAAACCCTGTTCAACCAGTTTGATGCCGACAAGGAAATGATCCGCCTGATCGCGGCGGTTCGTGAATCAGACCCCGACGGGATCGCTCTTTTGAATACCCGGATTACTGAATACCGGGAGCTAATTAAAAAATACAATTTCCGGCACCATATTCCTGCCCATGCACCTTATTCCTTTTGGTATCTCCTCCTTAACACGATCTGTCTGGCCATCGGATTTCCGTTCCATATTTATTCGCTGATTAACAATTACCATCTTTTCCGGATACCGGCCTGGTTGTCGCGCCACACCTTCAAGGATCCCCAGTTCCGTGCCACGATTGCTTATATTTCCAGTATGGCTGTTTTAGTCCCGCTGTTCTATATCCTTCAAACCCTGGTCATCGGACTGATATTCAATACGTGGTGGATATGGCTGCTCTACCTGATGAGCCTCCTTCCGTCGGGCGTTTATATGCTCCATTACATGTTCTGGAATCGTAAATGGCGCTCCCGCATTCGCTGGACCTGGCATGTTTCGCGCAGGAATCCTGAAATCCTGCGCATTGCGGAGCTCTACAGGGAGATACACGGGCAGATGGATAAATGGACGCTCCGCTAAAAGAGCGACCGGTTATTGTTTGATCACTGTCGCGCTCACGGTTTTCCCATCCGTGCCGGTCAGGGTCAGGTAATACCTGCCCGCCGGGATACCGGGGATACTCAGGATGACCGGGCAGCCCGGCAATAGACCCTCCGCAAGCCTTTTCACACTGATCAACTTTCCGTCTGAGGCTATCATCCTGACAGTGACCGTGCCGGCCATCAAACTTTCGGTGGCAACCAAGATCCGGTCGATAAACGGATTGGGATAAATTCGAAAGGCGTATTCTGGTTGACCAGCCGGGATATCTCCGACTCCGCTGAATGTTTCGATTCTGAAATCCCAAATTCCCCGGCCATAGGTACCGAAGCGTGC
>Ga0172375_10012618_pt1 | contig 10579 bp, 7 predicted proteins | sample LakKiv1m_FD_114537 | JGI IMG/M metagenome (GOLD analysis project Ga0172375, IMG submission 114537) | Freshwater microbial communities from Kabuno Bay, South-Kivu, Congo - kab_092012_11.1m | ecosystem: Environmental > Aquatic > Freshwater > Lake | place: Democratic Republic of the Congo...
CGACAAGAAAAAGGCCGAAAAGATCGCTGTGTACGACCTGGGAGGAGGCACTTTTGACATCTCGATCCTTGAGATCGGGGAAGGCGTGTTCGAGGTCAAATCGACCAACGGCGACACCCACCTCGGGGGCGATAATTTTGACGAAAGGGTCGTCAGCTGGCTCGTGGACGAGTTCAGAAAAGAGACAGGAATTGACTTAAGGAACGACAGAATGGCCCTGCAAAGGCTTCGCGATGCCGGCGAAAAGGCAAAATGCGAGCTTTCCACCGTGTTCGAGACAGAGATAAACCTGCCTTTCATAACTGCAGATGCGTCGGGCCCGAAGCATTTTGTGACAAAACTGACAAGGGCAAAGCTGGAACAGATCGTCGCAGACCTGATCGAAAAAACCCTCGGCCCCGTGAAACAGGCCATGGCCGATGCCAAGATGTCACCCAACGAGATAGATGAAGTGATCCTTGTGGGCGGCCAGACCCGGACCCCCAAGGTCCAGGAGCTGGTAAAGAACTTTTTCGGAAAAGAGCCCAACAAGAGCGTTAATCCCGACGAAGTGGTGGCCGTGGGCGCCGCCCTTCAGGGAGGCGTGCTCGCCGGAGACGTGAAAGAGATGGTCCTTTTGGACGTTACCCCTCTTTCGCTGGGAATTGAAACTTTGGGCAACGTCATGACGACCCTCATTGCCAGGAACACTACTATCCCGACGTCAAAGAGCGAGACATTTTCAACCGCGGGCGACGGCCAGACGAGCGTCGAGGTCCACGTGCTTCAGGGTGAGAGGCCGATGGCTTTTGACAACAGGACGCTTGGGAAGTTCCATCTTGAAGGCATCCCGCCCGCGCCCAGAGGCATCCCTCAGATAGAGGTTACGTTCGACATCGACGCCAACGGGATCCTCCATGTGAGCGCAAAGGACAAGGGCACCGGAAAAGAGCAGAAGATCTCGATCACGGCTTCTTCGGGACTTAACAAAGATGATATCGAAAAAATGAAAAAGGACGCGGCCGCGCACGAGGCCGACGACAAAAAGAAAAAAGAGGAGGCTGAAACAAGGAACCAGGCCGACAACCTTGCCTATTCCTCCGAAAAGACCCTGAAAGACGTAGGCGACAAGGTGGACGCCCCGACCAGGGACAAGATATTGAAGAGCATCGAGGTTGTCAAGGAAGCTCTCAAAGGAACGGACACCGCCAAAATAAAAGCGGCGCATGACGCTCTCCAAAAGGACGTCTATGAGCTTTCCTCAAAGGTCTACCAGGCCCAGCAGCCCGGAGCCCAGGCCGGCCCTCAGCCGGGGCCCCAGCCGGGACCGCAGCAGGGAAGCGCGGGCGGTGAAGACAAGACTATAAACGCGGACTGGAAGGAGACCGGGCAAAATTAATGTAAGGGCGGGTTTCAAACCCGCCCCTGCTGTTATAATGTTCATATGCCCAACAAAGATTATTACCGGACGCTCGGCCTGTCCAAGAGCGCATCCGCCGACGAAATAAAAGCCGCCTTCAGAAAACTGGCGCGTCAATATCATCCCGACGTCTGCAAAGAGCCGGGTGCCGACCTCAAATTCAAGGAAATAAATGAGGCCTACCAGGTTCTCGGCGATCCCGGCAAAAAAGCTCAGTACGACCGCTTCGGCTCAGTGGGCGGCGCCGCAGGCGGATTTGATTTCAGCGGGATAAACTTCGACGACATGTTCCATGGAGGAAGCCCCTTCGGGGACCTTGGCGATATTTTTGAGACCTTTCTCGGAGGAGGAGGAAGGAGCAAAAACCGCGGACCTCAAAGAGGCTCCGACCTTAGATATGATCTGACGATCTCCCTTGAAGACGCTTATACAGGCCTTGAAAAAGAGATCGATGTTCAGCATTACAAGCAATGCGCGAAATGCGGCGGCCGCGGAGCGGAAAAAGGGTCCCAGATAAAAAAATGCGGCACCTGCGCCGGGACCGGTTTTGTAACCCAGCCTCAGCGCTCGATCTTCGGCACCATTGCCGTTACTGTCCCCTGCGCGGCCTGCGCCGGCCGCGGCGAGATCATCCAGGTCCCCTGCAAAGACTGCAGGGGCTCCGGCAGGACAAAGGCGGCCGGAAAGATAAAAGTGAACGTTCCCCGGGGGATCGACAGCGGGTACCGCCTCAGGATCGAAGGTGAAGGGGACGCGGCAAGCAGAAGCGGGCCGCCGGGAGACCTTTACGTCTACATCAGCGTGAAACCGCATAATAAATTAAAACGACAGGGGAATGATCTCTTTGCCGCCGAAAAGATAGATTTTGTTACCGCCATCCTCGGGGACGAGATAGAGATCCCTCTGTTCAACGAAAAGATCGCCCTTAAAATACCTCCGGGGACCCAGCCCAACACCGTCTTCAGGCAGAGAGGAAAAGGCATGCCACGCCTTCACGGAGGAGGCAGAGGGGACCTTTTTGTCGAGGTCATGGTGGAAATACCGTCCAAATTGTCGCGGGAGCAGACCGACCTGCTCAAAAAAATAAAAGGCATAAAATGAACAGGTTCTATGTCCTCCCCTCTCAGATCACCGGAGAAACCATCACAATTTCCGGCTCCGACGTGAAGCACATTAAAAGCGTATTAAGAAAGGACATTGGTGATGAGATCGTCTGCTTTGACGGCTCCGGCAAAGAATATCTTACCAGGATCGTTTCTTTTGATAAACAAATGATCAAACTTGCCATCCTCTCATCTACTAATCCATTCATTGATCATCCTATAAGCATCACCCTCGCCCAGGGCCTTCCCAAGTCCTCGAAGATGGACGATATTATCAGAAAGTCCACCGAGCTCGGCGTTCATGAAATAATCCCTGTGCTTACCGAGCGCTCCGTAGCTAAAGGTGAAAAAAGCGAGCGCTGGAAAAAGATAGCCAAAGAAGCCGCCCAGCAGTCGGGAAGAAAAGCGGTCCCGGGAATAAAAGAGCTGCTATCTATTGAGAAGTTCCTGTCGATCAATCATCCCTACGAGCTGAAACTGGTGCCCTGGGAAGGCGAGCATCAAAAAAGCCTGAAAGCCGTCCTCAAAGAAAATGAGAACGCAAAGACAATTTGCGTTCTCATAGGTCCCGAGGGAGGGTTCTCTCATGAGGAGGTCCAAAAAGCCGCCTCAGCCGGGTTCATTTCTGTAAGCCTCGGAAGGACGATACTGAGGACCGAAACCGCGGGCCCGGCCGCGGTGGCAATGGTGATGTGCGAAATGTCCGAATAAGACAGTTCGCCTGAAATTTTCTTTTTTTTCATTCGATATATAAAAAATGATCTCACTTCAGGGATCCAGAGTAAGAAGGACGCTCGATCAGCGCGTCTTCATCAGAGGAGGGACCTCCACGCCTCAGTTCCTCTACAGGGGAGGGAGCCTTTCCTCCGTGAGGATGGCAAAGCTGACCGTGGCCGACGGTACTCCTGATTATTCAATGACGTCCGAAAAATCCAAAAAAGACCCCATGAACGATCTCACGCCGGAGGAGCCCATAAATGCTTTTACCAGGATCGCTGTCAAAGAGGTCCACGAGACGATCAGCCGGCTCCTTGATGTAAAACAGTGCGTCACGCTCTTTATAACTCCCGGCCACACGATGAAGGGCTTCCTGCATTATTTTGCACAGACGGAGCTGGACTGGCAAAGGATACTCGTTTTTAACGTGGTAGAGCTGGACGGCCTGTCAGGCAGGGAAGACAGCTCTTTTTCCCAGTACTTGCCGTCCATGTTCTTTTCGCATTTCCCCAAAGAACGCCCCTTCCCGATGAAGAACTATATCAGTTTCCGGGGGGATGAACACTGTGCGGCCGCTTTTGACGAGATCATCTCCGGTTTCAGGAGTTTTGACGTCGGGATCCTCGGCGTGGGACGCATCGGGGACATCGGTCTGATAATGCCGGGAACCAACTGGGGAAGCAGGATGGGAAAGATTGAGCTTCCCCCTTCCGTAGTCGAAGGCAAGGGGCTTGTTTTTAAAGGAGACAGGGGACTTCCGGGCCTTCCCGCGCCCTGCCTTGCCTGGACCATCGGGATGAAGAGGATATTTGAAACGCAGCGTCTTTTTCTCCTTGCCTTCGGCGAGGAGAAAAGGGAAATAGTCGACCGCGCCCTCCACGGGCCGACCACAACAAAGGTGCCTGCCAGCATCCTTCAGATACATCCCAATGTCCACGTTATCCTTGATCATGAAGCGGCGGGGATGAGGCTCGGAGTTGAACACAGCCCCAGGCAGGCCTTTGGCATGCTGACCGCTACCGGGCTGTGTCCGGAAGAGGTGGGACTGGACATAAGACAGCCCTTTGAGGCAGTTGTTTACGATCATTTCAATCTGGTTAGTGAGCCCGTTCTCATGACTTTTCTCAAGCGCTTCGCAAGGCCCCTTGCGCAATGCTCTCCGCAGGAGCTTGAGGCCTCCCTCGAGGCTGATATCCTTCAATACTATCTGGACAATATCTATAAGCTGGCGGCCACTCTCCCCGAAGAAAATGACCTTGCTGAAGCGGAAGCGGCAAAACTCCCCGAAGAAGATATCTTCGCCAAAGAGGAAGCGGCCAAGGAACGGCTAGCAGACATCTTCCGAAGGAGCATAAGGGTTTGCAAATTCCCTCATATAAGGTCAAAGGAAAAGAATATCAAATGGCTTTTGATGCATTATATTTTCGGGAACATAAGAAAAGTAGTGGCCCGTAAAGAAGCAGTGTCCCGATACGGCTCCCAGGACAGGAGCGAAGTCTGCAAAAAGGTGCTCCTGAACGATATCCTTCTTTCAAATGACCAGTGGTTTCTTCAGACATCGGTGGAAGCAATAGTGGAATTTCTGGCGCTGGGAGAAAAGAGCGGCGAGTTCGAAGCTTCCGAAAATCGGTTCCTTGGCTGGTTCTCGAGCATCGCCTCTCCTACAGGCAGGGTCTTTGACCTGTCAAGGTTCCTTGCCAAGACGCTGTTCAAAGCGCGCGACGGAAGCCTGGTCCTTGCTGAAGCCAAGGACAAACTGGAACTGTACAGAAAGGCGGTCCAGGTGGTCGCCAAGTTTATCTTAATGGACCACGCGATGACGGTAAAATTCCTCGGCTATGTCAGCAGCAAATCGCAGGATCCTGCGTTCACCGGTGCGGCAAATGAAATAATCGAGGCCGTGATGCGGCTCAGCACTGACCTTCAGCCACGCCTCCCCCAGGGAAACGCGGACGGAAAATGATTTTTAAAAAAGTCCTGTAAAAAGTGAAATTTCTCAGAAAAACTGCCGATAAATAATTGGAACTTCACAAGAGGTTCCTGTAAAATAAAAAGAGAGGGGAGAAATCTGATAATGGCAGCTAACAGAGTCGGCGGTTTTGCTCTCGCGCAATCGTTGAGGAGATCGTTCTATGAGTTCAGCGGAAAACTGGCTCCGGCAGAATTTGGGACCTCAGGCCACAGAGGCACTTCACTTAAGATAGCCAACAGGGTTGATGCCGGAAAACTGGGCATTCCTGTCGGCTCGGCTTTCGGTTCTTTTAACGAAAAACATATCCTGGCGGTGGCGCAGGCGATATGCGACTATCGAAAAGAGAAAGGAATAAACGGCCCCCATTATGTAGGAATAGACTCGCATGCGCTTTCTCTGCCCGCCTTTATGACTGCAATGAGAGTGTTCGCTCAAAACAGGGTCCCTGTATTTTTTGAAAGGCGCCTCCTTGCCGCTCAGTTCAAGGACGGGGCAGGGTACACGCCCACTCCGTCGGTATCCTTTGCCATACTGGAAGCGAACAGAAAAAAGAGTATGGCCGACGGCAGCGTGATAACGCCTTCACATAATCCTCCTGTTGACGGAGGTTATAAGTATAATCCGCCATCGGGAGGCCCTGCCGAACCTGCAACGACCGACTGGATCCAGTCCAGAGCTAATCAGTATATCGAAAAAGGAATGCCTCCGTATCCTTCCTTTGAAGACGCAATAAAGTCCCCTTCCTTCACGGACCATGATTTTGTGACGCCTTATGTTCTGGCCCTTTCCGAGGCGGTCGATATTGATGCTATCAGAAGCTCAGGAATAACGATGGGGGTAGCCCCTCTAGGAGGCGCCTCGCTTGAATATTACCTGGCAATGCAGGACCTGCTCGGCCTGGAAAAATTGACGGTCACCGATCAGACCTTCGACCTGTCGTTCGACTTCATGCCTGTTGACCACGACGGCGTCATCAGAATGGACTGCTCGTCAAGAAATGCCATGGCTAATCTTATAGCTTTGAAAGACGGCTTCGACATCGCCTGGGGCAATGACACTGATTCCGACAGGCACGGAATAGTCACTCCTTCATCCGGCCTGATGAACCCGAATTTCTTCCTGTCTGTTGTTGTATGGTATTTGATCAATAACAGGCCGCACTGGTCGACCGACCGGGAATGGGGAAAAACGGCGGTCACCACAAGAATGATCGACCGCATCGCGGCAGCCGAGCAAAGAAAGGTCAGGGAAGTCCCGGTCGGCTTCAAATGGTTCGTTAACGGCCTGCTTAACGCACAGCTCGGCCTCGGCTGTGAAGAAAGCGCCGGAGCGGCTTTCCCCAGAATGAACGGGAAGGCCTTTACGACCGACAAGGACGGTTTAGAGCTTGGACTTCTTTCAGCAGAAATGCGTGCCAGGACAGGAAAAGACCCTGCACAGCTGTTCGAGGAAGTTGCCGCCGATCTCCATGCCAGACCGTATTACGGAAGGACGGATACGGACCTTAGGGATATTGAAGAAGCCAAAAAACTTAAGACGGCGGACCCTGCAAAGGTCACGGCCAAGACGCTGGGAGGTGATCCCATTATCCGCTGCACATCAACTACCGGGTCAGGAGATAAATTCGGCGGGCTTTTGGTCGAAACACAAAACGCCTGGTTCGCCACCAGACCCTCGGGGACCGAACCGAAGGCAAAACTTTATACTGAAAGCTTCGTTTCAGAAGAGCATAGACTGCAAGTCCAGAAAGAAGCAGCAGCGATAATTGCGGAAATAATGAAATAGTTGTCAGCGTGGGAGCCCACCCTCTCTCCCCGGTACGCTTTACGCGGTAATCGGGGCGATACCCACCAAAGGGCTCCCACAACACCTAAATCCTAAACCCCAAACCCTAAACTCTAAACAAACTCCAAACCCAAAGCAATAAATTCAGGGCTTTTGGGATTTGTTGTTTTATCCTTTGGATTTTTTTAGGATTTAGGGTTTGGGGTTTAGGATTTTACATCCTGATAGGTCTGAATTTGTTGCATTTTTACTGACATTTGTTATTATAATAAGCAATGAAAATATTGATCTACGGAGCGGGTTCCGTCGGCTGCGTGTTCGGCGGTTTTCTGGCAAAAGCCGGCGAAGATGTGGTCCTGCTGGGACGTCCTACCCACATGGAGATCATAAAGGCCAGGGGACTTGATATAACCGGCATCTGGGGGAACCATCATGCAGAAGGCCTTTCCTGCTTTACCAACAGCCGGGACCTTAAAGAAAAACACGCAGGGTCGTTCGACCTGGTCCTTTTGACGGTAAAGGCTTACGATACCGTCGCCGCGACAGCCGATCTCAGAAATATCGCCGGCGAGAACACCTATATCCTTTCCCTTCAGAACGGCATCGGCAATCTTGAGATGATCGCAAAGGCCGTCGGGGCGGAGCAAACCCTCGGAGGCCGCATCATCTTCGGGGCGGAGTTCGTTTCTCCGGGCTCGGTAAAAGTGGGCGTCAGCGCGGAAGATTCTGTCGTCGGACGGCTCAGCGCCGGGACACCGCGCGAAAAAGTCGAGGAGATCGCAAACCTGTTCACCCTTTCAGGCATAAAGACGGCGGTGTCGGAGAATATCCAAAAGTCCATCTGGGGCAAGGTCATCTACAGCTGCGCGCTCAGTCCGCTTTCCGCCGTACTTGGCGTTACCTGCGGGCAGCTTGTGGAGACAGAATATACCCGCGATATTATAAGGCGCGTTGTCGCGGAGATCTACGCCGTGGCGCAAAAGAAGAACATAGAACTCGAGCCAAAGACCAAAGAGGAATATACCAAGGTCCTTTTTAACCGGCTTGTCCCTCTCACCTCTGCATATAAACCGCCGATGCTGAGGGACCTTGAAAGGCTCAAAAAGACCGAGATCGACCATCTGAACGGCATGATAGTCCAGATGGCGCGCGAAGCCGGCCTTTTTGCCCCCGCCAACCAGCTCCTTACCGAGCTTGTTAAATTCAAAGAGTCAAAGCACCTATGACAAAAGACATTCTTGAGAACGCGATGCGAAAATACTCCGCGGACTATGTCGATGTCTTTTCGGAAAATACGGCGTCGACGCAGATAGTATTTGAGGATAAAAAGATCGACAGGCTGGTCTTTGGAAGCTATTGCGGGAAGGGTATCCGGGCGGTCAGGGGCCTTGAGGTCGACTACACCTATTTTTCGGAGAAAAAACCGCTTCCAAAGCTGCAGAACACCCCTGTAAAGTCAAAGCTCGCTCTGGTAGAAAAAGCGGACAGGGCCGCAAGAGCGCTCGGCCCGCTTATCAGGCAGGTCTTGGTGGGATATGCCGATACAGTGCAGGAAATCGAATGCTCCGATTCCCGGGGAAGGTCTGTTTCAGGCCGCAGGATAAGGACCAGGTTCACCGTCAATGTGATTGCCATGCAGGATGGAAAGCTCCAGACGGGATATGAGACCGCGGGAGCAAGCACCGGATTTGAACTGTTTGATAAAGTGAACGTTGAGAAAATGGCCGTGAAAGCCGGGGAAAGGGCTTTGCTGATGCTTAAAGCGCGGAACGCTCCCTCAGGGACAATGCCTGTGGTCATAATGAGCGAGGCGGGAGGCACTTTGATACATGAGGCCTGCGGCCACGGGCTTGAAGCGGATTTCATCGTAAAAAAGACATCTATTTATGACGGGCATGTCGGCAAAAAGGTCGCCTCAGACCTCATAACCGTTATAGATGACGCCACCATCCCGGGAGCCTACGGTTCCTTCGACTTCGACGATGAAGGGACCCCCTCTCAGAAAAAGGTCCTGATAGAGAACGGTATTTTAAAGGGATTTATGAGCGACATTTACAATTCAAAGATATTGAACATGAAGTCATCGGGTAACGGAAGGCGTGAGGATTTTCAGCAGAAACCCCAGCCGAGGATGACGAACACTTATATTGAAAGAGGAAGCTCTGATCCCGGGGAAATTATCGATTCCGTCAGGAGAGGCATTCTCGTTAAAAAGCTCGGCGGCGGGCAGGTGAACGTTACCAGCGGCGATTTTGTTTTTGACGTGCAGGAAGGCTACATCATTGAGAACGGAAAGATCAAAGAACCGGTCAGAGGTGCGACTTTGATCGGCAACGGCCCGAAGATCTTATCGGATATTGACATGGTCGGAAACGACCTTCACTTCATGATCGGGACCTGCGGCAAAGGAGATCACGCTCCCGTTTCGGACGCCATGCCGACAATAAGGATACCTGAGATCGTGGTGGGGGGAAGGCAATAATCTAACTCTTTAATTGTTCAACAATAGTCTTTACGATGTCCGCATCGTTCATCGTCATAAAATGCACCCCGTCACAATAAGGTTTTAGCTCTTTTATTGTTTCAACAGCAATCCGGATCCCTTCTCCCGCCGCAGCATGCTCCGAGCGAGCGGCTTGCGCTGAGCTTGTCGAAGCGTCAGCGAGTCGAGGAGCCTTTTCCCTTTCCATTCTTCCAAGCACCTTCTCCCCCACTTTGACGCCCGGCACTTTTTCGTTCATAAAGACGGCTGCATTATGGGATTTTAGCGGGAATATCCCAAGCAAGATCTTTGCTTTTACATTGCCGAGCTTGTCCCTGAATTTTTTGTATTGATCAACATCAAAGACGACCTGCGTCTGAATGAACTCCGCTCCGGCATCGATCTTTTTCCTAAGCTTCATTATCTGAAGATCGAGCTGCTCGCTGTTGGGGTTCACCACCGCGCCCACGCAGAAAGCCGGGGATGATTCAAGCTTTGAGCCGTTGAGATCGGACCCGCTTTCGAGCTTTTTTATAAGAGCGACAAGCTGAACGCTGTCCAGTTCGAACACCGGCTTGGCCAGGACCCTGCCGTCCCGGACAGGATAATCGCCTGTAACCGCTAGTATGTTCTTTATTCCGAGTGCCGATGCGGCAAGGATGTCGCTTGAGAGCCCCATCGAGTTCCTGTCCCTGCAGCTCATCTGATAAACCGCGTCAAGCCCTTCATGGACAAGCTTGTGGCACAGCACCACGGGGTTCATCCTCATGACCGCCCTCTGGTTGTCTGTCACGTTGATGGCGTCAACGATGCCTTTCAGCTGCCTGGCTTTTTCGATCGCCTTTGTAAGGTCGGTCCCTTTGGGAGGAAAAATTTCGGCCGTCAGGGCGAACTTATTCTGCAAAAGGGCTTCTTTTAGCGTGGTCATTTTTCCACTTTCCTGGGGTGCAGGGCCGCTGTCCAGTCCTTTACAGGCTGAAAATCCTTGAGGTCCTCCACATTGTTGAGCTGCTTCAGCCTTTCCTCTATCAGCGCCCAGGCGCAGTCGTTCTTGTCGTTGACCTCGCACTTGCCGTCGACGGACCCGCCGCACGGGCCGTTAAGCGTGTTCTTGGCGCATC